>Ga0070730_10000102_pt1 | contig 107856 bp, 103 predicted proteins | sample Coa_R1_3_FD_66447 | JGI IMG/M metagenome (GOLD analysis project Ga0070730, IMG submission 66447) | Surface soil microbial communities from Centralia Pennsylvania, which are recovering from an underground coalmine fire - Coalmine... | ecosystem: Environmental > Terrestrial > Soil >... | reverse complement strand
TCGCTGCTCGCCTACTACGACCTCGGCGTCACGACCTTGTTGATCCGTGGCTTCGATCCCCTGCCCGACGCGATCGAGTACGGCCGCGACCTGCTGCCGATCGTGCGGGCGGAAGTGGCGCGGCGGGAGCGCGTGGCGCTGGCATCATAGGGCTGGGCGGGCCCTCAACCTCACCCCCTCCCCTCTCCTTCTCCCAATGATGGAGAGAAGGAGAGGGGCGATCGGGAGGAGGAAGGTCCAGGGCTGTGTCGGGTTAGCAGGCATCTGCGGGGATGCGGGCCAACGTGAACTGGGTGACCCGACGCCGCCCCGATCCAGCTCCGCCGGATTGCCCCTCTCCCAGGATTGGGAGAGGGCAAGTGAGATGAGGTGAGGGCCGAAGGGCCGTGCCAGCGCCGCCGGCTGGAACGAAGAGGAGGCCGAGCATGGTGCAGCCGGCCACGTTCGAAGGCGCCGTCGATCGCGATGTCTGGGTGCCGATGCGCGACGGCGTGCGCTTGCAGGCCGATGTCTACCGGCCGGCGAAGGCGGGGTGCTTTCCGGTGCTCGTCTCGCGCACGCCGTACGGGCGCGGCGGCGCGGGCGCGGGCGCGGCGTACTGGGTGCGAAACGGCTACGCCGTCGTGGCGCAGGACTGCCGCGGCCGCTTCGGTTCGGAGGGCGACTACTACCCGATCGTGAACGAGGGCGACGATGGCTACGACACGATCGAATGGTCCGCCGCGCAGCCCTGGTCCACGGGCGAGATCGGCACGATCGGGCAGTCGTACCTGGCTGCAGATCAGCACGTGCTTGCGCCGAAGGCGCCGCCGCATCTCAAGGCGATGGCGCCGATCTCGGCTTCCTCCGACTTCCACCAGAGCTGGGTCTACCACAGCGGCGGCGCCTTCGAGTTCGGCTGGATGGTCAGCTACGCCATCTTCAAGGGCCGTAACACCGCCGAGCGGCGTGGGCTGGGTCAGGCGGCGCTCGACGAGCTGGACGGCTACGTCGATCCGGCGCTCAACTTCGCCCGCCCGCTCACGCCGCAGTGGTACCGGCATCTGCCGCTGAGCGACTGGGCCGAGCGCTTGAAAGCGATTGCACCCTACTTCGCCGACTACCTGGCGCACGCCGACGACGGGCCGTACTGGTGGCGGGTCAACCTGCGCCGCCGGTATCAGCAGGTGGACGTGCCGATCTACCACATGGGTTCCTGGTACGACATCTTCCAGGAGGGCACCTGGAACAACTTCAGCGGCATCACGGCGGCCGGCACGCCGCGGGCGCGCAGAGCGCAGAAGCTGCTGATGGGGCCGTGGGGCCATCTCTTTCCGTACACACAGCCGACCTCGAAGGGCACCGGCGAGATCGACTTCGGCCCGGCCGCGGCGATCGACCTGCTGGAGGAGCAGCGCCGCTGGTTCGATCACTGGCTGAAGGGCGAGCAGAACGGCGCGATGGACGGGCCGCCGGTGCGCTTCTTCACCATGGGCGAGAACCGCTGGCAGACGGCGACGGCCTGGCCGCCGCCGGCGGCGCAGTTCACGCCCTGGTATCTGCACAGCCGCGGCGGGGCCAACTCGGCCTCCGGGGACGGCGTGCTCAGCCCCGAGCCGCCGGCGAGCGAGCCGGCCGACGCGTACGTTTACGATCCCGACGACCCCGTACCGACGCTGGGCGGCTCGACGCTGATCGTGCCGCTCGGCGTCTTCGACCAGCGGCCGGTCGAGGCGCGGCCCGATGTGCTGGTCTACAGCTCGGAGGCGCTGCGCGATCCGCTGGAGGTGAGCGGGCCGATCTCGGTAACGCTCTACGCCTCGTCCTCGGCGTACGACACGGACTTCACCGCCAAGCTCGTGGACGTGCGCCCGAACGGCTACGCGCACAACATCCAGGACGGCATCATCCGCGCCCGCTACCGCGACTCGGCCACCGAGCCGGCGCTGATCCGCCCCGGCCAGGTTTACGCCTTCACGATCGACCTGTGGTCAACCAGCCACGTCTTCCTGCCGGGCCACCGCCTGCGGCTGGAGATCAGCTCCAGCAACTTCCCGCGCTTCGACCGCAACCCCAACACCGGCCGGCCGATCGCAACCGAGACCGAGCTGATCCCCGCCCGCCAGACGGTCTGGCACGACGCCACCCATCCCTCGCACATCACCCTGCCGCTCATGCCGCGGCAGTGACATCGGGCCGAGGCACGGGCCGGTGCCAGCCCAGGCTCTCGCTCAGTGCAGATACGCGCCACCGTCGCAGAGGATCGTCTGACCGGTGATCAGCTCGGCGTCGTCGCTGGCGAGGAAGGCGATCAGGCCGGCAAGGTGCTCGGGCGTGCCGCGCTTCTTGATCGACTGGTTCTGCATCGTGCGGTTGAACGTCTCTTCGTCTGTGTACGCGCGCGTGCCCTCGGTGGCGATCTGTCCGGGCATCACCGCGTTCACGCAGATGTTGTCGGCCCCCAGCTCGCGCGCCAGCACGCGCGTCATCCCCAGCACGGCGCCCTTGCTCGCCACGTAGGCCATCTGTCCGGCGTTCGCCAGGAAGTACGTGCGCGAGGCGACGTTGATGATGCGGGCGTGCTGGCTCTGCTTCAGCAGCGGGTAGGCCGCCTTGGTCACGACGAAGTAGCCGACGTAGTTGACCGCGACATACCGCTCGACCTCGGCCTTGCTCATCTCCAGCGAAACGGCGCGCGGCTGCAGGATGCCGGCGTTGTTGACGAGGATGTCGAGCGCCCCCAGCCGGCCGTGCACACCCTCGATCGCCGCCGCGACCTGCGACTCGTCCGTCGTGTCGCAGCGAAACGTCTCGCAGGCGCCGCCGGCCGCCTGGATGCGGCCGCGGGTGTCGTCCGCCTCGCGCAGGTCGAGCACGCCGATCCGCGCTCCTTCCGCGGCGAGGCGCAGCGCCGCGGCCGCACCCAGGCCGCGCGCTCCGCCGGTGACTACGGCCACACGCCCGTCGAGCTTGCCCATCGATCTCCCCCTGCTCAAAATGCTGTCAGCACAGTATGGCGCGGTTCGCACCACGAGCGCCTTCGCCGGCCGCGGGTCGGGCCGGCGCCCTGGCGCAATCGCCGCGCGCGACGGGGGAAGAGGTGCCGGAAACGGAAGGCGGACCGCTGGCCGGCGTCCGTGTGCTCGACTTCACGCGCTACCAGCAGGGGCCGTACGCGACCTCGCTGCTGGCCGACCTCGGCGCGGACGTGCTCAAGGTCGAGCCACGCCTGGACGGCGAGCTGGGCCGGCAGATGGAGCGCGACGCCGAGGGCTTCTCTGCGTATTTCGAAACCTACAACCGCGGCAAGCGCTCGATCACGCTGGACCTGCGCCGGCCGGAAGCGCGCGAGATCGTGCACAGGCTCGTGCCGCATATGGATGGGCTGGCCGAGAATTTCCGACCCGGCGTGATGGAGCGGCTGGGCTGCGGCTACGAAGCGCTGCGCCCGCTCAATCCGCGGCTGATCTACGCCGCGGCCTCGGCGTTCGGTCCGCGCGGGCCGGAGCGGGAGCGGCCCGGGTACGATCACATCGCGCAGGCCGTGAGCGGGCTGATGGTCGAGCAGGCGGGCGGGCCGGGCCACGAGCCGCCGCAGCCGGCGCTGCCCGGCGCCGCCGACGAGATCAGCGCCATGCTCTTCGCCCTCGGCATCGTCTCGGCGCTGTACGCGCGGCAACAGACCGGCATGGGGCAGAAGGTCGAAGTCTCGCTGTTCGGCTCGATGCTCGCCTTTCAGGGGCGACAGTTGATGCGTTACCTGCGCACCGGCAAGCAGGGCCGCGCCCGCTGGCGCCGCAGCCCCACGTATAGCCACTACCGCTGCGCCGACGGCTGGCTGGCGATCGCCGCCGTGGACCCGAAGATGTGGCCGCGGCTCTGCCGGGCGCTTGGGAAGCCTGACCTGGAGCACGATCCGCGCTTTGCCGGGCCGTGGGACCGTGACCGCAACGCCGCCGGGCTGGAAGAGCTGCTGGAAGCGATCTTCGCCACGCGCGCGGTCGCCGACTGGCTGGCGCGGCTGATCACGGAGGACGTGCCCTGCGGTCCCGTCAACGACTACCGCGCCGTGGAAGCGAGCGAACAAGCGCTGGCCAACGGCTACCTGACGACGATCGAGCACCCGAACCTGGGCACGCTGCGCAGCGCCGGCATTCCCATTCACCTCTCCGCCACGCCGCCGCCGCCGCTGCGCTCGGCCCCGGAGCTGGGCATGGACACGGAGACCGTGCTGCTGGATCTCGGCTACGACTGGCCGCAGATCGAGGCGCTGCGGCGGGCAGAGGTCATTTGATCTGCTGAACTGCTGCCGGATCGGCGCATGGCGCGCACGGCCGTTTTGAGCATCGAACAAAAGTGTGGCAAAGCAGCGCGGCGGCGCGTAGCATAGCGGCGACTGAAAATCACGGCGTTGCGGATTCGTTGACCGCAACGGGCCGCGCTCGTCTCGGTAGAGGTTCGCTTCATGATCGCCCCGCTCCGGCCGGCCCGGCGCCGCGCCGTATTGCTCTGCCTGATCGCCGTGCTGCTGCCGCTCGCCGTGGCCGCCTGCGGCGGCAAGAAGGCGAAGTCGCCAACGCCGACTCCAACTGCGAAGCCGGGCGCGCCGCCCGGCGGCCAGGTCTTGCAGGACCTCCAGCAACTCGTCGGCCAGGGCAAGCTCGACAAGTCCGTGCTGGACGAGCTGGTCGCCAAGGGCGCCGCCGACGGCATCGTCGTGCTCAACGAAGACGTGGTGACGCAGCGCCTGAAGCAGGCCGCGGCCGTGATCGGCGTCAACGTCAGCGACCAGCAGCTCGCCGACCTGCGCACGACGCAGTACGACCAGATCAAGCAGCAGATCGTGGCGCTCTACCCCGGCACGGCCAGCATCGTGCAGAACTTCAAGAGCTTCGGCTCCGTGCTCGTGCACTTCACCAGCGGCGAGACTTTGCTCTCGCTGTTGAAGCGTCCCGAGGTCGCCGGCGTGACCGCGAACGAGCAGTACGCCGCGCCCACGCCGATCTCCGGCGTGCCGGGCCGGCCAGGCGCCGGCGGCGCCGCGCTCGCGGACCGTGTACGCGGCACTGACGAGGCAGAGCAGTCGAATCCGCGCCCGCCGCTGAGCGTGAGCCTGGCACTGATCGACCAGCCCGCCGCCGCCGCCGCCGGCTTCACCGGCGAGGGGACGGCCGTCGCGATCCTCGACACCGGCGTGGACTTCCGCCGCGACGCCTTTAGCTGCTCGGCGCCCGGTCAGCCGGCGGCCTGCCGCGTGGCCGTCTTCCAGCACATCGCTCCGGACGACGGCCGCACCGACTCTGACGCGCAGGGCATGCACGGCACCAACGTGGCCGGCATCGTCGCCGCGGTGGCGCCGGGGGCGAAGATCGTCTCGCTGGACATCTTCGACAGCGGTCACACCAGCTCATCGCTGGAGCTGGCGGGGCTGGACTGGGTGATGCAGCACCGTGCCCAGTACAACATCGTCTCGGTCAACATGAGCGTCGGCGCCTCGCGGGACTATCACACGACGCCGTGCAGCGAGTCGCCGCTGACCGGCGCCTACGAGCAACTGCGCCGCGCCGGCATCCTGCCGTTGGTGGCGGCCGGCAACGACGCGATGGCCAGCGGCGCTTTCGTCAACGGCATTGAGAAGCCGGCCTGCGCGCCGGGTGCGGTCAGCGTCGGCGCCGTGTACGTGGCCGACATCGGCCGCACCGACTTCGGCGACTGCGGCGACCAGGCGACGAAGGCCGACCTGGTCGCCTGCTTCTCGCAGTCCGGGCCGACTCTCGGCCTGCTGGCGCCCGGCAGCCGCATCACCGCCGCGGGGATCACCGAGTCGGGCACCTCGCAGGCTACGCCGCACGCGGCCGGCGCCGTGGCGGCGATCGTCTCGAAATGCAAGGGCGCCTCGGCGGACAACATCGAAAAAGCCCTGACTTCGAGCGGCCCGCAGATCGTGGACAGGCGAAACAACGTAAGCAAGCACCGCCTCGACGTGGCCGCCGCCGGCCGGGCGCTGCTGACGCTCGGTTGCCCCGGCACTACGCCGCCGCCGCAGCAGCCCAGGCCGAGCGCCTCGGCTGGCCCGACGCAGGCGCAGCCAACCCAGACGGCGCCAACGCAGGCGCCGGCACCGACCCGCACCGCGCCGGCGCTCTACCAGCCGTTGCTCGAGACCCGCTTCGACGGCAAGGAGCTGCCGTCCGGTTTTTCCAACGCGCAGCCGGCCGCGGGCACGCCCAGCAACACCGAGCAGCAGCACGGCGCCGTGGCGGCGGTCGATGTCGGCGTGCACGGCCCGGACGACGTGGATCTCCTCTATTACACGTTCTTCCCGACGGCCAGCGACGCCAGGGCCCTGTTCGACGACCTGGAAAGCCAGCCCGACACGAAGCCCGGCGGCTTCGGCAAGCCCGTGGCCTGCGCCGGCGGCACCTTCACGACCGACGGCGGGCAGAAGATCGGCGTCACGCGCTGCATCGTGCTGGTGGACGACATCACCGTTACGGCCATCTCCGGCATCACCCGCGCCGGCGCCACGCGCGGCAACGACAAGGCCACGATCGCCCTCGCCAAGGCCGGCCTCAGCCATCTGCAGAAGGTGCAGAAGGGCAAGTAGCAGCGGGCAACCGGGCGCTCACATCTGCCGCGACAACGTCGGATCGAGCGTGTCGCGCAGGCCGTCGCCGAGGACGCTCATCGCCAGCACGGTCATCACGATCAGTAGCCCCGGGTAGATGCTCAACCACGGCGCCTGCTGAATCACCGCGCGGCCCTGGCCGATGATGTTGCCCCAGCTGGGCGTGGTTGGCGGGATGCCGGTGCCCAGAAAGCTCAGCGCCGCCTCGGAGAGCACGGCGCTCGCGAAGCTGAAGGTGGCCTGCACCAGCAACGGCGCCAGGGCGTTCGGCAGGATGTAGCGCCAGATCATGCGGCGCTCGTTCACGCCGATCGCGCGCGCCGCCTCGACGTAGAGGTTTTCGCGCAGGCTAAGCACCGAGGCACGCATCAACCGCGCCGTGCCGGGCGTCTGGACGGCGCCGAGCACGAGGATCACCGCCCAGAGGTGCGGGCCGACGATCGCGATCAGCGCCAACGCCAGCAGCAGGCCCGGAAAAGCCATGAGGCCGTCCATGATCCGCATCAACACCAGGTCGACTGCGCGGAAGAAGCCAGCGCAGGCGCCGATCAGCGTGCCGAGCAGCGCCGAAATCGCCGACACCGTGAAGCCGACGCTAAGCGAGACGCGGGCGCCGTAGATCGCGCGGCTGAGCACGTCCTGGCCGATGCTATCCGTGCCGAAGAGGTGGGCGGCGCTCGGTTTTTGCAGGCGGACGACCGGGTTAAGCGCGTTCGGTTGGTAAGGCGCAACCAGCGGTGCGAGCAGGGCAAGCGCCAGCAGCAGCAGCAGCACGCCGAGACCCGCGGCGGCGGTTGGGTTGCGCCGCGCCAGCCGCGCCGCGGCCGCCCAGCGTGAACGGTCGGCGCCTGCCAGCCGCTCGCTCCGCCCGCCGAGCAGGATCGTGTCGGCGACGTTGGCGCTCACGAGTAGTACCGGATCCGCGGGTCGAAGAGCACGTAGGAGAGATCGACGAGCAGGTTCACCAGCACGAACAGCACCCCGGTGACGAGGATCGTTCCCTGCACGATCGGATAGTCGCGGTTGATTGCGGCCTCGGCGAAGAGACGGCCCATGCCCGGAATCGAGAAGACGGTTTCGATGATCACCGAGCCGCTGAGCACGTAGGCGACGCTGAGGCCGATCACCGTCAGCACCGGAATCGCGGCGTTTTTCGCCGCGTGCCGCACGAGCACCGCCTGCTCGCGCAGCCCCTTGGCCCGCGCCGTGCGCACGTAGTCCTGGCGCAGCACTTCGAGCATAGTGGCGCGTGTCATGCGCGCGATCAGCGCCGCCACGCCGAAGCCCAGCGTGAGCGACGGCAGAATCAGGTACTTTAGGAACGGCCCGATGCCGGCCGAGATCGGCCGATAACCGGTCGGCGGCAGCCAGTGCACGTCCAGCGAGAAGAGAAAGATCAGGTTGTAGCCCAGCCAGAACGAGGGCATGGCGAAGCCGAGCACGGCGAAGATCATCACGCCGCGATCCAGCCAGGAGTTGCGCCGGCGCGCCGCCAGCACGCCCAGCGGCACGCCGATGCAGATCGCGATCAGCTCACCCAGGATCGCAAGCGCGAGCGTGGGCTGGATGCGCTGGCCCACGAGCTTCGTCAGGGTCTCGCCGGAAAAGATCGACTTGCCGAAGTCGCCGTGCGCCAGGTTCTTCACCCAGATGCCGAGCTGCATATACAGCGGCTGGTCGAGGCCAAGCTTGCGGTGCAGCTCATGGATCTGCGTGGGCGTCGCGTTGTCACCGGCGATCAGCGCTGCCGGGTCGCCGGGTGCGACATGCAGCAGGGCGAAGGCGGCGATCACGACCACTACCAGCACGGGCACCGCGGCCACGAGCCGCTGGCCGATATACTTCACCATCGGCTCGTGCCTCTTCTACCTGTCCAGCCAGACGTTCCAGAAGCTCGTCTGGTTGGGTGAGTTGTTATACCCCTTCACGTAGGTATGGAAGGCGTCGTAGAACTGCGCCACGCCGAGCAGCAGGTCAGGCACGTCCTTGTACCAGAGGGTCTGCACCTTATCCAGCACCTGTTTCTGCTGGTCCGGCGTGGTGGCGAGACCGTACTGGTGCTTGAGGTCGTCCATCTCCGCGCTCTGATACCAGCCGAACCAGGTTGGGTTGAGCGGCAGTGAGCGCAGCGGATCGTTGCCGCCGGGGCCGTGCACGCCGCCCGTGTGGAACAGATCCCACTTATCTTTGCTCGGGCGGATGCTGACTGCGGTGGCCCAGTCCGGTGTCTGATAATCGACCTTGAAGCCGATGCTCTCCAGCATCTGCTTCGTCACCTGGCTCTCGTTCAGCATCCAGGTATAGGTCGTGTTCGCCAGCAGCGTGATCGGCCGCCCGTCGTAGCCGCCGGACTGCTGCAACTGCTGGAAGAGCTGCTTCGCCTTCGTCAGATCCTTGCGGTTGTACTGGTCGATACTGGCCTTGCTCTCGTTCGGCGACCCGCAGAGGAAGATCGCCGGGCAAGGCTTCCACAGGTTCTTGCCCCAGCCGGCCGTCATGAACTTGTCGATGTCCGTGGCTGCAAGCACGGCTTGCCGCGCCAGCGGGTTGTTGAACGGCGGCCGCGTATTATTCAGCAACACGACGTTGTACGAGCCGAGGCCGTTGACCAGGATCGAGACGTTCGGATCGCCCTTGAGCTGGTCGTAGTAGTCGCTGAGCGGCTGTGTCATCAGGTCGATCGTGCCGGCCTGCAGCGCTGAAAGGCGGCTGTTTTGATCGGGAATGATCGGAATCTCCACCGAGTCGAGATACACCGTGCGGGCACCGGCAAGGTTGCTCGGTGTGCCGGGCGGGCTTTTGTAGTCGTCCCGCCGTTTCAGGACAAGGCGGCTGCCCTTCGTCCACTCCTGCAGCTTGAACGGGCCGGAGGCGGTCACGTCGTCCACGCGCTGGTCCGGCGCGGTGCTCGCCGCCTCCTTCGTCATGATGAACGGCGCGCCGAAGCCCGTGGAGAACGAGTCGATCACGAGGCTATACGGCTCTTTCAATTCCAGGACGACGGTGTGATCGTCCTTCGCCTCCCAGCTATTGACGACCTTGAACATGGAGATGCCGGACGCCTGGTTCTTGCTCCAGCGCAGGACCGACGGCACGACGTCGGCGGCGAGGATCGGCCTGCCGCCATCGAAGGTCGCCTCCTGACGCAGATTGAAGGTGTAGGTGAGGTTGTCCGGGCTGATCGCGTAATCTTTGACCAGCACCGGCTGCGGCTTCTGGTTCGCGTCCCAGATGAAGAGCTGGTCGTAGAGATTGAGCGCCATCTCCGAGGTAACGGTAGCCGTCGTCCAGACCGGATCGAGCGACGCCACGTCCGCCTCGATGCCCCACTTCAGCGTGCCGCCCTTCTTCGGCTGCTTCGCGCCGGCCTGGCCGGCCTGCGCTGAAGCGGCCGCACTCGCCGCTGCGGTGCCGGCGGCAGTACCGCTAGCGGCGCCCGCCGCTTTGGTCGCCGTGGCCGCGCCGCCCCTATTATTGGAGCCGCCGCCACAGGCCGCGGCGATCCACGCTGCGCCCGCTGCCACGCCGCCGGCGAGTACTCGCCGGCGCGAGAGGCGCCGTATCATACGTCGCGTCCAGTAGTTCTCTTCGCTCATCTCGCCGGCCTCGTTTCGGCTGCTCACATAGCGGCGCGATCATCGCCCGCGGTCGATGGCCGCAAGTATAGGAGCGCGCCCGAGGCACGGCAAGCGATCACGATGCGTGCCGATGCGTTCGGTGGTCGGGCACGCGGTACTATGGGGCGGAAATGCCGATCGAAGTCTCTGCCAGGCTGGAGGCAGCGATGCAAGCAAACGAACCGATCGACCTGGTGATCCGTGGCGGCACGGTGTACGACGGCAGTGGCGCGCCCGGCGTCGCTGCCGACGTGGCCGTGCGCGGCGATCGCATCGCTGGCGTGGGCGTGGTGCGCGAGCGCGCGGCGAACGAGCTGGACGCCAGCGGTCTGGCCGTCTCTCCCGGCTTTATCGACGTGCATGCGCACGACGACATGGCCGTGCTGCTCGACCCCGACTTCGCCTGCAAAGTGCTGCAGGGCGTGACCAGCGATATCGTCGGCAACTGCGGCGTTGGCGTGGCGCCGTTTCCGGCCGCGATCGCCGCCTGGCGCGACTTTGCGCCCGGCGCACAGCCGGTGCCGTGGGATGGCTTCGGCGGCTATCTGCGCCGGCTGGACGAGCAGCCGCCGAGCCTGAACGTCGCGGTACTGATGGGGCAGGGCACGATTCGCCGCTCCGTAATGGGCGTCGAGAATCGGCCTGCCACGGCCGCCGAAGTCGCGCGGATGCAGGAGCTGGTGCGCGAGGGCCGCGACGCGGGCTGCGTCGGCCTCTCTACCGGCCTGATCTACGAGCCCGGCCGCTATACGCCGACGGAGGAGATCATCGCACTGGCGCGCGAGCTGGGGACTGGCGGCGGACTGTACGCGACGCACATGCGCAATGAGGCGGCAGGACTGCTCGACTCGGTGCGCGAGGCGATCCGCATTGGCGAAGAGGCCGGTGTGCCGGTGCAGATCTCGCACCACAAGGTGTCCGGTGCCGAGAACGCCGGCAAGGTGCGCGAGTCGATCGCGCTGATCGAGGCGGCGCGGGCGCGCGGCCTCGACGTGACCGCCGATCAGTACCCCTACACGGCCGGCAGCACCGCCTTCTTCGCCGTGGTGCAGAACGGTAATTTTCGCAAGGACGGCGATCCCGAGGCGGGCGGCATTGGCCGCGTCCGCGCCGAAGATGTGCTCTTCGCCGCCGCGCCGAAGCACCCCGAATGGGAGGGGCAGACGCTGGCGCAGATCGCGGAACAAATGGACCTGCCGGTTGAGGACGCGGCGGCGCGCATTCTGGAGGAAGAGGGCCAGAGCGCGTTCGTCGTGCTGTTCATGATGGACGAGGCCGACGTGCGCACGGTGATGACGCATCCGACCACCATGATCGGCTCGGACGGCGTGCCCGCGGGCAAGAAGCCGCATCCGCGTCTCTTCGGCTGCTTCGCGCGCGTGCTGGGCCGCTACACCCGCGATGAGGGCGTGCTAGACCTGGCCACCGCGATTCACAAGATGACGGGCATGCCCGCGCGGAAGTTCAAGCTGGCGGGCCGCGGCAGCCTCGCGCCCGGCTCCTTCGCCGACCTCGTCGTCTTCGACCCGCGCACGATCGCCGACACCGCGACCTACGAGGAGCCGCGGCGCCATCCCACGGGCATTCGCGCCGTGTACGTGAACGGCGTCTGCGTGGCGCGCGACGGCGAGCACACGCATGCCCGGCCCGGCCGGGCGCTGCGGCGCGGCGCCTGACGCTGCCGCCCGCAGAACGACTGCGTCGGCACCGCCGGTAGACTCCGTTCAGACCGCAGTGCCGAAGCCCATCGCCTCAGCGTAAAACCAGGCGTCGAGGTCCGGCGTCTGCACGCCGAGCTGCGCCGGCGCGAGCTTGACCTCGGTGCGGTGCTCGACGCCGTGCTGGACGGCGTGCACAAGGAAGCACGACTTCGGGTAGCGGTACTCGCGGCCTCGCCACGGCAAGCGCAGCTCGCTGTCCTGTACCAGCTCCTCGGCGACGGCGATCAACTCGTCGCTGCTGCGCACGGCGACCCCACGCAGGACGGCGAAGCCGGGCCAGGGGCTGCCCCGATTCAGCTCGCCCTCATGCCGGCGTCCGCGCGTGCGCAGCACGAACGTCTGCTGCCCGCCGACGATGTGCAGCAGCTCGCGCACCGAGCCGGAGATCCCCTGCGGACGCGCGTCGAGCCGGGCCTCGCCGAGTGCCTGGCAGGCGTCGAGCAGGGTCAAAACGGCCCACCTGTTGTAGCGCAACAGCTCGGCCAGCGGCGCGTGCATGCGCTGTCCTCGCGACGTCGATGAGGCCGATTTCTCCATGGCAGCATAGCGCCCTCCCTGCATCGGGCTGGACGATACGCCACAATGAGAGGGAAGGGAAAGGAGAAGGGAGGCGGCATGCGCGTGCTCGTTCTCGGCGGCGGCGGGCTGGGCACCGTGGTCGCGGGCTACCTTGCCCGCGCCGGCCACGAGGTCACGCTGTTCGTGAAGCCGGCGCAGGCCGCCGCGTTTGCCGGCCCTCAGGCGCAGATCACCGGTCTGGCCGAGTTCAGCGCGCCCGTGCGCGTCGCGGCAGAGGCGAACCGGCTCGGTTCGTTCGATTACCTGATCGTCTGCGTGAAGACGCGCGACACGCAGGCCGCGTTGGCCCCGCTCACCGGCGTAGATGTCGGTTGCGTGTTGTCGCTGCAGAACGGCGTGCGCAAGGATGCGGCCTTGTGCACCGTCTTCGGCCGCGAGCGCGTTCTGGGCGCGGTGGCCTATATCGGGGCGCAGTTGCAGCGGCCCGGCGTCGTCTCGCACACGCTCTCGGGCGCCTCGCAGGTGGGGGAGCTGGAAGGTGGGCCCTCCCCGCGCGGCGAAAGCTTTGCCACGGCCATGACCGGAGCCGGTCTGCCCGTGATCTGTGTGCCGGATGTCGTTTCGCGCGAGTGGTACAAGCTCGCGGGCTATCTGCGCACCTCGCTGGTTTGTGCGCTTACACGGCTCGACGTGGGCACCCTGACCGAGGATCCGGCGCTGCTGCGGCTCGGCGCCCGCGTCGTGCTGGAAGTCGCCGCCGTGGCGGAGGCGGAAGGCTTCCCGCTGTGGGAGCTGCCGGCCACCTTTCCCGACCTGGGCGGCGGACCGCCGGCACAGCGCATCGCGCCCGGCCATGTCTGGAGCGAAGACGAAGTTGTGGCCGGCCTGGCCCTGATGGGCGAGCGGCAGCGGGCCGCCGGCCTCGTGCTCTATCCATCGCTCGCGCAGGACGTGATCGCCGGCCGCCCGACCGAGCTAGAGGACACGGCCGGCGACGCCCTGGCGCGGGCCGCGGCGCACGGCCTCTCCACGCCAAGCCTTGAGACGCTCGTGGCCGTGCTGCGCGGCGTCGAGCAGGCGAACGCGCGGCGGACCGCGGGAGCGTAGGCGTGGGCAAGTGCCGGCACCGGCGCCGGAACGCGGTAAGATAACGGCGTTCATCCTGCACGCACGGAGCGCCGCCGATGCTGACCCGTGAAGAGAACGAGCTGCTGACGCACACGAACCGCGGCAGGCCGATGGGCGAGTACCTGCGCCGCTACTGGCAGCCGGTGCTGCTCGCCGGCGAGCTGCCGCAGGCGGACTGCCCGCCCGTGCGCGTCAGGCTGATGGGCGAGGAGCTGGTCGCCTTCCGCGACTCGCAGGACCGCTTCGGGCTGCTGGACGAGTTCTGCCCGCACCGGCGCACCAGCCTCTACTGGGGCCGCAACGAGGAGTGCGGCCTGCGCTGCGTCTACCACGGCTGGAAGTTCGATATCGAAGGGCACTGCATCGACATGCCCAACGAGCCGCCGGAGTACGGGTTTAAAGAGCGTGTCTTCACCACGGCTTACCCGGCGCGCGCGTGGGGCGGCCTGATCTGGGCCTACCTCGGCCCGCGCGCGGCCGGCGGCGCCTTGCCGCCGCTGCCGGAGTTCGAGTGGGCGGTGGTGCCCGAGAACCAACGCTTCGTCTCCAAGCGGCTGCAGGAGAGCAACTACCTGCAGGCCGTCGAGGGCGGCATCGACTCAAGCCACGTCTCGTTTCTGCACAGCACGCCCAGCGCCGAGACACACGTCTCCTCGACGCTCGGGCTGCAATCGGCCTACATGTGGCGCGACAAGGCGCCGCGCTTCACCGTGAACCGCACGGACTATGGCCTCTTAATCGGCGCCCGCCGCGACGCCGAGGCCGACAGCTACTACTGGCGGATCACGCAGTTCCTCTTGCCCACGGCGACGATCATCCCCGGCCCGATGAACGTGGATGCGCCCTACAACGGCCACTTCTGGACGCCGATCGACGACGCGCACTGCTGGAACTTCAGCGTCTCCTGGCTGCCGGGCCGGCCGCTGACGGAGAAGGAGTTGGCGGACCTGCAGTCCGGCAACAGCATCCACGCCGGCGTGGACCAGAAGACCTTTCTGCCGATCCGCAACGCCCGCAACGAGTACCTGATCGACCGGGCGAAGCAGAAGCAGGACAGCTACACCGGCATTGAGGGCGTGAGCGAGCAGGACTCGGCGGTGCAGGAGGCGATGGGTCCCGTGGTGGACCGCAGCCAGGAGCATCTGGGCACGAGCGACACGGCGATCATCGCCGCGCGGCGCCTGCTGCTGCGCGAGGCGCGCGAGCTGCAGCGCGAGGGCCGCGGCCCGGCGGCCGTGCAGCGGCCGGAAGCCTTCCGCGTGCGCTCCGCCTCGATGATGCTCAAGCGCGACGTTTCCTACGAAGAGACGGTCAAAAACATGCTTACGGTGCCGGTGCAATGACCACTCAACCGAACCCGTCCCACGTGATCCCGGTCGAGGACTACGGCGAGGCGACGCTGCGCAACCTGGTCGCGCACCTCGACGTCTCGAACTCGTTCGAGCACTGCGTCTACCGCGAGTCGGAGCTGGACGCGGTCTGGCGGCTGCTGGACATCGCACTGGAGCGCGGCGACGGCGCCGTGCTGCCGCGCGAGCGCCTGCTCGCCCTGCGCGACGCCGTGCACGAGGCGCACGACCTGGCGGCGGACGAGAAGCCGCACGAGGCGGCGGCGCGGCTGCGGGCACTCCTCTAATTTCAGTTCCAGGCAGCAGGGGCGTGCGGCTGCCGAACGGTATGGCCGTCCGGCTGGTGCACCCGTTCTCCGCTCGACGGCCGGTGCGGAGGCGCCAACATGGAGACCGCCATGTCGCGATGTCGAACGCGGAATCCGCGGCGACGGGTGGGGCGTCGGAGCGGTTGCCGCACCCCCTATCCAACGCGGTACACTGCGATTCAGTGCGTGGATCGGCGCACCTCCGGGGGATCGGCCGATGATGGCCCTGGACGAACGGCCGCTGGGCGAGACGCTCGACCGGCGCCAGCGCTGGCTACTGCTGATCAGCCTGATGAGCGCCATGTTCATGGGCGCGCTCGACCAGACGATCATGGCGACGGCGGCGCCGAAGATCGTCGCCAACCTCGGCGGCTTCTCACTGCTGTCGTGGGTCTTCACGACCTACATGCTCACCTCGACCGTCGTCGGGCCGCTGGTCGGCAAGCTCTCGGACATCTACGGCCGCAAGCCGTTCCTGCTTGCGGGCATGGTCATCTTTCTCATCGCCTCGGCCGGCTGCGGCGCCGCGCCGAACATGGCCGTGCTGATCGCCTGCCGCGGCCTGCAAGGCATCGGCGGCGGCGCGGTCTTCGCGAGCATCTTCGCTACCGTCGGCGACATCTTCGCGCCGGCCGAGCGCGGCAAGTACATGGGGCTGTTCACGGGCACCTTCAGCCTGGCGAGCGTGCTCGGTCCGGCGATCGGCGGGCTGCTCACGGACCACGCCGGCTGGCGCTGGGTGTTCTTCATCAACGTGCCCGTGGGCGCCGTGGCGTTCCCGGCCATCTGGCGCAACCTGCCGCTCGTGCGCAGCAGCCGCCGGCCGCAGATCGACTTCATCGGCGCGGCGCTGCTTTCCCTCAGCACGAGCTGCGGCCTGCTGGCGCTGGCGTGGTCCGGCACGGAGTACGGCTGGGCGAGCGCGCCGACGCTGGCCCTCTTCGCCGGCGCCGCCGCCTTCGGCGCCGCCTTCGTCGCGCAGGAGCTGCGCCACCCGGCGCCGATCATCCCCTTCCACCTCTTCCGCAACCGCGAGTTTCTGCTCGGCAACCTGATGGTGCTCTGTACCGGCTTCGCGATGATGGGCGCGATTCCCTACCTGCCCACCTTCCTGCAAGTCGCGCTCGACGAGTCGGCCACCGCCTCGGGGCTGATCACGACGCCGCAGTCGCTCGGCCTGCTCGTGACCAGCATCGTCGGCGGGCAACTGCTCTCGCGCACCGGCCGGTACAAGCCGCTGACCATCAGCGGCAGCGTGATGATGGTCGGCGCGATGGGGCTGATGCTGACGCTCTCGCCCACCACGCCGACCTGGCAGCTCAGCCTGTTCGTGGTGCTGCTCGGCCTCGGCGGCGGCCTGGTGATGCCGACGCTCTCCGTCGTGATCCAGAATGCGGTCTCGCACGCGTACCTGGGTGTGGCGACGAGTGCACGGCAGTTCTTCATGCAGATCGGCGCCGTGATCGGCACGGCGCTCTTCGGCGTGCTGCTCACGACCACGTTCCAGGCGCAGTTCCGCCAGCACGTGCCGGCGCAGACGCGCGCCGCGGTCGCGGCCGAGACGTTAGCCCGCTTCGAGGATCCGACGCTGGCGCTCGATCCCGCCGCGTACGCGAAGGTGCAGGCCGAGTTGCTGGCGCAGCCCGACGGCAGCACGCACCTGGCAAACGCGCGCGACGCGCAACGCTCGGCGATCTCGGAAGCGATCCGGCGGGTGTTTGCGCTGGCGCTGGCGCTGATCGCCGTGGCGCTGGCGCTGGCGCTGCTGATGAAAGAGCGGCCGTTGCGCCGCACGCTTGGTCCGGCGGAGCCCGGCGAGCCGGCCGGCGAGCTGATCGCCGCCGCCGCGCTCAGCCCGCACTGACCATGCCACGCGCCGCCGCACGCCCGCGGCGCGAACCGCCGAAGGCGTACCGATGGCCGGAGAACAGCCGCTCGACTATCTCGAGATGGTGCGGGAGAGCCTGTTGCGAGCGCCTCCGCTGTCTTCAAAGCCGTATTACCACGGGAGGAGACCGCCCGCTGGACTTGCGCTCGTTCCTGCAATTCATGCTGCCTGTGCATCCCGACTTTCCGGACTGGCGCAACATTACCGCCAAGGAGTTGGACGACGAACGACGCTGGGTTTTTGAAGGCATCTGGGGCGACATCGACGGTTACGACTACTTTGCCATGAATGACAAGCAAGAGCGGGAGCTGGTGCCGTGGCAGTGCCGGACATGGTACGAGGGCTGGGGATCGGCGCCGCGGGACCGCAACACTGCATACGCCATCGTGCGTGCACGCTTCATGCCCGACACGCCCGCCGAGGCTGGCAACCCGGTGTTCTCGGTGATGCAGACCGACATCATTCACTACGGCAATGACCTGGCCGACTACCTGCACAACGAGTTCGGCGTGCCGCGGCCGGACTGAGCGGCGGACGAGCCGAAGCCGATCCCGTTCTGGGACACGTTCGGGTACGAGGAAGGCTACATCCGCAACTGGTAATGCCGCAGGGCATTCACCGCCCGCTTCTCACCGTCTCCTCATCCGCCAATGCTTGGTATCCCAGTGGCGGTTTAGCGTCGCGCGCGACACGATGGCGGTTATGGCAGCGGCGGGCGACCGCGTGATATCGAGGCGGGCAACCTCCTGCGGCGCTCCTTCTGGCCGCTGCTTGCGAAGGCCGGCTTGCCGCGCATCCGCTTCCACGACCTACGGCATAGCTGCGCTACCTTGCTGCTTGAGCAGGGGGTGCATCCGCGCATCGTGGCCGATCTGCTTGGGCACAGCACCACAACGCTGACGCTCAACACCTACTCGCACGTCACGCCACGGCTTCAGCAGACGGCGGTGGACGCGCTCAGCGCGGTCTTGCAGGCATGAGCCGGTTCGCGTTGGCATCAGCCGTTGGCATCACGCTACGGAACCGAAGAGAACACCGGCCCGATGGGGCCGGTTTCACGCCTGCAAGCTGGTCCCGGGACGTGGATTCGAACCACGGACACGCGGATTTACAGTCCGCTGCTCTGGCCAACTGAGCTATCCCGGGAGGTGCGGCAGCGATCAGCGTACTACAGCCTCGCACCGGGCTCAACCGCGCCGCGCACGGGCAGGAGGCGCCCCTCAACACAGCGCCCTACGCCCGGAGCCCGCGATTGGCTACACTAAGGGTTGGGCCCGCTGCACGGGCTCCGAACGCGAACTTCACGAGGCATTCTGCCATGGCTAGACATACAAACGACGATCTTGATCGCCATATCGAGCGCCAGGTGCGCGTGCTGCCCGGCCTGCGCTCACCCGTGCTCGTCGCCGGTTTCCAGGGCTGGAACGACGGCGGCCAGGGCGCCAGCGCCGCCGTGCGCTGGCTGGCGCGCAATTTGGACGGCCAGCGCATCGCCAGCATCCGGCCGGACGCCTTCCACGTCTTCAGCGAGATGCAGTCACGGCCGATCGTGCGCCTGCGCAACGGCGAGCGCGTGCTGCGCTGGCCCGCCCACGACCTCTACGCGATCCGCGGCGGGCCGGGCTGGCAGAATGACCTCGTCGCGCTCGTGGCGCGCGAACCGGAACTGCGCTGGCGCACCTACTGCCAGGCCGCACTCTCCGTCGCCCAGGCCGTGGGCGTGAAGCGCGTGGTCACGCTCGGCGCCTTTCTCGGGGCGGTGCCGCACACCCGGCCCGTGCCGATCTCCGGCTACGCCTGGAGCGAGGACGAACAGCCGCCGCTGCGCAGCCTGGGCACGCTCAGCACCAGCTACGAAGGGCCGACCGGCATCGTCAGCGTGCTCTCAGATGCGGCACGGGCGCAGGGCATGAGCGCCGCCAGCCTCTGGGCCGCCGTGCCGCACTATCTGCCCACCACGGCCAACCCCAAGGCGGCGCTGGCGCTGCTGCGCGCCGTGCGCGACCTCACCGACCTGCCCTTCGACCTGTCGCGCCTGGAGGACGCCTCGGCCTTCTTCGAGCGCCAGGTGAGCGAGGCGGTGCGGGCGAAGTCCGAGGTGGCCGAGCACGTGCACGAGCTGGAAGAGCAGAGCGGCGCCGCGGGCAACGACGTCGAGGCGGTCAAGCGCAGCGAGCCGGGCGATCTGCCCAACCCCGCCGACGTGATCCAGGCGTTCGAGGACCTGCTGCGCCAGGGCCGCCGGCCGGGTCCACGCGAGGATTAGCGCACTCGATCGTGCCGCCTCTGCGGGGTGGCATTGAAGCAGCGCGACTTCACCGCTAGCATAAATCGCGGCGGAAGCGCACTGTGAAGCGCAACCTCCGCACACCTGGCGGAAGCTTTCCGCGCCGATCGGACGGCACGGACGCTGGATTCCGCACCGAACCGGGGTGGCGATGGCCCACGGCGGCAACGCGCTGACGGCGCCTCCGGCCCCGGCGCGCGCCGGCTCCGCGCTGCGCCCGCCGTCCCGACGGTATCTGATCTTCTCCGTGATCGCGCTGGCGCTGCTGATGGCCTCGATCGATTCGACGATCGTGGCCGTGGCGCTCGAGGCGATCGGCAAGAGCCTGCACACCAGCGTCGTCTGGGAAACCTGGACGATCACCGCCTACCAGCTCGGCCAGTTGCTGGTGTTGCCCGTGGCCGGCAAGCTCAGCGATGAGTGGGGGCGCAAGCGCGTTTTCCTCGGCGCGATCGTCCTGTTCACCGGCAGCTCGCTGCTCTGCGGCATGGCGCCGAACGTCTACGTGCTGGTCGTCTGCCGCCTGGTGCAGGCGTTGGGCGGCGGCAGCTTCATCCCCTCCTGCACGGGCATCGTCTCCGACCTGTTTCCGCAGAGCCGCGCCCGCGCCATCGGCCTCTTCACCAGTATCTTCCCGATCGGCGGCCTGCTGGGGCCGAACATCGGCGGCGCCGTGGTGGACCATCTCTCCTGGCGCTTCGTCTTCTGGGTGAACGTGCCGCTCGGGCTGCTGGTGATCGCGCTCACCGCCGCGCTCTACCGCGACGAGGGCCGCGCCACCGGCGAGCGGCGCCGGATCGACTTCGCCGGCGCGGCGCTCTACGGCGGCGCGATGATCATGCTGCTGTTCGCGCTCACCTGGCTTGGCGAGAGCGCCAACGCCCTGCGCAACCCGTTGGTCTGGCTGCTGCTGGCGAGCGTGCCGCTGCTGCTCGTGCTCTTCTTCCGCACCGAGAGCCGTACGGCCGACCCGGTGATCGCGCCCGTGCTGCTCAAGCACCGCCCCTTCCTGGCGGCGAATCTCTACAACTTCTGCTTCGGCGCCGGCGTCTTCGGCGTGATGGCCTTCCTGCCGACCTACTTCCAGAACCGCTACGGCGTCTCCGCCACCCTGGCGGGGGCGCTGCTGACGCCGCGCGCCATGGCGATGATCGTCACGTCGACGCTCTGCTCGATCTTTATCATTCGCCTGGGCTACCGCCTGCCGATGGTGGCCGGCATGTCGCTGCAGGCGCTGGCGATGCTGCTGCTCAGCCGCGGCCTCACGCATGTGTCGCTGCTCGGCGTCGGCGTGAGCGATGTCGTCTGGCTCAGCATGATCACCGCGCTGATCGGGCTGGGGCTCGGTATCTCGCAGCCGGCGGCCAACAACGCCGCGCTCGATCTGTTGCCGGGCAAAGTCGCCGCCGTCACCGGCATCCGCAGCACCTTCCGCCAGTCGGGCGGCATGATCGGCACGGCGATGATCCCGCTCGTGCTCAGCCGCGATCCGCACAACGTGGCCGGCGGCCTGGAGCATGTGTACATCGCCTACGTCGTGCTGTATCTGCTGTGCATTGTGCTGGCGTTCTTCATCCCCGATCGTGCCCGCGAACGCCGGCAGGGCGCCCCGCCGCGGACGGAGGAACCGGCCACGCTCGTGCCACGGCCCGTGGCGGCGGAGTAGGCCGCGCGGGTGTACGCTCTACGCGCAGACGGATCGGGTCGAAGCGATCGGGGGAGTGCGGCCATGGAGATCACGCGGGGCTACGCACGCTTCATCGGCGAGACGGGATACGAGCAGTTGGGCGACGACGTGGTGACGGCAGCGAAGCGCGCCGTGCTCGACACGCTGGCGGCCACGCTCGCCGGCTCCGTGGAGCCCGCCGCCCGCATCGCGCTCGAGCTGGCGCGGGCGTTGGGCGGCAGCCCGCAGGCGACGGTGATCGGCGCCGGCGAACGGGTCAGCGTGGCGCAGGCCGCGCTGGTGAACGGCGTATCCGGCCACGCCCTCGACTACGACGACGTGAACTATTCGCTGAACGGCCATCCCAGCGTACCGGTGCTGCCGGCGGTGCTGGCGCTGGCCGAGCACTTGGGCGCCAGTGGACGCGCGGCGCTGCGCGCCTTCGTGCTCGGCTTCGAGATCGAGTGCAAGCTCGGCCGCGCCCAGGGCGCCAGCCACTACGCGCGCGGCTGGCACGCGACCTCGACCCACGGCACGGTCGGCGCGGCGGCGGCCGCGGCGGCGCTGCTGAGCCTGACCGAAAAGCAGACCGTGATGGCGCTCGGCATCGCCGGCAGCATGGCCGCCGGCTCGCGCCAGAACTTCGGCACGATGACCAAGCCGCTGCACCCCGGCCGCGCGGCGGAGGCCGGCGTCACGGCGGCGCTGCTGGCGCAGCGGGGCTTCACGGCGGACGAGACGATGCTCGAAGCGCCGCTCGGCTTCATCCGTCTCTTCTCGCCCGCCGAGGACCACGACCCGACGCAGGCGCTGGGGAATCTCGGCGCCCCCTGGGACATCCTCGCGCCGGGGATCGCCGTGAAGAAGTATCCCTGCTGCTACAACACGCACCGCGCCCTCGATGGCGTGCTGGCGCTGCGCGACGAGGCGGGTATCGCCGCGGAGGACGTGGCCGCGGTCGAGATCCTGCTGCCGGAAACGTCCGCCGCGCCGCTGATCCACCCGCGGCCGCAGACGGGCCTGGAGGGCAAGTTCTCGATGCAGTACTGCGTCGCGGCGGCGCTGCTCGACGGCGCCCCGCGGCTCGCCACCTTCAGCGACGCCGCCGTGCAGCGACCCGCGGCGCAGGCGCTGCTGCGGCGGGTGGAGATGCGTGCCGGCCCGGCGCAGGCGCAGATCGCCGGCGGCCGCACCGAGGTGGCGCTGACGTTGCGCGACGGCCGTACGCTGCGGCGCGGCGTGGACGAGCCGCGCGGCTCGGGCGAGAGCCCGCTGTCGTGGGAGGAGCTGGCGGAGAAGTTTCGCGATTGCGCCGCCGTGGCGCTGCCGGCGGCCGCGGCGCGCGAGGCGCTGGAGCGCATCGCATACTTCGAATCGCTGCCGGATCTGCGCGGGCTGATGGCGCTGCTGGCGGCGCCGGAGCGCGTGGGCGCGGCTAGCTGAGCCGGCGCTTCAGCTCCTGCGCGTCGAACGCCGGTTTGGGCAACTGCAGCGGCAGCCGTTCCAGCGCCTCGATCAGCAGGCGCGTGACGGCGTAGTTGCGGTACCACCTATGGTCGGCCGGCACGACGTACCAGGGCGCCTGCTTGCTGCTGCAACGGGCGATCGCCTCCTCGTACGCCTCGCGGTAGGCGTCCCAGCGATCGCGCTCGGCGAGGTCGTTGGGGTCGAACTTCCAGAGCTTGTCGGGCGCGTCGAGCCGCGCCTCAAGGCGCCGCTTCCGCTCCGCCTTGCTGATGTGCAGATAGCACTTGAAGATCGTCGTGCCGCCGGCGGCCAGCAGCGCCTCGAAGGCGTTGATCTGGCCGTAGCGCTCGCGTCACACGGCCTCCGGCGCCAGCCTGTGCACCCGCACCACCAGCACGTCTTCGTAATGCGAGCGGTTGAAGATGCCGACGCAGCCGTGCGGCGGCGCCTGCCGGTGCACGCGCCAGAGAAAGTCGTGCCGCAGCTCCTCCATCGTGGGCGCGGCGAAGGCGGCGAGCCGGGCACCGAGCAGGCTGAGCCCGCCGGAGAGATGCTTGACCGTGCCGTCTTTGCCGGAGGTGTCCATGCCCTGCAAGACGAGCAAGAGGGCGTGGCGGCCGTCGACGTGCAGCCGCTCCTGCAGCTCGCGCAGGCGCAGCAGATCGGCCGCCGCGACCTTGTCGGCAAACGGCCGCGTGTCGGCGGGGTCAAGATCCTCCAGATCAACGCGCTCGCCGGGCTTCACCAGCCAGGGCGGTGCGTTCATGCCGCGTCTCCCCGGCGATGTGATGCTCGCCCAGCCGGCACGGGGCGCGGCGGATCAGGCCGCCGCGTGCGCCAGCGGCTCCCCGGCCGGTTGCAGATCCAGGCTGAGCTGCTGCCCCTCGCGCGCCAGGCGCTGGCGCAGCCCCTCCACGTGCTTGCAGGAGGCGCGGTTGGTGAAGCCGGGGCAACTGCACGCCTGTGTGCCGTCACGGTCGACGAGGATGTAGCGGCGGTGCGGGTTCGTGCGGCTGCGCGCGGTATAGACGCCGGGGCGGTTGGTGACCCGGCGGATGTAGATATGTTCGTCGTGGGCGCGGGCGATGGCCCGCGCCTGCAGTTCTGCGGTCGTCATGGTAGTTGGCCTGCCGTCTTCTCGATCTTTGCCCGGCTCCGCCGCCGGACCCAGCGCTGCGTCTTCGATGCACAGCCATTATACCATAACTAGCGCACATGTTCGAATAAGGGGACGAGGAACGAGGAAACAGGAACGAGGAACGAGACAGCCCTCGTCGCCAGCCACTCGTTCCTCGTTCCTCGCCTGACGGGGCGCGCGAACGGGGCGGCAGGTAGCGCCGCCCCGTTCGCATCGCGCGTCGTGCCCCACGCGCTGAGAATTCCGGCTGACTACTGCATCGTCACCGTCGCACCCGCGGCGGAGTAGACGAAGGCGCCCTGGCCCGGCTGCAGCGTGGTGGTGTTGCCGTTGCTGTAGCTGTTGGCCACCGGGTCGAAGGTGTAGACCGCATCGGCGCCGCTGACCGTCACCGCCTTGTTCGCGGGGTTGCCGATCATGGCGAACGAGTTGGCGGGCACGGAGACCGTGGCGGGCAGCGTGGAGCTGCCGCTGATCGACACCGTGGTGGTCGCGCCGAAGAAGGCCCAGTAGCCGGCGCCGGCGGTGATGCCGGTCGTGTTCGAGATCGTGGTGTAGTTGCTGGCGCCGCCCGGCAGCGTGTAGAGGGTGGCGGCCGCCTGCGGGAAGGTCATGCCCGCCGGTCCGCCGACGATGTTCCAGCCGGTCTGATAGGTCACGGTGGGGCCGCTGGGCGTGGGCGTAGCGCTGACGGTCAGGTTGAGCTGCACCGGCGAGCCGGCGATCTGCGGCACCGTCGTGGTCTCGTTGGCGGCCTGGCCGTTGACTTTGAAGCTGAGGGTATTGCCCGGCGTGGCGCAGGCAGCCTGGCTGCTGTCGATATCGACGAAGTACTGCGTGCCGTTGTACACGCCGTTGCCCGAGGCGGTGCCGCAGAGCGCGCTGCCGCTGTAGGCCGTGACGACGGCGCCGCTCGGCGCATTCTGGCCATTGATCTGAATGCCGCCGTAGACGCGGGCGGCGGGCGGTGTCTGCTGCGCCCGGGCCGTGGGGCTGCCACCGCCGATGAGTGTGACGGCTGCTGTTGCCGCCACCAGGACCGCGGTTCCGACCAGAGAGCGGGTGAGGGACATACTTCGCTTCCTCCCTGCAGCTGCTGCTGTGTGCTCGCGGAGTCTGGCTGAAACGACCGGATGAGCGGTGCGGGGCCTGCTCCGCTGGCTGCCTGCTCTGTTCAACGCCCCGGTCGTGACGATCGTTCCACGCACGGGCGTACGGGGACATAATTCCAGTAGCCGGGTTATACGATAACACGGGATCGTAAGGATCGAGTACTCATTATGGCGAACGGCGCGGGCCACACACTTTTGCACGCCCCGCCGGGCGCGCGCCCTCCCGCACGCGGCAGCCCGTGCGGCGCCGCTACCCGCCTTCTCTGGCCAGCAGCCGACGCGCCACGTCGGCGAAGACCTCATAGTCCTGGGCGCCGACCATCAGGAAGCGGTTGTTGAAGACGAAGGCGGGCGTGCCGGTAATGCCGTTCGTCTGCGCCCAGGCGGTCCAGTCATCGACCTCGGCGGCGTAACGCTGGTCGCTGAGCGCGGCGCTCAGCGCCTCGGTGTCGAGGCCGGCGCCGCGCGCCACCGCCAGCAGCGTCTGGCGGTCGCCGATGTCCTGCGCCTCTTCGAAGTAGGCGTGCAGCAGGGCGCGATGGAGGGCGTTAAAGACCTCTGGCCCGGCGGCGCGGGCGAACTCGCCGGCTTCCAGCGCCAGCCGCGAGTTGGAGACGAAGCGTTTCTGCTTCATCTCGAGGCCCGCTTCCGCCGCCAGCCGTTGCAGATGCTCGTGGACGGCGGCGCGCCGGCCGCTCGACGCGGGGTCAATGACCCTTCCCTCCGGCGGCGTCTCCGGGTGCAACTCGAACGGCACCCAGTCCACATCGACCGGGAACTCGCGCTGCAGTTGTTCGACCCGCACGAGGCCGATCAGGCACCACGGTCAGATGTAGTCGGAGACCACCAGCAGGTGCAGCCGCCCCGGCGTCTGGCGTTCGGTCAGATCGGCGATTGCCGCGTCACTCATGCCCGCAGTATAGCGCCGGACGAGGAGATGGGAGCCAGAGGCGAGGGGCGAGGGCAGTCTTGTTCCCGTTTCCTATTTCCCCGTTCCGCTTTCCTGCTTCGTCGTTCCTCGTCCCTCAGCCGGTATACTGTGCGGGAAGCGGCGGAGTGGGGCGGGCGGGGCGGGCGGGCCGTGCAGCCCGCGGGAGAGGACGAGAGCGCATGGGCACCACCTGGGTGAAGGTCGGTTACGGCAGCCTGCTCGGGCTCGTGCTGGCGCTGACGGCCGGCTTCGGGTCGGCCATCTTCATTTCCGAGCCGCGCCTGCCGCAGCCGGTGGGCGTGACCTTCCAGCAGCTCAGCGGCAACACACCGGACGCCGAAACGGCCCGCGAGGCCAAGCAGATCGACGGCTACTTCGGCGACGTGCAGAACTTCAAAGGCAAGTACCCTGACTACCAGCGCAACATCTTCATCGCCTTCGCCGTCGCGGGGTTGATCTTCGCGATCATCGGCGTGGCGCTGCCCGCGATCGTCAACTACCTGCGCTTCGGCTTTTTGATCGGCGGCGGCCTGCTGCTGGCGGCGGGCGCCTGGTTTGTGATTCAACCCGTGCCGCTGGGCACGGAGAACCCGTCCGGCATTCTCACCTTACTGGTAGTCGGCACGCCGGCGGTGCTGGACACCGCGGCGCGCTTCCTGCGCTTCGCCATCGCCCTGGTCGGCGTGCTGCTGCTGCTGTTCGTCGGCCTCTGGCGGCTCACCGAGTGGTCGACGGCCACGTCGGCGCCGGCAGGCGCCGCCGCCGGCATGGCGGCGGCACCACCGCCCGGGCCGTCCTCGATCGCCGCGGCGACGGCGTCGGTGACTTCTGCGCCGCCCCCGGCAGAGTCGCTCAAGTGGGCGAGGCCGGACGACCGCTCCGCGGCCGACTTTCAGCCCGCGGACGCGCCGCAGCCCGCCCGCGTGATCGAGCACGTGCCAGCCTCGCCGGAGCCCGTTACCGTGGAGGCGGCGCCGGCCGGCGCCCCGACCAGCGCGACCGAGGAAGGCACATCGAGCAGCCAGGCTGGCGCTTAACGCCCGCCGCGCAGGCGTGGGTCGAGCAGGTCGCGCAGCGCGTCGCCCAGCATGTTGAACCCGAAGATCGCCAGGCTCAGCACGACACCAGGGAAGATCGCCAGCCACGGCGCCTGCACCATGAACTGCCGCGCCTGGCCGCTGAGCATGTTGCCCCAGGTCGGATTGGGCGGCGGTACACCGAGGCCGAGGAAGCCGAGCGAGGCCTCGGCCAGGATCACCGTGCCCAGGCCGAGCGTCGCCAGCGTAATCGCCGTGGCCGTCACATTGGGCAAGACGTGCAGCAGGATGATACGCAGGTCGCTGGCGCCCATGGCGCGCGCCGCTTCCATATATGTCTGGTTACGCACGGCCAGCGTAGCGCCGCGCATGATGCGCGAGTTGCCGGCGATGCCGAAGAAGGCCAGCGCGAGGATGACGTTGTTGAGCGTGTTCCCCCAGATCGCCACGATCAGCAGGATCAGGACTAAGCCGGGGAAGGCGATCATCGCATCGACCAGCCGCTGCACAACGGTGTCGACGATACCGCCGAAGTAGCCGCTGACCACGCCGATCGCCGTGGCCAGCACGATCGAGAAGAGCACCGCCAAAAAGCCGACCTTCAGCGAGACGCGGGCGCCGTAGATGATGCGGCTGTAGATGTCACGGCCCAAATTGTCGGTGCCGAACCACCACGTGCCCGACGGGCCAAGCAGCTTGAACTTCGGATGGATCTCGGCCGGCGGATAGTTCGCCAGCAGCGGCGCGAAGATCGCCATGACGATCAGCGCGAGGATGATGATCCCGCCCGCCAGCCCCAGCGGCTTGGTGCGCACCAGGCGAATCAGCGTATCAAGCCAGATCGAGCGCGAGCGCACGCCGCGGCCCTCCGCCGCGAGCGGCGCCACACCGGGGCCGGGCCGGGCGCTGGTTTCCTGTGCCATCGCTGCGGGCAGCGGGCAGCGGGCCGCGGACGGCGGTGAAAACCGCCGTCCGCGCCTGCGCCGCCCTGCCCTATCCTCCTGGATGCATCGCCTGGTGCTCAGGCGTAGCGGATGCGCGGATCGAGCAGGCCGTAGGCGAGGTCGACCAGCAGATTCGTCGCCACCACGATCAGGGCGATGAAGAAGACCACGCCCTGGAGGGCCGGGTAGTCGCGGTTGAGCACCGCATCGTAGAAGAAGCGGCCCACGCCGGGCACCTGGAAGATCTGTTCGAGAATCACGGTGCCGCCGAAGATCAGCGCCACCTGCAGGCCCACGATCGTGACCACGGGGATCATCGCGTTCTTGGTGGCGTGGCGCACCAGCACGGAGCGCTCGCGCAACCCCTTGCTCCAGGCGGTGCGGATGTAGTCCTGCCGCACCACGTCCAGCATCGCCGTGCGGGTGAGCCGCATCACGCCGCCGGCCAGCGTCGTGGCGAGGCAGATCGCCGGCGCCAGATAGTAGGTGAGGTGATCGAATGGGTGCGACCAGCCGACGTAGGTCAGCGGCGGCGACCATTTCCACCAGATCAGCGGGAAGGTGAGAATCAACGTCGCCACCCAGAACGAGGGCAGCGAGATGAAGGCCACCGCCGCCGTGCGCGCCACGTAGTCCGCGAGCGTGTCCTGGCGGATGGCGCTGAGGATGCCGACCGGCACCGCCAGCACCACGCCGAAGAAGACCGCCATCAGCCCCAGCTCGGCCGTGATCGGGAAGCGGCGGCGCAGCTCCGAGGCCACGGTCTGCTTCGTCCAGAGCGAGCGGCCGAAGTTGCCGTGCAGCACGCCGCCGATCCAGTCCTTGAACTGCACCGGAATCGACTTATCGAGGCCAAGCTGATGGCGCAGCAGGTGCTCGTCGGCCGCCGCGTAATTATTCTGATGCGCCATCAGCGTCACCACGTCGCCCGGCAGCAGGCGGATGATCGAGAAGGTGGCGATCAGCACAAGCATCACCGTGATCAGGGCGTAGATGATGCGGCGGACGATGTAGTCGAGCATTACTTGTCGATCCAGACCGTCTCGACACGGCCGTCGTAGAGATCCTGCGGAAAGAACCAGCCCTTCACATAGGGCTGCGTGAACAGGTGCAGGTTCGCCGTATACAGAAACGCCATCGGGAAGTCCTGCACGATCATCTTCTGCGCGTCCTGCACGATGGGGAGCCGCGCCTGCGGATCGACGGTGATGCCCTGCTTGTCGATCAGATCCCAGATCTGCGTGTTGCCCCACTTGTAGAAGGTGGAGGTGCGGCCGAAGTAGGAGGAGAGGTTCTCGTCCGGGTCGGGGCTGTTGAGCGGCGTGTGGTGCGACATGCCGTAGTCGTAGGCGTAGGTCTTGTTGTAGTACTCCGCCAGTTGCATCGGCATCAGCGAGACCTTCTTCAGGCCCAGGTTCTTCTGCAACTGAGCCAGGATCACCTCGCCCACCTGCTGGTCGATCGAGGTCTGGTTGGCGAAGATGATCTGGTCGGAGAAGGTGTTCGGGTCGACGCCGGACGCCTTCAGCATGTCCAGCGCCTTCTTCGGATCGAAGCCGGCCAGCTCGCTGGTGAGTGCCCAGGGCTTGTAGATCGGCAGGATCGGCCCGAAGGTCAGGATGCCGTCGCCCTTGCCGTTGAGCGAGTAGACCGTGTCCAGCACTTCCTGCTTGTCGATCGCCTGCACCAGCGCCTGGCGGAAGCGGATGTCCGTGTAGGGCGCCTTCTGCATGTACTTCTGGCCGTCCCAGGGCTGGGTGCGGAATTCCTTCCAGAACTGGCTGGGCACCGCCTGGCTGTTGGCGCCCTTGACCGAGTCCGAGGCCTGCTTGGCGTAGTTGAACTGCAGCGCCCCCGCGTCGAGGTTGCCCTGGACGAACTGGTTGAGCTGCGCCTGCGGGTCGACCACGTACTTGATCGTCAGCTTGTCGACGTAGGGCAGCGCGTTGCCCGCCGCGTCCTTGCGGAAGTAGTTGGGGTTCTTGTGCAGCGTGGTTTGGACGTTCTTCTCCCACGAGTCGAAGATGAACGGCCCCGTGCCGATCGCATTCGCCGTCAGGTCGCCGAACTTCTCCACCGCCTCATGCGGCACGATCACCGTCCACGGACTGGCGATGTAGCTCATGAACGGCGCGTACTGCGCCTTGGTCACGAACTTGACCGTGTACTTGTCCACGACCTGGATGCTGTCCAGCTTGTCGCGGAAGTAGTAGCCGTGCTGGAACTTGCCGGGGTCGTTCGTCGCCTGGCGCTCGATGCTGTACTTGACGTCGTCGGCGGTGAACTCGCGCGGGCCGACGGGCTGCACGTCCTGGAACTTGACACCCTGCTGCAGCTTGAAGATGTAGGTCTTGTCGTCGGGCTGCTCGGGCATCGCCACGGCCAGGTCCGTGGTGATCTTGGTCAGGTCGGGCGTGAACTTCATCACCGCGTTGTAGACGTTGTCGGCGATCGCCGTGCAGAAGGGGAAGGTGTCGAAGTGCGGGTCGAGCGTGCGCGGCTCGCCGCCGTTCAGGACGACGAATGTGCCCCCTTTCTTGACGTTCGCGGCGTTGGCGCCGGGCGCCAGCGGCACCACGGTCGCGGTAAGCGCGCCGACCTGGCCGCCGGTGTTGGCCTGCGTGGGCGCCTTGTTGCCGGCGGCCGGGCTGGCGGCGCCGGCAGCGCTGCTTGCCGCCGGCTTGTTGCTGGTCTTGTTGTTGTTCGAGCTGCCGCAGGCAGCCAGACCCAGCGCCGCGGCGCCGCCGATGCCCGTGCCGAGCAGCCGTCGCCGCGAAAACTGGCGGTTCGCCAGCCGCAGCCAGTAGTTCTCCGAGCGATCATCGCCCATCGCGCGCTCCCTCCCTATCGGCGCGACGAACCGTTCCGCCGCAGCCACGCCGTGGCGCGAATCAGCCTCCGAGCAAGGCGTCACATTCTGCGCCCGGCGAGCCGAGTATTAGGCGGTCGTTGCTGAAGAGCAATCGATATGTCCAGATTGCAACGGAATAGCTAGATGGACCCGACCAATCATGCTGATTCCGCCAAGCGCGACCCAACGGGCCGTGACGGCGTGCGCGTCCGTCGCCGCCACGGTGCTTGACGGATCCGCCGGAGGATCACAGGATCCGGACAGAGGCCACGAGAGCAGGTGTGCATACAGGAGCGCAGCTCAGCGCCGGCGCTGCGGGCGCAGGGCAAAGGGATAGGGCGATGAAACTGCCGGCGATCCTCGCGGCGGCGGCCGGGATCTATCTGCTGCCCGCCGAGCTAGCCTACGCGCGGCGTCATCGCAACCGCGGCGCGCTGCTGATGCTGAACCTGCTCGGCGGCTGGACGATCGTGGGCTGGGCGATCGCGCTCATCTGGGCGCTCTACCGCGACCCGTCGTCGCACTGACGTGCTGCCCCATCGGCGCCGCGGGGCAGCCGGCGCTGAGAAGGAGAAACTGATGGTTCAGCAGAAGCAACGTACCGGCCGTGCCGCGCCCCCCGCCGATCTGCCGCTCGACCGCAACGGCGACATCCCGCGCCTGGTGGGCGACATCCGCCACCTGGTGCCGAAGCTGGGGCTGCGCGAGTACTGGTACCCCGCGCTGCCGGCCTCGCGCGTGGGCAAGCGCCGGCCGGTGCAGGTGCGCATGCTGGGCGACGACATCTGCTTCTTCCGCGGCAGGAATGGCAACGTCGCGGCGATCGGCGATGTCTGCCCCCATCGCGGCGCCCGCCTGTCTGAGGGCGACTGTCATTACAAAGGCACCGTCGCCTGCCCCTACCACGGTTGGGTCTGGGACGAGCAGGGCAAGAACGTCGCGGTGCTTTCCGAGGGGCCGCAGTCCGGCGTCTGCGGCAAGCCGGGGTCCGAGGCGCGCGTCTATCCGACGAAGACGCTGAAGGGCGTGGTCTTCATCTGGATGGGCAGCGAGGAGCCGGCGCCGATCGAAGAGGACGTGCCCGAGGAGTTCTTCGATCGCGGCGCCTGCATCTTCTTCAACGACCAGATCATGTGGCAGACCAACTGGGAGGTCGGTCTCGAAAACTCGATGGACTCGCACGTCGGCTACCTGCACCGCGACGCGCTCACCGGGCTGCTCTCCGCGCCCAATTCCGGCGCGCGGCCGGCGCAGGGCTCCAAGATCGCCTTCACCGGCAACGGCTTCCGCAACGCCGGCGGCCTCACCTTCCAGCCGCAGCCACAGGACGTCTATCCAAACGGCTGGCGCTGGCCGAAGCACATGTTCCGCGCCAAGTGGATCTGGGCCTTCCGCTGGTTCTTCGAGCGCACCTGCGTGCCTGCGCCGCCGCCGAAGACGGTGCGCTGGAGCAGCGGCCACCGCCTGCCCGGCATGTTCCGCGCCGGCGGCTTCGTGGCGCCGCCGAAGCCGGACACGAACGGTACGAACGGCGTGGCGTCCGTGAGCAACGTGGGGCCGATGTCGGTGCGGCGGCGGGTCAACGGCCTGTTCGGCTTCTACACACGGCAGACCGTGCCGGTGGAGGAGTGGCTCACCCGCGTCTGGTACTTCCACTACACGCGGCCGCAAAGCAAGCTCCAGCTCTTCTGGTTCCGGCTGCTCTACTGGTCGATTTACCGCTGGCTGTCCGAGTACAACTTCTCGCAGCAGGACATGAGCGTGATGCTGCACCAGGTCTACGACTGGCCGGAGAAGCTTTCGGGCACCGATGCCGAAGTGATCCAGTGGCGCAAGCTGGTGGTGACCAAGCACTTCGGCGGCCGCAACGCGGCGTTCGACTTCCGCTCGACGGAGGGCCTCTCGCAGGACGAGGCGCCGGACGCGCACATGTTCAGCGACATGCTGACGGAGTAACGAGGAACGAGGCAGGCGAGGAAATAGAATTGAGAAAATAGGAAACAGGGATGCCGGCAAGCCGCTCGTTCCTATTTCCTATTTCCTGATTTCTATTTCCTCGTAAGGAGAACCCACCATGCCAAAGACGATCATGTCGGCCGATTCGCACGTGCTGGAGCCCGGCGACCTCTGGACGAAGCGCATGCCGGAGAAGTTCCGCGAGCGCGCGCCGACGATCATCCACGAGAACAAGGGCCAGAGCGGCGACTTCCTCTTCTGCCCGCCGCTGCCGCCCTTCAACGTCACCAGCCTGGGCAGCGCCGGCATTCCGCCCGCCGAGCTGGAGAGGTTCGCGTTCGGCGGCTACAAGGTCTGCCGGCCGGGCGGCTGGGATCCGGCCGAGCGCGTCAAGGACATGGATCTGGACGGCGTCGACGTCGAGATCTTCTACTGCGGCCTCGGCATGTTCTTCTTCAGCCACCCGGACGACGAGTTGCAACGGGCGATCATGCGCGCCTACAACGACTTCGCCCATGAGTACGCCTCGCACAGCCCGAAGCGGCTGCTGCCGGTGGCCAACGTCTCGATGACCACCGTCGAAGACGCGCTGGCGGAGACGGAGCGCTGCGCGAAGCTCGGCTTCAAGGGCGTCTTTATCTCCAACGACCCCGCGCCGGAGCGGCGCTACGACAACCCGATGTGGGAGCCGTTCTGGACCGCCTGCGAGGAGATGGACCTGCCGATCAACATCCACATCCTCACCGGCCAGCGCGGCACCGGCCTGAGCGAGCGCATCATCGCCGACTACATGAAGCTGCACACCTACGCCGTGGCCTCGATTCTCGACATGATCACCAGCGGCGTGTTCGAGCGACATCCAAACCTGAAGGTGATCTCGGTCGAGAACGACATCGGCTGGCTGGCGCACCATTTGAAGCGGCTCGAGCACGCCTCCAACCGCTTCGGCGCCCGCTATCCGGCGATGAAGATGAACGCCGCCGACTACTGGCGCCGCCAGGTCTACGCGACGTTCCAGGACGACGTGCCCGGCGTGCGCACGCGCGACTTAATCGGCACGGACCGGCTGATGTGGGGCTCGGACTATCCGCACTTCGACTCGACCTTCCCGCACTCGCGCGAGCAGATCGCCAAGAACTTCGCGGGCGTGCCCGAGGCCGACATGGCGCAGATCCTCGGCGTCACGATGGCGAAGGTCTACAACCTCAACGCAAACTGACGCGGCCGGCCCTCACCTCATTTCACATACCCCTCGCCCAATCCTGGGCGAGAGGGGAGCTCATGGGTTGGACCATTCCAGCGAGCGTCGGGTCAGGCGGCGCGCCGTGAATCGCGCCCACCGGCACGCGGGGCGGTTCACGAACCGTCCGCACCATGCCTGGCAGCCCGGAGCCCTCTGGATCGCTTTCTGCTGGATCGCCCCTCTCCTTCTCTCCAGTATTGGGAGAAGGACCAGTGGAAGATCACGGGGGTGAGGATGAGGGCCCCGCGCCCTGCACCAGCGCCCGCAAGGCCGCGCCGGCCTGCACCGGCAGGCGCGGGAAGTGGCTGAAGGCGATCACGTCGAGCTCGAGCGCCGCCAGCTTGCTTAGCGAGGCGATCGCCTGCGGCATGTCTGCCGTCACGCCCGCGGCCGGGCCGGAGAGCACGCCCTCGCGGTATTCCAGCGCGTCGCCGGCGATCAGCAGCGCCATGCGCGGGAAGTAGAGGGCGATGTGGCCGGGCGTGTGGCCGGGTGTATGCACGATGCGCATACCGCCAAGCACGGAAAGCTCGTCGCCGTCGTGCAGCGGCTCGTCGATGCGCACCGGCTCGTAGCGCAAGGCACGGTTCGCCACGGGACGGGCCAGCGTGCGCAGCGCGGCGCTGGCGAAGGGCGGCGGCGGACCGCCGGCGCTCTGCACCACCGGCGCCTCCACCGCGTGGATCGCTGCCTTCGCCGGCAGGCGCCGCTGCAGCTCGGCCAGGCTGCCGAGGTGGTCGGGGTGGTAGTGGCTGATCACGATCCGTTCGATCTCGTCGGGCCGGCGGCGGCAGAGCGCCACGGCGCGCAGGATACGGTCGGCGCTGCCCGGCAGGCCCGTGTCGATCAGCGTCAGGCGCCGGTCGAGCAGGAGAAAGCAGGAGGTGGCCCGCAACGGCGCCTGCACCACACCAGGCAGAATCGAGCGAACGGGAGCGCCTGCCGGGAGCATCGCTAGACGTCGCCTTCAGGGCCGCCGCGACGAGATCGGCCGCAGGATGCGCACGCCGCTGGCCTGAACCAGCTCGCTGCGGTTGGCCCGCTGCAGCGCCTGCCACTGCGCCCGCGTCGCGTCCTCCGGCTCCGGGCCGAGATCGCGCGAGGCTTCCCAGACGCCGAGATCAGCGTAGCGCGTCAGCATCCAGAGCAGCGGCTGCTCGGCCACGTGCGCCCGCCACATGCCCAGCGGCCGCGCGCCCTGCGTCTCGTACCACGGCCAGACCGCGGCCTCCGTGCGGCGCACGAACTCGGCCACGTCGCCCGCTCGCACCTGGAAGCTGCGCAGGGCGTAGATGCCGGGCGTGCCATCGGGCGTGTTCTCCGGCGGGCGGCGCTCGCCCAGCGGCTGCAGGGCGATCACGTCCGTTTCGCGCGTGATCGCGGCGCGGGCGGCGACGGCCTCGCGGCCGCTGGCAGGCCAGCGATCGGGCTGGGCACCCTGCACGCGGTTCTCCGGCCAGGCGCGGGTCTGCTGCCAGTGCGCCAGGCTCTCGTAGCGGGTGATCAGCACGATGCGCTCGGCGCCGCCCATCACGACCTGCCAGAGGCCGAGCGCGCGGCCGTCGCGCCCTTCCAGCGCCGGCCAGATCGCCGTTTCGCTCAGCTCGACGAAGCGCGTGACGTTTGCCCTGTCCACGAGAAAGGTGCGCATGGTGTAGAGCATCGATCCCGCCTTCCTCCGCGCGTGTCCGCCCATATCGTGGACCGGCGGGCATCCGTTGCGCGAGCGGCCGGGCCGCGCCCGCGAACGCAACCATCGCCTGCGTTCGCCGACGCTGCCATACTGGTGCTGTACAGACAACTGCCGGCGGCAGCGGAGGCGGCATGGCCGAAGATCGCATCCCCTCGCGCGCAGAGGATTTCAACGAGTGGTACAACCAGCTCGTGCTCAAGAGCGAGCTGGCCGACTACGCCCCCGTGCGCGGCTGCATGGTCGTGCGGCCCTATGGCTGGGCGCTGTGGGAGAACATCCAGCAGGCGCTGGACCGCCGCTTCAAGGCGACGGGGCATGTGAACGCCGGCTTCCCGATGTTCATCCCCGCCTCCTTCCTCGAAAAGGAGAAGGCGCACGTCGAGGGCTTCGCGCCCGAGTTCGCCGTGGTCACGCACGGCGGCGGCGAGGAGCTGCCCGAGCCGCTCGTCGTGCGCCCGACCTCCGAGACGCTGATCGGCCACATGTACGCGAAGTGGATCCAGTCCTATCGCGATCTGCCCGTGCTAATCAACCTCTGGAACAGCGCTGTGCGCTGGGAGAAGCGCACCAAGCTCTTCCTGCGCACTACCGAGTTCTTCTGGCAGGAGGGCCACACCGCCCACGCCACGGCCGACGAGGGTGAGGCCGAGGCGCGGCAGATGCTCGACGTCTACGCCGATTTCGCCGAGAACGAGGCGGCGATCCCCGTGATCCGCGGCGTGAAGAGCGAGTCGGAGAAGTTCGCCGGCGCCCTGCGCTCGTATACGATCGAGGCGATGATGGGCGACCGGCGCGCCCTGCAGTCGGGTACCTCGCACAACCTGGGCCAGAACTTCGCGCGCGCCTTCGACATCCAGTACCTCGCCACCGACAACAGCCTGCAGCACTGCTGGACCACGTCGTGGGGGCTCTCCACCCGCTTCATCGGCGCGATCGTGATGGTGCACGGCGACGATACCGGCCTGATCCTGCCGCCGCGGCTGGCGCCGCACCAGGTCGTGATCGTGCCGATCTACCGTAAGGACGAGGAGCGGGCGCAGGTGCTGGCCGAGGCGGAACGGCTGGCAGCCGAGCTTGGCGCCTACCGCGTGCGCGTGGACAAGCGCGATGGGCTGACGCCGGGCTACAAGTTCAACGACTGGGAGATGCGCGGCGTGCCGCTGCGCATCGAGCTTGGTCCGCGCGACATCGCCCAGGGCACGGTGCTGCTGGCGCGGCGCGATCGGCCGGGCAAAGAGGGCAAGACAGCTGTCCCGCGCGCAGAAGCGCCCACCGCCGTGGGCGAGATGCTCAAGGAGATCCACACGGCGCTCTACGATCGGGCGCTGCGCTTCCGCGAGGCGCACACGGCCGAGCCGGCCAGCTACGCCGAGTTTTTGGACGCGGTGCAGCAGGGCTTCGCGCTGGCCTGGTGGTGCGAGCAGGAGGACTGCGAGACGGCGATCAAAGAGGAGACGCGGGCGACCTCGCGCTGCATCCCCTTCGAACAGTCGGGCGGCAGCGGCAGCTGCATCCGCGACGGTCGGCCGGCAGGCCGCAAAGGGTTGTTCGGCCGCGCCTATTGAGCTGCCCGTGCAAGCGCAACTCAGGATGATGATCAGATGGCAAGCGTGCGCATTCCCGCGCTGATGCGGGACTTAACCCAGGGCCAGCCCGTGGTGGAGGTTTCGGGCCGCAACCTGCGCCAGCTCGTGGCGGCGCTCGAAGCGTCCTACCCCGGCATGCGCGAGCGGCTGACCGAAGACGGTGAGCCGCGCCCGGAGGTGGCGTTCTCCGTCGACGGCGAGGTTGCTACGCTCGGCCTGCTGCAGCCCGTAGATGAGCGCAGCGAGGTCGTGATCCTGCCGGCGATCAGCGGCGGGTAGCCGTCCGTGTATTGGCTTTCACAGCGAGCCGTCGTGCTCTGTTTGGACTCACTCCGTTCGAGCCGAACGGCCTCTGCGACCAGGTGCGCGACGCTGCGCTGATTCGCCTCCGGGCGTTGGGCGAGCACAACGCGGCCGGGTGCGCCGCATTGTCAGGTCCCGAGATTGGTCGCATACTGACACGGATGGAGCTGCTGGAGCGCGCCGCGTTCCTCGAAGAGCTTGACGCCCTGCTGGCCCGGGCGGCCGGCGGGCAGGGCCGGCTCGTGCTCGTGAGCGGCGAGGCCGGGGCTGGCAAGACGGCCCTCGTGCAGGCGTTCTGTCGCCACCACGCCAGCGATGCCCACGTGCTGCTCGGTGCCTGCGACGCGCTCTCCACGCCACGTCCGTTGGCGCCACTGCTAGACATCGCCCACGCGGCCGGCGGCCCGCTGCAGTTGGCGCTCGAGCGCGGGGAGCCGAGAGAGCGCCTGTTTGTGGCCTCTCTGTCCGAGCTCTCGGCCGGCACTCGCCCTCGGATCGTCGTCTTCGAGGATCTGCATTGGGCGGACGACGCGACGCTCGACCTGCTGCGCTACCTGGGCCGGCGTGTGGGCGGCACCCACGCCCTGCTCCTCGTGACCTACCGCAGCGACGAGGTAGGGGCGCGACACCCGCTACGGGTGGCGATGGGCGACCTCGCCACCACGAACACCACGCGGCTGACGCTGCCCCCGCTCTCGCTCGACGCCGTGCGAACGTTGCTCAAGGATAGCGCGCTCGACCCGGTAGCTGTACACCGGCGCACCGGCGGAAACCCGTTCTTCGTCGCCGAGCTGCTGGCCACGAATGTACCCGGCACGCCCGCTACGGTGCGGGACGCGGTGTTCGCCCGTGTCGCTCGCCTCTCGCCCGCCGCGCATGTGGCGCTGGAGGCCGCGGCGGTGATCGGAGCACGAGTCGAGCCCCGGCTGCTGCAGGCGCTCGCCGCACCCGCCGTGGCGCTCGATGAGTGCCTCGCCAGTGGGATGCTGCACGTGGCCGACGATGGCCTGCTCGCCTTTCGCCACGAACTGGTGCGCGAGGCGGTGCTGGAGGCGCTCTCACTACCGCGCCGTGTGGAGCTGCATCGCGCCGTGCTTACCGCGCTGCGGAACCAATCCGACACCGGCCCCCTGGTCGCGCGGCTCGCCCACCACGCCGAAGGCGCCGACGACAGCGAGGCCGTGCTTGCGTACGCCTCCGAGGCAGGCCGGCAGGCGGCGGGGCTGAAGGCACATCGGGAGGCGGTGGCCCAGTACAGGCGGGCGTTACGATACGCCGACGGCTTGCCGCCGCTCCCGCTCGCAGAGCTGCTGGAGGCGTTGGCGTACCAGTACTACCTCACCGAGCGTCACGCCGAGGCCGTCGCCGCCTGGACGCAGGCGCTGGATCTGCGGCGATCGTTGCGTGATCCGCTCAAAGAGGGCGACATTCTGCGTTGCCTATCGCGCCCACTGTGGTATCTGGGTCGGCATGCGGATGCCGATGCCTCTGTGACTGAGGCGCTGGGCGTGCTTGAGCCGCTGCCGCCAGGTATCGAGCTGGGCTGGGCCTACAGCGAACTGGCACGGCTGCGTATGACCGCGCGCCAGAACCCCGAGGCTATCGCCTGGGGCGAACGGGCGATCGCGATCGGCGAACGCCTCGGTGACTCGGCTTTGCTATCGCATGCGCTCAACAACGTCGGCTGTGCTCGGCTGCAGAGCGAAGACGAGCAGGGCTGGGCACAGCTCGAGCGCAGCTTAGAGCTGGCACTCGCGGGCAATCACGAGGAGCACGCCGGCCGAGCGTACGCCAATCTCGCCGGAAGGGCCATCTTCCAACGCAGCCTAGCGCGTGCTGAGCGCTATCTCGATGATGGGCTCGCCTACGCCCTCGACCACGACGTGCAGACCTACTATTACACCATGCTGCACAGGCGCCCCAATCAGCTTCTCTTGCAGGGTCGTTGGAGCGAGGCGGCGGAGGCGGTCGGCCAGCTATTGGCGCGGCCCGATGTCTCGCCGCGCCACCGGATCGAGGGGCTTGCCGTGCTCGGGCGTATCCGGGCCCGGCGCGGCGATCCGGAGGTAGCCACGGTGCTGGACGAGGCGCTGCAGCTCGCCGCACCGATCGGCGGAGGGTGGCTCGCCGTGGCGCATGCCGCACGGGCTGAAGCGTCGTGGCTGGCCGGAGACGCAGCAGGGGCCGCGGACGAAGCGCAGCGCCCTTACGAGGGTGCTATCGCGAGGAACGAGCGCTGGTTGGTGGGTGAGCTGGCGCTCTTGCTCCAGCGTGCGGGCAGGCTTGGTGCTGTTCCGGCGGTCGCCGCCGAGCCCTACACTCGGCAGATCGCCGGCGACTGGCAGGCGGCCGCGGCGCAGTGGAAGGCGCTGGGCTGCCCGTACGAGGCGGCCATGGCGCTGGCCGACGGCGACGAGCCCGCGCTACGCGAGGCGCTGACCAGCTTCGAGCGGCTGGGCGCCCGCCTGGCGGCGGCGATGGTGCAGCGCCACCTGCGCCAGCTCGGGGTGCGCGGTCTGCCGCGCGGACCGCGGCCGTCCACCCGCTCCAATGCCGCCGGCCTCACCTCACGAGAGATTGAGATCTGGCGTCTCCTCGCCGAGGGGCTGCGCAACGCGGAGATCGCGCAGCGGCTGGTGCTCTCCCAGCGCACCGTCGACCACCACGTCTCGGCTATCCTCGCCAAGCTGGGCGTGCGCTCGCGGGCCGAGGCCGCCCGCACCTTCCAGGACCATGCGTCGGCGCGCTCGGGCAGTCGGGCCTCGTGAGCCGTGGCGCCGATGCAGGCGTGGGGCCACCCGCGGCAGCACCGCGGGTAACCTGCCGGCCACCTTCTGCTCCAAAGTAGGCAGCACGCTTCGCCAATCTGGGCAGCCCTCCCGATGAGCGGCGATGCCGGCTCCGGCAGCATGAACCCTGTCGGGCGGACCGACGCAGCATCTGAGGAGGATGTGCAATGCCACGCTATCTCGTCGAACGCAGCTTTCCAGAAGGGCTGCGCATCCCCGTGAGCGACGATGGGGCCGCGACCTGTCTGGCCGTGGTGGGTACCAATGCTGACCTCGGCGTGACCTGGGTCCACTCCTACGTCAGCGAGGACAAGCACAAGACGTACTGTATCTACGACGGGCCGGACCCCGAGGCGATCCGTCGGGCGGCGGAACGCAACCAGTTGCCGATCGATCGTATCACCAAAGTCAGCGTGCTCGACCCCTACTTCTACCGCTAGCCCAGACCGCTGCCCTGTCCGCCTGCCGCCGACGGTGGTGTCCTGCCGGCGAACAATAGGCGCGCGGTTCCGTTTCACGTGCCAAGGGGGAATGCAATGTTGCGACGCTGGCTTATGCTGTTCGGCCTGGCACTGCTTGCCCTGCCGGGCGTCCTCACACTGCCGCGGCACGCGGCGCGAGCCGCCACGGTGTGGGGGGTCCAGGTCTCGGGCGACGTCGCCGCCGAAGGGATCATGGCGAACGCCTTCTTTCCGGGCGCCCTCACCGTCCATCAGGGCGACAGCGTACGCTGGACCTGGGCCACCATCCTGGCGCCGCACACCGTCACCTTCCCGGGTCCCGCCGCCACCCCTGACATCTTCGTGCCCGGGCCTGACGCGGGCTCGGTGCAGGGCGGACCGGGCTTCTTCCCGCAGGGCGACATCGGCCCGGACAACAGCGGCACCTACGACGGCAGCCAGGTCACCGGCTCCGGCGTCCCGCTGAGCCCGGACACCCCGCCCTTCCTGCTCACCTTCACGCGGCCGGGCATCTACCCATATCTCTGCCTCACCCATCCCGGCATGCACGGCAGCATCGAAGTTCTGCCCGCGGACGCCACGCTCACAGAGACGCCCGCTCAGGCCACCACTCGCGGCACCGGCGAGTTCAACGGACTGGTCGAGCAACTGCGCACGGCGCTCAGCGGTGCCGGCGCACCGCAGGCCGTCGCTGCCAACGGCTCGGTGACGCACCTCGTGGCGGCGGGCATTAGCAACACCGCCGGAATGAGCGCCCTGTCCTTCATTCCCGCGGATCTCACCGTGCACCGCGGCGACCTCGTGATCTGGGCGGTCGAAGACCCGTTCGAGGTGCATACGGTGACGTTCACCTCCAGCGCGGCGGCGCCTGCTCTGCTGCAGGTCAGCCCGCAGCCGTCCGGTCCACCGCTCGCCGTCATCGCGGCGAACGTCTACAGCCCGGTGGGCGGCATGAGCTACGACGGCACCGGCTATATCAACTCGGGCTTCTTCGGGCCGGGCGGCGGCTTCGCCCTGCGCATCGACGCGCCACCGGGCACGTATCAGTACCTCTGCCTGATCCACGGTCCCAACCCGATGCGCGGCACCATCACCGTCCTGCCCTGAGCGCCGGCTCGGGCAGACATCAAACGTGAACAGAAGAGCGGGAAAGGACCAAGGAACCATGAACGAGCACGGCACCTCAACCGACAACGACAGCCACGACGGCGATGCGGCCGCCGAGGTGCAGGGCTACGCGACCGGCCTCCTGCCATATACGACGACGATCGACGCGCAGCGCTACCTCTGGCTGGCAACCGAGATAGCGCGGCCGCTGCCGTCCCTCACCCAGCCGTCTTCGTCGCAGTCAAGCTTCAGCAACGAGCCGTCCCCATCTCCGCGCCACATCCCAACCTGAGGGCACCTGTCTCCTGGCCCGGCGCGCCCCGCATCCCGCTGCGGGGCGCCGCTCGCTCGCGACGGCGCACCATCCGTCGTACTCACCGCCAGTTGTGCGTGACCTGAGCAGAAGGAGACGCATCATGCGAAGTTCTCGTTGGTTCCTCACGACGGTGGGCCTTATGGCCACGGGCCTGGTCCTGCTCGTCCTCGCGACGGCGCAACCGCCCGTCAGCAGCGTCCGGGCCGACGGCAGCTCGCCGACGGTCACTCCTCCACCCGTCTTCATCCCTCCAGCGCCTACCCTGATCTCGCCGGCGCAGGGCGCCACGGTGAGCAGCACCATCACGCTGCGCTGGAGCGCGAGCTTCGGTGCGACATACTACCTGGTCGATATCACGGACATGACCGCCGGCATCGACCTCGGCACAACGAAGGTAGCGACCACGAGCTGGACCCCATACCCCAACGTGCGGCTGCGCTCGGGTCACGTCTACGTCTGGACGGTGCAGGCCTGCTACAGCGGCGAATGCTCCTCGGCCAGCAGCAGCGCCTTCAACGTTCGCTGACCCGTGCCTGCGCACCCTCGGACGGTAGCTGCACGCTGCCCGGTCTGCGGCCCATCTGCGAGTGACGGTCATCGCCCGCTCACCACGCGGCGGGGCCGCTCCGGGGAGGGCCGGGCACGAGCAAACCGCATCGCACCCTGCTGCGCCTCCTCTACACGCCCGCCCCGCATAGTGATCAGCGGATGACGCCGCCCTCGCGCCACTGCGCGATCTGCTCTGGTGGGAAGCCGAGCTGGCCAAGCACTTCGTCGTTGTGCTCGCCCAGGGCGGGCGAGGCGCGCTGCACACGCGTGGGCGTGGCGCTCATACTGACCACCGGGGCGCCGCCGCGCATCGGGCCGAGCAGCGTGTGCTCGTACTCGGCGATGTAGCCGTTCGCCTGCACCTGCGGGTCGTCCCACAGCTCGTCTACGAAGCGCAGCGGGCCGGCGGCCACATCGTTGGCGTCGAAGTGCGCCAGCCACTCGGCCGTGGTGCGTTCGCGCATCTTCTGCTCCACCTCGGCCACCAGCGCCTGGCCGACCTCGGCAACGCTCTCCTTTGCCGGGTCGAAGTCGGGGTCGTAGCGGCGGTCGTGCACGCCGAGGGCGCGGCGGAAGCGGGCGCGCGGACCCGGCCCCAGGCAGCCGACGGCGATGTTGCCGTCCTTGGTCTGGTAGATGCGGTAGTAGATGTTGCCCAGCAGCTCCGGCATCGCGGCGCGGCGCTCGGCGTAGATCTCAGCAATCGAGTCGCCGCGGGCGCGGGCGGCGGCAAGGTTGGACCGCTTCAACTCGCGTGGCTCCTCGTCCATCGCCACGATCTCCTTGAAGCCGGCCTGCAGGTTCAGCGCCGAGAGCAGCAAGCTCGTGTCGATCGCCTGGCCCTCGCCTGTCTTCTCGCGGTGGTAGAGGGCCGCGCTCACCGCCCAGGCCATGTAGGCGCCGGTCAGCGCATCGGCGGGCGCGAACTGCACGATGCGGGGAATGCCGTTCTCGATCACACCGTTCGAGGTGACGAGGCCGCTCATCGCCTGCGCCACGATGTCGTAACCGCGGCGGTGCGCGTCCGGCCCGCGCGTGCCGAAGGCCGTGTTGGCGCAGTAGATAATGTCCGGGCGGATGGCGCGGGCCGAGTCATAATCCACGCCGAGCGCCTCGGGCACGCCGGGGCGGTAGTTCGTCACCAGCACGTCCGCCCAGCGGATCAGCGCCTCGCGAATCGGCGCCGCCTCCGGCCGCTTCAGGTCCAGGGCGATGCCGCGCTTGCCGCGATTCTGGTTGATGAAGGGCCGGCTTTCCTTGGGCATGAACTCCGACTGCAAGCGCCAGGGCTCGCCCTCGATCGGTTCGACCTTGACCACGTCGGCGCCCATGTCCGCCAGCAGCGACGAGCAGACCGGCCCGGCGATGATCTGGCTGCAGTCGAGAACGTGAACTCCTTCAAGCGCACCCGCCACGACCTGCCCCCGTTTATCGCTCGATTCGTTTTCACCTGCAGCATGTCCGAAAGGGGGGCTACCGTTCAAAGGTCCGCTCTGCCCAACCCTGTACACTGGCCGGCAGAGCGAGCCGGGAGGAGCGACGATGGCCTACACCGCCGGCGTGGACGTGGGCGGCACCTTCACCGACGTGACGCTGGTCCAGACCGAGAGCGGGCGTGCCTGGGCGGTGAAGACGCCCTCCACGCCGCGGGATCAATCGCTCGGCTTCGTGGCCGGACTGGAGAAGGCCGCGAAGCTGGCCGGCGTGCCGCTCTCCGCGATCGAGCGCTGCTTTCACGGCACCACCGTCGCCACCAACGCCATCCTGCAGCGCAGCGAGACACGGCTCGGCTTGCTCACGACCGCCGGCTTCGCCTCCGTGCTGGAGATCGGCCGCCACGACATTCCGCGCGACGCCAACTACTTCGGCTGGAGCAAGCCGGAGCGGCCGGTGAAGGCCGACCTGATCCGCGAAGTGTCCGAACGCATCGACTGCGAGGGCCGCGTGCTGCGTGCGCTGGACGACGACGAGGCGCGCAAGGCGATCCGCAGCCTGCGCGACCTCGGCGTCGAGTCCTACGCCGTCTCGCTGCTCTACTCGTTCCTGAACCCGGCGCACGAGCTGCGCCTGCGTGAGCTGCTCGCCGAGGAGCAGCCCGGTGCGCTGGTCTCGCTCTCCTGCGAGGTGCTGCCGCGCTTCCGCGAGTTCGAGCGCACGATGACGACCGTGCTCAACGCCTACGTCGCGCCGCACGTCGGCCGCTACCTGGGCGATCTCGAACGACGGTTGCGCGAGCGCGGCTGCGAGGCGTCGCTGCTGATCATGAAGTCAAACGGCGGCGTGGTGAGCGCGGCCGCGGCGGCGCGGCAGGCGATTCACACGGCCGTTTCCGGTCCGGCGGCGGGCGTGATCGGCGCCGTTGCGGCGGCGCGGGCGGCGGGCTACGTCGACGTGATCTCGATCGACGTGGGCGGCACCAGCGCCGATGTCTGCCTGACGCGCGGCGGCTGGCCGGAAACCACCACAGAGGGCCGGGTCGGCGGCTTTCCCATGGAAGTGCCGATGCTGGACGTGCAGACAATCGGCGCCGGCGGCGGCAGCATCGCCTGGCTGACGAGCGCCGGGGGGCTGGCCGTCGGGCCGCGCAGCGCCGGCGCCGAGCCGGGCCCCGCCTGCTACGGCCGTGGCGGTACGGAGCCGACCGTGACCGACGCGAACCTGCTGCTCGGCCGCCTGCCCGCGTACCTGCTGGGCGGCGAGCTGGCGCTGGACGCGGAGGCGGCGCGGCGGGCGATTGAGACGACGATCGCGGCGCCGCTCGGTCTGAGCGCGATCGAGGCGGCGGAAGGCATCCTCGCCATCGCCGACAACGCCATGCTGGGCGCAATCCGTACGATCTCGATCGCCCGCGGCCTCGATCCGCGCGGCTATGCGCTGATCGCCTTCGGCGGCGCTGGGCCGCTGCATGCGCCGGCGCTGGCGAGCGCACTGGGCATCGAGACGATCGTGATTCCGCCGCGCCCCGGCGTGCTCTCGACCGAGGGGCTGCTGCGCACAGACCTGCGCAACGACTACGTGCGCACCTGCACACAAACCGGCCCGCTGTACGACGTCGCCGGCCTCAACACCGTGCTCAATGCCTTGTTCGCGCAGGCGAACGCCGATCTCGAGCGCGAGGGCGTGCCCTTGCAGCGGCGCCTGCTGCGCCCGGCGGCGGACCTGCGCTATCGGCACCAGAACGCCGAGCTGAGCGTCGATCTGCCGGACCGCGCCCTCACAGCCGCGGCGCTGGCCGAGATCGAGGAGGCGTTCCACCGCGAGCACGAGCGTCTCTACACCTACGCCCTGCGCGGCCAGACGGTGGAGCTGGTGAACCTGCGCGTGGCTGCCACGGGCCTGTTGCCGCATGCGGAATCTGCGCCCGCCACGTCCCCAGCGCCCGGCGAACCGCCCGCACCCGCCGGCGCGCGGCAGATCTATTTCGGCGCCGCGCACGGCTGGCTCGACACGCCGCTTTACACCCGCGAGGCGCTTCGCCCCGGCCACGCGCTCGCCGGCCCACTCGCCGTCGACCAGCTCGACACGACCACGGTGCTGCGCCCCGGCGACCGCGCCCACGTGGACGCGCGCGGAAACCTGATCGTGCGGGTCGGAGGGTAGGGTCCATGCAGTCGCGGTCGCGTGTGACGAGCACGCGGCCGAGCGAGGCGGCGAAGCCCAACGGCGTTTCGGCGGAAGTTCGTTGGCGGCCGGCGTCGCGCCTGGTAGGCACGTAGAACCCGAGCGACCGCATCACCGCTGCCGCGTCGATCTCCACGTCTTCGTCGAGGTAGTACTCGCCTCTCGCACAGCACCCGCGGCCGGCTCGGCTGACACGATCGCGCCATGGCGCATCGCTGCGGGCTGCGCCGGCGGGCAGGCCGTCTCACTGGATCGGCGGCTGGTTGAGCAGCAGCCAGTAGTAGCCGACCTGGCGCACGGCCTCGGCGAACTGCTCGAAGTCCACCGGCTTGACGATGTAGCTGTTGATGCCGAGCTCGTAGGTCTCGATGATGTCCCGCTCTTCTTTCGAAGAGGTCATCACCACCACCGGATAGGTGCGCGTGCGCTCGTCCGCCCGCATCTGGCGCAGCACGTCGACGCCGTCGACTTTGGGCAGCTTGAGGTCGAGCAGCACAACCCGCGGCGCCTTCTGCACATCGCGCATGGCGAAGGCGCCGCGGCCGAAGATGAAGTCGAGCGCCTCCGCGCCGTCGCGCACGACCTGGATGTGGTTGGCGAGGTGGTGCTTGCGCAGCACGCGCAGGGTCAGCTCCTCGTCGTCGGGATTGTCTTCCACCAGCAGGATCTCAACCTCATGCTCAAGCATCCGCCGCTCCCAGGGTGAAGAAGAAGGCCGCCCCTTGCTCCGGCTGCGCCTCGGCCCAGACCGTGCCGCCGTGCCGCTGCACGATGCGCTGCACCGTTGCCAGGCCGACGCCCGTGCCCTCGTACTCGCGGGCCGCGTGCAGCCGCTGGAAGACGCCGAACAGCTTGTCGGCGTAGCGCGGATCGAAGCCCACGCCGTTGTCGCGCACGAAGTACACGGTTCGCTCCGTTCCGCCGGCCGTCGGCTCCGCCCGCGCGCCCACGCGAATCACGGCAGGGTCGCGCGGGCGTGTGAACTTGAGCGCGTTGGCAAGCAGGTTGACGTACACCTGGAGCAGCAGCGCCGGATCGGCCCGGCAGTCGGGCAACTCGTCGATCGTGACCGCTACGTGGCGACCCCGGTGCTCCGCCTCCAGCGTCTCCAGCGCCTGCCGGGCGATCGCGGCCGGCGAGACGCCGCGCAGGCCGAGCGGCTGCCGCCCCAGGCGTGAAAAGGCGAGCAGATCGTCGATCAGCTGGCCCATGCGGCGGGCGCCGTCCTGCACGCGCTGCAGGTGGCGCCGCGCTTCATCCGATAGAGCATCGGCGTGGTCTTCGAGTAACACCTGCGCGAAGCCGTTGACGCTGCGCAGCGGCGCCCGCAGGTCGTGCGAGACGGAGTAGGTGAACGCCTCCAGTTCGCGGTTGACCGCCTCGAGCTGCGCCGTGCGCTCCGCGACGCGCCGTTCCAGTTCGACGTTGAGCCGGCGGATCTCTTCCTCGGTCCGCAGGCGGTCGGTGATGTCCTGCGCCGAGACGACGATCGCGGCGCGGCCGCCGAAGCGAATGCTGTGCGAGGTGATCTCGACGTCGATCAGCCGCCCGTCTTTGCGCCGGTGGCGCCAGTGGCCCGACTTCTGTAGCCCTGGCCGCTGCGACGCCATGTGCCGGCGCAGCGCGGTCACGTCCTCCCGCGGGCGGATGTCGCTGATGCGCAGGTGCAGGAACTCCTCGCGGCTGTAGCCATAGTGCTCGACTGCCGCGTCGTTCACCTCGAGAAAGGCGAGCGTTTTGAGGTCGTAGATCCACATCGGGTGCGGGTGATTGATGAAGAGATAGCGGAACTCCGCCTCGCTTGCGCGGCGCAGCGCCGCGGCCGCGTCTTCGGCGAGAGCCACATCGTGCGGTTCGATAGTCGAGCCTGGAGCGTCCGCGCTGCTCATCGTTCCCCCATCGACCGCCGCCGGCAGCACGGCTCGATTGCCCGCCGTGCCCGCCGCGCCGTGGAGGGAGTATATCGCTGACACGGAACTGCTGCACCGGCCGAACCGTGACCGCGGGCCGTGCTCAGGCGAAGTCGCGCGGCCAGCGGAAGGTTCGGGGCTGCTGGCGGCGCACGCGCCGCGCCGCTGTCTCCTCAATCAGCTCGATCGGTTCGCCGGTGCGCAGCAGGCCGGGCTGCAGCACGCGGGCGTAGACGCGGCTTTCGCCGGGGTGGTCGTCCTGGCTCATGCGATTGGGATTGCCGTCGCGGAACCAGCGCGCGTTCTTCCAGCAGGGTGTGGTGTAGCTCGTGATTTCGATCAGCGCCTCGGCGCCCAGCCGCAGGCGCACACCGGGCACCACGCGTCGCCAGTCGAGGCCTTCCGTGGTGATGTTCTCGCCGGTGCAGCCGGGCGCGATTGGATGGCCCTCCGCCCGCAGCGTCGCGAGCTGCTCGACGGCGAACAGGCAAAGGGCGCGCTGCAGCCCGCCGTGGATGCGGCGGTCGGCCTGGCGGTCGCCCTCCATGCCGCCGGCATCGACGTGCGCCTCGGTCACGGGATGTTTCGGCACGCCCCCGCGCGAGACGTTGAGCTGGAAGATGCGCCCGTCTGCCGTCACTGTCCCAGCTCCTCGCAGCGATCGTCCCGCCGCCATGGTAACGCCACGGACGCGGCGGCGTTAGAGAGATTGACGCTTGTGCCGCGGTCGTGCAGGCTTGCAGCGAAATGGTCGCGCCCCGGTTGTCGCACTTCGCTTCCGCCACGGGAACTTCTGGTGAAGGCAGGCCCACAGCCTCAGCGGAAGGAGCGCCGGCGATGACGGCAATGGAACCCCTGACCGCCGACGAGCGCACGCACAGCCTGCGTGGCCAGCACCGCGATTGGCAGCGCGAGGGCTACGACGGCCACAACCGCCATAGCGGCCTCACACCGATGAGCACGCTGCGCGGCCGCCGCCTGCGTCGCCGCGCGCGCCGCACGCTCGCCTGGCTGGCGCTCGCCTGGGATCCGGCACGGGCGACGATGAGCGGCCCGCGGCTCTCTTCGTCCCCGCGCGCGGTGTGAAACGGCTGAACCGGCTGAAACGGATGAAACGGCGCGCGAGCCGCCGGCCGTGCAAATTCCGCCCGGTCCTCGTCGCCACCACTTCTCGTGATCGTACACGGAGGCTCCGGCATGCAGTTCGGCGTGATCGCGTTGCCGCATACGGCGGGCGAGGCCGTTGAGGACGCGAAGCGGGCCGAAGCAGCCGGCTTCCACTGGCTGGGCGTGGCCGACAGCCAGTCGGTCTTCCGCGAGCTGTACGGCACGGCCGCGCTCTGCGCCGCGGCCACGAGCCGCATCCGCATCGGTCCGGCGGTCACCAACCCGATCACGCGCCATCCTGCGGTGACCGCTTCGGCCGTCGCCACCCTTGACGAGATCAGCGGCGGACGCGCCTTCTGCGGCATCGGCACCGGCGACAGCGCCGTGCTGAACCTGGGGGAGCGGCCGGTGTCGCTAACCCGCCTGCGCGAATACCTGCAGACGGTACGCGCGTTGCTGCGCCGGCAGGATACGGAGTACCGGGGCAAAGGTGTGCACCTCGGCTGGCCGCAACGGGCGGTGCCGCTGTACCTCGCCGCGGAAGGACCGCGCACGCTGGAGCTGGCGGGTGAAGTCGCCGACGGTGTGATCATCGGCGTGGGCCTGCAGCCGGCATTGCTGCGCGAGGCGCTGGCGCACCTGGCCGCCGGCGCGGCGCGGGCGGGGCGCCGGCTGGCGGACCTCGACCTCTGGGCCTTCGCGCGCGTGAACATCACCGACGACGTAGAGGCGGGCATCGACGCGATCCGCATGGAGCTGGCCTCCTGCGCCCACCACGTCTTCCGCTTCACGCTCGAAGGCAAGCAGGTGCCGGCCGAGCTGGCGGAGGCGATCCTGCGCGTGCAGCGCGGCTACCAGCCGGCGCAGCACGAACAGGCGGCCGGCGCCAACGCCGAGCTGATGCAAGATCCGGTGTTGCTGCGCTACCTGGCGGAGCGCTTCGCCGTGGTCGGCCCAGCGGAGGCGTGCGTGGCAAAGTTGCGGGCCGTAGCCGAGGCCGGCGTGCCAAACGTGCTCTTCACCGGCTTCGTGCGCGACCGCGCCGCCTTGCTGCGCACACTCGGCGAGGCCGTGCTGCCGCCGCTGGCCCCCTATCCCCCGTCCCCTTTCCCCCAATACTAGGGGAAAGGGGCGATCGGGCGTCGGGAGATCCCGAAGGGCGTCGGGTTACCCGGCGGGCGCTTGGCCGGGCTTTATCAACCCGTCCGGCTCCGCGGGTCAAAAATGGGAGCGTCTACCATGCTCATGGATTGGGAGCGGCTGAATACGGTTCATCCTTGCCCCGGGTACGCTGTCGGCAGACGCCACGATCCGATTACGGAGGCTCACGGTGAGTGAAACCCCTGTACGACTCGACGTCGCCGGCGGCGTCGGCACGATTACGCTGGACTCGCCAGCGAACCGCAACGCGCTCTCGCGGGTGCTGGTGGAGGGCCTGCGCGAACAGCTCGACGCCGCGCTGGCCGATGCGCGCGTGCGCGTGATCGTGCTCACCGGCACGGGCAACACCTTCTGCGCCGGCGCCGACCTGAAGGAGCAGCGCGAGGCGAACGCCGCCGGCGACAGCGCGGCGATGGTGGCCAGCGCCCAGCGGCTGATCGGCATCTTCAAGTCGATCTGGTTCTCGCCCAAGCCAGTGGTGGGGCGGATCAACGGCCACGCGCGGGCGGGCGGCATCGGCCTGGTCTGCGCCTGCGACATCACGGTGGCCAGCGAGGCGGCGACCTTCGGCTTCAGCGAGGTGCGGCTGGGGCTTGTTCCGGCGGTCATCTCCGTGCTGGCGCTGCGCAAGATCGGCCTGACCAGGGGCATGGAGTACGTGCTCACCGGGGAAAACATTCCCGCGGCTGAAGCGGTGCGCCTGGGCATGCTCAACGCCGTGACCAGCGCCGATCTGCTGGATGCGGCGGTCGAGCGCTACACCGGCATGCTGCTGCAGGGCGGGCCGCAGGCGCTCGCGCTCTGCAAGCAACTGGTGCGCGACGTGCCCGCGCTCTCGCTGGATGCGGGCTTTGAGCTGGCGGCGGAGCTAAACCCGCGCATGTTCGCCAGCCCCGAGGCGCTTGAAGGAATGACCGCCTTCGCCGAGAAGCGCCCGCCGCGCTGGACCGAGCTGCCCTGAGCAAGCGCCGGCGAACCGCGCCGCTTCAGGTCTTCGCCATCCACTGCACGATCTGTGTGGCGATCTCCTCGCCCTTATCTTCTTGCAGGAAGTGGCCGGCGCCCTGGATTACCAGCGGTGGCGCGACGTGCTTGAAGATGGCGCGCAGGTGTGGCTCCCAGTGGCCGGTGATCGGGTCGCCGTCGGCCCAGGGCAGCAGCACGGGCAGTTCGAGCGTCTTCAGGCTTTCGATCGCCACGCGGTTGTCGTAGGCGCCGGGGTGGTCCGGCCGTGTGGGCACCAGGCGAGGAAAGACGAGGGCGCCGGTCTGGTAGGCGGCGCTCGGAAACGGTGCGCCGTAGGCTGCGGCCTCGGCGTCGGAAAGCTGGCGGGAGCGCACGGCGCGGCGCAGCATCGCCGGCACGTCCAGCTCGCGCTGCTGCTGGGCGAAGCGGCGCCAGCGCAGGAACGGCTCGCCGGAATCGCCGCCGTCGGGGATGCCCGTATTCATCGCCACCAGCCGCGCGAACCGCTGCGGCTGCTGCGCCAAAAGCCGCAGGCCGAGCAGCCCGCCCCAGTCCTGGCAGACGAGCGTGATGCGTTGCAGGTCCAGCGCCTCCACGAACTGCCGCAGCCAGCGCACGTGCGCTTTGTACGAGTAGGCGTAGTCGGCCACCGGCTTGTCGGAGCGGCCGAAGCCGACCAGGTCGGGCGCGATCACGCGGCCGGCACTGGCGAGCGTGGGAAGCATGCGCCGGTAGAGGAAACTCCAGGTCGGCTCGCCGTGCAGGCAGAGGATCGGATCGCCGGCGCCCGTCTCGACGTAGGCCATGCGCAGCCCCTCGATCTCAACGTAGCGCGGCTCATAGGGAAAGTCGGGCAGGGCGGCGAAGCGCTCCTCCGGCGTGCGCAGAACTGAGCCCTCCGGCCAGCTCGTCTGCACGCGGGCGAAGCTGGCCACCTGCGCCACGTCCTCCGGCCGGATGCTGCCGCTGATTGCGGCAATCCAAAGCGAAAAGTCGAGCAGATCGGCCGTGATCTCGTGCTCGGGCGGGCGCGGCTCGAAGCGGTCCCAGTGGCCCAGCACCGTGGCCATCGAGGGGCGGCCGCGGCCCAGGTCGGCCAGCTCCAACGCGTACAGGTGGTCATGCGCCGAGCGCCAGTAGACGCGGCCGGCGCGAATGCCCGCCGCCCGCTCGATTGCCTCGGCTACATCGGGCCGCACGTCCAGCTCCTGCTCCCAGAGCAGGGGGTCGGGGCGCAGGAAGGAAAGCTCTTCCGCGGCCGGCTGGCTGAAGTTCACGGCCTCGCTCCCAGCCGCCGATCCAGGAACTCGACGATGCGGCCGGCGATCTCCGGCCCGGCGTCGTCCTGCATGAAGTGGTCGGCGTTCTCGATCGCCTGCGGCCCCTCGGCGTTGGGCAGCAGCTCTTTGAGCCGGTTGGCGTAGCGCTCGCCGAAGACGCTGTCCTGCCGGCCCCAAAGCAGCAGCGTTGGCACGTCGCGCAGCTCCGGCAGGCGGCGCTCGATCGCGGCCATGTCGGCGTAGCCGCGGTCGCCCTCGCGCAACGGAATCGTGCGCGGCCAGGTGAGCACCACGGCGTCCGACTCCGGCTCGTCGAAGACGTGATGATAGGCGCGGGCCTCAAGCCCGCTCATGCCGCGCTTCGAGATCGCGGAGGGGCCGTGCTGCGAGAGCAGCTTTTCACGCTTCATGAAAAGCTGCCCGATCAGCGGCGCGTGCCAGGTGGTCCACGGCCGCGGCGACTGGTGAAAGCGGCCGACATAGCCGTTGAACAGCCAGGTGGACATCAGCACCAGCCCGCCCAGCCGCTCGACCCGTTGCAGCGCCGCGCCCACGCCTTGCGGCCCGCCCCAGTCCTGCCCGACGATCACGAAGCCGCGCAGCGCGAGTTGGTCGATCAGCGAGACGAGGTCGGCGATGTGGTGCGCCAGCGTGAGTTGCGCGTCGATGCGCGGATGGTCGGAGTAGCCGGCGCCGATCCAATCCGGCGCGATCGCCCGGTAGCCCGCCGCCGTGAGCGGGCCGATGAAGTCGCGGTAGAGAAAGCCCCAGGTGGGGTTGCCGGAGAGCAGCAGGACCGGCCGGCCGTCCCGGTCGCCCTCGTCGATATACGCCATCGTGCGGCCGTTGACAGCGAGCGCCTGCTGTTCCCAGGGAAAGAGCGGCGCGAGCCAGTCGGGCTTCGCTCGGAGCATCGTTCGCCTCGCTGAGCGGCCGGCCCGGCTACGGCCCGGCGCACCGGCGGTATCATAGCGGAAACGGCCCGCGGAGCGAGACGGCCATGCGTGACCTCGTCAATGACCTCGTCGCCGAGCAGGCGGTGCTGGATGCGATCGTCGCCGGCCTCTCCACCGAGCGCTGGGAGACGCCGAGTCCGGCCGAGGGCTGGCTGCTGCGCGACTGCGTGGCGCACCTGGCCGAGTTCGACGAGAGCGCCGCGCGGGTGATCGAGACGCGCGAGTTCGCGGTGCGCGCCGGCGCCCGCCGCGACGACGCACTGAGCGCGGGCCAGGCGGAGATGCGCGGCTGGAGCACGGCGCAGTTGCTCGCCTACTGGCGCGATGCTCGCGAGAAGCTGGCCGCGGCGCTGCTGCCGCTCGACCCCAAGGAGCGGCTGCCCTGGGCTGGACCGGCGATGAGCGCCCGCAGCTTCGCCACGGCGCGGCTGATGGAGGCCTGGTCGCACGGACTCGACATCCACGACGCCGCAGGCGTGGCGCCGGTGGACACCGACCGGCTGAAGCACGTCGCGCACCTCGGCTACGTGACGCGGGAGTTCGCCTACCGCACCCGCGGCCTTGAGCCGCCGTCCACGCCGCTCTACCTGGAGCTGACCGCCCCGTCCGGCGCCGCCTGGACGTGGGGACGGGCGGACGCGCGCGACCGCGTCTCCGGCCCCGCCGGCGATTTTTGCCGCGTCGTCACCCAGCGGCTGCACTGGCGCGACGCGGACCTCAAGACGGAGGGCGAAGCGGCTGCCGAGTTCCTGCGCGTGGCCCAGGCCTTTGCCGGCCCGCCCGGCCGCGGCCGCCCGCCGAAAAAGCGGATCGGAGACGCAACATAGCCACCGTGCGGCCGCTGCATCGGTCCGCGCCAAACAGCAAGATTCCGTCGTTTCTCCCTCCTTCGGGCTATCCCATCCCGCGGCAGCCCGTGCTGTTGTGCATCCGCGGCGGGCGCACGCTCGTATCGGGCATGAGCGCAGGCCGCGCTGGAGGGAGATGTGCCCAGCTTCCGGTACCTGATTCTCGGCGGCGGCATGGTCGCCGGCTACGCGGCGCAGGCGATGGCCGAGCGCGGCCTTGCGGCGGGCGACCTGGCGATCGTCTCTGCCGATTCGGCGCTGCCCTACGAGCGCCCGCCGCTCTCCAAGGGCTTTCTTGCCGGCAAGGACACGGAGGCGAGCGTCTTCATCAGCGACGCCGCCTTCTATCGCGAGCACGGCATCGAGCTGCGGATCGGGGCCACGGTGATCGGCATCGACCTCGGCGCGAAGCGGCTGCACACGAGCGGCGGCGAGGCGATCGGCTTCGAGTCGCTGCTGATCGCCACCGGCGCCCAGCCTCGCACGTTCAACGTGCCGGGTGCAGAGCAGGCGAACATCCACTATCTGCGCTCGCTCGACGATTCTCGGAGCATCAAGGCACGTATTCCGGCTGTCCGCCAGGCGCTGGTGATCGGCGGCGGCTTCATCGGCATGGAAGTGGCCGCGGTGCTCGCGCAGCAGGGCGTGGCGACCACCCTCGCCTTTCCCGAGCAGCGCGTCTGGGCGCGCTTCTTCACGCCCGAGATGTCGGCCTTCTTCCAGCGGTATTACCGGGAGCGCGGCGTCACACTGGCCGCCGGCGAACGCGTCACGGCCTTTGAGCCTGGCCAGGGCGAGCGCCAGGCAGTCGCGATCACCGCGAGCGGCCGCCGCCTGCCCGCGGACCTGGTGGTGGCGGGGATCGGCGTGCGCCCAGTCACCGGGCTGTTCGAACAGAGCGGCCTCGTCCTCGACAACGGCATCGTCGTCAACGAATATCTTGAGACGAACGTGCCCGGCGTCTACGCCGCCGGCGACGTGGCCCACTACCGCGATGTGCTCTTCGAGAAGACGCGGCGCGTCGAGCACTGGGACAACGCCGTCGAGCAGGGTAAGCATGCAGCGCGCCTCTTGCTGGGCGAGCGCGTGCCCTTTGTGCACGTTCCCTACTTCTTCTCCGACGATTTCGACCTCTCCTACGAGCTGTGGGGCGACACGGCGGACGCCGAGCGGGTCGTGTATCGCGGCGATGTGACCACGAGCAGCTTCAGCGCCTGGTGGCTGGCGGGAACGCGGCTGCTCGCCGCCTTCGCGATGAACCGCCCCGACGACGAGCGCGACGCGGCGCAGCGCTGGATCGCCGATCGCACGCCGGTCGATGCCGGCCGGGTGCAGAACGATCAGCGCCCGCTGGAGGAACCATAGCGGCGCCGGACAACGTGGCCGGAAGCCGGCGTGGTGCGGCACGGGCAGAAGTGTAGAACTTTGCCGCTCGCGCGGTGGGCATAGGCCCGTTCGCTGGTCGTCTCGCCAGCGGCGGTACACGAATTCGGCGGGACTCGTTGAAGCGCACGCAGGAGGAACGTCGTGGCCGGTGAGGACAACCTGCAGCTGATGAAGACACTGGATGACTCGTGGAACGCGCAGGACTGGGAGCTGTTCAAAAAGCGCCATGCCGCGAACACTGCCGTCTACTGGCCTGGACAGCCAGACCCGACGCGCGGCCGCGAAGCGCACCAACAGGAATCGGAGGCGTTCTTCAAGTCGATCGAGAACAGCCTGGAAAACAACCCGTACAAAGTGATGTTCGCCTCGGGCGACTGGACCTGCACGATCGCGAAGTGGAAGGGGCGCATGATCGGGCCGCTGACCGGCCCAGACGGCAAAGTCCATCAACCGACGGGCAAGAGCTTCGAGCTGGAGTTCTGCACCGTCGCCCGCTGGAAGGACGGGGAGATCGTGGAGGAGAACCTGTTCTACGACCAGGTCGGCTTCCTCAAGCAGATCGGCGTGATGTAGCGAGTCCGCTTCTCGTGACAGACGCGCAGGAGGCCGGCCGGCATGGCGGCAGCACCCGCGCCGATCACCCGCCTGTTCGACGGCATCGCCACTCCCGCCGCCGGAAGGCATACGCTCGATCGGCCGCACACCTTCGCGTTCTTCTCTGTGCCACACCTGGTGGTGGGCCGGATGCGCGGACGCTTCCACACGCTGAACGGGACGATCACGATCGCGGACGATCCGCGGGCCTCGACGGTCGGGGTGCAAATCGAGACGGCGAGCGTCAGCACGCAGAACGAGACGCGGGACGAGGATCTGCGCAGCAGTCGCTTTCTCGACGTGGCGGCATTTCCGCGCATGACCTATCGCGGCGGCGGCTGGACGGCGGCGGGCGAGCCCACGCTGCGCGATGTTACGCGGCCGGTCGCACTGGAGGGCGGCTTCATCGGCGCGATCCTCGATCCGTCAGAGCGCGCGCGACTCGCCTTCCAGGCGAGCGCCGCCTTCAGCCGCAAGGAGTTCGGGTTGACGGCGGAGCTGGAGCGGGAGTCCGGCGGCTTCCTGTTGGGACGCGACATCAGCGTCGAGATCCATGCCGAGGCGATCCGCTCCGACGAAGAGCGGCCCTGATCTGTTGAGCGCCCGGCTGACGGCACAGAGGCGGTGTGCGCCGATCAGATCACTCGAAACGGGCATTGCCACGTACGGCAGCGCCGCCTACCGTCGTGCCTGACGGAGGAAGAGACGATGAAGGACCTTGGACTGCTGGCGCTGCGGCTGACGACGGGCGGGCTGCTGATGGGGCACGGCTCCCAGAAGTTGTTCGGCAAGTTCAACGGACCGGGCCTGGAAGGCACGGGCGGCTGGCTGGAGTCGCTGGGCATGAAGCCCGGCCAGCGCTGGGCGCTGCTGGCCGGCGGCAGCGAATTCGGCGGCGGGCTGCTTACCGCGCTCGGCCTGCTCAGCCCGATCGGCCCGATCACGACGATCGCGCCGATGGCGATGGCGACGGGCACCGTGCACCGGGGCAAGCCAATCTGGGTGACCGAAGGCGGCGCCGAGCTGCCCGTCAGCAACATGGCCGCGGCCGCGGCGCTGGCTCTCACCGGCCCTGGCAAGCTCTCGCTCGACGGTCTGCTCGGCATCCGCGTACCGAAGGCGCTGACGTTGCTGGCGCTCCTGGGCACGGCGGCGGGTATCGGCTACGGCATGAAGCTGCACATGGACGCGCAGCAGGCGCGCGAGGAGCAGGCGGAGGGTTTTGAAGCCGAGCCAGGCGGCGAAGCCGGCGCGCAGCAGGACTCGCCCCAGCCGGAAACGGCCCGCACGCACGAAGGACTCGACGCCACGCTGGCCGAATCTTCCCAGCGCTCGCCGGGCTGAGAGGCACGGGCTGCAGGTTCCCGCACACAGCTTTCAGAGTTTGATGTTGCTCAACGGCAGAAATAGGCGGTGCGCATCGTCTGGGAAGCGTGCGAAGCCGAAGTGCTCGTAGAATCCGGCGGCGCGTTCATGCAGGGCGTCCACAATAAGCGCCAGCGCTGCCACGGGATTGTTGAGCACGCGCTCGATCGCGTCGGTGAGCAAGAGATCCCCAAGACGTTGCCCGCGGACGCCTGTATCAATGGCCAGCCTGCCCAGCAACGCCGCCGGTAGGTCCGGATAGCGTGGCAGACGGCGCCGCGCCACTTCCGGAAATACACTCGGGTCGATGCGGTTCATGCTCAGCGTGTAGTAGCCGATCACGTCGAGGTTCTCGACCGCGCGCAGCACATGGCAACTGGCGGCACGGCGGCGCACATCTTGGCCCGCCTGCTCGCGCAGGTAGCGATCCAGTTCCTCCTCACCGCTATTGAAGCGCTCGCGTCTATGGCGCCCGTGCAACGGCTCGATTACCAGAGACATCGCGCGCCGGCCGCCTACTGGGTGGGCAGGCGGCGCTGGCGGCGCAGGGAGCGCGCGAGCCGCGGCGCCGGCGGCGGCGGGTTCAGCAGCGCCTCGACGAACGCCTCGGCATCGCGTGCGGAAAGTGCAATAAGGCTATGGTGGCGAACGGTCTGTTCGGCGGCGCGGCGGGCGCTGTCCAGCACGAAGGCGGTCAACGTCTGGCCGCTCAATTCGGCAGCGCGTTCCAGCAACGCCTTCTGCTCCTCATCGAGCCGCATGTCAAGCCGCCCACGTTGCGAACGCGATGCGGCGCGTAGCGTTGGCATGGTTATCTCCCTCCATTAAAGATCGTACGGCATATTGCCGTACAACACGAGCGGTCGATCTTTGACAGCGGCTCACCTGCGCCCGCAGCATCTGCTAGACGCTGAACAAACGCTGCGAGGGCAAAGGATGGGTATCGGGCCGCTGGACGGCGTGCGGGTGATCGAGCTGGCGAACTACGTGGCGGCGCCGGCTGGCTCGGCATTGATGGCCGACATGGGCGCCGACGTGGTCAAGATCGAGCCGCCCGCGGGCGACGGCTGGCGCGGTCGCCCCGCCTTCGCCGGCAAGCCGGAAGACCTCGACGTCGCCGGGGCGCCGCTCTCGCCGCAGTTCAACCACGACAACCGCGGCAAGCGCTCGATCGTGCTGGACATTACGAATGCGGCCGGCGCGGAGATGGCCCGCCTGCTGATCGACCGTGCCGACGTCTTTCTCACCAACCTGCTGCCGCGACGCCGCGCCAGGCTCGGCTTCGAGCCGGCTGGCCTGCTCGCCCGCAACCCCCGCCTGATCTACGTGGGCGTCACCGGCTACGGGCCGGACGGCCCCGACGCCGACCGCCCCGGCTTCGATTACTCCGCCTTCTGGGCCAGCAGCGGCATCATGAGCCGGCTGGTGCCGCCGGGGCAGAATCCGCCGCTCTCGCGTCCGGCCCTAGGCGACCACACTACCGGCCTCACCAACCTCACGGCCACGCTCGCTGCCCTGCGCCTGCGCGACCAGACCGGCGAGGGCCAGGTCTGTGAGCTGTCGCTGTTCAGCGTCAGCCACTGGGTGAACGGCGCCGACCTGGTCACCGCCGCCTCCACGGGTAACGAGCCGCCGCTGCACGAGCGCGAGCAGCCGCTCAACCCGCTCTGGAACACGTATCGCTGCGCCGATGGCGCCTGGCTGCTGCTGACGATGATCCAGCCCGATGCCTACTGGCAGCGCTTCTGCCGCGCCCTGGGCCGTGAAGACTGGCTGGACTGCGAAGTGTGGTCCAGCACGGTCGGCCGCGCGACGGATTCGCGTACGCTGACCGCCGCGATCAGCGAGGAGATCGCGCGGCGCACCCGCGCCGATTGGTCCCGGCGGCTTGACGCCGAAGCGATCATCTATGCGCCGGTCTCGACCGTGCGCGAAGCGGTGGCGCGCGAGCAGACGGCGGCGCAGGCCACGCTGCACACGGTGCACACGCCGGCTGGGCCGCTGCCCGTGGTGCGGGCGCCCTTCCAGATCGCCGGCGCGGAGATTCGCCCGCGCGGTTCGGCGCCGGAGCTGGGGCAGCACACGGAAGCGGTCTTGCTGGAGGCTGGGCTGAGCTGGGAGCAGATCGGCGCGTTGCGTGGGCGCCGCGTCCTCGGCTGAGCCGGGGAATCGCCGGGCGCCTCGGCGGCTGTTACCCGATCGTATCCGAATCCAGAGGAACAGCGGCGGCCATCGCACGATCTCCATTGTGACAGGACTTTGCAACGACGGTCGAGGCCGTCGGCGTCCTGTGAGTTCCGGAGGCACTGGGTGAAACCGTGGCTGCGTGAGTGTTCCTATTTTGTGCTGGCGGCCGGCATCTGGCTGCTGAGCATGGCGCTGCCGCCGTCGGCCGTGGTGCAGGCGGCGGGCGTTCACGCCGGCGTCGGCGGGCCGGCGGCGACCGTACCTCTCCCGAACACAGCGGCCGCCGGGGCCGCCCTGCTCTGAAGGCGGCGCGGCACGCCATGGACACCCTCCCCATGACGCGCCACCGCGACGGCTCGCTCAGCGTGCGCTGGCAGGCGCCGAAGCATGGCGGTAGCGACGATCCGGCGCGCACCGCCTTCGAAGAGCCGTAGCCGTCGGCGCCCGGGCGGCTCAGGGATAGTAGCCCAGGTAGTACCACTCACCGCCGATGTAATTTTTGGCGGCGGTGAGCGTGTCGGCCGAGGACTCGACGCTCCAGTCGCAGCAACCCTCCGCGGCCGTCAGGTTGTCGTTCATCCAGATAATGGCCCTGATGCGGGGGAAGGTGAACGGCACCTCGCAGCAGAGGGCGCTGGCGATCCACCGCGCCTTGCTGTAGTTCTGCGCGGCCTGCTCGGGCGTGGCCTCGCCGCTGGAGGTCTCCGCGATCATGATCGGCTTGCTCGTCATGGCCGTGAGCTGGTTATAGGCGTAGCCGAACAGCGTGGTGAAGCTCTGCCAGCTGTTCGCCGTGTTGTTGTAGCCGTCCAGCGCCACCCAGTCCACGTAGCCGTCGCCAGGGTAGTAGGGTCGGCCATCCGTGGCGAGCGAGACCTGGTACCAGATGTTGGGCGCCCAGACCCACTGCACGTTTGTGGCGCCGTTTTGCACGAACAGGTCATGGATGTGCCGCCAGGCGGCGATGTAGGCGCCGGAGTTGCCGCTCCACTGCGGATACCACGTCCCGTTCATCTCATGGGCGAAGCGCAGCAAGATCGGCTTGCCGTAGGCGGCGAGCTGCTGCGCCCACGTGCGCAGGTAGCCGTCCTGGCTGCCGCCGGCGATGGCCGCGAGGCTGTAGGAGGACTGGTCGCCGCCGTTCCAGTTGACCGGCACCCAGGTGACCATCGGCACGCTGCCGTGGGCGTCGAGGTTCTGCAGATAGAAGGCGGGGATGCTGTTGTTGGCCGAGCCGAAGTCGCGCCAGAAGTTGACGATCGCGGCGTGCTTGCCCGCGTCCGCTTCGTAGCGGTCGAGCGCCGCCAGCGCGTCGGGCACGTTGCTGATCGAGACGCCGAAGTAGACGCCGGTGGCCGCGCCGACGGAACGCGTGCGGCCGGCAAAGGCCAACACCGCCAGCGCCAGAAGGCTGAGCGCCAGGAGCCGGGTCGGGCGTCGCAGGGCGGGGCCAACGATGTGCTGCGCTTCCATGCACCACCTTTTGGCTGGTTCTGAGCCGGATCGGCTGCCACGTCTATCACGAGAGAGCAGTCCGCATATAACAATTCCCTCGAAGACCGGCGGAAGTGTATCGCACCGATCTTGCAGAATGCAGCCGAGTGCACGGCGGTTGCGCTGCGCTCAGCGGCCACCTGCGGTGGATTGCCGGACGCCGCGCCGCTCAATCGCCGAATTGCTGGATTCTGACGCTGCCAGGAGCGTGCAGCGTCCAAGTGTCTCGCGCGGAGCGGGCAGCGATGCTCGGCGCCGGCTTCACCATGCGAGGCGCAAGCAGGCCGCGGGCTCAAGTCGCGAAGCCCCCGCGGCAGGGCCGAGATCGTCCGCGACCGCCGGTAGTCGACCCCGAAGGAAGCGCGCACGACGCCGGCTGCGGCGCCGCACGCGGCCAAGCCGTTTGCTCAGCCACCCACGGCGCGGGCAGCAGCCTGGGCAGCGGAAGCGAGCTGTGTTGCCGGGGCGCCGGCATCCGCCTCGCCCAGGCGGGCCAAGCGCGCCTCGCTGGCGGGCACGCGGCGTGCGCACTCGGCGCACTCGAAGGCCACGCGCAGCTCGTGGCCGCAAACCGCGGAGACGATCGCCGTGTCGTGCTCCAGATAGCGCACGCCCCAGCGCGCCAGCGCCCCCAGCGCCGGGCCGAGATCACGCCCTTTCGGCGTCAGCCGATACTCGGCGCGCGGCGGATGGTCACTATAAAAACTGCGCTCGACGATGCCCTCGGCTTCGAGCAGCTTCAGCCGCTCGGAGAGCACGCTGCGGGCGATCCCCTCCGGCGCGGCGGCCAGCTCGGCGAACTTCGTCTGCCCGCGCAGCAGGTCGCGGATGATCACCAGCGTCCACTGGTCGCCGACGATCTGCAGCGTGCCGGCGATGGCGCAGCGGGCGCGCTGGTCGAGCGCGGGTAGGCGGCGGCGCGTCGTGCGGCGCGGCTCGGCCGCTCCTGCTGTTTCAGCGCCACCGTCCAGAACGCTGGTCATCATCCTGCCCAAAGACTGCCAGCCGCCCTTACTTGACGCGGCTGGGTTAGTAGCATTATAAGACTCACTATAGGATAGTAAACAATCTCGGATGCCCGTCCGGCATCCGTGGGAGCGGCGGCGAGTCCATGACCAGCCTGCACACGCGGCCCGCCGTGGCCGGAAACCTGCGCCCGATCCTGCGCCGCGCCGTCGCGGGCGAGACGCCGTCCCGAGAGGAAGCATACGCCCTGGCGCGGGCGCAGGCCACGGATCTCGCCGCGCTCTTTGCCGCCGCTTCCGAGTTGCGCGAGCGCGGCTGGGGTCGCACCGTCACTTACTCGCGCAAGGTCTTCATCCCGCTCACCAACCTCTGCCGCGACCGCTGCCGCTACTGCACCTTCGCCCAGGCGCCGAACAGCCCCGCCGCGCGCACGCTGACGCCGGACGACGTGCTGCTGATCGCCCGCGCTGGCGCCGCGGCCGGCTGCAAGGAGGCGCTGTTCAGCCTGGGCGAGCGGCCGGAAGAGATCTACGAGCGCTCGCGCAATGAACTGCGCGCCCTGGGCTATGCCACGACTACTGAATACCTCGCCGCCATGTGCCGGCTCGTGTTCGAAGAGACGGGCCTCATGCCGCACGCCAACTGCGGCGTGCTGGACCCGTGCGAGCTGGAGCTGCTGCGTCCCTGGAACGTGAGCATGGGCCTGATGCTGGAAAACATCTCGGAACGGCTGCTCGGCCCCGGCCTGGCGCACGCCGGCTCGCCGGGCAAGGAGCCGGCGCTGCGCATCAAGACGATCGAGGACGCCGGCCGGCTCGGCATTCCCTTCACCACGGGCATCCTGATCGGCATCGGCGAGACGCTGGAGGAACGGATCGACTCGATCTTCGCCGTTCGCGACATGCAGGCGCGCAGCGGCAACGTGCAGGAAGTGATCGTGCAGAACTTCCGCGCCAAGGACGATACGCCGATGCGCAACGAGGGCGAGCCGACGGCGATCGAGATGGCGCGCACGATCGCGATCGCCCGCCTCGTGCTTGGGCCGGAGATGAGCGTGCAGGCGCCGCCGAACCTCTCGCCCGACGCCTACGGTTTCTACCTGCTGGCCGGTATCAACGACTGGGGCGGCATCTCGCCGGTGACGGCGGACCATATCAACCCCGAGGCGCCCTGGCCGAAGATCGAGGAGCTGCGCGAGGTCTCCGAAGAGGCGGGCTTCAGCCTGCGCGAGCGGCTGGCGATCTATCCGCGCTTCGGCCGGAACCCCGCGACCATCCGCGAGCCGTTCGCGAGCCGCGTGGCCGCGCTGACCGACGAGAGCGGCTACGTGCGGCCGGAGCTGCAGGGCAGCACGCTGGGGGCGCCAGCCGCGCGCCGCGGCCGGCCCGTGCGCCGCGAGGGCCCCGCACCGCTGATTCTCCGAGAGTTCCCCGCCGCCGGCGCGGCGCAGGAGGCGCAATCATGACCGATCTCACCAGCGTTCCCGTTCCCGGCCGGCAGCTTGACTGGCCGCTGCGCCTCTCGCCCGCCCGCGCGGAACACGGCGCTGCCGCGCGCCTGTTGCCGCTGCTCTCGCCCGATGTGGCGCACACGCTGGAACGCGCCCTCGGCGGCGAAGAGGTCTCGGTCGATGAGGGCGAGCGGCTGTTCGGCGTCACGGGCATCGACTACCAGGCGCTGGTGATCGCCGCCGACGAGCTGCGCGCCGCTGCCGTGGGCGAGACCGTGACCTACGTGCTCAACCGCAACATCAACTTCACCAACGTCTGCATCAAGCACTGCGGCTTCTGCGCCTTCAGCCGCGACCACCGCACCGAAGAAGGCTACTTCCTGCCCGCCTCGGAGATCGTGAGGCGGGCGCAGCAGGCGTGGGACCTGGGCGCGACCGAGGTCTGCGTGCAGGCGGGGCTGCCGCCGAAGATGGATGGCCGCCTCTACGTCGATCTCACGCTCGAACTGAAAAAGGCGCTGCCGGACCTGCACATCCACGGCTTCTCGCCGGAAGAAGTGCTCTATGGCTCGATCCGCTCGCGCGTCTCGATCCGCGAGTATCTGGGCTGGCTCAAAGAAGCCGGCGTCGGCTCGCTGCCGGGCACCTCGGCTGAGATCCTCGACCAGAAGGTGCGCGACCGCATCGCGCCCGGGCGGATCACGAAAGCGCAGTGGATCGAGGTGATCAGCGAGGCGCACCACGTCGGCATCCCCACGACGTCGACGATCATGTACGGCCACCTGGAGACGAACCGGCACCGCGCCGCGCACATCGCCACGCTGCGCGAGATTCAGCGGGAGACGGGCGGCTTCACCGAGTTCGTGCCGCTTTCGTTCGTGCACAGCGAGGCGCCGATGTACCAGAAGCAGCTCGTCGGCGGCCTGCGCCCCGGCCCCACCGGGCAGGACGTGATCAAGATGTACGCCGTTTCGCGCCTGATGCTGAACGGCTTCATCCCCAACATCCAGGTCTCGTGGGTGAAAGAAGGCACGCGGCTGGCGCAGATCGGCCTGACGGCGGGCGGCAACGACGTGGGCGGCACGCTGATCAACGAGAGCATCAGCACGGCGGCGGGCGCCGGTAACGGCCAGCTCGTGCGGCCGGCCGAGCTGCGCCGCATCGCCCGCGACCTGGGCCGGCTGCCGGCCGAGCGCAGCACGCTCTACGGCATCCGCCGCGTCTTCCACGCGGAGCCGGCGGAGCTGGAGCCGCTGGACGACCCGGCGCTGGACACGGCGCAGTTCGGCAGCTACGGCCAGCTCACCCACGGTGCCGCCTTCCGCTTCGTCGAGTTCTTCAGGGAACAAAACGAGCAGAAGGCGGCCGGCGCCGCACGGTAACGGCGCGCGGCGAGGTGGATTTCCGGTGCATCGGCTGAACCGGAGTTGCAGTGGGGACCCGGCAGACGAGCGGGTTGAGAATCCGCCACACGGCGTGCCGCTGGCGCCCTGCACACGGCATCTCCCAGCCCTCGCCAGTTCAGCGCACGATCACGAGGAAGGCGCCGGCGCCGGTGTGCAGCTCCGTGCCGCAGCGCAGCGGGCGGCAGCTGCCCTGCGGCGTTCCCGCGTCCGGCGGCAGCACCAGCCAGGCGCCGTCCTCCCGCGCCAGCACGGACGGCACCTGCGGCCGGCTGCCCTGGCGCCAGAGATCCGGCGTGCCGGCGCCGCGGAAGGCCAGGCTCTCGCCCGGGCACAGATCGAAGACCGCGCCGTCCCGCGCCACCAGCCGGCAACGAACCCGGCGCTGCACCGCGTAAATGCTCGGCGCGCTGTCGATCGACGTTCCGCAATACCAGCAGGCCAGGTCCCGCGGCTGCACCACACGGGCGCAGAAGCCGCAGCGCAGCTGGTACTCAACGCGGTCGGCCGACGCCAGGTCGTGAAAGGTAAGCCGCACCTCGGGCACGTCGATCGCGGCGCCGTCGCGCAGGGCAATGGGCGCCTGCTGCGGCGAGAGCGCCGTGCCGTCCACCAGGGTGGGGTTGCTGGCGCCCAGCTGCCGCACGGCGAAGATGCCGGCGGTGCAGGTCACGGCTGCCTGGTAGCGTGAGACCGTGCGCGCGGATAGGCGAACCGTCGCGTCTTCGGCGCGGCCGATGATCGCCGCCGCATCCTCGGCCAGCGGCGCCATGCGCATGCGCTCAGCATCGGCCCAGACCAGAGCAGCCCGCGTCATCGCATCCCCGATCGCATGTCACCGCACCGCAAGTGACTGGATGGCGGGAACCATGTCCCGCCGCCCGCGGAACCGGGCGACGCGCAGCAAGCGCGTGGCCATCATCGCAATCCGCACGAGGCTCTTGATCTCCATTTTGCCGGCGCCGTCTCCTTCCGCCACGGATATGGTTAGGGTGGCCATTGATGCACTGACCCAAGTATTCGCGCAGAACGGCGCGGGCTCGGTGAAGAAGCCGACCCGCGATCTGTGAAGCTGCCGACGCGGCGGACGCCTGGCTGGCCCCGCCGCATCAGACTTGGACGGCGCCGTTCATTTCGCCGCAGCGCAGCCGTCGGAGTGCACCGCGCACGGGCGCAACGGTTTTCCGCCGCAGCCTCTATCGGACGGACCGTGGGCGGACGATGATCCATAGAACAGGAATCTGGGAACAGGGAGAACGGCCGCTTGGCCGCAGCGGCGTGGCCGCGCGGATCGTGCCGCCTGGGCCGGCCGTGCGACGTAGACGGCGCCGGCGGCGAAAGCAGGAAGTATGCGGCTGAAGTTGCCCCTGATCGGATTAATCATTGCCGCAGCGCTCGTCGCCGGCGGCTCGGTCGTGGTGATTCGTGCGATGAGCGGCCAGTCGGGCACGGGCGACACCGCCCGGCTGGTGCCGGATGACGTGGCGCTGTACGCCACGGTGAACACCGACGCCAGCTCACGCCAGTGGCTGCAGCTCGCGGCGCTGATGCAACGACTCGGCCTCGACAAGCAGGCGCGCAGCGGCCGCAACGACGGCCTCACGCAGGCCGGCCTCGACTGGGACAAGGACGTGGCGCCGTATCTCGGCGGCGAGGCGACGCTGGCCATCACCAGTCTCGACGGCTCCCAGCCTGGCGGCCTGGCCGTGCTTTCGGTCACGGATGGCGATAAAGCCTGGCAGCACGCCACGAGCAAGCTGGATGAACTGGCCCAGGAGAGCGGTGCGCCGGGGAGCGACAGCAGCTACCGTGGTCTGACGATTCGCACCTATCCCGCCGCGGGCGCTGGCAGCCCGCTGGCCGTGACGCACCAGGGCCGCTACCTGATGCTCGCCAGCAGCACCGACCTGGCGCAAACCGTGCTCGACCTGAACGGCGGCAAGGGCAAGGCGCTTGCCAGCACGAAGGGATACCGGGACGCGCGCGCCGCCGTCTCCGCCGATCCGCTCGCCTTCGTCTACCTGAATCTCGCGCGGCTGGGCGATCTCGCCGCCTCGCTGGCGCCCGCGCAGGCCGGCAGCCAGTCCACTCAGGATCTGCTGCAGTCGGCCGGCCTGGACAAGGCCGCCGAGGCCTTCGCCTTCTCGTCCGAGAGCGACGGCGTGCGCTTCGAGTTCCAGACCGTCGACATCGACCCGGCGAAGAGTGCGGTGACGCTGCGCGCCGCGCCCGCCGACAGTCATCTCGCGCACCAGGCGCCGGCCGACGCCCTCTTCTTCTTCGCCGGTAACGATCTGTACGACAGTTACATTAAGGGCATCCGCCGGGCGCTGCAGCAGTACGGCAGCAGCCCCGATGCGGCCGGCAGCGTCGCCCAGTTCAACGACACTCTCAACCAGCTCTCGCAGCAGCTGGGCTTCGACGCGGAGAAGGACCTGCTGGCGCACCTCACCGGCGAGTACGGCTTTGCGCTGGGGGCGAGCGGCGCCTCGACGAACGGCCTCTGGGCGCTGGCCGGCGCGATTGCGGACGATCCGGCGGCGGTGCAGCAGGCGCTGGACAAGATCGCCGACTTCGCCGCGCAGCAGGGCACGCCCGCCACGACGATCAGCGTGGCCGGCGCGCGGCTGTACCAGATCGCCAACCCCGACAACCCGGACGAAAACGCGGCGGTCACGGTGGCGGGCGATGAGTTGCTCGCGGGTTTCGGCAACGGCGTCCTGCAAGGCGCATTGGCCCCGGCGCACGCGCTGGCCGACGACGCAGACTTCAGGGACGCGCTGACGCAACTGCCGAAGGATCGCGCCCTCACCTGGTACGTGAACGTGAAACGCATCGTCGCGCTGGCGCAGCAGGCGGCCGGCGGCGACGGCGGCGGCGACGTGCCCTGGCAGGCGCTCGGCAAGCTGCGCTACGCGGTCGGCTCCGTATCGCAGGCGAAGGACCACGCCGGCGGCGTACTGCTGATCCGACTTGGCCCGTAACGCACGCCTGCCCGGCGCCCGGCTAACGGCGGGGTCCGCCGACGCTCACAAGACCGCTCTCAGCCAGCACCCAGGCGCCGGTGCCCGGCTGGATGCTGCTCGTGCTGACGTAGCGCTGAGCCGCGGCGTCCCAGGCGAAGGCGCCGCCGTCGCCGCTGATCGCCGCTGGCGCGACGCCGTCCGGATCGCCGGCCAGCAGCCAGGCGCCCGCCGGCCCGCCGAGCTGCACCACGTCGTGCGTGGCGTCGGGCAAGGCCAGCGTGGTCTGCCGATCGAACGTGGCCCAGTAGCCGTGGCCGGGCAGCAGCGGATCGCCGGCGGCGACGCGTGTGTACGCCCCCTTATCGGCATCCCAGGCGAAGGCGTCCACCGGCAGCCGGCCGGTCGGCGGCATGGAGACGAGGTTCCAGCCCGGCTGATACGTGACCGTCAGCGCGGGTGGCGGCGTCACCATGACCACGATCGTCACCTTGAAGACGAAGGCGATCGCCGGGCAGATCGGCCCCGGACAGGGCGGGCCGCCGGTGGCGTCGATCGTCGTGCTGCCAGGAGCGGCCGCCGCGAAGAGCGCGGTGTCGCTGCTGGGGCCGGGCAGGGGCGAGAGCACGGCGGGGTCTGGACCGCTGAGGCTCAGCCCGCGCACGGCGCCGAAGCGCAGGGCGATCAGGTCGCCCACGCCGACGGTCAGCGTCGTGCCGGTGTCGCTGACCGCGAAGCTGTGCTCTTGCCCGGCGGCGGACGGCGTGGCCTGGGCGCGATGCGCGTGTGCGGCGGGCGTGCCGCCGCGGTTCGCGGGGGCGAACGCCGCCAGCAGTGCCAGCGCTGCTGCTGTCAGCACACCCGCCACGAGGCGGGCGCCCGCCAGCTTGCAAACCTTGTCGGCCATCGTCTTGCCTCCCTGCCGCTTCCTTATGCAGTGGACGCGGGCGCCGCGTGAGACGTTGCGCCGTGTTGCCCACTCAACGCGTGGGCAGCCGCTCAAACCCCCGAGGCCGTGAACCGATCCTGAGACAGGAGCGCCGCGCTGCGCAGCACAGCCGTGTCGCTTCGATCTCCGCCACGGCGCCGAGGTTGCCAGATAACCGTTGCACGGACGATTTGGGTCGACAGAATCCGCGCCGCCCGGCGTTTATAGTAGGGGACACGGGTGACGGCACCCGCGCAGCGCTGCAGTGAGGGCATCATGGCGAGGTCGTTGCGCGTGCTGATCCTGGAAGACGTGCGTGCCGACGCCGAGCTCGTGATCCATGAGCTGCGGCGGGCCGGCTTCGCGCCCGAATGGCAGATGGCGGCCGGCGAGGCCGACTACCTCGCGGCCCTGACTACAGACACGCCGCCGCAGATTATTTTCGCCGACTTCCGCCTGCCCGGGTTCGATGCAATGGCCGCCCTGCACCTGCTGCAGCAACGCGGGCTGGACGTGCCCTTCGTCGTCGTCACCGGCTACATCGAAGAAGATGCGCTGGAGTGCATGAAGGCCGGCGCCACGGACTACCTGCTCAAGGACCGGCTGGCGCGGCTCGGCCAGGTGGTGGAAAGCGCGCTGGAGCAGCGGGCGCAGCGCGCCGCCCGGCGCCAGGCCGAGGCGGCGCTGCAGGCCACCGCCGAACGGCTGGCGGGCATCGTCGCTTCGGCGATGGACGCGATCGTCTCCTTCGACTGCGCCGAATCTATCACCCTCTTCAACCGTGCCGCCGAGCAATCGTTCCAGTGCATGGCCGCGGAAGCGCTGGGGCAACCGATCGACCGCTTTCTCCCCGCGTGGACTGGGGAGCGGGAGCGCCTGCCTTTCGATGCCGGGCCGGCCGGTCACGTCGCGCCGCGCGCGATGCAGGCGCGCCGCTCCGACGGCCAGGAGTTTCCGGTGGAAGCGTCGATCTCGTACGCCAACGACGCCTCCGGCGGCACGACCACGCTGATTCTGCGCGACGTAACGGAGATGCGACGCGCGCGTGAGCGGGTGGAAGAGAGCGAGCGGCTGCGGGCGCTGGGCGAGATGGCCAGCGGCATCGCCCACGACTTCAACAACATGCTGGCGATCATCCTCGGCCGCTGCGAGCTGCTGCTAGGGCTGATGTCCGGCCTCGACGTGGCGCCGCGCCTCGCGCCACACCTCGAAGTCGTGCGGCAGGCGGCACGCGACGGCGAGGAGACGGTGAAGAGGCTGCAAACCTTCTCCGGCATCAGCCGCCGACCCTCCATCGGTGCCATGGAGGTGGGTGTCGTGCTGCGCGACGTGCTGGAGTTCACGCGGCCCCGCTGGCGCGACCGCGCCCAGCAGACCGGCGTGACGATCGACGTGAGCGTGGACGACGAGCCACTGCCGCCGCTCGTGGGCAATCCCTCCGAGCTGCGCGAGGTGCTGGTCAACATGGTCTTCAACGCGGTGGACGCGCTGCCGCACGGCGGCGCGATCACCCTGCGGGCGCGGCAGGTGGGCGACACGGTGCAGGTGCAGGTGGCCGACACGGGCACCGGCATGACGGACGAGGTGCGGCGGCGCGTGTTCGACCCGTTTTTCAGCACGAAGGGCACACGCGGCGCCGGCCTCGGGCTGAGCATGTCCTACGGCATCGTGGCGCGGCTGGGTGGGCGCATCGAGGTGGACAGCGCGCCGGGGCGGGGCACGGCCTTCACGATCATCTTTCCCTTCCGTCGCGCCGAACAGGCCGAGCCAGTCCCGGAGCCGGTTGCCGGCGGTCCCCTGCGCATTCTGCTGGTGGACGACGAGCCGCAGATATTGACCACCACGCGGCTGATGCTGGAAGTAGACGGCCACACGGTGACGCCGGCCGGCGGCGGCGCCGAGGCGCTGGCGCTGCTCGCCGCAGGGCCGCGGTGCTACGACGTGGTGCTGACCGACCTGGGCATGCCGGGGATGAACGGCATGCAACTGCTGGCGGCGATGCGCGCCGCCGGCTATGAGAGCGCCTGCGTGCTCGTCACCGGTTGGGGCATCGAGCTGGCGGGAGACGACATGGAGGCCGCCGGGGCGCAGGCGGTGCTGCCGAAGCCGTTCAGCGCCCCGCAACTGCGCGAGGCGCTGGCGGCTATCTCGCGGCGGCCCGCATCCCCCGGTTCATCTCCTGGCCCCCAATACTAGGGATAGGGAGATCTATTGCGGGACGGTTGCGGCTGAAGGCGAGGCGCCGCGGCCACCTGTACGAGCGCGGGGCGCGATGCCGGCTTGGCGGGTACGGCAAGCGAGTTGCGCGCCGGGCTACCAGGCGCCTTCTTCGCGCAGGGCGGCGATCTCGTCCCAGGTGAAGCCCGCGTCGAGCAGGACGGCCTCGGTGTGCTGGCCCAGCTCCGGCGCCGCCGTGCCCGGCCGCGAGGGGGTATCGCTGAACCGCACGGGCGTGCCGACGATGCGCTGACGGCCGAACTGCGGATGCTCGACCTCCACCAGATAGCCGTTCGCCCAGAGCTGCGGGTCGGCCGCCAGCTCGGCGTAGTCACGCACAGGAGCGTAGCGCTGCTGCTCGGCGCGCAGGCGATCGCACCATGCCGCCGTCGTGCGCGTGGCGAGCTGCTCTGCGACCGCGGCGACCAGTTCGGGCAGATGCCGGCCGCGCTCAGCCTCGTCTGCGAAACGCGAATCGTCGATCAGGTCCGGGCGGTCGAGTGCGCGGCAGAAGCCGGGCCAGAGGGCGCCGCCTGCGCCGACGATGGCGAGATGGCCGTCGGCGGTGGCGAAGATGCGGTAGAGCGTGGGCAACAGGCCGTGGCCGCGGTTGGCGCGGCCGGGCAGACTGCCGGAGAGCAGATAGTGCGTGATCTCGCTGGCCTGTGCCCAGACCTGGCCGCCGAGCAGCGAGACATCGACGCGCTGACCGCGGCCCGTGCGTTCGCGCGCCAGCAGCGCGGCGAGAATGCCCGCCACCAGGTTCTGCGAACCGCAGTGGTCGGCCACCACGGCGCCGACGGGCGAGGGGAAGTCGCCGTCCTCGCCCGTGGCGCGGATCAGGCCGCCGGCGGCCTGTCCGGCCAGGTCGGCGCCCTCGCGCTCCGCGTCCGGACCGGCCGGCCCGAAGGCGCTGGCCGTGGCGTAGACGAGGCGCGGCAGGCGCGGCGCGATCTGCTCGTAGCCCAGTTCCCAGCGTTCCATCACGCCGGGCGTGAAGGAGTGCATCAGCACGTCGGCCGTCTCGCAGAGCCGCAGCAACGCCGCGCGCGCCTCCGGCACGTGCAGGTCGAGCGTGACCGAGCGCTTGCCGCGGTTGCAGGCGAAGAAGTAGGCGGAGCGACGGTCCGCGCTCGAGATCGGGATCCAGCGGGAGATATCGCCCAGGCGGGGCAGCTCGATCTTGACCACGTCGGCGCCGAGATCGGCCAGCAAGGCGCCGGCCTGCGGCCCCTGCACGATCTGCGAGAGATCCAGCACGCGGAAGCCGTCCAGTGCGCCCATCCACTCCCCCTGCCCGCTGCCCCGGCGCGGGCCCGTGCGCCCACGCTACTGTGGCCCAGCGCCGGGGTGCAACCGGGGCGCCAGGCTCTCTACCGCGGCGCCTGGATGGTGTATCATAGTAATTGGGGAACTCTTCCTTCATGCGCCGCGTCCGTCGCACCGTGTGCCTCGCTCCGCGCTCGATGACCGAAGCCGACCCGCATTCCACGAAAGGGTCAGCGGGTGACGTACACCGACAAGACCTTGACCTGCGCCGATTGCGGCGCCTCCTTTACCTTCACGGCGGGCGAACAGGAGTTCCACGCTCAGAAGGGGTTCACCAACGAGCCGCGGCGTTGCCCGGAATGCCGCGCGGCGCGACGCGCTGGCCGTGACAGCTACGGTTCCGGCGGCTCCAACTCGGGCGGCGGCTCCGGTGGCCAGCGCGAGATGTTCAGCGCCACCTGCGCGAGCTGCGGCAAAGAGGCGCGCGTGCCCTTCGAGCCACGTGGCGACAAGCCGGTCTACTGCTCGGACTGCTTCCGCAGCCAGGGCGGCGGCGCTCGCTCGTCGGGCGGCGGACGGCGCGAGCGCTGGTAGGCTGCCGCTCCCAGGCGATCAGCAGAGCCGGATCCTGATCGGTCCGGCTTTGGTTGTATTCCCGCGGCGCCGTCGCAGCCCGGTGGCCCGGGCAGCGCTCGGGTGTACGGCCGCGGCGCTACGCCCCGGTTCTGCCGCCGTCCGTCAGCCAGCGATCGAAGAAGGCGACCACGCGCGCGGCGTACTCTTCGCGCAGGCAGTTGTAGGCGAGCGCGTGCGGGGCGCTGGGAATGCGCCAGAACGCCTTCGGGCCGCCGGCGCGGGCGAAGATCGCCTGGCTGTCGCGAATCGAGATCACCCGATCGTCGGCCGCGTGGATCAGCAGCACGGCGCAGCGGCCAAGTCTGCCGACCTCCAGCTCCGGTGCAACGAGATGCACGCTGACATGCTGGCGCCATTCGGCCAGGCGCATCGTCAGCTCGGCCCAGGGGAAGCTGGGCAGATGCGTGAAGCGGCGGAAGTTCTGGCGGATGGCGCTGCGCACCGAGCGGAAGGCCGATTCGGCGACGACGGCGCGCACGGCGGGTGAGTCGCAAGCAGCGAGCAGGGCGAGGGCGGCGCCCAGCGAAAGGCCGAGCACACCGAGACCGTCGGCGTCGATGTCCTTGCGCGACTGCAGGTACGTGAGCGCCGCACGCACATCGTCGCGCTCGTGACCGCCCAGCGTCACCACGCTGCCGGCCGACTCCCCGCAGGCGCGCAGGTCGAGCAGAAAGAGGCTGTAGCCGGCCTCGTGCAGGAAGGCGGCATGCGAGAGCATGTCGTCTTTACAGGCCGTGTAGCCGTGCAGCAGCAGGACGGCCTGCCGCCGCGTGCCGGGAATGAACCAGGCGGAAAGCCTGGTGCCGTCGCGGCTGGTGAGCGAGACGGGCTCGCGCGGCAGCCCATCGCCGAGCCGCGGCGCGTCGAACACGCCGTGGCTCGGGTGTGTGGCGGCGCGGTAGGCCCACAGGGTCATGCCCAGCCCGATGGCGAAGAGCACGAACAGCAGCAGCCCCGCGCCCAGCGCGAGCCAGAGCACCACGTTCACGGCGTACTCCACTGAGGCGCTGAAGCGCCGGATGGCCGGCGCCCGTCCCGCTTCCAGCGTACCCGTTCGGCACAGGCTTTCGGAACCTGCCCGTGCCGGCCGCGCCGGCCGCGTGCCGAACGTGCCATACTGGCGCCGCCCGTGCACGTCCGGGGCGGGCGGCGGGAGCGGCATGGCTGCGGCGATCAATCCACGCGCAGGACGGCTTGCCGCGGCGGACGCCCTCGCCGGCCCGGCGCTGTACACCGTCGGTCACTCGAACCAGCCGGTCGAGGCGCTGATCGCGCTGCTGCGGCGGCACCAGATCGCGGCGCTGGTGGATGTGCGCAGCATGCCCCGCTCGCGCTATGCGTCGCAGTTCGAGCGGGACGCGCTGCGGGCAACGCTGGCGGCGGCCGGCCTTCGCTACGCCTTCATGGGCGTGGAGCTGGGCGGCAGGCCGCGCGACGAGCAGTTCTACGACGCCGATGGCCGCGTGCTCTACGGCCGGCTGGCGGCGTCGGAGCCGTTCTTGCATGGCATCGCGCAGATCGAGCAGGCGCGGGCGAAGCGGCGCACCGCCCTGCTGTGCAGCGAGGAAGACCCGCGCGGCTGTCACCGGCACCTGCTGATCGCGCGGGTGCTCGCGTCGCGTGGCGGCGCCGTGCTGCACATCCGCGGCGACGGGCGGCTGGAGACGGAGGCGGAGCTCATCACGGCTGCCGGGGGCGCGGCCGGGCAGCTCGCACTGTTCAGCGCCTTGCCGGAAGGAGATGCATGGACGTCGGTACGATCGGTTTTACGCAGTGATCCGCCGCCGCCTTCTTCGGGGCGTTGAGGCAGGCAGGCAGCCGCCAGTTGATTGACGTTCGCCTGAACAACGTCTCGCAGCTTGCCGGCTTCTCCAAGCGCGATGATCTCGCCGTCTTCCTGCGCGAGATCTGCGGCGCCGGCTATCGGCACGAGCTGTTGCTGGCGCTCATGCAGGAGTTGTTGGACGGCTACCGCATGCAGAAGGGCGGCTGGCCCGCGTACGAGCGCGCCTTCCTGGCGCTGATGAGCGAGCGGCGCGTAGAGGAGCGGCTCCCGCGCGACCTGTTCGCCACGCCCAGCGTCTTGCTCTGTTCCGAAGCGACCGCCGAGCACTGCCACCGCCGGCTCGTGGCGGAGTATCTGCGTGAGCGCTGGGGCGGCTTCCAGATCCGGCACTTGCAGCCGGGCGGAGACGGTTGATGCCACAGGTGGAGATCGTCTGTCTGGCTAACTCGCGCAAGTACGGCGAACGCTGCGTCGCCGGCTACGACCTCGCCGGACAGCGCTGGCAGCGCCCGGTGAGCGACACGGCTACCGGCACGCAGGAGCGCCGCGACCGCGTTTGCAGCGATGGCACGGAGCCGCGCGAGCACCAGCCGGAGAACTCGCTGCTGGCGCCCGGCTTCTGGCAGCGGCGGCGCACGCTCGCGGCCCGCGATGCGGTGAGCGCGCTCGCGAGCCTCGCCACGGCCGGGCCGGAGCTGCTGGGCCGCGGCGGCGATCGCGTCCCCGCGGCGCGGTTCGCCGCACATCCGGCCGCGGCGTCGCTCGCCGTGGTCGAGCCGGCGAACTTTACCTGGCTGATCGAGCCGCCCGCGGGCGGCCAGCGGCGCACGCGGGCGGCTTCCACGCTGCGAGGAACAGCCTGCAACCTCGCCGTCACGGACCTGGATCTCGAGCTTCGGCTCGCCCTGCTGCCGCCCGGCCGTCACCCGCGCGAGGTGATGGACTGTGGCGCAAACGCGCGCATCTTTCTCACGGTCAGCCTGGGCGAGCCGTTCGGTGGTGACGGCTTCAGGCTCGTGGCGGCGGTGATCGCCCTCCCCGCCTGAACTGCGGCCGCCGCATCTGCTACCGTCCGGAAAGCACTACACGGAGGCAGGCAGATGTCCGGCACGGCCACGCGCGTCTTCTTCAACGGCACGGTGCATACGCTCGACGGGCGGCGCAGTACCGCCAGCGCGATCGCGCTCGCTGGCGGGCGCGTGCTGGCGACCGGCGGCGACGCGGCGATGTGCGAGCTCGCCGCGCCGAACGCCGTGCTCAGCGATCTGCAGGGCCGCACGGTCGTGCCGGGGCTGATCGACTCGCACAACCACCTGCTGCAAACCGGACTCAACGCCGAGCACGTCGACCTGGCCGAAACGCGCAGCGTGCGCGACGTGCTCGACGCGATCGGCGCGCGAGCGGCGCGGACGGAGCCGGGAGGCTGGGTGATCAGCTCCTCGCGCTGGCACGAGTCGCAGCTCGAGGAGCAGCGATTCCCCACGCGGGTCGAGCTGGACGCCGTGACAGACGGCCGGACCGTGCTACTGCGCCGCGGCGGCCACAACGTCGTCGCCAGCAGCGCGGCGCTGGCGCGGGCGGGCATCGGCGACGAAACACCGAACCCGCGCGGCGGCACGTTCGTGCGCGACGCCGCCGGCAGGCTCAGCGGCCACGTGATCGGCCGGCCGGCCTACGAGCGGCTCACGCGCCTGCTGCCCGACCCGTCCGAGGAGCAAATGATTGCGGCGATCGCGCGGGCCTGCCGGCTGTACACCACCGCGGGAATCACGGGCGTGATCGAGCCGGGTCTCGGCGCCGCCGAACTGCGCGCCTATCAGCAGGCGCGGCGGACGGGCGTGCTCAACCTGCGCACGGTCCTGATGCCGCGCCTCGCGCCGGGTACCGATGAGGAGATGTTGAAGCGGGCGCTGAGCGACCTGAAGACGTCGCCGCTGCTCACAGGTCTTGGCGATGATTGGCTGCGCATCGGCGGCATCAAGATCGTGGCCGACGGCGGCGTGGAGACGAACTACCTGCGTGAACCCTACGCCCACGCCGACGACCTGGAAAGCCCGCGTGGCAAGCCGCAGGTCAGCGAAGCGAACCTTGCTGCCGTCTGCGGCGAGGCGGCGAAGCTTGGCTGGCAGGTGGGCGTGCACTGCGTGGGCGACGCGGCGATCGACCTGGTGCTGGCGGCCTTCGAGGCGGCGCATCAGGCGGCGAGTATCCGCGATCTGCGCTGGACGCTGATCCACATGATCCTGGCGCGGCCCGAGCATTTTGAGACCGCGCGGCGGCTCGGCCTCTGCGTCGCCGCGCAGCAGCCGCTGATCTACGCGCTCGGTGCTGGCTGGGTGAAGTACTGGGGTTCAGAACGCGCCGCCGCCGCCATGCCGCTGCGCGAGTTCGCCGAGAGCGGGTTGCCGGTGGGCGGCGGCTCCGACTCGCCGGTGACGCCGTATCAACCGTTGCTCGGCATCTGGAGCAGCGCCACGCGCGAGACGCAGCTCGCCGGCGTGCTCGGCTCCGCACAGGCGATCGCTCCGGCCGAGGCGCTGGCCTGGTACACGCGCGGCAGCGCCTGGCTTTCGTTCGACGAGGGGCGCCGCGGCTCGCTCGAGCCGGGCAAGCTGGCCGACCTCGTCGTGCTCAGCGCCGATCCGCTGGCCGTGCCCGCGGCGGCGATTACGGAGATCGCGGTGGAAGAGACGCTGGTCGATGGGCGGAGAATGTTTCCTGGATAGGTGTCACAATTGACCACTCTATGGCATGATATGGTCAACTGTGGCAACTATTCTGAGATTTGGATCAGTTCGTGCGAGGTGGAGTATGGCCTCGGTGCGCACCAGGCTTACCGACGGAGGCAGAATCGTCATTCCTGCGGAGTTTCGCAAGGCTCTTGGACTCTGCGTCGGGGATCAGGTTCTATTGATTCTCGAAAACGGCGGAGTCACGGTGGTGACGCCGGCCGAAGCAGCCCGCCAAGCCCGGGCGATTGTACAGAGGCACGTGCCTGAGGGGCGCTCGCTGGCCGATGAACTCATCGCGGAGCGCCGCGCTGAGGCTGCGCGTGAGTAGCTCGGTGCTCGACGCCTCCGCCGTGCTGGCCTACCTGCGGGATGAGCCTGGCAAGGATCGTGTGGAGCAGGCACGAGAGGAAGGAGCAGCGCTCGGAGCAGTGAACCTCAGCGAGGTCGTCGCGAGACTGGCGCGCGAAGGGCTGAGCGAAAACGAGATCCGTATGCTGGTCGATCGTCTCAGCCTGGAGATCATCCCCTTCGAGAAGGCGCTCGCGTATCAGACCGGAATCTTGCTCCCGGTGACGCAACACCGCGGCCTCTCGCTGGGCGACCGCGCCTGCCTGGCGCTGGCGGCGCGGCTTGGCCTGCCCGCGCTCACCGCGGACCGCGGCTGGGCGGGGCTGCAACTCGGCGTAGCGATCGAGCTGGTGCGCTGAGCCGGCTGCATGCATGCAGACAGATGAACCAGCAGCCAGCGCGTCTCAGGCGTTGTCCGGGGTGGTCGCTTGCATGCCCGCGTGCAGTCAGAGGCCGCTCACCATCAGCTTGCTGACTTTGATCGTGGGCGCGGCGGTGGCGCCGAGCGTCTGTACGTCGTTGCCCACCATCTCGATGTCCAGCAGCAGCGCTTTGAGGTTGCCGGCTATGTTGATCTCGCTCACCGGATAGCTGAGCTTGCCGTTCTCGATCCAGTAGCCGGCGGCGCCCTGCGAGAGGTCGCCCGTGGTCAGATTCACGCCGAAGCCCATCAACTCGGTCAGATAGAGGCCGTCCGCAACCGAAGCGAGGATCTGCTCCGGCGTGTGCGGCCCCGCCACCAGCACCAGGTTCGTCGTGCGCACCGTCGGCATCGAGCCGATGCCGCCGCCGGCGCTGCCCGTGCTCTGGTGGCCGGTGCGGTTCGCCGTGTAGCTGTCGAAGAGGAACTGCTTGAACACGCCCTTGTCGAAGAGCACGTTGCGCCGCGTGGGCACGCCTTCGGCGTCAAACGGGCGGCTGCCCACGCCGCCCGGCAGCGTCGGATCGTCTACGATCGTCACCAGCGGCGAGGCGACCTGCTCGCCCTCACGGCCGATCAGGAAGCTCGAGCGGCGGTAGAGCGCCGTGCCCATCACGGCAGACGACAGCTCGCGCAGCAGGGCGCGCGTCATGCCAGGCTCGAAGACGACGGGTACCTCGCGTGTGCTGACCTTGCGCGGCCCCAGCTTGCGCAGCACGCGCTCGGCGGCGACGCGCGCGACTTCCTCCGGCGACTGCAGCCGCACCAGTGAACGCTCGACCGTGTACCAGTAGTCGGTGCGCTTCTTCTGGTCGGTGTCGTCCACGATCGCCTCGACCTGCAGCGAGGCGGCACTGGTGGGATACGAGCCCGAGAAGCCGCGGCTGTTGGCGAAGGCGATCGTGCCGGTCTCGCTGGAGAACTCGGCGCCGTCGGAGTTGGTGATGCGCGGGTCGGTGGCGAACAGCGCCGCCTCGCAGCGCTTCGCCCAGTCGATCTGCTCTGCCGGCGTGAGCCGTGCGATCGCCTCGTCGTAGAGGTCCAGGTCGGGCAGCGCGGGCTGCGCATCGAAGTCGGGCAGGCTGCGGAACTCGTCCGGATCGGCGATCAGCACCAGGTCCAGCGCCCGGTCGATGAACTCCTCGATGCCCTCCGGGCTCAGGTCGGAGGTGTAGGTCGCGGAGGCGCGGCCGTCGCGGTAGAGGCGCAGGCCGAGCGTGCGCGAGCCGGCCTCGATCAGCTTCTCGATTTCGCCCTTGCGCACGGAGACGGTGAACTCGCTGCCGGCGTTGATCACGGCCTCGGCGTCGTCGGCGCCCTTCGCCAGGGCACGGCGCACCACCTGCTCGGCCAGCGACCGGTAGTCTTCATGGAAGCCTTCGCTCATGACAGCTCTCCGCCGCCCGCGGCCTGCTCGGTGCCGCCCACGGTGATGCCGGAGACGAGCACGGTCGGCATGCCCACGCCCACCGGCACGCTCTGGCCGTCTTTGCCGCAGGTCCAGCGGCCGTCGCTGAGCTTGTAGTCCGTGCCCACGGCCGTGACCCTGGAGAGCACGTCCGGCCCGTTGCCGATCAGCGTCACGCCCTTGATCGGCGAGCCCAGGCGGCCGTTCTCGATCAGGTAGCCCTCGGTCACGGAGAAGACGAAGTCGCCGTTGGAGATGTTCACCTGCCCGCCGCTGTAGGCGACGCAGTAGATGCCCTTGTCCACGCTGCGGATGATCTCTTCCGGCGGCGTCTCGCCGGCAAGCATATAGGTGTTGGTCATGCGCGGCATCGGGTAGTGGCGGAAGGTCTCGCGGCGCGAGTTGCCGCTCGGGTCGGTGCGGTAGTGCTTCGCGGAGATCCGGTCCTGCATGTAGGCGCGCAGCACGCCGTCCTCGATCAGCGTGTTGCGGCGGCCGGGGTTGCCCTCGTCGTCGATGTTGATCGAGCCGCGGCTGTTGACGATCGTGCCGTCGTCCACCACGGTGACGAGTTCGGAAGCGACGAGCTGGCCCACGCGGCCGGAGTAGGTGCTGGTCTGCTTGCGGTTGAAGTCGGCTTCCAGCCCGTGGCCCACCGCCTCGTGCAGCAGGATGCCCGAATCGCCGGCCCCCAGCACCACGGGCATCACGCCCGCCGGCGCCGGCACGGCCTCCTGCAGCAGCACCGCCTCGCGCGCCGCTTCAATGGCCAGCGCCTCGGGTGTGACCTGCGCGAAGTACTCCATGCCGTAGCGGCCGCCGCCGCCCGAGCGCGCCGTCTGGCGGCTGCCGTCGATCTCGGAGAGACAGCCGACGTTGAAGCGCACCATCGGCTGCACATCGGAGATGAACTTGCCGTCCGAGCTGGCGATCAGCACGCGTTTCAGCTCGTCCACCAGGCTCACATCCACACGCACGATCGAGGGGTGGTAGCGGCGCGCGGCCTCGTCGGCGCGGCGGATCACGGCCAGCTTCTCGGCGGCGCCGACCTCGGCCGCGGGGTTCAGCACGGGATAGTAGGAGGGTGTGGGCGCCGCGTCGATGCCGACGGGCAGGTTCTGCTCGCCCGCGGTGCTGATGTGCGCCGCCGCCTCGCAGGCCGCCTTGATCGCCTCGAAGCTGAGATCCTCCGTGTAGGCGTAGCCGATCGAGTCGCCGCGGATCACGCGCACGCCGACGCCGGACATCACACCGCCGCCGGCGCTCTTCACCTTCTGGTCTTCGAAGACGATGTTGCCGTTCTCGCGATGCTCGAAGTAGAGCTCGGCGTAGTCGCCGCCGCGGCCGAGCGCGACGCCGAGCAGCCGCTCGCAGAGCTGTTCATCGATGCCGAAGCGGCCGGCGAAGAAGGCCGCGCCCGCGCCGCCGCGCGGCGCGCCGTTGGCTTGCGAAGTCATGGGAAGCCGCCTGCTTTCTGGCCGGGACCGAGCGCCCCGGGAAGGATGGTTAGCAGCAGTATATCGCGCGCAGGCGGCAAGCCCCGGATTCGCGATGCATGGCGAACCGGCGAGTACGCGCGCCGGTGTCGGCCGGACGGCTTGCGCTAACTCTCTGGCCCCGAAACCCCACGCGTTGCACCCCACGCGTTGCACCCCACGCGTTGCACCCCACGCGTTGCACCCCACGCGTTGCAATGAGCCAGGGCCTTATGGGCTGAGCGTGAGTTCGCCGCCGTTCTGGCTGTACACCCACACGCCTTGCCCCGCCCCGATGCTCGTAACCGAAAGATAGGTGCCGCTCGCCGTGTCCCAGGTCTGCGCTTCGTCCGCGCCGTGTAGTTGCAGCGTCTGCTGGCTCGGGTTGCCGATCAGCACCCACTGGCCCGCCGGCAGCGTGATCGTGAGCGAGGTTGCCGTGCTCGCGTTGAGCGTCACGGTGGTTTGCGCTGGGAAGTAGACCCAGTAGCCCACACCCGCGTGTGTCGGGCTGCCGGCTGGGAGCACTTCGTATGCCGTATCGCCGGGCTGGAAGGCATACAAGGGGTTGTCGCTGCCGCTGAAGATCTGCCCGTCCGGTCCGCTGACCAGGTTCCAGCCCGCGGCGTAGGTCACCGTCACCGTCGGCGGCCCGGCCTGGTTCCCGCCGCTGTTGCCGCCGGTACCCGCCGGCGCCGTCCCTCCGCTGCCGGTGGTTGTGCCGCTGCCGCTGGTGCCGGTTCCGCCGCCTCCCGGTGGGGCGCCGGCTGGCGGCACTGGACCGCCAAGCGCGACCGGCGGCTGCACGATGGTAAGGGCAACTGCCGCCGACGTGGCGGGCGCGTGCGTGCTGTCGCCGGAGTAGGCGGCTGTGAGGCTGTGGCTGCCGATCGCCAGCGAGGTCGTGGTCGTCACCGCCGCTCCGTTGGTCAGCGGCACCGTGGCGATCGGCGTGCCGTTGTCGCTGAAGGTGACGCTGCCCGCCGGCGTCGCGCCCGCGAGCGATGTCGTTGAACTTGGCGTCATGCTGCCGCGGTAGCTGAGTGCGGTCGCCCCTCCTGTGTCACCTACCGTGACGCCCAGCGTCACCTCCTGGCCGGCGAAGGCCGGCGACGGACGAACCTGGAGCAGGACCGTCGTCGTGATCACGCCGACCGCCTGGTTCAGCGAGCCGGAGCTGCCCGCGAAGCCGGCGTCGCCGCTGTAGGTCGCGGTGATGGCATGAACACCGACGGTCAGCGTGCTGGTGGTCGTGGCGGCCGCGCCGTTTTGCAGCGGCACGTTCGCCGCCAGGACGGTGCTCCCATCCATGAACGTCACCGTGCCGGTGGGCGTGCCGGCGCCGGGCGCCACCACGCTCACCGTCGCCGTGAAGGTGACACTCTGGCCGAACGGCGGTGAGCCGTTCGCCGAGGAGCTGAGCGCGAGCGTCGTGGCGGCCTGCGCCACGGTCTGTGCCACGCCGCCGCTGGCGGCGCCATTGCTGGCGTCGCCTGCGTACGACACCGTGATCGTGTGCGAACCGACGGCCAGTGCGCTGGTGCTAGTCGTGGCGACGCCGTTCTGCAGCGCAACGTTTGCCGCCAGCACCGTGCTGCCGTCCAAGAATGTCACGTTGCCAGAAGGTGTGGGCAGGCCCGCCACGCCGGGCGCCAGCGTCGCGGTGAAGATCACGTCCTGGCCGAACACGGAGGGGCTGCCGCCGGTGGCGACGGTCACGACGGCTGGCGGGCGCGTAACGACCTGCGCCAGTGAGCCGGAGCTGCCGGTGAAGTTCGTGTCGCCACCGTAGGTCGCGGTGATCGTCGCCGTGCCGATCTGCAGCGCCGTGGTCGAGACGCTCGCCCGGCCGTTCGCCGCCAGCGCCACCGGCGCGCCGCCGTTCAGCGGCGTGCCGTCGCTCGACGTGAACGTGACGCTGCCCGTCGGCGTGCCCGCGCCGGGGGCGACCAGCGTTACGGTCGCCGTGAAGGTCACGCTCTGGCCGAACGGCGATGGGCCGTTCGCTGATGAGGCGAGCGCGAGCGCCGTGCCTGCCTGGGCCACCGTTTGGACAACACTGCCGCTGGCGGCGCCGTTGCTGGCGTCCCCGCCGTACGTCACGGTGATCGTGTGCTGGCCGGCGGCCAGGGCGCTGGTGGTGAAGGTCGCCACGCCGTTCACCAAGGGCACGTTCGCCGCCAGCACCGTGCTGCCCTCGGCGAACGTCACGCTGCCCGTGGGTGTGGGTAGTCCCCCCGCACCGGGCGATAGTGTCGCGGTGAGGGTGACGTTCTGGCCGAAGACGGAGGGACTGAGGCTGCTGCTGACGCTCACGACCGCGGGGGGACTCGTAATCTGCTGCGTCAGCGCGCTCGAAGTGCTGCCGGCGAAGCTGGCGTCGCCGTTGTAGACCGCGGTGATCGGATGAGAACCCGCCGTGAGCGTGCTCGTCGTGAACGTGGCCACGCCGTTGGCCACCGTTCCCGTCCCGAGCGGTGTCGTGCCGTCGCTGAAGCTCACGGAGCCGGTCGGCGTTCCTGCGCCCGGCGCCACCGGCGTCACGGTGGCTGTGAAGGTCACCGTCTGGCCGAAAAGCGATGGGCTGCCGCTGGTGCTCAGCGCCACAGCCGTGCTGGCTTGGCCGACGGTCTGCGCGAAGTTGACGGTGCTTGTCAAGAAGTTCGTGTCGCCGCTGTAGGTTGCGGTGATTGTGTGGGTGCCCGCGCTGAGCGCGCTCGTCGTGAACGTGGCCGTGCCGTTTGCCACCGTTCCCGAGCCGAGCAGCACGGCGCCTTCGGAGAAGCTCACGTTGCCGGTCGGCGCGACGGCGCCGGACGTCGCGGCCGTCACCGTAGCCGTGAAGGTGACGGCCTGGCCGAAGACCGTCGTACTGGGACTCGACGTCAGGGTGGTGGCGGTCGCTGCCTGGATCACGGTCAGCGGCAGTGTGGCCGAAGTGCTGCCGTTGTACGAACCGCCGCCGGCGTAGACCGCCTGGAAGCTGTGGGCGCCCACGGCCAACGTGCCGAGCGTGCAGGTTGCCGCGGCGTTGACCAGCGTAGCCGCGGAGCAGGCGGCGATCGGGCTGCCGTCCAGGTCGAACTGCACGGCGCCGGGGGGAACAGTTGTCCCCTGGCTGTGCGTCACGGAGGCGGTCAAGGTTATGGGCTGACCAAACATCGCCGTGCCGCTGGGCGACGAGGTCAGCGTAGTGGTTGTGGGAAAGCCGTCGTTTGTCAGCGATTCGGCCTGCGGTATGGCAATGCCCGCGGTAAACTGCACGCTGTAGAAGCCGGCGATCAGGTTCGCTGTGAAGGCGGGGAACGTCGCGATGCCGGTCGAGCCGGTCACGGCCGTCACCACGATGAGGCCGCCGGCGAAGGTGCCGCTGGCGCCGCTGGTCGGCGCGGTCGCCGTGATGGTCGCGCCTGCCAGCGTTCTGGCAGAGCTGTCGAGCGCGACAACAGAGAATGCGGAGGGAAAGGTTGTGCCGACGAGCGTGTGCTGAAATTGAGGCGACTGCACGCTCAGCGTCGCGACCTGGCCGACGACGCTCGTGCCGGAATTGTTCATGAAATAGGTTGAGCATTGGTTTGTACTGCCTACCAGCGTCGCCGTGACCTGGTAGAAGTCCGTACTGGTCGTGCTGGCGATGCCGTTCGCCTTGAAGGTGCCTGGGTCGGCCAGCCCCGTCCCGCTGGAAGTCACCGTCTTCGTCGCGGTGCCGTTGTCGAAGGTGCCGCTGGCGCCGTTCGCCGCCGGTATCGCGGTAAACGTGACGGGGACATTGGGCACGACGGTGAAGTTCGTGCCGTTTTGGTTCACCGTGGTGACGGCGACCCCCTGGGGAAAGGCCGTGTTGACCTGCGTCGTCTGGGTGAGGCTCTCATCCTGGCTGCAGGCGTTCGCCGTCAAGGCCAGCGCCGGACGCGAGCCGCTGAGGCCGGGCAGGCCGGCCGCGATCACGGCAAGCAGCGCCGCGAGCAGTGGCCAGCGCAAAAGAAGACGGCTGCTGCCAGCCGTTCGATCAGACCACCGCCGATTCCGCCGCGTCATCCCACCACCTCTCGCGTCGTTCGCCAAAGGTTACCACGCGACGGCGCCGCGAGACGCGCCCGGGCAACGCTACCTGGCGGCGGCGAAATCAGCGCGTGGCGCCGCCTGTTCCCGGCATATCTGTAATACTATAACCGCAAGGCGCCATCGCCAGCACATACTGCCGGTGCGTCAATTCCGCGCCCGAGCGCCGGGGCCAGCCGCAACGAAGGACTGCACCGGGCCGCGCCAGGCGTCGTTGTCCAGTATGACCTCCTGAAACGCGCCGCCGGTGCAGGCGCCGATCGCGCGGCGCCAGAAGGCGACGGTGCCCGTGTTCTCCGCCAGCGCGCGCACCTCCCAGCGGCCGGGAAAGCGATCGAAGAGCTGCCCGGCCGCTGCAACGCCGATCCCCTGCCGGCGGTGCCGGCGCAACACGAAGAACTCGGCCAGGTCGAAGCCGCCGGCGTTTTCGGGCAGGATGGTGCGATCGCTGACCAGGGCAAAGCCGGCGAGCCGGCCCTCGGCTCCAGAACCGGCCGCGGCCGGACGTACTTTGAAGAGGAAGGGCCAGCGCGCCGGCTCCGTCCAGTAATGGTCCAGGTAGCGGTAGCCGAAGAGGCCATGGGCGTCTACGTCCTCGCCCGTGAACTCGCTGAAGTCGTACTTGTACAGCTCCAGCAGGTGTCGCAGCACGGTCTTCTCGTGCAGGGCGGCGGACGTGACCTCGACGCTGACTATGGCAGGCATGGCGCTCAGCAGCAGCGCGTGTTGCCGTCGGCGTCGGTCGTGCAGCAGGCGCCGGTTTGCAGGCCGGGCACGGCAATCGGCTCGATCGGCTCCAGGCGGGCGACCGGGCGCGGCCGGCCGCTGCCGCCCGGCTTCCAGGCGTCGATCAGGGCGCTGCGCCAGGGCTGCGCGTCCTCGCCGTCTTTGAGCGTGACGACGACATCGGTGAAGCCGGCGGCGTGCAGGCGGACGGCATAATCCGTGCGCTCCAGCGCGCCGGCGATGCAGCCGGCCCAGAGGCTCATGTCCTCCTGCTCGGCCGCCGAGAGCGGGTGCAGCAGCACGACGTCGGAGACGTGCAGCCGGCCGCCGGGGCGCAGCACGCGGAACGCCTCGCGGAAGACGGCGTCCTTGTCGGGCGAAAGGTTGATCACGCAGTTGGAGATGATCACATCGACCGAGGCGCTCTCGACCGGCATCGCCTCCATCACGCCCTTGCGGAACTCGACGTTTTCGGCGGCGATTTTGGCCTGGTTCTGCGCGGCTAGCGCCAGCATCTCGTCGGTCATGTCCAGGCCGATCACGCGGCCGGCGGGGCCGACCTGCCGCGCGGCGAGGAAGCAGTCGAGTCCGGCGCCGGAGCCGAGGTCAAGCACGGTTTCGCCGGCCTGCAGGCTGCCGATCGCCACGGGGTTACCGCAGCCGTAGGAGACTGCTGTTTCCGGCAACCCGTCGGTCTGTGTTTCACTGTAGTACTGCGCCTTGACGCCGCCCGCGCGCGCCTCGCCGCAGCAGTCGTCGCCGCAGCAGCCGCTGGTATCGCCGGCAGCCACGTCTTTGGCGCGCGCGCCGTAGGCCGCGCTCACCGCCTGCCGGATCTCGTCCGCCGTTCGCTGTGCCATGATCGTGCTCCTTCATCCGTGTGGATGGTTCCAGAGGCTGCCGGCGATCGCTAGCTGGAGGATGGGCCGGCCGCAAGACGCCGCAGCCCCGGCCGAAAGGCCTCGAAGTTGCTGACCGTTACGTCCTCCTTTCATCGGACTTTTCCGATATCGTGCCTACAGCGATCCGGCGCTCAGCAGCACGCCTGCTGCTCCAGTGCGCCAAAAACGCCGCCGAGAAAGCGCAGCGCCTGCGGGTCCAGGCAGTAGCAGGTGTTCGGCCCGCCGATCGTGCCGCGCACGATGCCCGCGTCCTTGAGCACCTTCAGGTGCTCCGAGACCGTGCTTTGCGCCAGTGGCAGCGCCTCGACCAGCTCGCCGCAGACGCAGGTGTCGCGCTCGGCCAACAGCCGCACGATGCGGAAGCGAACGGGGTTGGCCATGGCGCGCAGCATGCGCACTGCCCGCGTCTCCTGCTCCGTCTGCTCCAGCTGCTTCACGCCGTTGCCCTCTCATCGGTAATTTACGATGCCCGATCGGCCATGTCAACCGTCTGAGACGCCTTTCATCGGAAATTTCCGAAGATCGTTGTAGCCCGCCGCACCGCCCTTCCCAGCCTGCGTACCGGCGGGCTTCCAGCAGAGACCGTACCCACCCCGCGCTGGAGCGCCTGGCCACGTCGCGTGAGATGATCGGTTCGCAACGGCTCCGTCGCGCCGAGGTCGCGCCAGCGGATTGGGCAGGGAAACGCAATCGACTCCCAGCCTGTCGGCGCCGGGAGGTGAATGTGCCGGACTCGCTCGGCCCGTGGCAGCCGTTGAGCGTAGGCGAGGTGGCGGTGCTGTTCGCCGGGCTCTCCGTGCCATGGTGGATCTCGGGCGGCTGGGCGCTCGACCTGTTTCTCGGCCGGCAAACGCGCGAGCACGGTGACACCGATGTGCTGGTGCTGCGGCAAGATCAACTCGTGGTGCGGGCGGCTCTGGCCGGCTGGGATCTGTACGCCGCCGACCCGCCCGGCAGCCTGCGGCCGTGGCGCCGGGGGGAATGGCTCGACGAGCCGATCCACGATCTCTGGTGCCGGCGCGGGCCGGAGGCGCCGTGGGCGGTGCAGCTCATGCTCGCCAACGCCGAGGCCGGCCGCTGGAGCTTCCGCCGTGAGCCGTCGATCGGCGGGCCGCTGGCGCAGCTCACCTGTCGCACGGCAGACGGCATCCCCTTCCTCGCGCCCGCAGTGCAGCTGCTCTACAAGGCGACGGATGCGCCGCGGCCGAGAGACGAAGCCGACTTTACCACCGTGCTGCCGCGGCTCGACGCCGAACGCCGGGCCTGGCTGGCCGCAGCGCTGCGCCGCTACAAGCCCGAGCATCCCTGGCTTGCGCGGCTGGAATCGGCGTAGCGGACCCATGCGTCGTTGTTGGGAATCGTGCCCCTGGGCACTCACCCACCCATGGGATTGGCAGATATCGGCGTTGTTGGCTCACCAGAGGTGCTGCATACTGAAGGAGAGGGAACGGCTTTGCCACATCCGGCAGTCATCGATGCCTATATCCGCGCCGCGATGCAGCACGCGCGCCTTGAATGCGTGGACGACGTGGTTGCAGCGACGGTTCCCGAGGCTTTCGGGCTCGTAGCGCTGGGCGCCACCGAGCAGGACTGCCTCGACGATCTGCGGGCGCAACTGGAAGATTGGGTGCGCGGCAGCCTTGCCGACGGGGAGACACTTCCGGTCATCGACGGCATCGCTCTGAGCCCCGAGAATATACAGCCGCCGGGTGCGCAACATACGCCAACCGCTCCCACCCGGCCGAAGCGGTATTTCGAGGATGAGGCTCAACTGCAGGCCGTCCTGTCCCGCTGGGAGCGCGATAGCTGATTGCTACGGATCCTCGTGGATCGCGTGCGTGCCCATCCTTCGCCAGATGATGTGATAGCGGCGCTGGCGCGGCCTTCCGTATTGCCAGGTGCAGCGCCCGTCGGGCGAGCAGCGGAACTCCATAAGCAGCGTCCGCTGGTTCGCCATCGGCTTGACGCCCAGGTGCGCCGGGAATCGTGGGAATCCTGGCCGTTGCTCCCGCTCCCAGTCTCGCAGCACGCCGATGAACTCACGCAGCGCCCGCTTGAACTGCGCCCGCTGATCGGGTCGCAGGCGCCTGTAGTCCTGTTCAAATCGATCGTTGGCTTCGAACGTCGGCATCACATGGCCGCAGCTGAGCTAAAGACGGATCTCCGGCGCGAAAACGAGCACGGAAAGAGCCGGACGTCAGGAGGCGTTCGCTTCCTTGATGGCGACGATGCGGAAGGGGAACAACTCGGCGCGCATCACGCCGTCCCGCACGAAGGGGTCGGCGTTCATCACGGCGCGGGCCGCCGCTTCCGACTCGGCTTTGAACACGGTTGCCGCCCAGCCGCTGGCGTCGCGGTTCAGCGTGCGGCCGATGAAGCAGGCGATGCCGTCGTCCACAAGCGTTTGCAGGTAGGCGCTGTGGCGCTGGAAGCTGTCCAGCTCGGCGGGGCTCAGGCCCTCAGTCAGCATGGCGGGCCGTGTGGGCTGAATGCGGTAGGCGTAGAATTGCGCATCGGGCATGGCGGCACGCTCCTCGGCGGCGTGGTCTCGCCATCCACGCTACCATGCGCCCGCCGCGCGGGCCGCCGCCTAGGACATGGTTTCACAACCGGCGTTCACGCGCGATCGCACACCTTCAAGCGGGAACCCGAGCCGGTTTTGAAACCATCTGTACGTGCAGCGAAGTCGCCGCTGGCGGCGCTGCGTTTCGCCGTGGCGACCCCGGCTACGACGGCGCCGTGTCCCACTCCACCAGCAGCGAGGCAGGGCCGCGGAAGGAGATGTTCGGATGGAACGTCAACGGCTGGCCGGACACGAGGCGCAGGCCCGGCCGCCGCCGCGCCAGCTCCTCGAAGACGACGCGCGCCTCCAGCCGCGCCAGCGGCGCGCCCAGGCAGAGGTGGTTGCCGAGGCCGAAGGCCAGATGCTCGCGGGCGTTGGCGCGGCGGATGTCGAGCACGTCCGGGTCTTCAAACACCTCCTCGTCGCGGTTGGCCGAGCCAACGAGCAACAGCAGGTTGGCGTCCGCCGGCACATCGACGCCGCGGATGCGCGAGGCGGCCCTCATCTTGCGCCGCCAGATCACGACCGACGGATCGTAGCGCAGCACCTCTTCCACCGCATTGGGAATCAACGCCGGCTCGGCGCACAGCTCTTCCCAGATCACACGCCGTTCGAGGAAGCGGCGCAGACCGTTGGAGAGCAGATTCGTCGTCGTTTCGTGCCCGGCGAGCAGCAGGCCGAAGAGCACCGTCGCCGCCTCCTGCTGCGAGAGCGGCTTGCCTTCGAGGTCGAGCGTGTGTACCAGCTCGCTGGTGAAGTCGTCGCGCGGCTGCTCGCGCCGGCTGGACGCCAGTTCTTCGGTGTAGCGCCAGAAGGCGGCCATGCCCTCGGCGATCTGCACCTGCTGCTCCTCCTCCGAGCGGCCGAACATGAACAGCAGCCGGTTGGAGGAGCCCTCTTTCACGCGGGGCACATCTTCGTCGGGCACGCCCAGCACCTTGAAGATCACCAGCGCCGGCAGCTCCCAGGTGAGTGCCCGCACGATGTCGCTGCGGCCGCCCCACAGCCGCTCCTCGATCATGCGGCCGGCCAGCTCGCGCACGAAGGGCTCCATGCGCGCCACGAGCCGCGGCGTGAAGGCGGCGTTGGCAATGCGGCGGGCGCGGGTGTGCACGGGCGGGTCGGTGTTCGTCAGCGTGGGCACGGAGCGGAAGCCGCCGTCGCGCAGGGCCGCGGCGGCGCGCGGGCAGGGCGGCTGGATCGGGGACAGGGCATTGGCGGCGGAGTAGGTGGCCGTGTCGCGGAAGGCGGCGCGCACATCTTCGTAGCGTGAGAGCACCCAGTAGTCGAGCGCCGGGCTGTAAAACACCGGCGCCTCGGCGCGGTAACGGGCGAACCAGGGGTACGGGTCGCTGAGAAACGCCGCGGAGAACGGATCGAACTCGGGGCTGGATTCGGAGCGGGTGCTTTCACTCAGCGTGGTCATCGTCTCACCCCCTTGTTGCCGTGCCGCTATTGAGCGCCGCCACGGCCGGGCCGTCAAGCGGCACGGTGTTTGGGTTGCCGAACGGTGAAGCTGCAACACGTTCGCGATGCGGAAATTCGCACAAACGTTTCGCAATCGGGTATCCTGAGGGTGAGGATGCTCAGTCAGCCTCCCCCATGCAGAGCACCGGGGTGCGCGGAACGCGCATCACCGGCGCAGCAACCGACCCGAGCGGAGCTTTCGGCGCTCGGCCAAGGTGCTGGAATCGGTGCGTACCGGTTCATGGGGCCTCTCCGAGAGCGCGGCGGCTGAACAGACGCCCGCTCGCCAGCAGATGCGAGGTGGCGTCATGCGTTCAGCCGTTACCTGATCCCCCTCCAGATCTCCTGCTGACGGAGCCCCGCGGCCCTGTCTGCGCGCGGCTGGCTCCGGCTTGCCTGCCGCCTTCGGCCCGGCGCGCGTCGCAGTTCGCGCGCTCGCGCGGAACAGCAGGCAGGAATCGTGGCGGCCGGCGCGCTGTGTGCCCGGCCGTGCAGGAAGCTTCGTGGAGGTGGCGCCCGTGTCCGAGTCCGTGTCCCAGCCGCTCAGCCAGTTCACGATCGAGCGCCTGGAAGCGCTGTTCGACGCCGCGGGCGTCTGCTACGACCGCGCCGAGGGGGAGCCTTCGCTCTACCTGCGCCACGGCTGCGATCGCGTGCCGCACGAGTTGCGGCTGACCGTCTCGCCCGAGCTGGGCTACTGCGCGATCTACCAGCACGACATCGGTCTCTTCGCCCCGGCGCTGGCCGAGCCGGCGCGGCTGGGCGAGGCCTGCCGCCTGGCGCTGCTCCTCAACGGCGCCATGCTGTTCGGCGCGTTCATGCTCTACCGCTTCGGCGGCCACAGCCTCTCCTTCGGCACGGTGCTGCCCACCGGCGCGGCCGAGCTGAGCTTCGCGCAGATCATGCAGGCCGTCTCCTGCGTCTGCGCCGAGGTCGATCGCTGCTATCCGCTCCTGCAGGCGGTGCTCTGGGGCGGCCTTTCGGCCGAGGAGGCGCTGGCCCGCTACCAGGCCGGCTTCGACCACGGCGACAACGGTCCTGACGGCGACGGCGGTCCCGACGACGGCGGCCCCGGCGGCCCGGAAGACGGGCCGAAGCTCGAAGCCGCGGTGCTGGACCCGGAGGCGATCGACCGCATCGACGCCGCCTTCCTCCGAGAGTACACCCCTCCGACCCTTTCAGCGCCGCCGCCGCGGAGGCGATCCGGGCGCGGCGCGGGGCGGCAGGCGAAGCGCCGGATGCGCCTGCAAGGGAGCGCGATCCCTGACCGCCTTGGCGTGACCGTGCGGCGCCCTCAGCCGCTAGCGACCAGCCTCGGACTTGGGTTATGCGCGCACGAGATCGCGGGACTATGCTTGTTCGACCTTGCAGGCGCCGCTGCGTTCGTGTCGCTTCACGGGGACGAGTGCCGGCCGGATCCGGCATTACTCGATTGCTCAATTGCACCGAGGCCAGGAGGACGACGGCCATGACTATCGTGACGACGGCGCAGGAGCTGCTCGCGGCTGTGGAGTCCTCGACCGGCGAGATCGAGGTGCGCGGCAGTCTCGGCGGCATGCCGATGATCACCCTCGGCCCCGGCGTGCGCCTGCGCGGGGGCACACTACGCTTCGGCGCCAAGGGTGTGCGGCTGACGCGGAACAACGAACTGGATGGTGTCACCATCCTGACCGCCGACGATGAGGTCGCGATCCTCAATGACACCAGTGTTGAGGACCTTGGCACGCTGAGCCTGCGAAGCGTGCGCGCGACGGGACAGGTGCTGCTGCTCGCCGCGGACAACGTGCGTTCCGGTCACGTACGCGTAGAAGGGTTGATGATCGCCAGCGCCGACGTGCGCGGGCGCGCCGAGCGGCCGCATGGCTTCGGTGTGGAAGCGCTCCAGGGCGCCTTCACCCTCTGGAATCGACAGCCCGATGCAGGCGTGACCATCACGGCGGAGCTGCTCGACATTGCGGCGGGCAGCCGCGAGTCGCCGGTACGCGGTAGCGCGTGTTTGTGGGCGGCCATGGCAACTGGGACGGCGTCGCTGATGGCGGGACCGTCCGGGTCTCGATCCTGCGAACCGGGGAGATCCACACCGACGGCGGGATCCCCGCCGGCACCCCCGATCTGATCTCCGGTGGTGTGTTTGTCATCTCCGGCGCGGTCGTGGACCGGGTCGTCAACGCCGGGCCGGTGACGACGAACGGGCAGAACGACATGGTGCTCGATAACTGGGGCGCGGTGTCCACCTGGACCGCGACCGCGGCCGTGACATCCCTCGGCCCCAGTGGGATCGGCTTTGTCAACTTCGGTCAGATCGACCGGCTGGAGGTGCCGGCGCCGATCCAGACCTTCGGCGCGGGCGCCCGCGGCTTCAACCTGTACGACGGGTCGCTGCGGCATGCCTCGTTCGGCTCGATCGCCACTCACGGTGACGGCTCGGTAGGGGTCCAGATCAGCAAGCCGCTGCCGCTGCTGGAGATCGCCGGGGACCTGAGCACGGAGGGCGGCGAGGGCCAAAGCCTGGTCAAGGGCGTTCAGGTCTCGCTCAAGGCGATCGCCTTCAGCGTCAAGCCCGGCGGCAAGGTCGGCGCCGTCCACATCGGCGGCAAGGTCCTGACCGCCGGCGACGACGTGGTGAGTGTGGAGATCGAGGGCGAGGTCGACCAGCTCAAGGTTGGTGGCGGCATCTTCGCCGCCGGCAACCGCTCAGACGCCGTTCACCTGCGCGACGGCGGGCCAGACCTCTCGGGAATCGCCATCACCGCCGCGCACGGACGGGAGATCGTCCGCATCGGCTCCTGACCGGCGCGCCCCGGCGAGTCGCTCAGCCGCCGAGGTTGATGGCTGCCGGAGGGCGAGCGTTTGCGGTGCGTCGGCCGGCGATGCGCGTGCGGACGGCGAAGATCAGGGAGCCGAGCAGGGCGAAGGCGGCGGCCCAGGCGAGCGCAAGCCCGATGTAGCGGTCGGGGAAGGCAGACGTGAACCCCCCGGCGACGGCGAGCTGCGTGGGCGCAAAGGTCGGGAAGTAGGCGAGCAGGTCCTTGTTCGCGGCCGGATTGCCGATCGGGTTCTGCAAGAACGCGTCCATCAGGCTGAGCATGATCACCAGGAAGAAGCCTTCCAGCTCGCCGCGCACCAGCACGCCCAGCAGGAAACCGAAGGCGCCGTAGGTCAGCGCCGCGCAGAAGCAGCCGGCGAAGATCAACAACAGCCCGCCTGGTCGCCAGAAGGCGAGCAGGACCACGCTGGCGTAGAGCGCGACGGCGGCGGAGACGAGCGTCAGCGCCGTCAGCTTCGCCCAGAGCAAGGTGCCGCGCGGATAGCCCGCCAGCGCCAGGCGCCGGTCGAAGGCCATGCCGCGGCGCGTGGCGCTGAACAGCACGAAGCCGACGATCAGTGTGATCGCGTTCAACCCGGCGGTGATCAGCGAGAGTTGCTGGCCGTTCACCTGCAGGAACTGGCCGGTGACGCGGAAGCGGAAGGCCACGGCGTCGGCCGGCACCAGCACCACCATCAACCCGTACCAGAGCGGCACGAAGCCGACGAGCAGCAGCAACGCCGTGTGGTTACGGCCCTGCTCAATCAGCAGCGCCTTCAGCGCCGTGCGGTAGCGGCCGGCGACGCGTGTCCCGCTCGTGGCGGCCGTTGCCTCCACGGGCGCCGCGGCGCTCACCGCGTGACCGGGCAGCAGACCGCGCAGCGCGCTCGCCCTCATGGCCTGTACTCCTCGATGCGGCCGCCGCGCAGGTGCGCGATGCGGTCGAAGCGCTCGCGCTCGAACAGCAGGTGCGAGATCACCAGCACGGCCACGCCCTGGGCACGGCAGTCGAGCGCCAGGTCCCAGAAGCGCAAATACGTCTCCCAGTCGAAGCCTTGATAGGGCTCATCGAGCAGCAGCAGGCCGGGGCGGTGCATCAGCGCCAGCGTCAGGTTCAGCTTCTGCCGCGTGCCGCCGCTCAGGGCGCCGACGCGCGCGGCGCGGTACTGACTAAAAGCCAGCTTCTGCACCAGCGCGTCGGCATAGGAAAGATCGTGCAGCGCGTAGGCGGCGGCAAAGTAGTCGAGGTGCTGCTGCACGCTCAGCGCCTCGTTCAAGACAGGCAACTGTGGACAGTAGCCGGCGCCGCCGCGCAGCAGCACGTCGCCGGTGTCCGGCCGCAGCTCGCCCGCCAGGATCTTGAGCAGCGTCGACTTGCCGGCGCCGTTCTCGCCGACGATGCCCACCAGCTCGCCCGGCCGCACGGCGAAGCTGACGCCGTTGAGCACCTTGTGGCGTCCGTAGGTGCGGCGCAGATCGCGCGCTTCGAGCACCGGCTCAGTTGCCGCGGTCATCGCGTATCTCCCCCGTCGCCCGCTGGCCGCCGCCCGTCGAGCAGGGCCGCCAGCGTCCGTGCCGCCGCGGCCAGATCGGTCGCCGGGTCGGAGACGCGGTGCAGCAGCAGGCCGTCCATCGTGGCGGCGAGCACTGCGGCCGCGCCGGCCGGCTCGGCGCCCGGCGGCAAGGACCCGGACGCTGCCAGCTCGGTCAACCGTGCGCGGAAGCCGGCGAGGATCGGGCCGAGCTGCACCCGCAGCGCTTCGTCGCGCACGACTTCGAGCAACGCCTCCCCGAAGACTCGGTGCGCCGGCGCGGCCGGGTCGTAGCGGCCGATCCAGCCGATCATCCCTTGCACCGCCTCCTGCAGGCTGCGGGCGCGCAGCAGCAGCTCGCCCGGCTCGCGAAACTCGGCCTCGAGCAGCGCCAGCGTGGCGGCCTTGAGCAGCGCCTCGCGCGAGCCGAAGTAGTAGTGCGGCATGGCGACGTTGACCCCGGCGCGCTCGGCCACGGCGCGGATGCGCACGCCGCCCCAGCCGCTGGCCGCGATCTCCTCCGCGGCGGCGCGCAGGATGCGGTCGCGGGCATCGGCATCTCCATCCCGTTGAGACTTAAACATCTGTTTGAACGATGGGCCATCGCGCGCGGGCTGTCAAGCCGCCGGGTGCGGCGCTGCGCGGTTCGTTGTTGCGTGCGTTCACCGAGCACGGGCGAGGCGCGGGTCGCCGCGGCGCGTTGTTACGTCGTGCGGCGGGTTTGACCCTTCGGCGGGGCGGGCCGTACCATAAAGGTGTCAGTTCGCCGCAGGGACGCGTCCCCTCTCGCTGCGGAAGCAGAGACGAACTTGAGCGAATGGCCGTTGCCCGCGTTCCCGCGCACCGTTTCCACCGTACTGGCGTGTACCCGCAGGCAGGCTGATGATGCAGCAGCATGATGGCACGCCCGTCGATCGGTCCTCTGCCGGCGCCGCGGTGCGCACCTTGCCGGCTATGCCCGCGCTTGGCTCGCGGCCACTGCCGGCCGACCTGGCGCTCGCCCCGGCGGCGGCAACCGACGAGCTCAAAGAGGCCTGCGGTGTCTTCGGCGTCTATCTGCCGGAAGAGCAGGTCGCCCGCCTCACCTTTTACGGCCTCTTCGCCCTGCAACACCGCGGGCAGGAGAGCGCCGGCATCGCCACGGCGGACAAGGGCAGCCTGCACGTGCGCACGGGCATGGGCCTCGTGGCGCAGGTCTTCGAAGAGGAAGACCTGGCGCACCTGCCCGGCCACCTGGGCATCGGCCACACGCGCTACTCGACCACCGGCTCCAGCCGCATCGCCAACGCCCAGCCGATCCACACCATCGGCCAACGCGGGGAGATCGCCCTGGCGCACAACGGCAACCTCGTCAACGCGCCGATTTTGCGTCGCCAGCTCGAAGAGCAAGGGCACGAGCTGACCACCTCCACCGACTCGGAGCTGATCGCCCGCATGCTGAGCATGGCGCCCGGCTTCACCTGGGTGGAGCGGCTGCGCCACGTCATGCGCCGCATCGAGGGCGCCTACTGCCTCACGATTCTCACGCCGGACAAAGTGATCGGCGTGCGCGACCCGATGGGCAACCGCCCGCTCTGCATCGGCCGGCTGGGCGGCGGCTGGTGCATCGCCTCGGAAACCTGCGCCCTCGATCACCTGGGCGCCGAGTACGTGCGCGAGGTCGAGCCGGGCGAGGTTGTGATCCTCGACGCCGACGGGATGCACGCCGAGCAGGCGGTGGAGTCGAAGCAGGACGCCTTCTGCGTCTTCGAGTACATCTATTTCTCGCGGCCCGACAGCATCATCCGCGACCGCCGCATCTACCCGATGCGCATGGCGATGGGCGCCGAGCTGGCGAACGAGTACCCGGTGGACGCCGATATCGTGATCGGCGTGCCCGACTCGGCCACGGCCGCCGCCGTGGGCTATGCCCGTGCCTCCGGCATCCCCTTCGCCGAGGGGCTGATGAAGAACCGCTACGTGGGCCGCACCTTCATCCAGCCCGACCAGCGGCTGCGCGAGACGGGCGTGCACCTGAAGTTCAACCCGGTGCGCGAAGTGCTGGAGGGCCAGCGCGTGGTGGTGGTGGACGACTCGATCGTGCGCGGCACGACCACGCCGCGCGTGGTGAAGATGATCCGCGACGCCGGCGCCCGCGAGATCCACCTCCGCATCTGCGCCCCGCCGATCCGCCATCCCTGCCACTTCGGCGTGGACATGGCCACACGTAAGGAGCTTTTGGCGGCGCGCATTTCCGTCGAGGAGATCGAGCGCGTGAGCGGCGCCGACAGCCTCGGCTATCTGAGCCTGGACGGCCTGATCCACGCCACGGGCATGCCGCGCGAGAGCTTCTGCCTCGCCTGCTTCACCGGCCACTACCCGGTGCCCGTGCAGCTCGAGTTCGACAAGCTCACGCTGGAAGGCACAGACTACCGCCAGCCCGCGCTCGTCGCCGCCGGCGACGCCGACCACCCGCACGACGGGGTACGGTGAGGGGTTACGGTGACTGGTTTCAGGGTACAGATGGGGCGGTTAGCGCTGAGCCTGGCCGGGCCGTCGGCTGCTGACTCCATTGTCACCTGTCATCCGCACGGCTGCTGGCCGTGACTGACGCCTACGCCGCGGCGGGCGTGGATATCGACGCGACCAACCGCGCCGTCGAGCGTATGAAGCGGCTGGCGGCGGGCACGGCGCGGCCCGAAGTCCTGGCCGGCATCGGGCCGTTCGCCGCGCTGTGGAAGCTGGGCGCGTACCGCGAGCCGGTGCTCGTCTCCAGCACCGACGGCGTGGGCACCAAGGTCAAGCTGGCGCGCGTGCTGGACCGCTACGACACGGTCGGCCGCGACCTGGTCAACCACTGCGTCAACGATATCTTCACCGCCGGCGCCGCGCCGCTCTTCTTCCTCGACTACCTTGCCAACAACGGCCTGAGCGAAGACCAGAAAGTAGCGATCGTCGAGGGCATGGCCGAGGCCTGCCGTGAGGCCGGCTGCTCGCTGATCGGCGGCGAAACGGCCGACATGCCCGGCGTCTACGAGCGCGGCGACTTCGACATCGCCGGCTTCATCGTCGGCGTCTGCGAGCGCGAGGCCCTGCTGGACGGCTCGCGCATCCGCCCCGGCGACGCGCTGCTGGCGCTGCCGTCGAACGGCCTGCACACCAACGGCTACTCGCTGGTACGGCGGATCTTCCAGATCGCGCAGGGCGGCGCCGAGACGGAGCAGCACGATCGCGAGGTGCTGGCGCAGATCGTGCCGGGCACGGACACCAGCCTCGGCGCGGCACTGATGGTGCCGCACCGAGGCTACCTGCACGAGCTACAGCCGCTCCTGCCGCGCATCACGGCGCTGGCGCACATCACCGGCGGCGGGCTGTACGAGAATGTGCCGCGCATCCTGCCCGAGGGCGTGGCGGCCGAGTTCGAGCGCTCCTCGTGGGACGTGCCGACGCTCTTCCGCTTCATCCAACGCACGGGCGACGTGCCGGAGATGGAGATGTTCCGCACCTTCAACATGGGCGTCGGCATGGTGATCGCTGCCGCGCCCGAGCAGTGCGAGCCGCTGCTGCGCGCCCTGCCCGGCGCCTGGCTGGTGGGCGCTGTAATCGCGGCGGAGCCGGGCACGCCGCGGGTGCTGCTGCGCTGAGCCGCGGCCAGGCTTCATGCGCGAAGGCGCGAAGGCGCGAAGGCCATGACCGTGGGGCGCCGGCGAAGGACGACCGTTTGCCGCACGGGCTCAGCGGGCAGGCACCTCGGCCGCCGCGATCGCCTCGGCGACGACGTCGTGCAGGTCGTGCACCACGGCCAGGCTGGGGTAGGGCCGGCCCGGCGCCTCTTTGCGGTCCCAGATCTTCTTACCGTTCAGGTAGACCTCGAAACGGCCCCCGCCCGCGGGCGTGAGGGTCAGGGCAAGGTCGTTGCCAAAGGCCGCATACAGCTCGGTCGCCATCCAGGCGGCCGTGGGGAAGAGCTGTCAGGTGACGCAGTACGCGATCTCTACCTGAGCCTTGCCTTCCGTCTCCGCCATGTTGCACCTCCGGTATCGCCCTGTCGCCGCGCTGTTGCAAGCGAGTGGACGCGCTCATACGCCCGCGCTCGCACGGTACCACCGCGGCGGAGTTCTGGCCACCGGCGCGGGGCCAATGCGATCACCGGGACGCGCTGCCGTGCTTCCGCCGCGGGCGTAGAATGGACGTGTCCCCGCGGCCACCCCGCCGTGTCTGGAGGAGGGAACCAATGGCGCGCCTGCTTGCCGGCACCGCCGATGGCATCTTCTGTTTGACCGAGAACCGCTCGACAACGGAGGGAACGGTGCCCGCGCCGCGTTTCCTCGCGCGCGGCGCGCGGGCGGTCTGCGCGCTTGCGGCGGAGAACGCCGTTTGGCGGCGCGGCGCGGAGGGCGAGTGGGACTGCCTCAACCCGCGCAGCGTGGAGGAGGAGGTCTGGGCCTTCGCCGCCGACCCGCGGCTGCCGGGCCGGTTCTACCTGGGCGTTTCGCCCGCCATGCTTTACCGCAGCGACGACGGCGGCGTGACCTGGCTGGCCTGCGAATCCGTGCGGCAGATCCCCGGCTACGAGACCTGGACCTTTCCGCCGCCGCCGCACATTCCCCATATCCGCTCGATCGCGCCGGACCCCGCAGTGACCGGCGGGATCTACATCGGTGTCGAAGAGGGCGGCGTCTTCCGCAGCCCCGACGGCGGCCGCAGCTGGCTCAGCCTGAACGAGGGGCTGTACTGGGACGTGCACACGGTGACGCCCACGCCCACGGCGCGCCTCTACGCCACGACGGGCGGCGGCTTCTACCGCAGCGATGACGGCGGCGACCGCTGGCAGCACTACGACGACGGTCTGGACCGGGGCTATACGGTGACGTTTGCCGCAAGTGCCGCCGCCCCCGAGCGGGTGTACACCGCCGCAGCGGCCACGCCGCCGCCGGGTTGGCGCAACGGCGCCAACGTGGTGCTCTACCGCAGTGAGGACGGCGGCACGCACTGGCAGCGGCTGGAGCAGGGCCTGCCGGCGCCGTTCGCGCGGATGGTGGGGGCGCTGGTGGCGGAGGGCGAGGAGCGGGTGTACGCCGCGGTCGCGGACACGGTGTATCGCAGCGACGACCGCGGCGAGCACTGGCAGGTGCAGGCATCTGGCCTGCCGCCGATCCAGGCGCTGCTGCCGCTCCCCGACGACGCGTAGCGCGCAGCCCCCGATTGTCGCGTCCCGTCAGGCGCCGTTGCTCGACGGCGAAGGCTTGAGCGTGGCGGCTTCCCACGCGGTGGCGGGTCTGATAGACTCGCCAGTGGTCAGACCGTCAACGCGACGGGGCGGCGGTTGCCGGGGGTATCAACCTCGCGCAAGCTCGCCCAGGCTCGCGTTTTCGGGGGGGGTCGCATAGTGGCCTAGTGCGGCGGTTTGCTAAACCGTTATCCTTCGGGATCGAGGGTTCGAATCCCTCCCCCTCCGCCACGCAGAGCCGGCCCCTGCACGCAGGGGTCTTTTCATTGAGGGCCGAGAGGGCCGAAGCGGCGAAGACAGTGTAGGATTAGCGCCTCGGCTCGCTCGGCGCCGATCGAGGACCACGGCCATGCTCAGGTACCACATCTGGACCGTCGGCTGCCAGGTGAACCAGGCCGACTCCGCGCGGCTGGGCGCCGGCCTCGACCGCGTCGGCTATGCCGCGGTGGCGAGGCCGGAAGAGGCCGATGTCGTGGTCGTCAACACCTGCGCCGTGCGCGAGGGCGCCGAAGAGCGCGCCGTGAACAAGCTGGCGACGCTCAAGCGGTTGAAGCAGCAGCGGCACGGCGAGCTGAAGATCGTGATGATGGGCTGCATGATCGGCCCGCGCACCGCCGATCTCGAGCACCGCTTCCCCTTCGTCGACATCTTCGCCCAGCCGCAGGCGTTCGACGACGTGCTGCACGGCCTCGGCGTTGACACCGACGACCTCGGCGGCGAGTTCTGGCCGGAAGCCGTGGGCCAGACGGGCGGTCCGACGGCGTTTGTGCCGGTGATCGAGGGCTGCAACAAGTTTTGCACCTACTGCATCGTGCCCTACCGCCGCGGCCGCGAGCGCAGCCGCCCGCCCGCCGAAATCCAGCACGAGGTCGCGACGCTGGTGCGCAGCGGCGTGCGCGAGGTGACGCTGCTCGGCCAGACGGTCGAAGCCTACGGCTACGACCTGCCCGATCAACCCGATCTCGGCGACCTGATGCGCCTGATCCACGATCTGCCCGGACTCGAGCGCATCCGCTTTCTCACCTCGTATCCGCGTGACATGACCGAACGCATCATGCAGGCCGTGGCCGAGCTGCCGAAGGTGTGCGAGTCGTTCAGCCTGCCCGTGCAGAGCGGCGACGACGGCGTGCTCGGCGCCATGCGCCGCGGCTACGCGCTGGGCGAGTACCGCGCCAAAGTACGGCGCGTGCGCGAGCTGATGCCGGGCGCGAGCATCACCACCGACCTGATCGTCGGCTTCCCCGGCGAGACGGAGGAGCAGTTCGCGCACTCGCTGGCGCTGCTCGAAGAGCTGCGTTTCGACAAGGTCCACGTCGCCACCTATTCGCCGCGGCCGGGCACGATCGCCTGGCGCCGCCTGCCCGACGATGTGCCGGCCGACGAAAAGAAGCGCCGCCTGCAGGCGGTTGAGCACGCGCAGGAACGGATCGCCACGGAGATCAACGCGCGGCTGCTGGGCAGCGTGCAGGACGTGCTGGTCGAAGAGATCCGCGAGGGCCGCCGCTCCGGCCGCAGCCGCACCAACAAGCTCGTCCATTTCGACGGCGCGGCGGCGATCGGCGAGTTGGTTTCGGTCCGCATCACGAAGACCAGCCCCTGGTCGCTCCAGGGCGAGGCCGCAGGGCGTGGAGCGTAGGGCATAGGGGAGGAAGCCGGAACGGGTAGCGAGCAGCTCGCCGTCCACTCTCATCTCTCCAATTTCCGCTGCGCGCGGGTCCGGCTTCAGCCTTGCGGCGCGGTGAGTACCGGGCGGCCCGCGGCGTAGATCGCCGCGATCACTTCGTCCAGCGGCGGCTCCTCCACGGTCAGGTCGGCGATGCGGTAACGGCCGACGAGGCCGGCGATCACCCGCTCCATCGGCTGCCGGTCGCTGTCCACCTCCAGCCGCAGCCGGTACGGATCGGCGCTGAGCACGCGCAGGCCCGGCTCCGGTTGCGGTTCACCCGGCTCGGCCAACTTCAGATCGATCACCTTGTGGCGCAGGAAGCCGCGCTTCAGCCGCTCCAGCGCGTCGTCGAAGATCAGCGTGCCGTGGTTGATTACCAGCACACGGCGGCAGACCTGCTCGATGTCGCCCGCGTCGTGCGAGGTGAGCAGTACCGTGACCTGCTCCTCCTCGGCAAGCTGCCGCACGAAGGCACGGATCTGGCCCTTGGCGACGACGTCGAGGCCGATCGTCGGCTCGTCCAGCAGCAGCAGCTCGGGCCGGTGCAGCAGCGCCGCGGCGATTTCGCAGCGCATGCGTTCGCCCAGGCTCAGCCGCCGCACCGGCACGTGCAGGTAGGGCGCAATCGCGAACAGCTCCACCAGCCGCGCCAGCCGCGCCCGGTACGCGCCCTGCTCCAGCTCGTAGACGTGTGCCAGCAGGTTGAAGCTGTCGGCCGGCGGCAGGTGGTACCAAAGCTGCGAGCGCTGACCGAAGACCGAGGCGATCCGATAGGTGAGCCGTTTGCGCTCGCGCCAGGGCACGAAGCCGAGCACGCGGGCGCTGCCGCCGCTGGGATGCAGGATGCCGGTGAGCATCTTCAGCGTCGTGGACTTGCCGGCGCCGTTCGGGCCGATAAAGCCGGCGATTTCACCGCGACCGATGCTGAAGCTGAGGCGATCGACGGCGGTCACCTCGCTGTACTGCGGCGCGAAGAGCGCCCGCACGCTGCCGCCGAGGCCCGGCTGTTTACGCCGGGCACGGAAGCGCTTCTCCAGCGCCTCGACCTCGATCGTCTGCATCGCCACGCCTCCCGCCGCGTGCCTGCCCCAGCCCGGCGCAGGAACCCGCACCAAAACGAAAACGCCGCGGGCCTGCTGCCCGTGGCGTCTGTGAGTTGACCGATCCGCGGCGTTCTATGCCGCCCGACCGCCTCCGCGCCGACGCACGGGCGCACGCATCGCCGCGATAAGGACGGCGCCGGCGCCTGGCATCGCTACGCGTGCGGTTTGCGACACGGTTCCTCGCTGCCTCCGACTGCTGGATCGACGCTAGCAGACCATTCGGAAGGGCGTCAAGCGTAAGCGGCGGGCGCACCGGCCACCAGCACGTGCATCCGCTGCACGGCAGTGGCTCGTACCAGCGGTAGGACGCCGGTCCGCTGCCGGCCGGCACGGGCACGACGGAAAGCCGCCGCCCCGGCGACTAACCAGCAGGACGAAGACATGGTTCTAAAACCGGCGTTCCGGGTGGTCGTGCACGCGCAGCACACGGCGATCGAGCCGGTTTTGAAACCATCTGTAAGCCGTGAAGCGCACAGTGGAGGGATAGCGTGCAGAGGTTGGGATGGCTGCTGGCGCTCGCGGGCCTCACGGCCGGGCTGGTCGCCTGCAGCAGTAACCAGAGCACTCCGGCGGCGGGAACGCAAGGCGTCGCCAGCGTAACCGCGCCGGCAGCCGTTGGGGCCAGCGTAGCGCCACAAGCGGTCGCGTCCACACCCGCGTCGGCGCCGGCGACCGCTTCGATCGCCACAGCCGTCGCTACGCCGACAGCAACAGCCGCGCACTCGCCCGCTCCGGCGACGGCCGTGGCAGTTTCCGCGCCCGCGACGGCCACCGTGTCGCTCGACCAGCCGCCGGGAGACCCGCACGGCTGGGGCTTCATGCCGGCGATGGTGACGGTCAAGGCCGGCGGCAGCGTGACCTGGACCAACCCGGCCGGCAACGAGATCCACACGGTCACCGCCGATGACGGCTCGAGCTTTGATTCGGGCGTGCTGAACGCCGGCGACCACTTCAGCCATAGCTTCGCCGCGGCCGGCAGCGTGCCCTATCACTGCAGCCTGCACCCGTGGATGAAGGGCGTGGTGCAGGTCGTGCCCTGAGCCGCTGCGCCCAGGCGCCCAGGCGCGATCAATGGCGAGCGACGGAAATTCCCGCCTGCTGCGACGAACGATCTGAATGCGGTGAGCGCGCCGCGGAGGACCGATGTGAAACCGGCGCCGCCAGACCCGGACCATGAGAGTGATCTCCTCCGCCGGTTGCGGCACGGCGACGCCATGGCACTGGAGATCTTCACCAGCGCCTATCTCGACCGTCTCTATCGCTTCGTCTTCTTCCGCGTCGGCGGCGACCAGCAAACCGCCGAGGACCTGACGCAAGAGAGCCTGGTGGCGGCGTTCGGCGCCCTGGAGCGGTTCGACGGCCGCGCCGAGGTCTTCACCTGGCTCTGCGGCATCGCCCGCCACAAAGTAGCCGACCACTTCCGCCGCCTGCAACGCCTGGGCGAGATCCGCTCCGCCTTCGTGGCCGAGCCGCGCGACCTGATCGATCCGTGTGACCTGGTCGAGCGCGAGGAACGGCGCGGCCTGGTGCTGGCTGCCCTGCGCGCCCTGCCCCCGCGCTACCAGCAGGCGCTGACACTGAAGTATCTTGACCGGCTCAGCGGCCGCGAATTGGCCGGGCAGTTGCAGCTTTCCGAGGACGCCGCGGAGTCGCTGCTGGCGCGGGCACGGCATGCCTTCCGCCGCGCCTATGGCGATCGCGGCGCGATCAACGGGGAGATCGGCAGCCATGAACGGATTTGAACCCCAGCACGCGGACGACGTGGAGCAGCTGCTGGGCGATCTGGAAGCGCCTGTTGCAACAGACGCCGGCTTCCGCGCGGGGCTGGAACACGAGCTGGCGGCGCGGCTGGCGCCCCGCCGCGGCGAGGGCCCCCTGCCCGAAGGCTGGGCCTACTGTCCGTTCGACCGCTTCTGCATCGCCGAGCAGCGGCTGCCGCGGCAGGTGCGCATGCACTGCCCCTGCCTGCACGCGGGGGCGGTGCTGCGCCTCTTCGCCGGCGGGCAGACGCCGGTTCACGCCCGGCCATGCCCGGGTCGCGCCCTGCGCGCGGCAGGTACCGACCGCGGCGAACCCGCCGGCGAGTAGCCACACCCGCCGCCGGCGGTGCTCGCCCCAATAGTGCGCGACGAGATGGAGGTATCGATGCACCGGCTCCCGTTGACCCGCTTCCCAGCAATCCTTCTGCTTGCCGCCGCGGCGCTGCTGCTACCCGCGGCCCGGCACACTCACGCCCAGGCGTCGCCCGGCATCAAGCTCGTCTCGCCCAGCGCGGGGCAGTCGGATTCCGGGCCGCTGGACGTGCACGTGCAGGTCAGCAACTTTCACATGGATGGCACCAAGATCGGCACGCCGCCCCAGCCCGGCATTGGACACTGGCACGTCTACGTCGACGGGAAGTACGCGGGCCTGAGCGTCTCCGACGTGGTCACCGTGCCCAACGACGCGCTCACCGACATTCCCGCCGGCGAGCACGAGATCAAGGTGCAACTGCACAACAACGACCACACGCCGGTGGCAGGCGACATCATCGCCACGGCGATGGTGAATTTCACCCAGGACGTGAAGTTCACGCCCGCCGGCGGCAGCCCTTCGATCAAGATCATCTCGCCGGCAAACGGGGCGCAGCTCTCCACCACGCGGCCGAACGAGATCAAGGTGCAGATCACCGGCCTGAAGCTGGACGGCACCAAGATCGGCACGCCGCCGCAGCCGGGTGTCGGCCACTGGCATATCTATATCGACGGCAAGTACGCGGGGCTGAGCGTCTCCGACTCGATCACCATCCCCAACGACGCCCTGCCGCAGATCGCGCCGGGGCAGCACGAGATCAAGGTCCAACTCCACAACAACGACCACACGCCGATCGCCGGTGACATCACCAACGCGATCACCGCGACGTTCGGCGCGGGGCAGGTCGCCGCCGGGGCGCCGCCGGCCGCGGCGAATGGGCTGCCGGGCTCCGGCAACGGCGGCTACCTGAACGGCCACGGCGCGGACCGCTGGCTGGTGGGACTGCTGATCGCGGCCGGCCTGCTCCTGCTGGGCGGCGCCGGCTGGTTCGGGCGGCGCGCCCGCTCCTCGGGCCGCTGAGATCGGGACTCAGGTTTCATGGAGGCCGCCGGCTCGGCCGGCCGGCGGCCTCCGCCACGCCGAAGCGGGCAGGCAGGCGCGACGATCGGTTCGCTGCCGGCACGATGCGTACGTGCGGGCAAAGGCGACCTCGCCGCAAGAGAGACGAACGGGCGTGGGCAAGCGAGCGAAAGGGCAGCGGCAAGCTCTGCCGGCTGCCTTCGCGCGTGGCGCGCTGCCGTACGTGGCGTTGGGCCTCTTGCTGGGCGTGGCCTGCGGGGGCGCGGCGCGCCCGAATCCAGCCGCGCCCCCTGCCGCAGCCGCCGGAAGCGAGCGGGTTGTCGCGCCCGTGAACAGCCCCGCGCCGGCAACGGCCGCCGCCATGGACACGCCGGCTTCGACGCTCGCGGTCGCTACGCCATCGCTGCCGGCGCTACGTGCACCCGCCGGCACGCCCGCCGCCAGCCCTCCACCCGCGCCCGCTGTTGCTGATGCGCCGCGCGTGGCCGCGCAGGGCTTTCATATCGATGCGAGCGGCGGCAGCTACGCCATGGTGGTCGAGAATCCGGGGCCGGCCGCCGTGGGCGTACGCGGTGAGGTGCGCTTCGCTGGCGCGTCGCCGGGGCAGGCGAAGGTGCGCAGCTTCGTCATCCCCTACATCGCGCCGCTCGGCCGCCCCGGCTGGGCGGAGGCGCTGCCGGCCTCCGCGGCCGCCTCGCCTACCCGGATGGACGTGATGCTCCGCCCGCTGCCTCCGGGGGACTCGAGCAGCACCGCCGTCGTCGTCGTCGTCACCGGCGTGACGGACGCGACGCCGCCGCTCGCCACGCTGCTGCTGACCAATCACAACGCCGTGCCGGTCCGCAACGCGTGGCTCAGCGTCGTAGCCTACGCGGCGGACGGCAACGTGATCGGCGGCGGGGGGCGCACGACGCCGGACTTGGCGCCGCACCTGGACACGCAGCTTGTGGTGCCGCTGCCCGGCGTGGCGGCGCCGCCGCGCGTCGAAGGCTTCCTCAGCTTCACCGCAGACACGCGGCTCGGCGCGCGACCATGAGCGCGGCAGGGCACGGCTCGCAGTCCGGTGCGCGAGCGCCGGGCGATTGCTGCTGGTGAAACCCATCAGAAGGAACGGTGAGGGGGTAAGGGACGGCGGCTCCTCCTCCCCACCGCGCACGCACCCCGACGATTCAGAGGCCGGCCGCCGTCCCTATCAGTAGTACGCGGCCGCGGCGCCGGCGGATTCGAGGCGTCGTCTTAGCCGCGCATCGCGCGCGGGTCGAGCCCCTGTGCCAGGC
>Ga0070730_10000101_pt1 | contig 108845 bp, 127 predicted proteins | sample Coa_R1_3_FD_66447 | JGI IMG/M metagenome (GOLD analysis project Ga0070730, IMG submission 66447) | Surface soil microbial communities from Centralia Pennsylvania, which are recovering from an underground coalmine fire - Coalmine... | ecosystem: Environmental > Terrestrial > Soil >... | reverse complement strand
GACGTTGAGCACCTCGCAGCTCGTCGCCGGCAGGGAGGCGCAGTAGGTCTGCGGCGTGGTCTGGGCGCCGGCGGGCGGCGCGGCGATCGCCGTCAGCACCGTGACGGAAAGCGCGTGATCCGTTGCAAGCTCGACGAAACTGCACGCTTCTGATCGCCAGAATTTAATGATATCGTTTATCGCTTTTCTTGGAGAGTTTCGATGTCCGAATTTTGGAATGGTGTCAATGTAGGTGAGGCAAACGCGGAGATGCGCGCCAGCACCCGTGAATTGACTCAGAACATGAACGACGGAATTCTCCGGGCCTTTGGCTTCCGATCCCTGGGCGACGACCATACGTCATTGCAACAGCAAGCCGTGACCCTTCGGCAGGATCTTGAGACCGCCAAAGATCGAGGCATTGTTGCAGAAGCCGCGTTTCATGCTTTTAAAAAGTGTGTGGCCTCTTTGCCGGACAATATGCGACGCCAAGTCGAGGAATCGATCACCAAAAACTTTCAGAAAGAATTTTTGGGACGCGTTCAGCAGCAGGGACTCGACACTGTCGGTTACGACATGCCGCGAGTTGTAGCGGCCTGGACACCCAAAGTTCGTTAACCATTTGGGCTGTCAGCCCCCCTGCGGCAGGATTGAGTCAGTTTTCTTTTCAGAAGGTCTATTCCCATTCGACCCGGCGCCCGGAGATGGCTCTTCTGGCTTAGAAGTCAATGCGGCTGAGACCCCAGTAGCTCCAGCTTTTGTTGCATCGGCGGCCTGCCGACCGGTTTGCACCGTGCTTTGGAGGGCTGCGCTGGCACCGTCAGCGTCATGCATCACGGCGCCGCCGATCCAACGAAGAATTTGGTTAGGCAAGTGATCGACGGCTTTCAGCGAGGCATTCGCGATTCCGTACACGGTCGTGCAATACAAAACGACATGCATCGTGGCCACGATCAGCCCGTGCGCGTTTCCGGATTGGACGCTCTTCATCGTCGGCAGCCAGAGCACGTTGAGTAACAGGACCACCGAGTTGAAGATCAGCAGCGACACGACCAGAGCCAGCACCATCAGGATGGGACGCAGCGCCAAGCCGAGAAGCAGCGTATAGCCGCTCTGTGCGCTCGGGCCGGCAAAGCCTTCGCCGTCCATTCGTAGGTGCGCGATCAAAAGGACCGGCACCGCAACGATCGCCTCAAACACACTTAGCAGCCAGCTGACGCACCCGAACAGCCACCGGATCAGCGGCAAAAAGGGCAATACTACGGCCAGGAGCCCGCCTCCATAGATCATTCCCATGGCAATGGCGGTAACGAAGCTCGACAGGAAGGTCAGGGCGGCAGCGATGGCCTTGCCGAAAAACAGCGACCCGACCGCAGCGGCGGCCCCGCCGGCGGGGCCGCCTGTAGCCGTTCCGGCCAGCAGTGCCGCGCTGGGCGCCGACGCCAAACCGACGAGCGTCGCGAAGCCGATAATCAGGGCCAACCCCCAATCCATGATCCGGTGCCCGAATGCGATGGTCTCCGCGAAAGGATCGGCCGACGTCATCAGGAACAGGGCAGTCAGATCACCAAATCCGCCCCAGCGAGAAAAAATGTGATCGAGGAATCCGTTCTCGGTACCAGCCGAGGTGGCCTCGAAATTGGGCCGGCCGAGGTCCGAAAGAGTCGAGTGCCAGAAGACGTTGGCCGACGAAAGAGGCGCACGAACCTCGTCCGGCCAGTCAGGCTGAATACCCGGCCCCACCATCTCGGGCACGTCGGCCGCCGCCGCCGCGATTTGACCGTTGAGGCGAGACATCGTGCTGAACCAGGCCGGCGCCGCCACCCAGCCAGCAGCGGCGGATTGCGCCCCCATTTCCGATTGAAGCTCGCCGTTCTGCTGCGCCACCGCACCGGGCACCGCCGCGGCGATCTGCTGGCTGTAATTCGAGACAATGCCCTGGAGCGCCTGAGTGCCGGGCAGCTGCGGACGGTTGGCCGGATCTCCCGTGCTCGACTTCACGATCTGAGCGGCCAGCGTTTGAATGTCCGGCAACACCGCCATGAAGGCATCGCGGTGCGCCGCAACCATGGCGCTGGCACCCGCCTCGCTGAAATTCCCAGGCGGAATAAACCTCATGCTGCCGCAGACCTTCCGCGGGTAGGAGGAGGTACCGTCATAGCTGCGCTCGATCGCCACCACCATAGGCGCGGTGCTCGAGGAGCCCGTCGGGTTCGTGCTGGGCGCCGGCAGGCTGAGGTTTTGATTCACATTGACGGCGACATAGGGGCTGTCGCCGGCCTGCGACGCCATCGCGTTGAACGCCGCCATACAGGTCTCGATCGACAGAGCGGTACCGATGGCTTTCTCGGCGGTGGGGATCATCGGATTAACGATGGTACCCTTCCCGGTGCTGATGAAGGTGGTATAGGCCGTCCAGACCTGCGAAGCGTAAACGCTGCCTTGGGACGCAATGCCGAGCACCGCCGCCTCGCCGGCGTTCCAGCCCGATGGCAGAGGAACCAGCAAGCCGATGCCGGCGACCATGCGCACCGGCCCCCAAAGCGCAGAATGCCGCTTGCCGCCCACGACACCGTGATGCCCTGACTCGGTCACGAAGACGCCGATGTTGTAGAGAAAAAGGAAGGTTCCCAGGGACAAGGCGGCACTGTTATAGACCGACATCATCTGCCCAAATGCGGTCTGTGTCTGGCTGATCGAGCCGTTGGCCAAGCCGAAGGTATTGCCGAACCAGATCAAGGACAGGTCGGTGTTGTTGGTCAGGCTGTTGATGGCCTGCTGGGCCGCTGATTGAGCAAAGGCGGTGCCGACCATGCCGCGCATCGCCCCGAAGAAAATGCCCAGCGCCAGGCACAGCAGAACGCCCCACACCGAAAAATAGACCAGGATGTGCTGATAGTTCTTCCAGTTGATCCGCGCCCAGGCTTCACCCATCACCTCCTCGAAGCTGAGCTCGCTCGAGAAAACCGACGCCTTCTTGCAGGAGAGATGATCACGCGGCAGGAGCCCGACGTTGACGAAAGTCAGCGCGATCGCCCGCACGAAGATCCGGTGGATCCAGAAGAAGCCGTTCAGCCCAGGGCCGACGAAGCGTACCGGGTTGAAGAAAAAGCCGATGGTGCCCTTGACGGACATGGCGCTGCCAATCCGCTGATCACCGCTGCCGCTCATATTGCCGCCCCCCACACTTTCGTCCATTTCCGCTTCACGAAGACGGCGCCATAGCCCGTCCCGACCAAGATCAGCACTCCGAGACTCAACGCGCCGGCCAGCTCGACCGACACCTGGCTCAGGGGCAACCGACCGCTCACGACATCGACCAGAAAGGTCATCCACCAGAACACGATCGAGAAATCGAAGAAGACGACCATCACGATCACCGGCAGGGCCACCAGCACGGCGACCGCCTTGATGGCCCGGCGCGCCCACAGCTCCCTTCCTTGTGGGAAAGCAAGCCACTCGGCGATCTCGGCTATACGCTGCCGTTGGGGCAGTTGGGTCAGGACCTGAGAGCCGTAATAATGATTCTGGCGCCGGTCGTGTAACTGCTGACCTTCCAGTTGATGGACATCCTCGCCACCGAGCATCTCCTTCAACGATCGACCGGAATAGGTCCAACACCAGAGCCCGCCCGCCATCATCCCGATGCTGAGCGCCAGCCCAATCGCCATGTCCTGCGGCAGTCTGGTCGATTTCGTCATCTCGAAGATGAAGATCGCCACCACCGACATGACCGCGGCGGCGGGTAGCATCTGCTTCACCCGCCGCCTGATGTTCGCCCCGGTCTGCCCCATACTCGCCTCCCCGGCGCGCACGCCGCTCAGTCCACCTTCGAAGGGGTCTTCAGATCGGCCAGAATCGGGTCCATCGACCCGAGAACACCCGACTCCAACTTCACCTTGCCGTCGCCAGCCCGATAGACCAGGAACGGCGTCCCCGGCAGCTTCCATTTTCCCGCCAGATCGTCGTTGGCCGCGACCTCGCCCAGGCCTTCGGCGGTCGGCTGCCAGTTCTGCACGTCGGGATCGTTCCGGACCACCGCCTGCCACTTTTCGAGAGCGTTGGTCGAACCGAGAATATTGCCGGCGATCTGCGCGCTTCCCTCAAGGCCGATGATGCTGGTCGGCAGCAGGCGGACCTGCAGCTTGCCCGTCGAGACGTATTGCTCGTTCAACGTTTGCCAAAAGGCCTTGCTGTAACCGCAATGCGGATCGACCACCATGTAGACGACCGGTGCATCCGAATGCCCCGACGGAATCCAGTGCGCCTTCTCGACCGCCTTCAGGAAGCGCTCCCCACGCCCTGGCCCGCCCGCGGGCTGCGGCGCGGCAGCGGCCGCCGGCGCGGCGGAAGCCCCCCGGCTCGCCATCTCGACGTTGAAGACATCCTGGGTCACGTTGTTGCCCGCCTGGTCGAAGATCATGCCGGTGAGCAGGATGCGGCCGCTGTCCGTCGTTGCGGCGACCTGAGGGACGCTGCGATCCTTGGAGATCACCCAAACACGCAGGCCGTGGATCTCTCGCACCAGCTTGATGTCGGCGCCGCAGAACACGAATTTCCGCAAGCTGGGAATGTCCACGGCGGCGGCATTATCGCCCTTCCCCGGTTCCTTGCACGCGGGTTGGCTGGAGCCGCGCAGCGCCGTAATGGCCGCCTCCGCATCGGCGGGCTTCCAGTTCTTCATCTCAGCACTGAGGAGCTCCGCAGTCAGATTGTTGCCGTCCTGGTCATAGATCAGGCCGGTCATCAGCGTGCCGCCATCGCTGCCCGTCGCTATGATCTGGGGCACGCTTCCGTCCTTCGACGTCGCCCAGATTTTGAGATTGTCGGTCGACCGCAGCAGCTTGAGATCGGCGCCGAAGTCGCGCAGCTTCTGCAGGCTCGCCACCCCAGCCGCTGCCGCGTTGTCGGCGACGTGCGGCGCTCCGGCCTGCTGGGCGGCGAATCCGGCCGAAGACACGCCGAGCGCGCACAGCATCATGAGAGTCGAAAGGCAACGCATACGAACCTCCATATTTCGCATACGGTACCATGTACACAAATTTCTCGACTTTTCAACGACCGTCGGTATCCTGGCGAGAGTATCTCCCAATTGAGCAGGTTTGACCCGGATGACCGCGAACGACAGCCTTGTGGCCGATTATCTCCACCGTGCCGTTCTCCGCCACCGGACCCTGCCGTATTATTTCGAACAAAAGTCCTGGCCCGATGTCGTGCGCGACAGCCGCACCATCGTCGATCTCGCCATGATCGCGGTGATGTTCAATTCCAACATCGCCGTCCCCTCGGATGCCATCGCCCTCGAGCGGCTGTCGCCGGAGAACGTCCAGAACATCGAGGGAATCTCGAAGCTGCTGGAAAAAGAACGCCAACTCTCGACCAGCGCCATCGGCAGCATCGTGCCGTCCCGCTATTTCACCGAGGACGACGCCCGCCACGCGATGGATATGACGAATCGGGTGCTGAACCTCTTCGTCCCCCAGATGGCGCCGAGCCTGATCCCCCTGCTACAGGTCCACCACCAAAGCGGCCCCGCTCGAGGTCTCAGCCTCGCCCGGCACTGAGCCGGGCCATGGCCTACGCGGCCCCTGCGCTTTCAGTCCTGGCGCCGCGGAACGCCGATGGGCTAAACCTTCTCTTGATCGTCGGCGCCTGCGCCGCCGCACACGTCTTCCCCTTTCACCTGCTGATCTTCTCCTATGCCGTTCTCGGGCCGGCCCATTATCTGACCGAGATCTCCTGGCTCCATGATCGTGGCTATTTCACCACAAGGCGTTGGGTGCCAATACTCTTCGCCGCTCTGACGATCCTGCTCATCGCCGGCCCCAGTTTCCCCGACTCGGCTGCAATCTGGTTCGCCGCGATCCTGACTGCGGCGGTTGCCTCCCAAACCGATAACAGTTGGGCAATACTCGGGGGACTTCTCGGCGGCGCGGTCTCGGGCGACTTCGCCGCCCGGCACTTCGGCGGCCTGGCCGTCCTGATCGTCTCGCTGGTGCCGACGGTGATCCATGTCTACGTCTTCACCGCCCTGTTCATGCTCGTCGGCGCGCGCCGATCCGGCAGCCCGGTCGCAGCAGCATCTCTTCTGGCTTTACTCGTCGGCGGCGCGACATTCCTGGTCAGCGGCTGGACCCGCCCCGACGATGCGGCGCCGGACTTTCTTCAGTCGCTGGCTCTGTACCTGCAGCAATTGATGCCGGGCGAGACATCGATGCCACAGATCTTCGGTTTTCTTTCTTTCGCCTACACCTACCACTATCTGAACTGGTTCTCGAAAGCCGAGGTCATCCAGTGGCATCGCGTCCCGCGTCGCCGCCTGATAGTGATCGGCGTGCTCTATGGCGGCGCCCTGGCCGCCTATGCCTTCAGTTTCGCGCTGGGCTTCAAAATCATGCTGGCGCTCAGCGTCGGCCATGTTCTGCTCGAACTGCCGCTGAACATCCGCAGCCTCAGGTCCCTGCTCGCCAATTGACGCCGTCGTCTCAGTGACCGGCTTTCCGAACGGACGGGAGAAATTCGGCCGTAAAGGAGGCGACCTCAAGCCGTAGCGCGTCGTCGCCCGCCTCGACCAAGCGACGCACCTCCTCGAGGAGCAATCTAGCGAGAACCGACGGCGATACCTTGCTCTCTTCGCCAGCCCGGATAACGGCCGTCAGCGAACTGCGCAGCACTCGCTCTGAAGCGTCTTCCTTGATCCCCATACAACCCCCCTGTGAAGCGCACCAAAGTTTGCCTCACGCAATAGAAAAACCTCTTTTAAATCAAGGCCAGACAATTCGGTGCGTCGCATAATATGCCTCAAACGTACTGAAAATATGCCTCAAATATTTTTAGCGTACTTTCATGCTTTATTGCGCAACTTCACGACATTCAGATATAAAAAAGCGAAGGAGTTTCCCATGGATCTAAAGCCGCTAAAAAATGACCTTCACCGCTCCCTCCCGGAGGAGGGCTCAAAATGCTGCTATTTGTGTGGAAAAAGATGGCGATGCGACCGTTTCATACTGTTTGTCTATGTGGACTATGACGGGAATGTCGTGAGTTCTGCTTTTCTAAAGAAGCGAGGGTTCTTAGAAAATGACATCGGATGGATCAAGTTGCACGCGGACTGCGCCAATAAAGTCGGCTTTATCTATGAGGACTGGACCTTCGGCGCTCCCGTCGCAGAACTCAACGACAATTCCGACTTGGACGATTTCAATGCGATAGATATTCGTTTCGACGTTCGCCCCGATTTTGATAAAGATGCCGTATTTGTTGAGGTATCAGAACACAATAGGACTTTAGTGATTACGGGTATATTTACCTCAGATGGTTTTGCTGAAAATATCACTGATGCGTTGCGTTGCGTTTATTTAAAAGGGCGAAACGACGAACGCGAAGCATGAGCACCGCCGGTTCTTTAACTCCTGCATAAGAAAGCTCGCTGCACAGCAGGCTTTCAGTTAGAAAAACTGAGTGTACAGAGGAGCCCCCTCTGTTTCTAATTGCGGCTATCGGTTGCCGCCAGGACGTTCTCGATAACGGCGATCGACATGTAGGCGATCAGCGCCTCGCGAGTGCCCGCCGGCTCTCGATCACCTCAAAGCCCCGGGGCAGATGAATTTCTAAAGATATAGGAAATGAAAAGGGGCGGTGCCGCCAGCGCCAGCACCGCCCCTTAACTTACTTCCTCAGCAATAACACACCCTGCGGCGAATCTTCACCCCATGGAGTATTCGAGGACTAGCATACCTTTTATCAATGGATCAAGTAATTTGAAGCGGTGGTGATCTGGGTAAAAGTATTTCGACTCTATGCCAAACGGCTAACGGTAAGCCGTGTGAGCACCTTTGGCTATTTCCTGAATCTGCTTCAGCAGCCCGGCCACATCCTCTGGAGCGCGCGGCTGCGGCGTCGGCGGCGCAGGATAACGCTGCTGAACCTCCACCACCTCGTCCACAACGGAGGCGGCCGCGGCCTCCGCCTCTTCTCGCGTCGCTCCTGCAGATCGCTCGATGGCTTCGAGATCCGCACGCACCTCAGCGGTCCAACCGCCATTGTCGGGACCGGGGTCATAGTCGAAATCAACCGCCTGCGGAGAGATCTCGGGCTGTGGCTCCGGCACCAGCTCCGTCCACGCGCTTCCGCCGGCCGCATCACCAACCCAATCCGATGCCGCTTGCTGACCTGGCGCACATAGAGATTCGCGCAGCGCGGCCGCAATCTCATCAGCCAGACTCAGCTTCTGATGACCGAGGACCTGGTCGAACACATCACTGGCGTCTAAGACGGCATCACCCAGATCGGCGTGGTGTTCATCGTCCGCCGCCGGCCGCCCGCCGTCCACGCCATCAGCGCTCCAACCAAGCCCAGCCTGACGCTGCCCGCCAGCATCTTGCTCCATAGCCTGCTGTTGGGCTTCTGGCGCGCCGTTGGCGCTCCCCTGTTCTGCTGGAGCAGCTGGCGACGGTCCGGCCAACCCCTGGCGCAAGGTGTTCACCTTGTCCTGCAGCGGCTTATCCTGCGCGGCCAGCGCAAGGCCGGCGCACAGGACAGGTGACAGTCCGACCTTCTTTCCCACCGCGAAGCCGCCCATCAGCGACTTGATCTCGACACTGGTCTCACACCGCGGCGCCGCGCCGGTGGCGCTCCATTCGTCGCTGCGCATCTTGTCGGTGAGCTTCCGCACCTCAATCGCGGACGCCGTATCCACCTTCGATCCGAGATAGGCACTGACCTGCAGGAACTTGCCGACCCGGAGATAACGCACCGACGGGACGTTCGCATAAAACATCCGGGCCCGCACCAGGCGAGCGCCATAGGTGATGTGGACCTGACCCTCGACCTGGTCACGGATGTCCAGCCATTCCGCGCGCAGGCGGCGCTGGATCGTAGCGTCGTTGCGATCATAATAGGGCGACAGCAAGGAATTCTGCGGCGACGAGAACCCCGCCGACTCGGTCACGAAGGCTTCTCCGACAGATTTCTCGAAGAGGTCTCGCGTCTCGCCCGGGTCGGTAAGCTTGCCCCAGATCTGGAAGTTGGCGTTGCCGATCAGCGAATAGACCGCCTCGCCGATGCGCTTGCCCATGGCCGGCACGTCCTGGGCGGCGAACAGCAGCATGTAACCCAGGCTGCGCGCCTGGGCAGCCATGACGTCCATACCCGCGACGGCGTAATAGCCGACCTCGTCGAAGATCACCGGATAGGGGCTGGGCGAATTGGTCGGCTTGTTCTCGATCACCTCGCGGACGTCGCCCTCGACATCCGAACCGAGGGTCGAGCCCATCATCGCCTTTAGATTGGCGACCACGATCTTGCCGAGATTGGCCAGCTCGTCCGGCGACGTCGCCAGCGCCGGCAGCAGCACCACCAGGATGCGGCGGCGCAACACGATGTCGCGCATATCGATGTCGGCGAACTGGGTACGGAAGATGTTCGCGTAGTCCTCGCTCAGCGAGCTCAGGGCGCGCGTCATCTGCATGGTCAGGAAGTTATGCTGTTCGCGGCAGGTCGACAGATCCGGCCCCTGCTTTCCGGGCTGCTGTGGCTTGGCCTGGCCTTCGTCATCGAAGGCGTCGTCGACGAAGCCGGGCAGTTCCTCGAGATAGGCGCGCAGCGGCAGCCGCAGCGCCTCGGGCAGATCCTGGCGGCGCGACATCTTGATGATCTCGGCAAGCGGCAGGTGCGCGCGGATGACGCCGGCGTCCAGCAGCAGCCCCTTGTTGTCGCGCAGCCAATGCAACGGCGGCATCGTCGCGTAGATCAGGCCGACCGCGCGATCCTTCCACATCGCGTCACCCCCGGCCTCGGCCATCAACGACACCAGCAACTCAGCGGACTGTTTCCAACCGCCGAACGCGAAGGGATTGAGGGTGTTCGAGGTCGCCGGGGCGCCGCTCTCCTTCGGCAGATAGTTCAGAATTCGGACGTCATCCTCGCGGCCGAAGCGGCGCGCGAGCGAATAGACCGATTGCCAAAGGCCGGTGTCGGCTTTGCCGTCGACGATGATGAAGCCGGATCCCCAGCACAGGGCGTTGACCAGCAGGCTCTTGATGCCTTCCGACTTGCCGGCGCCGGTGGTGCCCAAATAGAGCGCGTGCGTACGTGCATCGCTGTCGTTGATCCAGATCTCCGCCCCGGTGCGGCGATCGTTACCGACATACATGATGCCGCGCGCCTTGCGCGGCGCGCTGGTGCCTGGGTCGAGATCACCGAAATCCAGGCAATCGGCCTGCTGAGGCATCTTCAATGGAAGCCGCTGGCGTTTTCCCTGATGGCGGAACCAGGTCCAATAAAAGCCCCCGACCAGCAGCAGAATGTCAGCGAAGGCGCCGACATCGGACGACGCCATGATGACGGCGCCGGCGATAGCGAAAGCGATCGCCGCCGTGGTCGGGTCGCGGGCGCCGTCGGCGAATTGTTGCCCAAGAGGTCGGGTCTCTCGGACGATGTCCGAAAGCCCATATTCTTGCTTTTCCTCTAAACCACGGATCTGCTGGACCATGGACTTATTCGCCCTGGCTCACCGCGGCGGATCGCCACCGTCATCGGGCAGAACCTGGTCGGCCTCCACCACGGTGCCTCGCGGCATCTCAATGAACTGGGGTACCGAATCGGGCGCCTGCGCCGCCGTCTGGACAGGGGGAGCGTAAGGCTGCGCCGCTCTGAACGCCTGCGGCGCAGGCGCAGCCGGCGCCACCTGGGCGACAGCCGCAGGAGCCCGCGCACCGGCGGCGGTGGTGCCGGTGGTGGCCGACGACTTCGACGAAGCGAAACCGATCCCCGCCGACACCGCGATGAAGAGTGCCACGCAGCTGGCCGCACCGTAGGCGAAAGCGCGCGACGCAGACTTCGACGCAGCGCTCCGCCGGCCGGCCTTCTCCATCGCCTCCGAGACACTTTCATAAAGGGCGTCGGCGCGTCGGACGTCCTCGCCCTCGAAAATCCCCAGCATCACCGGATCGGACAACCGGCCACCGGTGCGCAGCCCCACGGTGGCGCGGCCGGGACTTTGCCTGTCCAACTCCAGCGATACCGCAAGGGTGTCAGCGCGGCCCAGATCGACGGAGGTCATCCGCCGCATGTGGCTGTCGTGGACCTTGATAGTCATCACCTTCCCGGTGACGGAAACGTCAGACAGTTCCATTTGTCATCTCGCTTGCAAGAGTAGGAATTTTCGCTTGGGTTTTGTCGAGATAGCTCTGCAGGGAATCGACCGCGGCGTCAGTCCGCGGTCTGCGGATCGCCCGCTCCTCGAGCGTCTCCGACCGGAAATGAGCCATCACGCCGGCCGCCTCAGCGGAGAAGGCCTGGCCGCCGAGGGTATTCAGCGGATACCAGAGGCGCCGGTCCTTGGGCTTCAGCCACAAAAACCAGGCCGACGCCAGCACCCCGCCTCGTTCCCAAGACCAGGAGAGGAGCCCCAGCATGGCCGTGGACTCGAAGCCGTGCTTTTGCATGATCGCGAGCGCTGGCTTCATCAGCTTCTCGTCGGCCAGGTAATGGTCCAACCGCCGGTTCCAGAACTTGACCTTCTGATCGTAGACGAACCCTTTCCAGCGCCCCTCCGGGCGCCCCGTCCACCACACCGAGAGGGTGCCCAGCCATTCGCGGCATTCGCTGCGGCGCCGCGCACCTTGAAGAGCAAAGGCGGCGACCAGCCCCTGGACATGGCGTGGCATGTGGCCAATTCCCCGCCAGCGGGCGCCCAGCTGCTTATCGAACTCAGTTCGCGCGGCGCTCCGGTTCAGCTTCCGATTCTCGACGCCGATCCGATAGAACGCGATCCACTCTTCCGGCAACAACGCCTCCGCCCAACGCTCCAGCGTATCCGGCATCGGCTCACCCGGCCCTCTGGTCTTCTTTGACGGATTGTCGTTCACGATCGGCGTGATGACCTTCCAGACCTTCGATTGAAAATCGATCAGCGATTCCAAGGTATGAACCCGCTGCCACCGAATCGACGGCGCGAACATGAACGCCCAGAACGCCATACCGAGGAAGAGCACTCCGACGAACCAGCGCAACACGCTGCCGACCGCCCTGGACATCGCCAGCAGATCGTCGAAGGTTACGTCGGCAGGATTCATTCTGGCGATGCCGGCCCGGACCGGGTCGAGGGAGTGAGTCACCAATCCGACACACCACAGCTCGGCCAGTTTGAATTGCATGACGGCGCCCGAAATTGACTCGTGCCCCGTCTGCCACGCCACCCAAACCATGCCAATGACCATTAACCCCGCCAGGATGGCGTGCCACAGCCCGTTACCGGACGAATCCCCTCCGCCTTGCTCCCCCTGACTCATGCTGCCCCCGACTTCAGACGCTTCAGCGCCTGGAGAAATTTCAGCAGATAAGGGATGCCAAATTTCGGGTTCGCGGAATGATATCGAGCCACCCCACCAAGCCGGCTGCCTGCTTCATCCGTCCCCTTACGCAGCACGTAGGCGGCGACTGTGACATTGATGCAGGGGTCATCGCGGATCAGCTTGTAGGCCGTACCGTAATCGACACCCCACGCCGCGGCGCGCTCAGGCACCCAGATCGTGTTGATCTGCCAAATGCCGAGATCCTTGGTTCCGTTGGTGTTCGGGCTCTCGAGCCCGGGCCGACCACCTTCGACCACCATGATCCCGACCAGATCCTCCGCAGGAACGTGGTGGACCATGCTCGCCGCAACCAGGCAGGACGCCAGGGTGCCCGACAGACTCATGGCGGCGCATCCTCGCCGGCCATGCCGAGGGCTAGCCCGGTCTCAACCAGCAGCGCCAAACACTCTTCGACGGGTTTCCAGACGACCGCCAGGTCACTGGGCACAACCCCACCGTAAATGCCCAACTCGAATTGACGATCAGCTTCCACATAGTGCGAATGCGAATAGAACTTCGCCGCCGCCGCAAGCAGCGCCACACGCGCCTTCGGCTCCTGCGCGCCAACGGCAGCGGCCGCCGGCTTCACCAGGGCGTCCAGCCGCTCCGCCACATGGCGGACCAATTGCGCAGGCTCCCATCCCAGCGGCGAACGTTGCACGGCAGCGACAACGGGCGACAGCGCCGCCCAAAGATCCAACTGCCCATCGGCATGGTGACTGATCAGCCCGCTACCGGCCCCCTCACACGCGGAAAGTGCCGGAATCAGCACCTCGCCGATCTGCGCCAGCGGCGTCTCAGGGTTCTCCTGAAAAACCTCCCCGATCACGCCTGCGGCCAGTTGGGCGCATCGCCAGCGGATCGGATCGTCAACCGTCTCCCATCGCGCGCCGATCGCCTCAGCCATCTGCCGGCCCAGCCTGCCGGTCCATTCAGCCAGCTCCCACACGCGCTGCAGACGCTCCTCGAGCGGAAGGTCGGAAAGCGTCAATGCTGCTTTAATCAGTGGCTCACCGAGCCCCTCCCACAGATCCAGCGTCGGCGATGCCGCATGGACGGTGGCGGGCGCCGCAGGGACCTGGCCTTGGCCTTCCTCGATCGCCTCGAAAAAGTCGGGAGGGAGACCGTCGACATCGCCCCCATCACCGGTCAACGCGTCCAGCACCCGCTCCTGCGGGAGAGGTCCGTTCATCGCGGCGCTCGGGCTATAACAGCGGCAAAATCGAACCCGACATCGAGCGGCAGATACCGCTGATATTCGGATTCGAAGCGGGCCACCATGCTGTCGATCGCGATCGTGGGGCTATTCTCGCCCCCAGCGCTCTCCGCGGCAAAAGTCATGCAGGCAAGAAGGCCCGACATTGGCATCGCCAATGGTTCCCGCACCGTGACGCCCAAGGCCGTGCCAGGCTCCTCATTCAGGACGAGGCCGATCTGTTTGGAGGTGACCTTGTTCCAGATCATGTCGGCTTCCAGCAGCCACATCGGCAAAAAGCCTTCCGCCGCCGCCAATGCGGTGACGGGTATGACTTGCCCTTCGAAGGTCATCGGCGGCAATGCCCTGGTCAGCACCTGCTCCCAGAGAATCGACAGCCGGGGGATGTTTGCGTTCTCGCTTGCCATGCTGTAAAAGGTACCGTATGCGAAACATACATGCAACCTTATCGGCACCCGCCAAACGCTTTCTCGAATGGGCCGCGACCCGCGTTGCCCGCCAGGAAGCTGTCATGGACAAGCCGGATCAGCGTACTGTCCTTCTCGGACTTCGAGATGTGGCGACGCGCAGAATGGCCGTTGGTTTCGACGGCCCCACCCCGGTCCTGGCCCTGCAGGCCACCGACTTTGACGCCATCACCGGAATCGCCTGGCTGGGCGTCGACGCCGACGGTTTCGAAAACGACGCCGCCCTGCTCCTCGTTTCCGAAACACGATCAGGCGATGGCGCTGGTTCGAACAACCTGATCCTTCGTATCCCCGGCACGCCGGCGGCGATGATCCCGGTCCTCGCCGAGGGCATCACCCGGTCTGGATATCTGGACGTGAGAAAGATGCGGGTCAGCTTCGCTCGAGCCGGCGTGATCGACGAAACCGCCGAGCCCGTGCGGATTCCCTACCGACCGTACGTCGGCACTTCCGACGAAGACTGACGCCTCAGCGCGAGCACCCGCAATGCAACTTACTCGGGAAGGTCAGCTGGAAGGTGAATTTTCGCTGTTGGGTCATCCAGGCATTCGATTCTCGTTATATTTCGCGAACGGAAGAGGGTCCCGACTTGCAGAAAGCCACGCTCACTCCGCACGGGATAGGCGATGATATCGAGATGCTCAAATTCCGGTTCTGCGTGCAGTCTCGTGATCAACTCCGGCCGGTCGACCACAAACTGGTTCGTACGCCCCATCAGAACGCCTTCGGTGCTGCCGTCCGCCGCCACCACGCCGAGATAGTTCTTCCACTTCTGCAGAATGAGATTCTCGATGTCACCAGTGATTCTGGTGAAATTGAGGTATCGGTGTTCCGGCAGCTCGGCCAACGTAACTCTGCCTCCTCGAGGCCCGATATCGACAGAGATAGTTACCGCGACCAGATGCAGGCCAGCCGCTTCCGCCGCTGTGCGTCGACGCGACATCTCCGCCAAGGTATCGCGGTAGCCGAACAACATGGTTAGGGCAGATGGCGCTGGTTTGACATCGCCAGGGAGTTCGATATTTCCGAGCGTAAGATCCCAAGGACGAGGGCCTTGCTCGCGGCTGATTATTATATATCCGTTGAGAGACGCTTCCGCCATGAAACCCTATACCGTCTTGAGTTCACCCTATACCGTCTTGAGTTCACATGCTGTAATAGCATCCGAAAACGCATTTTGGGAAGACGGTTATCCTCTAATGTCTTCTGCTCGCCTCTTAAACCAATAGTTGAAATACCTGCCCAGGGTATATCGGAGATTCACGATGAACGCCACCGCGCCCCTTCCGCCCTTGTCTCTCATGGACCCGGATCGCCCTGTCACTCCGCGGGATCTGGAGCGGCTGCGCCAGCGCCTGGGCCTCAATATCCGCGACTTTCAATGGGTCTTCGGCATTCGAATGGATAAGTGGTCTCAGATGCTGAAGAAGATGGACGAGCCGGTCTCCGATCCGTCGATCGCCATCTGGGCCCGCATGCTGAGCACCTATCCCGAACTCTGCCCGACGCCCCCAGAGCCGACTCCGGACGAGATGTACGACACTATCACCGCCCTGCCCCAATACAAGGATTTGCCCCATCGCGTCTTCGCGGCCATGTTTGGCCGTGACGCGACCTCGGCGCATCGCTGGCTCCAACAGGGCCAGCAGGCCGGGCCGGTGGCGCGGCGGCTGTTCGTCGGCCTGCAGACACTCATCAAGATGAAGAAGGGCGAAGCCGTCGAAGCTTGGCAGGAACAGGTCAGCATCGAGGCCCGGGCTCGAAACCTGCCGAATGTCTGGCAGGAGGGGCTTTGGGGTCAGCGTGGGACCAAGGACGATGAATGACCGCAGCGGCGGAGGCGGTGCTGATTAGCGCGATCAGCACCGCTCACTCATCAGTCTGAAGCGAGGCCCTTGGAAGCTGCTTTTACGAGACGAATACAGTCGTCACGCACATCCTCAGGCAGCGCCATGATTTCGCGGGCCAACGACAATGCCGCCTGCAAGCCGCGCTCGCTCTTCGGGATTTCTTCGTCGACCATCTCGGCGCAGCTGACACCATAAACGTGGGCGAGGACCACCACCTGGTCGAGGGTGACAGGGGCCAAGCCGCTCTCGATCTTGTGCAGATCCTCAGCCGAGATCTTCAGCAGACCGGAGACGATCACCTCCGACATGCCAGCCAGCTTCCGCCACCTCTTCAAGCGCGTCGCGACGGCGCGACGCACCCGATCGAGATCCGGCAGGCCCAAGCTGTCAGGCGACCAGGGACCACGCCGCAATTCGCTCATCAGCCCCACAAGCTTCCTCCGTATCGAATTGTTTGGTTAAAATCTCGGCGCTGTCGCCTCAGCACCGAGACCGGTTGATATTTCGTCGCTTATCGCATCCGCAGCCGCGCGTCGGGACGCAGGGCTCCGGGGTTGATATTCGCGCTGTTGTCGGCCGGCGCCGGACCTTCGCCGCCCGGTTCTTCCATCATCTCGGCGGCATGGTGCCCCATCTCCAGCATCTCACCGATGCCCGGCGGCACGCCCACCGCGGCCAGCACCATGGAGAAGGCTTCGCCGGCGGCTATGTCGGCCACAGGGCTGGACTCCTGCTTCTCCGGCTCCGGTTCGACCGCAGCGCCGCTCATCGGGACCAGATCCATTTCGTCCTCCATCGTTTACAGTGACCGGTGAATTTGTGTATTAGATACCAATTACGAATGTTAGTGAATAGGGGTCATGCCCGATTTAAGTAAAAACGGCATTGGTCAGTGGCTCACTGACAAGTCTTCAGCGCTTGGTCGGGCGTTGAGATTTCAAGCCACCCTCGAACCCTGGACCTGCGATGAAGATCCGCAGGTCCTGCAAGCCGCTATTGATGCCGGGATAGCCCTTGACGCCCCGAATATCGCCGGCGAGCTTGCTCAGCAGCCGTCGATCGACCTGATTCGACGAGCACTCACCTATCTGTCGCCCGCCCGGCGCTTCGCCCTGTTGGCACACCTCGATGCGCTGGGCCAACTCCACCACGTCGATATCACCCTCGCGCTTATCGATTCCATCGCCGTCCCGCCCGAGAGCGAGGAGGCCGCGACCGACGTCCTATTCTTGAACAACAGCCTGGCCGCCCTGGAAGCCCAGCGGCTGCTGCACGAGGTCTTCGACCACGAGCGCCTGACCAGAATTCTCATGGCCATCACCAGCACCGGAGGTCCCCCATCATGACGCCCCGCTCACTGTGCAGCCTGCTGCTCTGCGCGGTCTTGGCCATAGCGCCCAATCTGGCCATGGCCCAGACCGATCCGACCGCTGCGGGGTGTAATCCCGCCGCACAGACCCGAATCAACAATATTTCCCAAACCGGTGCCCAGAACGCGCTCACGCGCGTCCGGAACGCCTATTCGCAACCGACCTCGGTGTTCCAGCTCGGATGCTTGAATTCGCTGCTTAGCGGCGGCGGTCTCCCCTCGCTCTTCAATACCAGCGCGATCATGCAGCAGCTGATCAACGCTGCCCAAAATCAGGTCTGCTCCGCCGTCAACCAGTTGCGACAGGCCACAACGCCCTGCAGCTTCAATGCGAACATGTTCTTCGGTTCCCCGGGGATGCCTTCGCTGGGCAGTCTCTGCCAGGCGATGCAGTCGGCTGTCGGCAGCACGGGAATCTCAGGCTCCTCCTCTGGCATCGGCGGCTCGCTCTCGACGAGTTCGGGCACGCCCATCGTCCAGCAGGCCGGGTCGACACCGGCACCTGCGCAGGCGACGCCGGCGTCGAATGCCCCCTCCTCGTCGAATTCGACGCCCCTCGGCACTCTGTTCAGCAATTGAGGCGCACCATGCAGCGACACCTTCTCGCGGCCGGCCTACTCGTCGCCTTCTCGGCGGCGCTGTCCCCATCCGAGTCCTGGGCTCAAGCCTGCGACCCGCCCGGTGCCGCCGCGGCGGCCGGCGAGTCCACTGTCGGCCAGTTGACCACCGTCATCGACACCGGCAGCGCCGCGATCGTTTCCGCGATCACCACCGGCGTAGGGCAGCTGTCTGGTAACATCCAGCAGCTGATCGTATCCAATGGCAAGATCGCCGACGCCAACGCGCAAAACATGGCCGTCATGATCCGCCAGAATAATGAAGCGCAGGTCATGCGGGATTACAGCCCCTCCGGGGGCTCCTGCCAGACGATGTCCGTCACCCAGGGCGTCAGTGCCGCCCAGGTCAACCGCGACCAGATCCACACCGCGCTGAACAGCACTTCGTTCCAGCGGACAGCGTCCGCTCCCGGCACGCCCGCGGCGGCGGGACGCGACGCCGACGCCATCGACCGAATCAAGACCATGAAGCAGCTGTGCCCGCTTCAGAATGGCACCTGGTTCATGCAGTCCTCGACTACACCGTGCCCTGACGTCGATCCGGGTAGCACTCTCCTGCTGCAGGACACTCTCACCTCCAGCCAGGCTCAGCAGAACGCCGATCAGCTGATTATGACATTGGTCAACCCCGCCTCGCTGCCCAAGGCTCCTCCAAACATCGACTCTACGCCGGAGGGACGGCAATGGCTGCTCATGCTGAAAAATCTGCTGGCCAACCTGCAGCTGTCCAGCCACATGATGAACTCTCTGAAGGCCGACAGAATGCCGGTCGCCGACGCTACCTGGATGGCTCAGATCTATCAGGCGGCCGGACTGCCGACCGACCAGCCAATTCCGCAGAACGTCAGCTATGGACAGCTTCTCAAACTCGACGTTCAGCGGCGCTATCGCAATCCGGACTGGTATACCGCGCTCCACGAGATGGAGCCTGCCGACCTGACCCGTCAGCTGCTGCATGGCCAGGCGCTCCAGAACGAAATTCTCATGCGCATACTTTCAAGGTTGGAAGATAACCTGACTGTGAATTCCGTCTCGCTGGCCAATCAGGCCCGCGCCAATGTCACCAATCCGCCCGCGGTGCCTCCGCCGCCGAAGCAATGAGGTTACGACCATGTCCCTTGACGATCTGACCAAAGCCTACGATGCCGGCGCCCCCGAGACCCCGCCCGAGGAGCCCGCGGACGAAAAACACATCGCTGAAGCCCACGAACTCGGCGAGGGCGCTGAGCACACCGACGATGGACATTCCCGCGCACCCGACACGACCCATGAAGCTGTCACGGACAACGACGCGGAAAAGGCCGTTCCGGAAAACGTGAGCTTCAGCAAGCTGGCGGAAGACTGGAGCGGCGAGGAACACCAGACCCTCGCCAGTGAGCGCGGCAATGTCCCGCCCGTCGACGCGCTGCACCAGCTCGCCGGCGCCTTCGGCGACAGGACCGTGGATTTCCCGGACCAACATGCCCCCGAAGCGCTGCAAGCCTGGATCGATCAGCATATGCAGCACGCGCCCTTCGGCGACCATGTTTCCTTCCACGATGCGCTGCACCAGGTCATCCAGTATCATTTCGCCACGCGCGGGACGACCGCTTCGCCCCAAGCTGAAGCCACCGCCAGCGGGCCGTCCGCCGCGGAATCGGCCCGCGCCGCCGGCGGCGGCCAGCCCCACCAGGTCGACGAACCGCCGCCGGCTCTGGACCGCATCAACCCCAGGGTCGGCGCTTCGGCCAGCAGCAAGACCGACCAGAGCAATGTCTATCGTCTCGAGGAAGTCGAGATCGGCCGCGACAAGCGAACCATTCCCGGCCCGGACGACATCCCGCCGCAGTTCGCCCAAGGCCAACCCATCCCGCCGGCGCCGCCGATGATGATGCGCGGGGGTATGGGTGGCGGCATCCCCGCCGGCGGGGCGGGTGCCGGCCTCAGCAACGTCCTCGGCTCGGCGATCGGCGGCATTTTCGGCTTCGCCACCACCACCACCATGGCGGCGTCGCGGGCCATGTCGCAGCGGATCGCCGAATATCTGGATCGCAATAACGGCCCTGCTCCGGCGCTGGTCAACCCGGTCGAGCGCGCGGAATCGATGATCGTCGAAGCCGAGCTCGCGTCGAACCGCGTGATCAAGGCCGCCCAGACGCTGCGCGAGCACCCGACGATGGCTTCCTTTGTCGAGGAGTTCGACGCGTTGGCCCGTCCCGAGGGCAAGCTGATCCCCGATGTCATCCGCCATATGAAGCCCGGCGGAAAGCAGGAAACGCTTTGGGATCGCTTCCAAACCGCCATGGCGGGTGACTCCTCCTTCGCCGAGGCGCACAAATCGCTGGCCAAGGAGCTCGCCTCCCACGAATCGGCCTGGGCCGGCGCCACCGAGGCGGTCGCCGCCGCCAAGGGCGCTCCCGACCAGCTGTGGGCGCGTTTCGACCGTGCGACCTCTGACGTGCGCGCTGCCACCCAGGACCTTCCAGGCGAGCCCGGCAAGTCGTTCGCCGACATGGCGCGTGGTTTCGTCGAAAAGCTGCAGACGGCGTTCGCCCGCGTGTTCCGGCTGGCGCCGTCGCGCAACGGCTCCTCTCCTTCCATGTCCGCATCGTGAGTGTCGGGGGCGCGTGATGGGCGCAGATGATTTCGATTTCCTCAGCGGCGAGCTTTCGGCGATCGGCCAGATCAAAGGGCTGATCGCCCAGAACTTCTCGATGCAGCACAAAGTCCACCACCGGGAAGTCGAGTTGGTCTTGCGGCTCGCCCGGGCCGCCGAATGCAGAGATCCGGAGACGGGCAACCACATCATCCGGATGGCGCTCTATGCGGCTCTCATCGCCCGCGAGCTCGGCATGGCTGCGCCCTATTGCGACATGATCAAGCGGGCGGCGCCGCTGCACGACATCGGCAAGCTCGGCATTCCTGACAATATCCTCTTGAGCCCGAACCGGCTCACCACCATCGAATTCGATGTGATGAAGCAGCATCCCAGCATCGGCCATTCCATCTTGTCAGGCAGCGATTCCCCCCTGATCCAGATGGGCGCCCAGATCGCGCTGCATCATCATGAGAAGTTCGATGGCACTGGATACCCCGATGGCCTGGCCGGCGAGCAGATCTCGCTGCCCGGGCGGATCGTCGCTGTCGCCGACGTCTTCGACGCCCTGACCTCCTCTCGACCCTACAAGAAAGCTTGGTCCCTCGAGCGAACCCGTGAACACATGCTCGGCCTCAGCGGATCGCATTTCGATCCGGGCTGCGTCGACGCGCTCTTCAGCGCGTGGCCTGACGTTCTGAAAATCCACCAGCAGCTGCTGGACACCTGACCGCTTCTGCAGCGGCTCTACCAGGCTAATCTCTACGGGCTTGTGTCCCCGGCCGGCCCGGCCGGCGGCGAAATCATCGTGCGATGATAGTGCGCCCCAACGATTTCCACCGGAATGATGACGGCGCAGAACGCGGCCGCCACGATGTTCAGTGTCTCCGCCTCCGCGGCGAAGGCCACCGCGGCGGCCAGCCACATGAACGGAGCCACGCGTCCATGGGCAATGATGCCAAGCCGATGCCACCAGACGATCACGGTTGAGCGCTTCGCGCTCGACGACGCGCTATGGAAGCACCAGCTGAGAAATCCGAGGCCCAGGACGAAGCCTGAAAAAGTGATCCCGACCAGCACCACGCCGAGCCTGCTGAGAACGGGATTGTTCCAGAGGGCTAGCCACTCGGCGGCAAAGATCGGAATCACAAACAGGATCGCCCACAGTTTGGCCGGAGACCGCATCAAGCAGCTTTCCCTTCAGGCTGTGCTGTTCAGCGCGCCGGCGCGGCCGCCGGCGCCATCATCCTCGCCTGCTGGGATTGAATGATGGTCCGCAGGGACTGGAACTGCCCGTTGCGGATGGTGTTGCGCACCGGATCGCCCGCGGACGGACCGGCGAACAACATGGTCATGTCCAGACTGCGGCCCAGCGTCTGATGGACGACGCCGCAGATGCCATTCGCCAGCACCGATTTGGCGAGCTCACCCATCTGGCGGGCGGCGAGCTGGTAGAGGCTTTCCAGCCCCTCCTCGATCGAGCCGCCATGGGTAGATGCGACCACCAGCTGGCCCGCCTCCGACATGCGCAGGACCTGGCACGCCGCCTCGGCCGAGCGGATCTCGTTGACACCAAGGTAGCGCGGCCTGGTTCGCATGGAGCGGCGCAGCGCCCCCTCCCAGCCGGCATCGCCCTCGACCATCTCCTCCGTGCAGAGGCCATGCCCGTTCGGGCCATAGACACCGCTCAGCGTGAGTTCCTCGACGTCTTGGATGATCTGGGCGAAGCCGCCGTACCGCGTCAGCCAGTTCTTGAACAGCGCGCCGGCGGTGGTGGTCTTGCCCATGCTGATGCCGCCCACGATCAGGACCAGGCCGCGCTTCTTGCCGACCTCCTCGAGGATGGACTGCCGGCGAGTGTCGATCCCAAGCTCGTGCAAATGCGGCACCTCCAGCTTGGGCCGCCGAAGGTGGTAGCATTCCCCTGCGATTACATCGTGGATGACGGTCACGCGGAACCGGATCGGCTCGTAGCGCACCGAGAACTCCTCGCGCCCTTTCGCGGCCAGACCGATCATGCTGTGCAGCCGATCGATGTCGTCGAAAAGCTCGTCGGGGAAATCCATCAGCACATCGATGTCGCGCTGACGTTCGGTCGGCAAATATTTGGCGATCAACCGCCTGCCAGCCTGAGCTTCCGCGGCCGGCCGGATATAGAGGTCCGTGAACCCCAGCTGCATGAATTCCTCAGACGCCACCTGGGTCGCCATAGTGCTTCCTCTCATTTCTTGGCGAGGGCGGCCGCCAGGCCGCCCTCGCCCGTTCCTCAGTACCAGATGACGAAATTCGCCGTAGCGGACGGGGCCTGCCACGTCTTGCTCGTGCCGTTGCAGTAGAGCGTTGCGCCGGTGGCGCTCTGCCCCAGCTGGCCCGAGATCAAGCAGGCAGTCCCCACCGTCTGCAGGGCGGCCGGCAGCAGCGTGTCGCCGGCGACAATCCCGGCCGGCGCCGACACCCAGACCAACGTCGTGTCGCAGACCATCAGTCCGAGCGACGCATTTTGAGCCAGCACGCCAGCGGTCGGACAGGCGGCGCCGGCCGCCACCGTCGCCATGGCAGTAGCATGCGCACCCAGGCTCATCGCATTGCTGACGCCGTTGTTGAACATGTCGATCGGCGCGTGCATCCGCTGCGGCTCGCTCTGACCTCCAATCGGATAGCGATGGAGGTACGGCGACACGATCTGCGTGCCCTCGAAGTAAGTCGCCGCCACCGGGGTCCCCACCGTCGGCGTGAACGCCGTGCCGGGGAAGTTGGCGATCGCCGTGCTCCAACCGCCGTCGGTGCCGCTGATCGTCGTCGGCGAATAGGTGTAAACGCAGCCGCCATCACCGCCCAGATTGGCGGAGACATCGCCACAATCCTGGTCGTTAAGAGCCACCCCGCCGAAATCCTCGACGATCGTTTCCAATTCGCCCGGCGCGATCCGGCGAACCAGAATGACGAACTGCCCGCCGTTGGCCGCCGAATTGACCAGGGAAGGCCAGAGATAAGCCGGGCTGCCGGTCTGGAGCGTGCTGACCGGCAGGACATAGGTCCCCGCCATCGCATTCGCCTCGACCGTGGCTTCGTTGACCGTCACATAATTCTGCGCACCGCGCAGAACCTGGGCCATTTGCCAGGACAGGATCTTGTTCTGCCCCCAATGGTAGATACGGCCGGTCATCGGCACTGCGACACCAATCGCCGTACCGATCACAGCCAGGACGATCAGCAGCTCGATGAGCGTGAAGCCCCGCTGCCTATTCATTCTGTTCATCGCGTTTTTCATGGGACCACCATCACAATCGCCGCGGCGCCGTTGGGCACGCTCGCCGGCACTGGCATCATGGGACCGGCCGTACCAGCGGAGACCAATCCCCCGCTGACGACGCCCGCACCTTCGTAGCCGCTTGTCCGCTGCCTAAGCGCCCAAGCAAGCCGCGCAACCTCGACCACACCGGTTCCGGCTGCGTAATAGGTCACGACGACATTCCCCGCCCCCATCACCGAGACCCAGGCCACCTGGGGGCTATACCAATAGGGAAAGGCCAAGCTGGCGTTGGGGATCACCCCGACATAGCCGGAATTGGCCGCCGCATAGACCAGCGCCGCCTGGTGCCAGACCATCATGTTGTCCGCAAGGGACAGCACCGCCGAATCGCTTGAGATTTGATCCGGCGTATTGGTCAAAGGCAGCCGCAATGGAGCGTCTACGGTGCTCATATCGAGCCGGCCGGTGGTCAGCGACGAAAGCGCGCCGAACACCGCCAAGCCGATAAAAACAACCATGGCGCCAACGAGAGCCCACACCCCCACTCACCGCATGTTGAAGGTGTAGATGAGCGTGTTCGTATCCCCCGCGCCATTGCAGTCGGGCTGGGCCACACCCAGTCCGATTTGGGCCGTCACCGGCACGCTCGTACCGTTGATGGAGATGTTGGTCAGGCCGATGTCGGCGGCGTCGCTCGTGTCCTCGATCACCGCGTCGATGCAGCCTTGCATCGACATCGCCGTGCTTTTGACCTGGAAGCTGGTGACCGCAGCGAGGACGTTCACGGCGCCGTTCCACGGATTGAAAGGACCGCCCGCGCTGGGCGCCATATCGCCCGGGAACACGCCGGCGCCCACGAGCTGCGAGGTGATATCGGTTCCGGCGGCGCCGGTGGTGCTCGCGCCGATGAATTTCTTGCGCGTGCCTCCGACGATCGCCATCAGATCGGTGCTCCACTGGCTCTGGCGCTGGCCTTCGGTCGGAGCGGACTGCCGGTTCCACATGATGCCCACGAAGGTGCCGATGAACAGCACCACGATCAGCAGTTCGATGAGGGTGAAACCCCGCTGCCGGTTAAGCCACTTTTGCGTAACACGCCCCTTTTGCGCAATATCGATATTCGTCATGTTTTCCATCTAAAGTCCTTACCCTCCTTCGAATTAATGGGTGTGCTTGTTCATGTGCTGAACGCTGTCAGCAATGCTTTCGATGCTCTGGAACATGTAGCCGATGATGCAGGCCGCAATCACCATGCCCGCGTAGAAAATGATCTGCGAGAGCCGGTTAAGGCGCCTCACCTCGATGTTCACCCAATTTTTGGTTAACAGGTCAATCAGGCCGCCGATGTCGTCGCGATTCTGCACCGCTTTGATGTCTCGGCCCATCTCTTTGCGGGGAAAGTTGAACGCCACCGTGTCATCGAGCCGCGCCCCCTTCTTCCGCCTTTGCGAGGTCTTCATGATGGCGTCGCCGATCAGATCGCCATCACGAACCCGCAGCCAGATTGCGCGGATGCGCTCCTTCAGCCACGGACTTGCCGTCACCATCATCTGCTCAAGCGCGGTCTTCTGTCCTTCGCCCGACCGCAGCAGAGACGCCAGCGTGCGCAGGAACGCGGACTCGTACCAGAGCTTGTAGAGCGACCAGGGCGGGAGGCGCTCAAACCAAACCCGCGACCGTCCGGTCCACACGTTCAACGTGGTGACAATCAGCACCACCACGCCGCCCGCCGAAATCACCAGGGGCACCGCAGCGACTTCCAGGAAGTCCGAGAGCTCCATGAGCTGACGGAGTTCCGGACTGAACGCCGACGGCGGCATCGTCTTCTTCAGCGGGCCGAACAGCTTGATGCCGAAGACCCACACCACGGCGCCGACCAGCACGATAATGGCGCCGGGATAGGCCAGCGACTTGAAAATCGCCTCCTGCATACCGGCTTCACTGGTGTGCATTTCCTCCGCGACACGCAAAGCGGTGTCGAGCGTGTTCGATGCCTCGCCCGCTCGGATTAACATGCGGTCGCGATCGGGAATCCACCCGCTCATGGCGTCGCTCAGCGGCTCGCTGGCGCTCAGCACAGCGTCGCGCCACACCTTCAGCGCTACCGCCGCCGTCGCCCCCGGGTTGGCGGCTTCGCGGCTATCCTCATCCCAGTCGGACTCGTTCTCCCACAGCTGCTGCAGGGCCTCGCCGAGCGGAATGCCCATCTCGACCTTGCAGCGCAGGTTGAAATAGATTTTCAGGCGCTTCACGCTATCCGTGCGAAACTGGATCTTGGCGAACCGCTCCACCAAGCCGTCGAACGCCTCCTCCCCAAACTGCCGCCGCAGGAGTTTCAGCAGGCGCTCATTTAAATCGTCCAGAAAACTCATCAGGCCGCCTCCATGTCCATCGGCTGGATCTCGTAAAATGCGTTGAGCTCTTCCCGCAGATGCTCGTTGGTGATGAAGAACGCCGCCACGTCGGCTTCGCTCGCCAGCGGACCGAAAACCTCCTCGACGGACTCGGGCGAGAAAGTCCCCTCGAGCATCTTCTCGATCGCGTTCCAGAGCATCGGCATACCATTCAGCCCGTCTGCCGCCAGCCAGTACTCCTCAGCCGCCTCGACATCGCCGTCGCCCAGAAACTTCAGCAATTTGCGGTCGGTGGGGATCACCTCGGCAACGACGGCTCGCCCGAATTGCCCATTGGCGCAGGGCTGGCTGATCGTCTCGCCGTTGGCGCGGACTTTCTCGACGCCGGAACAGGTCCGCCCGCTCGATATGCACACCTTCGCCAGATCTGGGAGCGTCATCGCCGGGAGATCGCTCATGCGTCCGAACGCCTGGCGCTCCATCAACCTCTGCTTCATGTTCGCCACAGCGACGATCACCCGCTCATAGAGCGGCCGAAGCTCGGGTCTTCTCAGCACAGCGTCGTTCAGCGACATCCGGCAGGCACCGCAGAGGCACCGAACAAGCCGCTGGCTGCAAAGCAGCTCCAACAGCTTCGGATCGCAAACCAGGTACTTCTCGATCCCGATGTCCATCAGGCGCTGCGGGATGGCCAGCGCGCTATGGACGTGCAAAGTGGTGTAGATCTGACGGCCAATCATGCCGAGCCGGAAGCAGAACCGAGCGCTCTCGTCGTCGCGGATTTCGCCGAGGAAAATGATGTCCGGCGCCACGCGCAGGACCGACCGAAGGGTTTCCGTGAAAGCGCCTTCGCGCTCCTCGTCACCATGTGCGGCAGAGATGCCGATTCGACGGGCCCCGACCACGCCACCCTCTGTCGGGTCTTCGATCATCAGGCAGTTTCGCCGGACCCCGTAAGGCCCAGTCATCTCGGTCAGGCGATTGTTCAGCACGGCGCGCAGCGTCGTGGTTTTGCCCTCATTCGTCGGCGCCGCGACAATCCGAACGCCACCCGGCGTCCGCCACGACTGCTTGAAATTGCGCTCCTGGGCGGCCGAGAAGCCCATCTTGATCAGATTGAAGTCGTCGGTCTGCGGCCGGCTCCACGTCGTCGGCGCCGGAAGCGGCGGGCGCACCGCGCTGCCGGTCCCCATCAGCTTTTCTTGCGAATAATGCAGACGAATAGCGAGATAGCGCCCCTCTACCGTCTTCATCCATTCGCAGCGCGCCCCCGTCACGCCGTCCGGCATCCGAATCGCGGTCGGATCCTCCGACTTCGCTTCCAGCATGGCCGATTGCGAGGCGCGGGGATTACTGGTCACGCCGCTCTGCATCTTCGCGTTATTGAAGATCACGCCGACAATACGCCGGCCCTCCTCGACCAAGCTGCGCCGGATCTCGTACAGATCGCCGTCGATGCAGAACTGCACCAGGGTCTGGCTTTCCAGCACTTCATAGTGGACGTCGCTGGCATTCAGCTTCGCCGCATATTCGAAGTCCTTTTCGATGATGCGCTTATAGGTGCTGGAGTCGTCACGCGCCGATGGCGCGCTCTCCGCGGCATACCGATAGGCAGCCTTGATGACCGACGGATCTACGAACTCCGGGTCATTGACCTCGAGATTGAACCGCTTCGCCAACTTCCAGACACTGGTAGCCAGCGGCGAACCCTTGTAATTTTCGGCCACCAGCCAGCGCCCGTTGTCGAACAGCGCACAGACCTCTCGGCTGGCATCAATCACATAAGCGCCCAGCTCCCTGTTCCCTGCCGCCGAGAGAACCTCTCCCTCGAATTTCGGAACACCCATCACCGCCGACGGCGACGCGGACTTAGTCGCGGCCGCAGGCTGCTTCGGCTTCTGTGCCGTATGCGGGCCGGGCTTACGGGGCAGCGGCCGCCGAGTCGTCGACGCCTTGCGCTTCGCCGCCTTTCCTTCGAGCAACCAATCTATGGCCGCCATCAGCCCCTGCAACCAGCCCGCCATGGGTCAGTACCCCCCGCCCTGGCGCTGCAGACCGGCCGGGTTGTCCTGCTTCTGCGCCGCGAACGGCAGCGGCTTTTCACGCCCCTGCCCGTCGACCACGATCACCCCGTCCTTGAAGGTGATCGACTGGACCTTGATGTCACCGCCCAGCGACGTGCCACGCGAAACCGACATGCGACGGCCGGTCGAATCGATCAGGACCGCCGTGTAGACGCCCTCGGAGCCATCCAGGTGATCCACGGCGAAGCCCGACGACGGAAGACTTACTCCGGACGGCGCCCCCGGCGCGCCGGCCGGGCCGGGCGCACCTTCCCCGAAATAGGTGTCGCCGTTCTTCAGCCGGGCGCGGTCCTGCTGCTTCTGCTCGATCGACTTCAGATAGCCCTCGATAGCGTCGAGCTTCTGCAGGCGCTCGGAGTAGTCGTTGATCTTGTCCACGTCATCCAGATTGAGATTGGTGCTGCCTTCCGACAGCAGCTTCTGGATGTCGTTGGGGTTACCCCCCTTGTCGCCACCGACCGCCGCGCCCCCATAGGCCGCCGCGATCAGGCACACGGCTATCGCCATCGACTGCTTCTTCATTCCCGCGCCTCATAGATTGTTGCTTCGATATCCCAGGCACCGCCGGCCTGCCGCTTCATCGGACCCAGGACCACGCCCGGCAATCCGTCGAGAAAGGCTTCCAGCTGCGCCGGCGAATAAGGCCAACTGATTCTCAGCGATTGCCGCTGCCACGGCGGCGGGGGCACAGCAGGCGCACCGTCTTTGACCGGCAGACGCTCATCGGGAAGGGCCGACACCGTCGCGGTCACCGGCCGCGCCAGCAGATAACCGGCCACGGCCTGACGGCCGAGCAGCTGCTCGGCGCCACGCGCCTGGAAAGACGCTAGCCCCACCGCCATGCTAGCCGTCTGATTCTGCGCGTCGATCATCGCCCCGGCCGGTATCGCGCCCCGGCCATCCGTGCGGTGCCAGCGAACGCTCAAGCCATTCTCGCCGCAGTCAAAATCGCTCAGCGCGAAGCCAGCCGAACCGGCGGGAACGTTCCTCATCGCCGCCAAGCACGCTTCGATGATCTGCGATGGACGGGGCTTGATCTCCCATACCCTAACCGGCGGTGGCGGTGGCGGAGGAGGAGGCGCGACGGTCGTAGCCGCCGGCGGCGGAGGGGCCACCACCTTGGTCAACGCATCGGCCGGAATCGCTCGTTTATGCTTCGCGGCTTCGGCCTGGTACCGGTCGTAATAGCCTTTGCCGAACCAGACGAGACCCAGCAAGACCACCAGCAATCCGACCAGACGAATCTTGCGGCCGACATCGGCTCGAATGGGCTGCAGGACACCGACCCGCTTGACGTCTGACAGCAGAAGAGACAGGTGCGAATCATCGGCGCTGCCGATTCGCCACTCCGGCGGCGCATAGACCCGGGCCACCGACCCCTTCTCGATGTCGAGACGGGCCTTCGCGTCTTCCTCTTTCTGGTAGAGCTGATCACCGTCGTCCTCGATCAGGTCCTCGCGAACGACGACCACCCACCAGCCCTCCGGCAATTGCCAGCAGCCAACGAACGAGCCGGACGGTAGCGCCGACACCAGCATCGCGGCCGCTGACGGCACTCCAGCCGCATGGCCAGACGCCTTCCGACCGAGACCAACCTGCGCCACGCTCGGCTTCTCCCGGGAGGCCGGCCGCAGGCAGTACATATCGATCTCGCCAGCAGCATCATCCTCGCTGACGCCGCTGGTTTCCCATTGCCGCGCCGTTTGAAGAGCCGCTTTCGACCCACCTTTGGCGTCGATCATCTGCCATTCGAGACCGAGCGCCAGCCGCTGCTTGCCGAGCTTGGTGACGCCCTTAGTCATTGGTGGAGACCTCGGAGGTCGGGGTCGTCACTTGCTTCGGCGTGATCACCACCACCAGGACCTTCCGCTCCACCGATCCGCTCACCATGCTGGTGATCGGATTCATCGGCGCGACCAAGCCGGAACCTGTCGCCGAAGAGTTCTGCTGATCCGAGCCCGCCAAAACCAGGGTGGAACCGCTCTTCAGCTCGACTTCGCCGACGAACAGATTCTTGGCCTGCTTGGGCAGCTGGATCTGCTCGGTGCCAGAGACGCCGGAGGTGAAGGTCGGAGTCCCCGCATTCTGCAGCGAATACTGCAACCGGATGCGACCATCGGCGAAGATCCGCGGCGTCATCTGAGCGATGATGCCCTCCGAAGCGATCTGCGCCACGAGCGTCGGCTGGGTCGCGACGCCATTCGACACGACTCCACCGCCCGACTGCCCCAGATAAGAACTGTCGATGGTGATCTTGCGGCTCGAAGTCCGGTTGTTGAGCGTCGTCATCGGCACGCGGTTCACCACCGCCACCTTGCCGATCTGGCTCAGCGCCTGATACGCGACGCTGCTGCCGCTCCAGCGGCTCAACGAACTGCCGGCAGGCGGATTGATCACCGACGCGGAGACCGAACCCGCGCCCTGGAAGGCGGTGGACATAGGCGCCGCAGACGCGAGGCCGACCGACAGACCCTGGACTCCGGTGAAGACCGCGTTGAGATCCAGACCGTAATTGTCGGCATCGGTGAAATCGACGCTCCAGATCTCGATCGACAGCATCACCTGACGGCTGAGACGCTTGTTCTCGCCATCCAGATAGCGCGCGACCTCACGCATCTTCTCCGGAGTGGTCACCACCGTGACCGATCCGGTCGACGGCGACTCGGAATGGATGCCGTCTCCAGCCGTCAGCGTATCGAGGGTCGCGGTGACATCGGCCCACACGTCGATCGTGGCGTCCAACTTCACCGTCTGCGTCGCCGAGCCGCTTCCACTGCCGGACTGCTGGCCGCCGCCACTGGTGCCGCTGCTGCCGCCCGCGGAAAGGCTGCTGAAATCCGACCCCGTCAGGCCGTCCGTGACCTGCATGGTGCCGGCCAGCGCCTCGAGCTCCCAGGTGCGGGTTTCGTATCGATAAACGCTGATCGTCGCACCGTCAAAGTTCCATGACAGACCGCAACGGCCCGCCACGTAATCGAGAGCCTCGCTTCCGGTTCCTTCCAGCGTCATCGCCAACATGCAGGTCTTCTGAGTATTCCGGCCATATTGCGAGCCATCCGCCGACAGGGCGCCACTCGCTGATCCGAGTGCCGCGGCGCCGACCTGGCCGGAGCCGCCCGCGGCCCCGCCAGCTCCGGCGGCGCCAGCCTGCGAACCGGCACTGGCAGACGAACGGCTGGTGGAGCGACCCGTCCGCTGAGACGGCAGCTCCATGTTGATGGTCCGGATCGGAATATGGATCTTGGCCGAAATGAGACCCAGCAGGTCTTCGGCGCGCTGCGGCGTTTCCGAGCGGATGGCGACCGCGTTGCTGGTCTCCGCAGTCATCGGAAGGGGCTTGCCCCGCCGGAGCGGAACCGCAGCGCTGCCGATCCACGGCGCTTCCACCACCTCGAGGGACTTGTCCTTCACCTCGACACCGGGACCAGGGCGCTCGAATTGCTTCAGCGCCTCGTTGTTCGCGGCTTCGGATTGCTTCGTCGCCTTCTGGATCGAGCACCCCGCCATCAGAAGGGCGGGAACGAGCATCAGGCTGATGATCTTACGGTTCATTTCTTCATTCCCCGAAATAGTCGCTGCTGCGAGTCTTGATGATCAGCGCCGGCGTGCCCGTGTCCTTGTTCGGATGCAGCTGCCCATAAGGACGAAGCTTGCTCTCACGGAAGCCATCGAGAAGCCGGGTAACCGCCGTATTGAAGTTGCCCTCGCTGTCCACCGGCACGCGCACCCGGAAATCGAATTCGGCATCCCAGTCGAGCGTGATGTTCGCCTCCTTGCACCAACGCTGCAGGACCTCCTTCAGCATGTCGCCGGGCTTGGCCGTCCAATGCGGCGCGGGCGGGGGCGGCGGCTCGGCAGGGACTGTCGGCGCGATCGAGACCGAATCCGCCGCCACGCTCCCCGCCTGCCGCCTGATGATGACCGTCGGACCGGTATCCTCGACCACGAGCCCGACCTGGTGGGCGACGTCGGCCAGCACATCGCCAGCCGGTTTTCCACCGTGCCAGGTCACCATGACGGTGGTGTCGACACCGTCGCCGAAGACCACCACCTTGCTGACCGGCACAATCTGCATCACGGCCTGGCTAAGCGGCTCCGGCCCGCCGAAGCCGTTCAGCACCGGCCCTGCGGTGCCGGGCAATAACGAGACCGGTCCACTCGGCTCGGGAATCGGAGCCACGACCGGCGGCGGCGCCGGCGGTGGCGGCGACGACAGCTTGAAATCGGCGTAAGCCGCGGAATGCATTCCACACAGCAGGACGCCCGTGAAAGCAGCGATTTGCGTTTTCGTTACCTTTTGCACCATGGTCGCCCTCGTGCCTGCCCCTAATTGAAACCAGTTCATCATCCGAGCATCCGCGCCAATCCGTCGAACGCTTCGCCACCATCACCTTCACCGAAGTCCTCCGCCGGCGGCCGGACTTCGGCCACCCGAACCGACTCCTGTGAAGAACGCGGCGCCACCGGCTCCGCTTTCACATCCACCACCCCCGCCTCCGAGCGCGTGAAGCCCAGCATGATCAAGCTCCGCACCCATTCGGCCCGCCGCTGAGCCGAACCCGGAAACCGCTTGTGAGCCTCAATAAAGATGCTGTCGGTCGCCAAGCGATCGTCGAAGAACGCGCTCACGCGGTAGGAATTATCCCCCCCCGCCAAGATCAGGCCCTGCCTTTCTTCGCGGCGGCCAGCCGACCGAATCTGTACATGCCCCGCGCATTCGCGAAGGCCGGTTCGCCGGGTATCTCGCCATTTCGATATTCGGTCGCCGCCCGGTTGAAGACGACGGCGCCGCCGCCCACGAAGAGAATTCGTCCCAGCAGCGCGCCCGACCCGAGCCGCTCCTTGACCACCCGCCCGATCTGCGCCCCGACCTCGCCAACGGCCTGGTCCACCAGCTCGCCGATTTCATAGGCGGTTCCCCAGACTTCGATTTCCCGCCGGCGCAACGCCGCCTCCACCTTGGCCCGCCCCAGGTCCTCCTCGATCCCGAATTTTCGGCGCAGCGACTCGCCCAGCAGGTCGACCACCTTCAGGACGCCCAGGTCCTTCTTGGTACCGGACCGACGATGATCAATCTGGCCGCCCCCCACCACGACCGCGATGTCGGTGGTCCGGCCACCAATATCGACCACGGCGATGTCACCCTTCATCTCGGGCCGACCGTTGCCCTTGTCATCGACTCCCCAGTCGACGACAGCGGCAATGCCCTGCGGCACGATCTGCACGTCGCCGATGATGATCGGATCGGCGCCGACCTTCGTCACCGGGATCTTGAAAGACGCGATCTTCTCGGCGATCAGCCGCTCGTTCTTCTCGTTGTTGACGAAATAGTCTCGGAGCGGCAGGCCCAGCACCGCACTGATTTTCTGGCCGCCCAGGCCCATCGCGTAAAGGGCATGGTGCACCGCCACACGGTTCAGCGGTGACGTGTGATAGCCGTCGAACGTCGTGTCCTCGCCATTGACGCCGTCGCCGACCGAGTAGGCCTTGCCCTCCGTCTCATAGACATTTCCACCGGTCCCACCGTCCAAGCTGGACACGCCAATGCCCTGCTCGACCCGCGCCGGCACGGTCTGTCCCACCCCGGCACCGCCGAAGGCCTTGACCCAGGCATAACCGTCATCAACGCCATAGACCTGCTGGAGGCCGGTTGTCGTATTGCCCAGCTTCACTTCCTTCGTCACGTCAACCTCCGATGATACCGGGACGCCATCGCCGGCCGTTCCGGCCCCGCAAGCCAGCTCCTGACCCGACGCAGAGCGCCCTCAATGCTGATTTCTTTATGGTTCAGCCACCCGACCCCAGCGGTAATCAGGACGGCGAGCCAGATGATCCACGGGCTGCTCACCGGAATCCAAATGACCCAGGGCACCAGGACCCTGGCGTCAACAGGGCCGACCTTGACGGTCCGGCCGGAATCTCGCCAAGGCGGCATCATGCCGACACCGCCCGGGCACGGCCGACGACCCACTCGTAGGTCTGCTCGTCGATCAGACCGCGATCCGCAGCCTTAAAAGCGGCCTTGCTCATGGACTGCCCAGCTTCGCGAACCAAGCCCTCGATCTCTTCGGACCACTCGACGCGCGGCTTCTTTAGGATCTGACGGCGGATTTCCTCGCTGAAACCGAGATATTCGCGCAGCCCGACGCGCCGGCCGCCCTTGGCATTCGGCACGAGGATCTGCGCCACGATGCAGCGAGCCGTATGAATGACGTCGAAGGCCCGCGCTTCCTGCTCTTGCGCCGGGAACTCCACCACTGCACGATCCACCGTTTCCGCCACGCTGCTGGTGTGGGAGGTGACCATCGTCCAGTGACCGGTGCGGGCCGCCTCCAGCGCGGCGAGCAGCGTCTCAGCATCGCGCGCCTCGCCGATGTCGAACCCTGCCGGCTTCCGGCGCAGGCCGCTTCGGAGGCCTTCAGCGAAAGAGACAACATCGCGCCCGATTTCATGCTGGGAAATCAGCGTCCCTTCGACCTCGATATCGTCGTAGGTGTATTCGATCGGGTCTTCGAGCGTGATGACCTTGCCGCAGCCCCCCCGAGCGCGCCAACGCAGGATCGCCACCTTCACCGTGGTCTTGCCAGCACCGGTCGGACCGGTAATCCAGATCATCCCGTTGCGGGGCTGCAGCCAAGGAAGCAGATCAGCTTCCAGCCCCAGAGATTCGATTTCGGGCGCAATCCGCTCGATCACGCGCATCGTCACCTGTTGGCCGTGTCTGCCATCAGCCCAGAGCGGCATGATGTTGACCCGGAAGCGCTGTCTGTAACTGTCCTCGCCACGCTCCCCGACAGAGAATTCGTAGGAGCGGTCGAGATACCGACCACCGGCCAGCTGCGTCTTTGCGGAGGTGTCCTGAGTGATCGTATCGATCACCATCTGCATGTCCGAACTGTCGAACGCCTTCCGGGTGCCATAGCGCAGCACCCCGTTGACTTCGACGCGCACGATCTCGCCCGACTGGAACGTGATGTCCGACGCGCCGTTTTGTACGCAATGCAGCAGGAATGGATTGAGCTCGGCCGGCTGAAGCCGGACGCCGCGGCTGTTCCAGATCAGCGAACCGTCGGCTGCCATGCGTCCCCCTTCTTGTCCAGAGAGGAGTTCGAGAGGATGCGGACCACCCGGTTTCCGACGTAAAGCACGTCGCCACCCCCGGTGACGCCCTTGTCCTCTTCATCGGTCACCGGCATGTTCATCACGCCTTCGGTGACCAGCAGCCGGAATTGCACCATGCCGACGAAGTCACGGCGCAGCCGCTCGACGTCACCCTGATAAATCTCATCGGCCTGACGCACGCCGATCGCATAACCCTTCGCGACTTCCTTGCGCCAGATATCACGCTCCTCATCGGTCCTCGGTAATAGCAGGGCCGACGGAAGCGTCACCTCGGCGAAATCCTCATGCCGTCCCGCCAGATAGTCTCGCCAGCTGCGCGGCGCGGTCACCAATCCTTCGGACATGATCTTCCGGTAAACGCGACCGATCACCTCGGCTCGGTCCCGCTTCTTGCCGATCTCCATCGCGGCGGCTTCCTCCACCACCGGCGGCTCGATCAACAAGCCGGAAGGCGCGGCCAGCATCAGGGCGCGGAAATCGAATACCCGGTCGAGGAGCGAAGCCATCGGCTCGATCTCCTGCCAGATCTCCCTGGAACGGATCGAAAGACCCCCGCGAATCCCGTAGGACCGTGCCGCCTCTCGCTGTCCCTCGGGACGCGGCTGCAGCTTGCCGTTCGGCGCCTGGGCGTCAACCGCACCGCGATCGATCTCCTGCAACGCCTTCAGCGTAAGCGGCTGTGTAAGCTCCTCCGCATGGCCCGCGACCGCCAACAGCGATATGGCCAAACCCATCACCACCAGGATGGGCCGCAGAGTCACCCCTAGAAGCAGCGAATAGCCGCTCTGTGTGTCCGTGCCGACCATTCGGAGGTGCGCGATCAGACGAACCGGTAGGGAGACGATCGCTTCGATAATGCTCAGCGACCAGTCTATGGCGCCGCACACCGACGCCCACGCCATATAGCCGATCAGGCCGACCTTACGGCTGCGCATATCGTACCTCGACAGTGCCCGCGCCCGCCTGGTCATAGACGACGGCCACATCTACCCGCTTGCCGCCCTGCAGGCCGATGTCGCGCAGCGCGTCAACGATCCGCCGCGATTTCTTGTCCAGGTCCACCACCACGGGGATCGCCGGCTTCCGACCCAGGGCGCGATAGGAATAGCCGGCCTCCTTCGCCAGCTTCTGGGCCAAGGGCTCGATCGGTCCGACCCAACCCATGGTCACCTCACGAGCCAACTCGGCTGGTACGTCGCCGGCCTGCTCGGCAGCGGCATCCGACACCGGGAGATGCGCCTGCTCGGCTTCGGCAAGGTCACGCAACGACGCGACGGCCTTGTCGGCGGCCTCCGCTAAGCGCTCCTTCACCATGTCCTGTTTCGGCGGCGGAGAAGGCGGCGGCGTCTGACACGCACTCACCTCCACAACCATCATCACGGTCAACGCCGTCGATATAAGCCGCACGAATGCCCCCATGTTTCGTATTCGGTACCGATAGCAGGATATACCACGGCCCAAACAAGAGCTTCAAGCGCCCGTTTCACAGAAATGCCACCGCGCGCTCTCTATCGGAGAGCCGCCGTTCGCAGGGTTTCAGAAATCTGGTTGAAAACGCACGCTGGCTGCCAGTGCCAGACGCCGTACGCTAGGCGGCGGATTACCGTGATCCAGCGTGCGTTTTCTGCAACGCCGCCGATATTTCACAACCACCGAAATGCTTAAAGATTACCGGCTGTTACGGGTGTCTTCGCTGCGCACTCATGATAGCATTGTGGTTGCGAAAACGAAAGCATTGTTGACACCAGTAACGGGGGTAGATATCGAATATGTGACAGGCATCAATTCTCATCTGGAAATCAGGTCATGGGCGACGACGAGACCCCCGAAGCGGATATCCTGGCTCAGTCAGTGGCCGACCAATCCTTCGTCCCCGCCCCCACCACGGCTTTCTCGTACCGCCAGACCGCCCGTCGCCTCGCAAACCGCTACCTCAGAAAGCCCGACGCAGAACGGGGACCGGAGCCGCTGGGCGTCAATCCGGCGGGCTTCATCATTTGGTTGGCGAACATGCGGATGGAGTGGGCCCGTAACACCTGGCGCCAGAACAAGTCGGCCGTCGTGTTTGTGTTTTCAGAAGCCGGCTTGATCGAAGACGCCAAAGCACTGAAGGCGATCGGATCGGAGGGGACCAAACGAAAAGGAACCCGTACCTCCGCGACCAAACGCAAAGGGTTCCCGGCGCGCGATCGAGATCGGATCAGCAGATGGCTCGAAGCGCGCGACACCAGCGCGGCCCACGAACTCATCCTCTGGATCAGGGCGACTGTGGCAACAGGCCTCCGACCTTGTGAGTGGGCCAATGCGACCTTCGCCATCACCCCCGAAGGAAGTCCGCAGCTCGTCGTCGTCAATGCCAAGGCCACCAATGGACGGGCGCACGGACCGACGAGAACCATAAACATGGCGTCCTATCCGGAAGACGTCGTCCAGGACGTCCAGGCGCACAGCAATCACTGCCGCGCAGTCGCCAGCGCCGGCGAAGAAGCCTTCTATCACTTCTACACCGCCATGCGCCGACTGATGGCCGAGGCCAGCCGCGCTTTGTGGCCGAGGCGAGACCGCCACTACACCCTCTATTCGCTGAGGCATCAGTTCGCGGCCAATGTGAAGCAGGGCATCGTGAGCGAAAGCGACGAGGACACCCGCTCCACTGTCGGCGCCCTCATGGGGCATGCGACCGACGACACCGCCGGCTTCCACTATGCCAGGGCCGCCCAGGCCGACAGCGGTCCGCGCCAATTGGTGCCAGATGCAGCGCCCGAAGAGGTCGCCCGCGTCCGTCGGGTTGCCAGATCCAGGCCGGCCGACCCAGGGATGGCGCCGGCCGGTCCGTCCCATGGTCCATCAGGCTGATCACAGAAAGGATTCAATCCTTTCGTTCTCTTCGATAAAATTTCCGATATTTTTGCATTATCTTGTCAACATTGCGCAACGCGCCGACGCCGCGACATATTGGGAGCGTTGTCTTATTGCGCCGCCACCTTGGATACGGCTAAATCCTTGTGAGCCCCGCTTATTTTCGGGTACCTAAAAGGCTCTATCCACTTTCGACGCCTCCAGTTAAGGTCGTGATCTGCATTGCTTGAGAAGTCTATGCCGACCCAGCAATTTTTAATCCTTCCGTCAGAACAGCACGCTATGGCTGTGTCCTTGGTAAAGGAAGCCATCAGCACGAATAAGGATTCGTTGCCTGAGCTCAACCAGCTGCTGGCCTGCCTGCAGAACAATGCGAAGCCCGTCCTTGGTGCCGAGGACGCTATCGCGCCGATGCGCTCCACCCTCGAGGTGCTGGTCGACACCGTCAAAGACGCCCTGCCCTACATCAAGAAGATGGAGCAGGAGACCGATTCCCATATTCAGCTGACCGAGTCCTTGGACACCGCACTGTCGGATGCCAGCCAGGTGCTGGACGCCTGGTCCGCTCCGCATGACGAGCCGGCCCCTACGACGCCCGCGCCGGCCACGCCGGCCGGCCAGCACGCTCAAACGGACAACGTCGCCCCGCTGCCGCGCCGGTATCGTCCGTAATCCCCTCCGCGGAAAAACCGTTTCCACCCGGCAGATATCCGTCTTCACGGCAATCCGATGACAGGTCGCCCTGGCCGATCGCCGACCGGCCGGCTGCCCTATCCACATATTTGAATTCTTAGAAGAGGTCGCCCTGGACCGCCCGCCGGCGCGCGGCGGTGGTGGCGAGGGTCTTCGTGCCGGCCGCCGGCGTGGGCAACAGATCGTTGATCCCCCACTTGGGCGGGAACCAGAATGAGATCGGCAGCGACCTGGTGGGACGGAAGACCTGCTTGATCTGGGTCCGCCCGTCCCGGCCGGCCACGTCCGGGTGCGCGACCCTGGCGTATTTGTTGACCTCGCAATATAGGTTCTGGCAATCGATCAGGTGAAGCGGCCGGCCCCACAGCGAGCGGAACGCCAATCCGAGCCGGGAGAATTCCTCCTCCTGGCGTTCCATTGTCCACCGGATGATGTCCGCCGGGGCCATCCCCGCGGTGTCGGAGAAGCATTTCGAGATCCCAGACAGGGCACCCGGGCCGGCCACTACGAAGTCGTTCTCGTCCCACGCCAGCAACGGGCCGTACAGCAGGTCGACCGCATATTGGAAAGCGAGGAAATCCCCCATCAACGGGTATCCGACCAGAAGGTGGTACACCGCGTCTAGGGATGGCTGTTGCACCAGGCGGGCTGGCAGCTCGTCGAGCATCATGCGCTCCAGCAGCCGGAGGAAATTGACGTGCTTTCGTGGCGATTGGAACCCGGGCGCGCCGGTCGGCATAATATAGGCCGCCGAGAACACGGACTCGCCCCGCGCCATGGCGCGGGCCAGCACCGCCTCGAGGCGGGCGACATCACAGTTCCGCCACGAGATCTCACCGAACTCGGCCACCATCAATTCCCAGGTCTCGATCTTGTTGAAGATCTTGAACAGGATCGTGCGGAAGAAGACCTCGGCTGCAGACTGATCTCCGCGATAGATGACCTCTCGGATCAGATATTGGGAAACGCGGTCCGCCGCTCGATAGGCATTCGTGAATTTGTGCTGCTGAAGGATCGGATCCGCCGACCAAATTCCCGCGCCTGGCCGCTCGATCCGAGCATAGAAGGCGTCCTGGCGGGCGGCGGCAAACCGCCAATAGGTGTCGAAGACGGGGGTGGGAACCGGCCGCCTCACATCGTCACCCGTTCCGGCCGGCAACGTGCTGGCGCAGCTGGAGAAGGACGGCCTTGCCGATCGCCACTACCAAGGCCCCGCCGAAGGTGACACCGGCGGACCGCCAGAACAGCGCGCTTATGATCTGAGGCATCCGATGGACATAGGCGGCGATCTGCACGTCAACCTCGGCGCCAGCGACCGCCCAGTAGAAGAATGGGTAGAACAGCTGGGCGAAGAAGCCGAGCATCGACACCAGCATCAGCAGGCGAACACGCTCCTGCAGCAGCTGCTTCGTCGACCTGGTCGTCGGGGCCAGACCGGCCGCCGCAATGATGATGTCCTTCAAGATCCGCCCTCGCCTAAACCGTTGCCCGCACCGAGACGAATTCGTCTCTGGGAATGATGGCGCCGTCGGCGCCGAGGAAGCCCCATGACCTGACCTCCGGTCCGTGGAGGAAAAGCGTCCAGGCCCATGACCCGTCGAGCAGTTCCACGCGGTGGAAGCGGCTGCCATCGTCCACAACACGGTCACCCGGCGCGCGCCAGGCCCTCGTACCGTCTGCCCCGACATCGAAATAGCCGCCGGCCAGGATGAGCGTCTCCCAGGCCCAGGAATGATTATGCGGCACGTCCGGATCGTCTCGGTGGAAGCAGTGAATTCGAAGCACCCAGCCGTCGCGTTCCGCCAGCGCCCACTGGCTGAAGAGTGGATCACCGCCAAGATGAACGCCACGCGACCTGGTCGGCCGGGTCTCTCGGGCACCGGCCAGGACCAGCGCCTGCAGCGCCGGCGATGCGGCGATCGCTTCGAACAGTTGGCGCGGATGGCCTGCCATCTCGACGAGCTGGCGATCCGCTCGGCCGGCTTCGCGGCGCAAGGCTCTTTCGACGACATCAACGGCCTTGTCTTCGTCACCGCCCAGCAGGCCGAACGGGACGACGATCCGGCGGGCAGACCTGCGAATTCGATCATGCATGGCTTTCTATCCTGTCAGCCGACAGCCCGAAGGCGCGGCGCCATGAGGAACTCCTTTGTGACGTCAACCTTGAAGCCGCCGTCCGGATCGTGCCGAAGGCGTGTGACACCTCTCGTCGCCGGCGAACTCAGCCCGGCCACCAGACGCTGGGCGATCTCGAGGGCGCGCTCCTCGTTGTCCTCGCCGTGAATATCGACGCTGCCGACCCCTCCCCAGGGCCCGTCGACCACGAAGCAAGGGTTGCTGAAGCCCTCGAACATCAAGGGGCCGGTGATTCCGAAGCCGCTGTCGAGCCACCCCTCGACCGGCACAAGACGATCGGCCGCATCCCAGTCGTGGCGCTTCAGCTGGTTCCTGGTCATCTCGACATAGCGGTCAATCATTTGCGCACCGACCAGCGGTCCATGCGCGGCCTTCGTCCACTCGATCGCACCGTTCAGCAGCGCCGCCGCGATCACTTCGGGTTCGATATCCTCGGCCTGTGCCTGCTTCACAGCAGTGCCGAGCAGTTCCTGACAGCGCTGCATAACCCGCCGGTTCCGCACCAGCTGGTCATCTTGCTCCGCCGGAATGCTCCCCAAGATCTCGGGTGTATCAGCCATGGATCGCGCCCCCACGGAGGCGCGCGATAGCCGCGGCGACCGCCTCTCGGCGACTGCCCACCTGGTCATACAGCGACCCGACATTGGCCCAGGGCAGATCCAACGTCATCTTCTGCAGCACGATCAGCGAAGCACGCAGCGCCTTCTCCTCCTCGAGGAGATCCTCGAGCGTGGCGTCGTCGATAGACGACTTCGGCGCGCGGAGGCGGTCGAAGACCGGTTTGAGCTCACCTTGCTCAGCCGCATACATCAGCATGTCGACCAGGATGTCGAACGGCAGCTCAGGGGACCCGCGGGAGATCTTCCCGCTGGCGTCGGGATAAGCGTATTTGATCGAACGCTCGGTGTAGTTTCCCTTGTCCCAGGAAGCCCAACCGATACGCAGCTCGCCGTCTTTATAGGGAATCTTGTGAGTGGTAATCACGGCAGAAAGGTCTCCTTCGTCATGAAGCTGCAGCCGGGGGCGGTAATCTCAAATAGGGATCTGCGCCTTGACGACGCTGAGCAGAGCATCGCCCAAAGCCGCTTCCGCAGGGTCATGGTCATCCGCTTCGGCCCACTCGGTCGGAATGACAAGCTGGCCGGAGGGGAAGGGAAAAAACTTGTCGTTGGTGAATACGGACGTGAAGAAGGTGTCATCAGGGTGGACACCCGCTTCAGTCCGATAGCCGCGCGTTGCCTTGACGGGCTCTTTCATCTGGGGATTTCGTACCCAGACCACCTGCTGGAACGGCGCCGTATTGATGGGCTTCCAGTTTTTCGTCTCATTCATCTATGCCTCCTTTTGCCATGACGGCGGCGTTGGCGGATTGCGGGCCTTTCCAGCCTCGATCAGCCCCAATCGACGATCTCTTCGTGGTCGTAGCCAAGCGTTCGCGGATCTTGGCTGTAGCCGCACGGCGAAGCCCCTCCAGTTCCTGATAGACCTCGATGATCAATCGCCTCTCAGCCTCCGTCCGCCCATCTTGCATGCGCAACACGGCCCTCTTCGCCATATCGATTCCATCTGCATGCGCATCGAGGACCGCGTCCGCCTCGATCTCTGCCACCAATGCGGCCACCGCAGCAAGCCGGTCAGCTCGGCGGGCGCGTTTCTGAGCGGGGATAGCGACACGGACCAAAGCGGTCTCCTCAGTGTTCGGCAGCAGCGAGAGAGGTACGCAGTTCAGCCCGGAGATCCATCCAGAGCCGGCCGAGCATATTTTGCCCGGTGCGATTTGGCCCCCAACCCCAAAAGTCGTCGCGCCAGGAGTTTTCGACCAGTTCGCGATCGCCAGTGGCGAGCAGCTTACGGCGCACGTATTCGTGCTGAAGCGCTTTGGCGCGGATGATCATTCGCATTTTTTCCACCTTCACGTCGTTCCAGTCGGCGCGCTGAAGATGTTTGTTTTCCTGCGCGATCTTGAAGGCATCGTGGGCGGAAGTTGCACGCTGAACAGCATCGGCGACCGCCATTGCCTGTTCGCTTGGTACGGCGCCACCCAGACGACCGTTGGCAGCTCCGGTCGCAAAGCGAAGCCAGTGGTAGCAGTGCTCGGCGGTCTTAAACCTGTGGTTAGAAGTCCACTCGACTTCGAAGCTGCTGAAGTTCGAGAGAACATAAAAATCCTGCTCGTAGAAACAGACTCGTTCCGGCGTGTCAAGGCCATGGCACTGGACTTCCGACCGCGGCATCGGTTCGATGCCACAGAGACCGCCAGCAGCCGCCACCACGAAATCAGGAACGCCGCGGCTGTCGCAACCACTTCCCTCCGGCGGCATGTATTTTTCCACGATCCACGCCAGACTCGAATTCATCGCGCGAAAGCGAGCTGCGATATCATGCAAGCCTGCAGCGCCAAGCTCAGCGAGCATGCCTTCCGCATCGGGCTCGAGGGTGATTTGAGGCAACGGCGAATATTTCGGCTTCGCAGCCTGCTTCGCCCTGATCTGCTCAACCTTTTGCCAGACCCGATGGAGCTCGCTTTCTCCGGCCTGGTGCATATCGGCCCCGCTGGCGAGGCACAGAGCGGCCAGCGTGACCATTACGCCTCCGACTTCCTGCTGCAGGTCACCGACCGGGCGGCCGAAGACATAATTCACCAACTCGAAAGCCTCGTTCATCTGGCAGCCGTTCGCTTGCACAAGCTCCAGGGCTTCTTCCAGAAAGCGATGGTTCCGCTCGACCTTGTCGGCACTAATCTCGGCCCCGAAGCAGAACCCCATCCACGACGCGACGCGCGTCTGGAAGCTCGCCGTCGATTGATCAGGCGCCGCATGATATGCAGCGGTGATCTTCCTCTCTTCCTCGGTCAATTCGATTCCCTCCAAGGGTTCACACAGCTTGGCTATCGCCGCTGGTGACAGCGTTGGACCGTTAGGCCTCGACGGGCTCCCGCTCGATCTCAATCTCCAGCACCTGCCCCTCTCCGACCTCGATCCCCATTTCCTTGGGCGGTCCGTAGCCCTCGATGAACGTGGTAAAGTCGTCGACGATGCCGCGGGCGCCCAGCTGGGCGAGGTGTTCGACATGCTCGGTGATGCCGTCAAAGTCATAAAAATTGTCCCGGAACTCCTGCATGAATTCCGGGGTGAACTTGCTCTCGTCCACCGTGACCTTGACCTTTTGGGTGACGAGGACCTCGAACGTCTTGATCGACATAACTGCACCTCCGCTGACACTGTATCGACAGTATCACCGCAGTATCATCACAGTGTCAAGATTTTCGAAGTAACCGCCGCCGGCGGGGAGATCGCCGGCGGCGGCTCGCACTGGTGACTTCGCCGAGGCGACGACGAGGACACACCCGCGATATGGATTCTATTCGGCAGGCACCTGCTCGGGCAGCAGCTTCGATTCGGCGAGCATCCGTGAGCTCGCGCTATCGGCGCCCTGCCCTCTCCCGCTACCGCCCCATTGCCGATTGATCATCTCCTCCAGGATTTCCTGGGCAACTGAACAACCTGCCATCTCGTCGGAAATCCCGGCAGCGGCCCGATACGCCGTCCGGCGCTCCACCTCGCTCTTGGCGCTTCCTTCAGGGAAGACTTGCGCCAGGATCTGCCGGGCGCGCTTCGGCCCGAACTCCTTGTAGAGCCCATTGCGAATCTCGACATCTTCGGCGGTGGTCGAGAGCGCCCACAGCTTGATCGGACCCGCGCTGGACACCAGGTACTGCATATACTGACCGTTCTTCGTCCGCAGGATCGCCAGCATAGGCGCACCCCAGCTTTTCGGACCGTTGAGCCTGGTGCGCAGCACCACTTTCGCTGTCTCGCCCAAATTGAACTTAGCCGCCACATCTTCAACGCCGACGCCTTCGCCGCCGGCGCCGAAGATGTAAATCCCGGTCGCCAGCTTGACCATCGGATCGGAGAAGTCTTCGATCAGCTGGGACGACATATAGACCTGCATATTCCACTTTCGGCCTTCGCGGCCGTCGGTCATCACCTGGGTGCGAGCGTGCGTCACGCCCTCGGTCCGGTGGAATTCGTCATAGCCGAGGCGCTTGGGCACCGCCCTCATTTCGGGAATCGTTTTTGCGTAATAGTCGCGGTAGAGCGGATCGACCTCGTTGACCAGCTCGTCGTCGAGCATCCAGGTCTTCGTCATCGCGTGGCGGGCCAGCATATACATGATGCCGCTCTGCTTGCGCTCCTCGTCGCCACCCTTCGGCGCAACGTCGGCCAGGTCGAGAATGCAGACCCTGGCACCGCCGATATCGAACTTCGTCGGGCCGGCAAGGACAGGATATTGCTTGGTGGCGGCCATGATGGCGAATTCGAAGAAGGCCAACACGGATTCGGAGCTGCTGCCCACCATCTTGTCGGCCAGCAACGTGCGCACGCGAGGCTTCCGCGCCGCCACTACCGCATCACCCAGAAGGGGCGAGGCATAGCATTGGGCCAGGCCGCGCTCATGATGGGCACCAACGGCGAACAGCTTGTCCACCACCTCCCACCATAGGGGCTCTCTGCTCAGCTTGATCCCGTGCCGCTCCAGCGCTGCGTCGACCAGCGGCTCGATCCCTTCGAGATAGCCGTGCGGTTCCGCGCCATTGTCCTCCTTGTCGGAGCGCATCTGATACATTTCGTCGATGACGAAGGTGATCAGCTCGGCAAGGCCTGGCGGCGGGACGTCCTGCCCAGCAGACAGGCAGATCACCATCATCAGGTTGCGCAGGAATACCAGCCCGCTTTGCGGCGGCTTGCGGCAACCCGGCGGGGTGTCATAGGGATTGATCGCCCCGTCGATCGACATCCTCAGCTTGAAGAAAGCCGCTTCGTGCTTCCTGCCGGCCGGCAGCCCTTCGCGCACGACCGAGATGACACCGCTGCCCGACGGGCCGATATCCATCACCCCGAGATAGGGCAGCTCCGCCTTCGTGTTGCTGAGGATATAGCTGAGATTGAACATGTTGGCCTGGGCGCTCTTGCCGCTGCCGGGTTCGCCGAAATACAGGTCGAACCAGAAATTCTGCAATGAGGTGCCAAGGCCTAGCGGCCAGATTTTGCCATCGGCCGAGCGCAGCAGGACCGCGCCATTCTTCCAGGGCGAGCTTGGCCGCTGCAGCGGCAAAAGCCGGACAACCTTCTCGAGCGGGCCGCCGGCGGCCGGCGCCGTCGATTTACGGTGGAGCGCCAGCGCCGAGGCGAGCGTGCTCTGGAGCGGATCACCAGCACCGCGCTCGGTCTGGCAATAGCCCCACCGGTCGACCGTCTCCATCAGCGCCGAGACCCGCCGCTCGAGCAGGTCCTCCTCCCCGATCGGCGCCCAGGTCGCCAGCGTCACCCTCAATTTGACAATCGGCTGGTCTTTGACCGCCAGCAGACCCTTGATGGACTCGGCGATGAGACCATTGTCGCTGTTGGCGAAGGCAAGCATGGCGGCGATCATCTTGAGGAAGCGCTTGCCGCCCAGGCCACCGCTTTCGATCAGGAACGAAATCCGGAAGGGGATGTTCCTCGGCAGCTTGTTCAACAGGACCTGGAAAGGCTCCTCCTCCTGGGGGAGAAGCGCGACATCGATCCCTGACCAAAGGCGGCAGCCGATCTTCTCGACCGTCCCCGAGATATCTTTGGCGTCACACCCCCTGGAAATCTGATGCGGCAGAGGCGGCCACAACACGTCAGACGGATCGTCATCCGGTCCGGTCGGAAAGCGTGGACGGGTGTCGTCGCCCGGCAGGCAAGCCCTCCAATTATCGGCGTCGGGATCGACCTCGCCAGTAACCTCGGCCCGGGCCCGCTTTACAGCCGAGTGGACGTCGATCAATTCCGCCTGCATCCCATTGTCCTGGAACAGGCTCATCAGCGTGTCGACCGTGCCCTCGTGCTTTACCAGCAGCTCGCGGACAGCGCGGAACGGATATTGGGCGTTGCGGGCCTTCACCCACACACGCTCCACCGCCTTGGCCGCCAGACGCTTCCACTCCGCTTTCGCCAGCGCGGCCGGCGACGTCCAAAAAACGATGTAGCAGGCTTCCCACGCGAGATGCTTGGCGAGGTTTTTCCCCTCCTCCTCGATCAGATCGTCGAGATCGATCCCCTTCGCCGCGGCGGCGGAGCGAAGCGGCTTCAGCATTTTGGGGATCAGCGCCAGGCTGCGGTCCTTGTCCCGGCAGAACCATACCTGCATGTGGGCGCCGGGACGGTCGAAGATCGGACGGAGTTCACGGCTGACCAGGTTGACCATGTCCTCGTATTCGACATTGCCGGACAGCTTCCGCGTGCCATCCAGACGAATCATCGACACCAACGAACCGTCATAGCCCACCAGCGTCGTCGAGTTCTCCGCGGTCTCCAGCGTGATGAAGGTGTCGAGCGACCGCTTCAGGGACATCTGAATGATGGCGGCGATCTCTTCGACGGTTTCGATGATCATCTTGCAGCCCCCGCCATTTCGCCCACTACCGCACTGAATTCTTCGACTGGAGCGGTCGCCAGCTCATCCAGCTGGTAGACCACATCGCGTTGCCCCATGGCGCGCAGCAGGGCGACCGGTCCAACCTTCGCCTCCCCGCCCCAGGTGGCGTCATCCACCTTGCCCGTCCGCATAGCAAAACCCATTGGCACCTCGAGGCCCAAGCCCAGGGCGTCCCGGATCAGGCGCTGGCGGTCGCGCGCCGCCGGCGCCACCACCGTCACCGTCCCGGTGCCGTAGGAAAAAACCTGCCACCCCTTGCGGCTCAACAATTCGGCCAGCATGAACATCTGCATCCGATCGGCCGCACGAAGCCAAGACGCCCGCCAGGAGATCCTCGCCGTCTGCCCCCGTGGGGGTCTGGATTCACGGCGCGTCGCTCCGACCCAGAGATTTTCGGCGGCCAACCCGACCGACCAGGACGACAGCGCCGCCGCCGAACCCAATGCCCCCTCGATATGTTCGCCGAGCTGCATCGATCCATAGCCGCCGCCGACCCATGCCCCGATCACCTCGACATTCGCGAACTGCGACAGGACGCCCAGCTCGGGCGATGTCACCCATTCACGCCGGATCGGCCGGTCCATCTCGTCACGGGCGCCAAGGCCAAAGCCCAGCGTGTCGCCGACGCCGTCGATGCCGTGGATCTTGACCCGGGCGACGGCTGGGACGTCGAGTTCCATAAGCCATTGCAGCCGCTTGCCCGGCGGCGGGAGACGGGATTCGGTCAGGTGTCGCCAAGGTCCGAGCGGTACCGGCTGGCGGAACATCGCCGCGGCGTGGACCAGCCTGGGCACGCTGAGCGCCACCAACTCGGTCTCCTTGGCGACGCGCAGCGGCGTCCGCGTCCATTCCTGCAGCGCATCGCGCGTGACCTCAGTCGCCTTGCCGTCGGGGAATTCGGGCGGATCCAGCAGGTCCGCCATCTCGTGCGCCAGGGATGCGGCGCGCAGGCGGTGAACGCCCATCGCCCTCGACACGGTCATCACATGGCTGAAGAGGCCCGCCAGATAGGAAACCCGGACGGAGTCGTCGATGCCGACGACCCCCCACTCTTCCTCGATCCGATCGAGCCTAATTCGCAGATAGCCGGCATGGCGCAGCCAGCCATTCCAGCCCTGGCCACTTTCATGGAAGGCATCGAAGCCAAGATTGGAAAGCCACAAACAGCCGGTATCGAGGTCACCGATGCCGGCGATCCGCATCGACTCCCCGCCGTTCGCGGAAACCCAGCCAGGGCCGGGTTTGCCGTTGTCGAACAGCACCACACCAAACTGTTCCGGTTCAGCGCCCACCGTCAGGAAATCCCCAGCTGCGCGGAAGCCTTGTGCAGCTCGTCCGCCCAGGTCTTGGGCAGATGCTTCCCATATGGCCCCTGATCGGCGGACCGCCAGAACATCACAGCCTCGCCGATGATGTTCTTGGATTCCTTGTCGTCACGCCGCATCAGCTTCTTTTCCGGCAGCAGCCGGAGCCCGGCGAGCTGGCCGCGACGGGCGTCGAAGCCGTCGCGGCCGAGTTCACCGACCAGGTCGGAAATCGCATCGGCCAGGATGCCGGGGTCTGGGGACACCTCGAGACGCTTCCGCGCCTCGTCCACCCGGCTCTCCAAAACCCCCAAGGCCGATTGTGCCCATGTGCGCGGTTCGCCTACCACGCCTTGCGCCACCCAGATGGCGCGGACGATGTGATGCAGAGCAGCCTGACCGATCTCCGGAAGCCAGATCAGGCGACCGGCGCGCTGCTCGCCGGCAACATCGAGGTGCAGCACCAGGTGGCACAGGAAACACACCGTCTCCCCGTCTTCCACCGATGTCACCGGCGCATCATCTTCCCATTGACCGTCGATCCGATGGACCTCCTGCCATTGGGTCGAGCGGAACCCGCAATACCTGCAGGTGAAGTCGTCACGCTGGAAGACTTCCGGCAGGCTCTCCGCCACCGCCTTGCTCAGCACGGCCACTCGGCCGCGCTGAGACGAGGTGCTGACGGAAAAGCCAAGAGCCCGCAGGGCTGGGGTTCCCATTCCGCCCTCTTAGAAGTTCGGCTTGCTGACGGTGTTGCTGCCAGTCAGCTTCAGGGTGCCCTGGGTCAGCACGACCACGGTGGTGGCGCTGATCAGCGCGACGCCGGCCAGCATCTCGACGATGATGCCCATGATGCTGATCTGCGCGTTGGGATTCTTGGAATGCTTGCGCCACTCGATCAGGCCATGCACGACGAAGCCGAGACCCGCCGCATAAGCGACGCCGGCCAGCAAGGCCGGGATCAGGGCGATATCGGACGTAAGACCCGAGAGCGAACTGCCGAGGGTCTGAGCCGTCGCCGACTTCGTCGCGATCAGTTCACTGCTGAGCGCCATGAGCGTGGTCTGCAGGGAAACCACGCCGCGGAGGGCGTAGTGATTGATCGCCCCTCGCACCTTTCGAACCACCTGAAACATCACTTTTCTCCCTTGTTCAACTGACCGTAAAAATCGAGGTTTTCAGCGAGCCCTGCACCAAGTTGACCAAGGCTGGAAGCTTTGCCCCGAGAACTCCGAAAATCATGTGCGTGAAGGCCGAGCCCATCGACACATGGCCCTTGCCGTCGAAAACGGCCTGCTGCATCCAGAGCCCCTTCAAGAAGAAGGCAATGCCCAAGAGCTCGATGATCTGCAGGCACGCCGCGATAACGGCGCTCCATTGCGCGCCGCTGCCGACGGCCGAGGTGTAGTCCAGCGACAAACTGGTCGCGATCGCACCGGTCCCGAAAATGGACCCGGTGAACGCGCCCATGGTGTTCCCGGCCGAAATGAAGCAGACGCCGACCAGCATTTTCGCGATCACCGAGTCGGATTGACCCGGCGGTCCATGCGGATAAGCCGCAGCCCTCTTCCACTTCACCAGCCCGCCAATCACGAGCGCGAGGCCGATGATATAAGCGAGCAGCGCCAGGAAGCTTTTGGACGGCTGATAGATATCGGTGGCGAACGCAACGATCGCCTGCCCCAACCCTCCCGTGCTCCCCATCAACCTCTCCTATCGCCCTGGTCAGTGGCTCACCTTGTTGCTTCAAGGTGAGCCACTCACTTAACGCTGGCTCTCGATCCGACCGTTCGTCGTATCGACCACCCAATGAGTGCCGTCAGGCTGGAAAACGCGCAGCACGCTGCCATAGCCGTCGAGGTTACTGCCGGGACCGACCTGCTTCATGTTGCCTTGATCATCCGAGAGCCACGCCTGACCGCCGGATACCGCACGAACGGTGTAGACCGCGCCACGCGCCGGAGCGGGCCGGCGGACGGGCGTCGAGACGGCTGCAGGCGGCGCGGGCGGCTGTACCGGCGGCGACACCTGCGCCGTCAGTGCGGGCTGAGCAGTCGGCGCGCTGGCAGGCTGGCTGGCCTGCTCATGGCTCGCCTTGGACGCCTTGCTGAGAGCCTTCTTTCCCACCAGCTTTTCGACGCCTTCCTTCAATTGGTCCACCGACCGAGCCAGGTCGTCGACCTTGGCGGATAGCGCCACCAGTGTTTCCTTGGTTTCGGTCGTCGTAACCGCGAGCCCGCTGATCGCCAGCTTGGTATCGCCGATATCCTTGGCCAGGGCGTCGGTCACCTGGGCGGCGGCCTTTGCGGCCGCGGCGGTCGCCTCTTCCGTCGCCATCGCCGGCTGCTGCTGCACCTGCGGGGCAGGTCGAACGCCACCGCCAGGCGGCGTATCGGTGCCCTGTGGGTTCACAGCGCTGGTCTGCGGCTGCACTCCACCCTGCGGTTCGGCCGGCGCCACGGCGGCCGGTGCTTGGGGCTGTTGCTGGGGATAGGCCGGCTGCTGCGGCGCATACTGCTGCGCGACCTGCGCGGGCGCCGGCTGCTGCGGATAAGCGCCGGGAGTCGGCTGAGGTTGCGTCGGGCCGAAGCCCCCATTCGGCTGCTGCTGTCCGGTCGGCGGCGCCTGATAATAGGGCTGAGGCTGCTGCATCTGCTGCCCCATGCCAGGATTGGCGGCCTGCTGGTTGCCGCCGCTCATCGACTTCAGGACGAAAGCGCCCAGCGGAAGCAGGGCTATCACGAGAGCGACAGCCGCGATACCGGGGATCAGATATTTCCCCTTGGTCTTCCTCGGCTCTTCTTCCTCGACTTCTTCATGATCAGGCGGCATCCCCCCATGATCATCCCGTCTGGGAGCCCGCAGCTCCTGTTGGCGGTCCCGCTGGCGGGGCTCCTCTTCGACGACGTCGATGCTCTCCACGTCTTCATCTTCAGCAACCCAAGCCATCTATTTAGCCTCCACCGGCTTCAGGAAAAGGATACCCACGGCGCGCCCTGCATGGACCATGACGGTCGGCTTGGTCGCCTGGGCTTGTCTGTCGAACATGTTCCCCAAGCTTGAAGCGGCCTTGCCGCCCGCGGCGAACAGCTCTTGATTCGGGGATAGAGCGGTGGTCGTGCTGGTGACCGACGCCCCGTTGACCAGGATCGATGAACCGGCGCGTGACGCCGCGTCGCCGTAACCGGTCAGAAAGGCTGCGGCGGCCGGCAACACGAGGCGCTCGATATAGTGATGATCGACGTCATCGGAGAACGCGAACTTCGCGTCATCGGGGTCCAGCGCCACGGCGTCGATGTCGTATTGGACACCGTTCAGACTCGCGGTCTTGAATGAGATCACCATCAGATCCTCGGTGCTCTTGAACGAGCCGATCGCCCTGGCGCCGGCCAACGGGCCGGATACGATCGACGCCAGGACCGGGGAATCCAGATCGGAATTGGCTTCGGTCAGAATCTGGCCGTACGCTTCCTGACCGGCGTCGATCAGGGGCTTTTCTTTCTTGGCCTGCTGCTGCGAAGCGCCGGCGTCAGCTCTGGTCACCGCTCCCGCTACGCCGGCGCCGCTCACCACCTGCTGGGAGACTTGCACCAGGTTGTCCTGGCTGGACTTCGACGGCAGGACCGCCATCATGTGCAATGATGCCGGCAGGGCGCTTGCCTTTCGCAGATTGTCGATATCCTTGCGAACCGCGTTCTGCATCTGCGCCAGGATCTCGTCGTTGGTTTTCCCGCCCTGGCCCCCTTGCCCCTTCTGGCCGCCAGCGGCGGCCTCTCTCTCGGCCGGCGTGGAGGTCCCGCCGCCCGCGCCATCGTCCTTGGGCTTGGTCCGATATTTATCGAGAGGGTCTTCCTCTTTGACCACCGGCGTGGCAAGCGACGACGTGCCTTCCTTTTTGGCCGCGTCCGCTCGATTGACGCTATCTTCGTTCAGCGCCTTCCCATAAGCCGGGGTGCTCGCCTGGCCCAACTGGGCGGCATTGCCCTGCGGCGGCGCCACCATTGGCCCCCCTTGACCTGCCGACTTCGATCCGGAGAAGGCGACATACACGGCGTAACCGATGAGCACCACCGCGCCCATGATCACCACGATCTTCATCGCCAGCGATTTCTGGAACAGTTGAACGACGTTCGGCTTTTTCTCTTCCGACATTTCTATTCCTCCAGCCGATCCGCGCGTACGAACGTCGATTCACCGCCCTTCGAAACCACCACCACCGACGCCACCGTCGGAAGGTGATAGGCAGCGGTACCGTCCGCGGAATGGACCTCGCTATCCCAGCCGGGCGACTGAAGCGGATAGGGAGTCCGGAGGTAGAGCTCCCCGTTCTTGGACCAGCCGACGATCCTGTCTTCGCCCTTCCAATAGATGCGCTTGGCGCCCTCCGGCATCGTCCCCTCGAGGACACCCATCAGAGTCGCGTCGCCGGCGCTGGGGTTTTCCGCCCCTCGGATAATGGAAGGCTTTCCGGCCGGACCGAAGCCGGGCACCCGAGCGTCGAAGCGCGAGTAGACGACCTCCTTCCCTTCTTTCAGATTGAGCGTGACGGGCGTCGCCAGCCCCTTGAGCCGAACGACGAGATTGGACGGCCGATAGCGCTGCAGCATCGACACCGTCACCATGTGGTCACCTTCCGCCGGCTTCGGCACGTCGTAGGCCTCTTTGTTGCCCGCCCCGGCATATTCGATTTCCCAGGGCTCGCCGGACGCATCGAGGAAGTTCACCGTGGTCATGTAACCAGGCGCGACCAGAATTTCTTCCTGCTTCGCATTGGGCTCCAGCGACAACGTGCGGACCACGGTCACCGGTTTGACATCGGGCACCTGGCCCTCGGCGATTGCCTTATCCCGCTTGCCCATATAATCCATGAGCTGCTTGATCTGCTTGTCGTCGAGCGGCATATCTTCGAGCTTCACGCCCTCGACAGCCGAGTTCAGGAGCTTCTGCACCTTCTGGACGGCCTTGATGTCGGTCTCCGACACCTCCTGACCGTCCTTCTTATCGCCCTGGGCGGCGGCGCCGGACTGACCTTGATCAGCCGCCGCCATCACGCCCAGCACCATAGATACTGAAACTATGCCAATCAGTTGACCTGCGCGACGCATCGTTCCCCCATTCCTTGCCTCAACCGGGATCGACGGACCTCCAGCTGCATACGAACGAATTCCACTTCCACCTCGACGCCGGGCGGCGCCGCGGCAACATGCGCGGCCAGCGCCTCGATCTCGGCGAACGGACCCAGCAGATCCAGTCCTTCGCGCCAGGCCTCGATGGCCTCGGCGTCATCACCGTGCGACTGACCCAGGAAGGGGGAAACCAACAGCGCGCTCATGCTCATGAAAACCTCTCCTACGACGACAGGGGTTCGGTGATCAGCTGGGCGAAAGCCAGCGCATCCTCCGACTCGGTACGGGGGACCTGCACGACGCGCATTGTCATAAGAACTGATTGGGGATGAGGCACGGCACCCTGCTGGAAGGTCAGCAACACCGGAAGGCGAACGATCCAGTAATACCGACCACCAGACACCCCGCGTTCCACCACGATACCGGCTGCCTTCGGCGCCGACGTCAGCACTTCGAGCCCGTCGACGACGATGGATCGATACTTGCTCGCGGTGAGCGCGGCATCGAATTGGGTCCACCCCTCATCGGTGAAATACGGCTTCACATCCTGCATGCGCATCTGGAAGTCGTGAAACCCGAAGGTGAAGACCCTGGTGGCGTGGGTGCTCGCCCAGACGATGATATCGGCTTCGCTGTGCTGGACGCGGTCGAGGGGAGCCATCTCTTGGAGAAGACGCCCTTGCCGGTCCACCGGGAAGTACCGAAACCAATCCCTGGTCGCCAGCACACCAATCACGGAAGTCTGCACCACCGCGAGGACGGTAAGAGGCAGGACAGCCTTCATGAGCCGCCGGGACAGATCCCGGTGAAACTCCTTGGAAGCAATCGTTGCCTCGATCTCGTCTCGACGCTGGCTCATCAGAAAACCGCTTTCAATGTGCGAACTCAGTATCTATTACACAATTTCTACCCGATCCCGCAAGCGGTGAACTACCACCAGCGGGACCGACCTCGTACAGGTCGTCTCAACAGCGTATTTTGGAAAAGCGAAAGTGCCCCCGGCCAAACAACCGAAAGGGCAAGTTTCAGCCGTCGGCTACCAACAATACGGGTTCTTAACCGATAATTCGTATTCGGCTACGAATATGTCCCCATGTTGGGATACCCCCGCAGGTGCTGCGGCTGGTATCGATGCTCGACCTGAAATTCTGGGTTGACCGGATAGCACAATAAGAACCCCTCGATAAAGACGCACCGCAGTCAGCCCCATCAATCCCTCGCGCGAGGGAGGGCGAGACTGCGCAATCAGTGCGGCATCGAGGGTTGATGCCGTTGGTTTGGATGGTTGGCGCCATCCATCCCACTCGCCCGATTCGCCGGGCAATGAGACGCCCCTTACATCGCTGACTTGGCGACTCCCCGCAGTGAGGCACCTCACATCGCGGCAATCCTGCACGGCCGCCCTACATCCCAGCCCGGCTAAAAAGCTGCTTTACGGAAAATACGGATTCTGGATTCGAAACCGTATCCGTTTTCCGTATCCACTCTTCTGCCTACAAGTGGCTGATTTACTAGGTTTTATGAAGGATGATTCTCAGAAAATACGGAAAATACGGTTCATAAAGATAGAGGTATAGCTATCGGGCGGCGCGCGTTGTGGAGAGCACGTCAATTCCCCCTCCACATCCATATGAATAGCGTCGCTCTATAGGTCTAAAAAACCCGTATTTTCCGTATATAATGGAAAATATCTTGTGTTTTCATATGGTTATAGGATACGGGTCCGATACGGGAAACTGATCGATTCCGTATCTGCTCGAGATGTGCTCTCGCCGCAGAGTGACGCGAAATCGTCTAACCATATGAAATATATGGAGAATTTGCCGAGTTTTGAGCGTGGTAAGGCCTGCGCCATCGTCACCGGCGGAGATACGGAAAACCGAAATCCGTATATGGAAATCAAGTAGTTAACTCACCGCACTCAATACGGAAAGCGACTGACCAGCCATAGCGAGACAAACTCGCCGCTTCAATTCCAATCAGATGTAAGTGCCGGTGCTGAGCTCAGAAAAAAAGCCGGCCGCCTTATGGGCGACCGGCTCGGCTGAGGCCTCGCCCAGCTGGGCGACAGCGCTGCCGTACAGAGGGCGGACCGGTCTCCTTGAACGACAGCATAGCCGCTTGCGCACGGCTACGGGCGGCAGCGGAGACGGTGCCCTCAGGTTGTCCTGTCAGATCGTAGCGTGCGCCACCCTGTGCGATCGCCTTGACGTAGGGGTAGAGCCTGGTCCACCGCGCAAGGAATGCCTGCACCTGGTCGAGCCCGCCATACTGTGTGCCGGCCAGCGCCAGATGAAGATCTTGGTCGATGCCAATCTTCAGGGGCTTCCTCGAGCCACTGAAGACAGCGGGAAAGAGCGCCGCGAGCAGCACCCGCATTTCGGCGTGCTGCGACGGCAGCATAAAGGGCCTGCCGGCACTCTGCGTGGTGGTCAGTTTAGCCATTTTAGCTCCCGAGCCACTTGGACTTTTGCGAGATCGGGCGGAATTCGACCATCGACCTGCACGATGGCAACCCTCTCCTCAAACTCGACCCTGTCATCAGCATGACGGGAGACGATTTCCTCCCAATCGATGCTGTCCAGCACATCTTCTGGCAGCGACGGTTCGGCTTCTTGCAGGGCGACCCCGTCTGAGGGCGGCGATACCGGAGGCACCGCCACAGCAACCACGTCGCTTGGATCGTGCATGACCGTGTCTAAGGCGAGCGACAGCACGGCCTGCTCGGAGCCTTCACAGGTCCTCTTGATCGAGAGCGTATTGCGATGCGGGCATGTCTGGGTCAGCAACCCGCGCTCCTTCAAGCGCTTGGCCAGCGTCGTCTTCGTCCAGGGAAACGGCATCGAGCCGACTTTGTTGACGACACGCAGCGCCGCTTCGGGCGACAGGTAGATGAGTTGGCGGTCCCTGTCGTACCACCCAACGCAATCGCCGAGCCGCTGATCCGTCGAATACATGCCGGATCCTGCTCTCCATCCGAAGGATTGGTGAGAGAAGCCCGCAGGGATGCCTGGCGCGGAGCCCCCGCCTTCCTGAGCCCCGAGATGAGCATGTCCGGACAGCATGGCGGACCGCAGGGTGGTGAAGAACTGGCCGACAGGATCTGTCTGAGACAGGTTTTCGCCCTGGCTGCGGCACAGTTTGACCAGCACCTTCCACCATTCCGACCACTGCTCGAGGCCCTCGATCGGCGATATGGCGCCAACGTCCTGGGCAAACCGAAGGAACAGCGATAAACCGGTGGCGAGGAAGGCCAGATTTTCCGGCGTTCTCAAATGGGTGCTCTGGTCGACCGAGGCGGCCAGGCTCTTGCGGAAGAAGCGGAACCAGCTTTCGAGCTGCTTGCCGATCGCCTTGTCGCCCTCGGTATTGAGGCGGCGCGCCAGCCAGCGCAAATATCCGCCGACGCATTGGGCGAAGACGCCGTTGTTTGCTGCCTCCTGGGCGGCGTCGAGACCTCCGCCGAAGTCCACATCGCCCTTGATCACGTCGATGACGATGGTGCGCGCCATCGCCGACTGGGCGTTGACCGTGTCCTCGCCGGTGGTAATCACCAGGCCCTGCGGGCGCCGCTCGGGCCGGAGAGACCCGTCCTGCCGAGCGCGGCCACGGCTCTGCTGGTTGCCGACGTTCTGGCAGATCCGGGCGAAATTGGCGTTGGCGCGGGCGATATCCTCCTTCGATCCACGAGGAACGAAGTCATCGATCAACAACGGCGCGTCTTTGGCGAGGAAGCTCTTGATCTCGAGCGAATTGGCGGTGTCGAACCAGCCGGCGGGCAGCCGCTTGCCGTTCATCCTGGGCCCGAAGCCTTGCTGGACCAGGGCGGTAACAGACGTTTTGCCGGTGCCGGTATATCCGGCAAGGAACAGGACAAAGGACAGCGGCAGGAAGGAGGCGATCGGCGCCAGCCAGAACGTCGAGAACAAGGGCACCGAGACATGGGGCTTCGCCGCGCCGGAAAACTTCTTCAGCGTGTCCCTGATCAGCTGGCGGCCTTCGTCTGTTTCTGGGTCTATGCTTTCCGGCAAGGTATAGCCGCCGGCGGCCAGGTGCTGCAGGTCGGTCCGTACCGCCGCTTCATCACCCCCCTCGCCCACTGCGCCGCCACCATGGAGATAGAGCCAGCGGCCGTCGATCTGCCGCCATCCCGTGTGGCCGTATACCGTCTCTTCCTCGGCGGTCGAGTGATATTGTATCGCCGCACGGACATGATCCCGGATCTGGGCGCCGGCCGACATCATCGCATTCGAGCCGAGCTCGGCCGACACCCAATCCATCCGCTGGAAACGATCAGCGGCGACAGTGACCCGCTTGCGCTGGCCGGTGGCGAGGCTGGCCTCGATATCGTAGAACCTGGTCACTTCGGCACCGTCGTCGCCCTGGACGTCGCGCAGGATCTTCGCGGTGAAGTTCGATATGACGGTGTCGGTCTTCTCCCCCGATTGCTTGTCCGTTTTGGTAAGGACGAAGCTCGAATTGACGATCTTGTAGGGATTGACGAACAGGCCGTCTTCGTCGTTGTCGGGATTGAAGGGCGTGGCCAGCTGCAGAACGGCGTTGGAGACTGCGATGACGCCGTCGCGAACGAACATCCCCTGCCAGGTCAGGCTTTCGCCCTGCTGTCCAGCCACGATCAGGCGGATCTCGATCACTGCCGCGTGGCGGCCGGCGAAGCGCTTACCGGCCAATTCGCCGCGGCGGAAGCGCCTTCCCGCTTTCGACTTGTCCTCGTCCCGGTCGCAGGCAACCACCACCATCTCTGCATGGGCCGGAGGGACCCAGGCGTCCATGCTGTCGGAGTCCATGCAGGCGATCACTGCCCAGTCCGTTGAGAGCCGGTCCTTCAGGGCATAGGCAATAGCCGCTCCGGAATCGACGCCTGCACAGAGCACGAAGTGCTTGGCTGTGGCCTGCCGTCCCCAGACGACACCGAAACCGGCGACACGCTCGCCGACCCGCTTCTTGGCCAACTTCACCGCGGAGCGCGGAATGCCTTCCCTTCCCTGCCCCAGGTCGGCATAGCCGTTTCCGTCCGGCGCTACATAGATGCGGAGGCCATGCCGCTGGCCCGACGAATCGGCAGTGGCGAAGATGGCGCAGGGATAGTCGCCGAGAAGAGTTGGCCGTGGCTCCTGACCGGAAGGCGGATCAAAATAGGCCATCTCGGTCCAACCGGCGGTCGGTGTATCCGGCATGACCACCTGATCGACATCGATACCGAGTTGGTGGGCCAGAAAGGCCGCAGGCAGCTGGTCGGCAGAGAATTCCGCCGGCGGCATCAGCAGGGCGACCGGATCGGTCGTCTGAAAGCGTTTCTTCTTTTCGACCGGTGATTGGCTCACTGCCGCAGGTTGCGCGACTGGCTGACTATCAACGACCCCGGCGTCGACCAGTTTACGGTGGAAGGCGCGCTGGTATTGGACCTTGAGAATGGGATCCGTGATGACGTCAGCCAGGCCGGCGAGATCCATCTGCAGGCTGGCCAGTTGCTCTGGCGTGTCGAGCGCCCTGTCCTTGGTCGCCATCTGCCAGATCTGTTCAAAGAGCGGAATCGCGCTGGCGAGCGCCGCCGTCATTGCGGCGGAGCCGCCCCCGGCGAGAATCTCGTCCGGGTCTTGACCGGCCGGAAGTTCGGCGAACCGGAGTGAATAGCCGGACTTCACCATCGGAAGAGCCCGATCGGCAGCTTTATGGCGGGCACGGATGCCCGCGGTATCGCCGTCGAGGCACAGGACCGGCTCGGGGCTCAGTTTCCACAGCGCCTCGATCTGCTCCTCTGTGAGAGCGGTGCCCAGCGGCGCCATTGCACCCGTGAAGCCGTGCTGGTGAAGGGCGATGACGTCCATATACCCTTCAACGACGATCGCCGGCTGCTGCTCGGATACGGTGGCGCGCGCCAACGCATAGCCGTAAAGGTTCGTGCCCTTCTTGAACAGCGGTGTCTCAGGGGAATTCAGGTATTTCGGCTGCTGGTCGGTCAATGTCCTGGCGCCGAAGGCGATGACCCGCCCCCGAGCATCCGTTATCGGAAATATGATCCTTCCGCGGAAGAAGTCGAAATCAGGACCGTTCTCCCCCATGTGCAGCAATCCGACGTCGACCAGCAGCTGGTCGGGAAAGCGATCCGCAGGAAGAGCTTTGCGTAGCGAGTTCCGCGCATCTGGTGCCCAGCCCAGTCGGAATCTGGTGACGCTCTCTTCGTTGACGCCGCGCCCAAGAAGGTAGGTCAGAGCTTGCTTGCCGCCGGCGGTCTGAAGCTGCTGCTGATAGAAGACGCACGCCGCTTCCAGCGCCTCGAGCATGGTCGCCCGCTGAACCGATTTCGCCCGCTCCTCGGGCGTGTCGGATGGCAGTTCCAGGCCGGCCTCCTGGGCCAGCATCTCGCAGGCCTCGGGGAAGCTCGCGTGCTGAGTGCGCATGATGAAATCGATGACGTCACCGTGGGCGCCGCAACCGAAACAATGGAACCAGCCCTTTTCCTCAGCGACCGTGAAGCTGGGGGTCTTCTCGTTGTGGAACGGACACAGGCCGCTATGCTCGCGTCCCTTGCGGGTCAGCTTGACCGTGCGGCCGATGACCGTTGCAAGCGAAACGCGACTGCGGAGCTCGTCAAGGAATCGAGTCGGGAACGCCATTCGCGCACCTCCTCAATCCTCGATCGACGAGCCGATCGTGTTGAAGGCACGCGGAGACGGCGCCGGCGGATCTGGCTAACCAAAGGGCGCACAGATCGACAGCCGCGAGAGGCTGTAGGCCGCTATGTCTCCGTGAACGGGACATGGCGAGTCAACTCCGTCCGGAACCAGCCAATCGCTTGCGTTTTCGCCGGAATTTTTCGCCTAAAAAGGCTTGCGGAGGTCCCGCCAGATCACTATTATTTCTGGGTAGCAGATGCATTTCGAAGGCTCTCGCTCGTTTTCTTAACCCCGCCGGCGGCTACCGGCGGGGTTAATCATTTATGGAATCTCTGTTTCACTCAAGAGAAAACTTGGTACCGATTACGCAACACGGCTGGCTCTGACAATCAAAGCCGACGAGCATCGGTCTCCTTATCCGGGGTTGCTTCTGTGGTCCGGCGGTAAATCTCGCCCATCATCCATACCTATCTCTTGAGATGGAGGATGATTCCGCGACAATCCGTTGAGGTCAACTCGGACTCTAGTAACAACATCCAGTGTCTGGTGAATAGTGGGCCCGTGCGGCTGCCTAACTCTTCAAAGGATTTTGGTCTTGCGGTCGGCAGCAGCCTTTTTCAGGAACGATCCCCGTTGATCGATCAGGTCGTCGTCATGGACCGGAAAGCCCTGCATCTGAAGCCCCTTCAGCACGTAATATTTGAGGCTCTTACCCTCTTCGACTCCGCGCGCATCGACCGATTTCCTGACCCGGACCGGCATCGGCGTAGTGTAACCCTTCACCAGGTCATCGGCAGCCGCGTCAGTCTCGGTCGAGGTGGTGACGTGCGTGGTGATGGCGCCGGTCTGCTGCGCGCTTGCCAGGAGGCGAGCCGTATCGATCTCAGCTTTCCGAATATCTTCGGCCGCGCGGTCCTGATTCGTCTTCAGGTTCGGCAGCCCAGTCTTTCGCGGAGCGATGGTCACCTCGAGATCGTGGGGATTGCTTTCAGACATTGGTCGTCTCCTTCTGCCCAGCGCCGACCTGGCTGCCGGTGAGGACTTTCACTACCTCGTTATAGATAGCGCGAACATTCTCGGCCGCGGTGCCGTTCGGCTCCTCGATCGTCGGCATGAACCCATTCCAGGTCTGCTCATGGATGACCGTGCGGTTGATGAATTCCGGCCCGAAGACCTCGTAGCCCGCGGCGGTCAGATTTTCCCTCACCTTACGGCTCAGCTTGGTTTGGAAGCCGGGCTGGGTCCGGGTAAAGAGCAGCCGCACGGGGATATCGCGGCCGGTCATCCCGCACGCGGATTCGACCGACGGCATAGTTTCGGTGACGCCATCGATGTCGTCAGCCGACGATTGGACGGGAATGATCACCAGATCGGCTCGCCCCATCGCGACCAGCATCAGCTGGTTGGCCGATCCGGCCAGGTCGATCAGAACGACGTCATAGTCGCTCGCGTATCCGCTGATCAAACGCATGACCTCCGCCTCGGTCTTAACCGTGGAAAGGTCGTCCACCGCGATTTCCGGGAGATCGCGCTTCTGGTCGATCATTCGCTTGTTGAAGAGCCGGACATTGCGGGCTGCCCGTTTGCGGGGATCGGCGTCGACCACCATCACCCGATATCCATCGGCGCAGAAGGTGCCTGCCAAATTGTAGACGGTTCTGGTCTTGCCGGCGCCGCCTTTAGTGGTTGCCACCGCGATTGTTGCCAATTTACATCCCTCCGTATGGCCGCAGTTACACAGACATGTAAGCACATAAATGTGTTCGCAAATCCGCACATAACGAGAGACATAAACCGAGACATAACGCTATGTCAACGGGGAAAGATAACGATGTCCGCATTTGTGGATGGTAGTACGTCGAAAAATGACAACAGACGCACATAAACACATGCGAAAATAAGGACGTGTTTATATAAATACGTATTTATGCAGATATGTGATTGCATGAGTACGTCCCACCATGGCGGTGTAGAAACGTTCTAATGGTGGTCTTCGGCATCAGCAAGCCAGCTGAGCCCCGACACTTCTTGTCCTTCGGAGCAGGCCGGGCAGCGCCGGTGGCCGCCCCAAGTGGACCAGAATTTCGCTGCCTCCGCGGTGAGACCTTTCGAAAGACAGGATAAGCAGGTGCGCCATCCCGCCTGCGAGGAGAGCAGCCGGAGAGGGCGATTGACCTCGACCTGCACGATCGTGGTCTCACCAGGAACCCGGCGAGGCAAGCCAAGGCGGACAGCTCGAATGAATATAGCGTTCTCCGACCGCCCCAGCGCTCCCGCGATGATGGCGGCCTCCCAACCTTCAGACCATAAGATCTTCAGATCAGGGTCCTGTTCCGTCCATGATGGCCTGTTAGGACCGGAATTCTCCCCGCTCAGAGCTCACTCCCTCAGATCTGCCCTCGAAAACAACCGGGAACCACGAGTCCGGCTGAACTATACAGCGTGTGTGCCGGCACACCGCTTCCATGAATTTGTAACTTGGCGGCTTCCGGCGATTTACGACGTCAGAACCGTAACTGGGGAGGATGCTGGCGGCGCGCCAGACGGAAATCGCCGTCACGCGCTCGGCTTTGATATAGCTTCTGAAGTCCAGGCAGGCCGGAACGTCCTCGATGCCCTCGAAAAGCTGTGGGAACCACGTATTTGGGGGCACCTTGCCATCAGTCGCGCGGAAGACCTGCTCCATGAAGCGATAGCTGGGATTATACTTCCCAGAAAGCACTTCCGAGCCGTTGCTGGGTAATAGCCCAGCTTCCCGCCATACATCTATGGCGCGCAGACCTGCGGAATTAAAAAACTGCTCCAATCGCATTGTGCGACTACTCTTTCCCTCACGCATTTCAACATTTGTGAAAACCGCTATCCTGTCAAGCGCTACCTAAGGGAGAAAACCAAGCAAACCAAGGGGCTATTGCCCCTTTTTCGACCACCGATTCCACCCCCGATCGCGCACCCAGTGCCAGAATTCCTACGGCTCCCCGCCTGGCCGCTCCGGCCGTCAATTTCTGGCATAGTGAAAAAAATCTCTTTGGCACTTTCAGAGATTTGCGTACATGGTACCTTGTTCGCATCTTTTGAAGCTAGGCCAAAGCGTGAGCGCCACCGTAAAGCGAAATTTGCAAGCGGCCATCGCAGCCCTACCCCAGATCAAGGCAATTGATCCGGCAGACGCGGCTGCATGGATCGAAACCGCCCTTGAAAGGCACGGAAGCGATCCCGCCCGCCTCGACTGGATGGTGAGGCGCTTAGGCGGCCTCGGCCCGTCGGACACCGCCGCGCTGCAGGCAGAAAAGGCGGGCAGGGACGTCGGTCGTGGAATTCACGAAATCGTCAGCGAGAAACTCCTGAAGCGATTTCCGGCGGCAGCCTCCGATGACGTAGTCCGCCTGGAGCGGGCTAAGCCAACCCTGCAGGCGCAGCTGCGCTCCGTGCTGCCCACCGCCGTGCAGCAGCCCGCAATGCACCGTCTCTTCGAGGCGGGCGGTGCGCCGAAGCATCCCTGGTTGGTCGGCGCCCCGGGCGACATTCTCGCGGTGAAAAAGGCCATTGTTCTGGTGGACTATCGAGCCCCGAGCCAGAAAACCGTCGACGAATACCGAGAGTCTGGGCCTCCGCCCGAGATCGAGGCTCGGATGCATCACTATACGGTGCTCGGCGAAGCCCTGGGCGTTCCCATCACCAAGCGGGCGATCGCCGTCTTCAATCCGGATCTCTGGAAGGCTGACGTCTATATCGTCGAGCGCGACAAGGTGGCCTGCGACGAGATTAAAGACCTGGCCGCTGATGCCTGGCGAAATCACGTCCTGAAGGCAAACGTGCCGCCCGCACCGGAAGTCCGCGTCATCGACCCCGATCTGCTTTCACCCGAGTTCCACGCCGCGGCGATGGACTTCGCGCGATACGCCGGCGCCATGCAGCACTGCAAGGACAAGGCGGACACATTCCGCACGACGATGATCGGCGAGATGAAGAAGCTGGGTCGGCTCGATGGACAGGTCATCAATTCCGGCCTCGTTCAGATCGTCGGCAGGGACGGGGGCTGGGACATCGAGGCAATGGCTGCCGAGGCCGCCGCGCACGGCGTCAACGTTGAAGCTTGTCGCTCCGAGCCTATCATCGACGCGGCGGCCGCGGCCCATACCCTGGTCGAACTTGGCCAAGCGGCAAAGTCCGCCATCGCGTCCGGCGCCGATGCCACCACCAGGCTCGCCATCATCGACCAGTTAGTCGACGCGATCCGTGATCTGCCTCGGACGCCCGGAACCATTCGCCCGGATTTGCTCATTGAGCAGCTTCAGGCCCGTGAGATTGACCCTTCAGGATTTCGGCTCGAGGTGCCGACCGTAGGGTTCAACAGAGCCCGCAAGGGACCGTTGGCTGATCAGCTGACGGACTTCAAGGAAGACGCGGCGGATCTCGTCGATAAGGCCATTTCCTCCCTCACGATCCCCGAGACGGCCCCCGACTTGTCCGCCGCGTTGACCGCCACTTCTTCAAGGAGAACAGCACCATGAGTCTCGACCAGCTGGACGCCTCCCGCCGCCGTGGCGGGTTCGCTCCCAAGGAAAATATCCCGCTCCAGATCGACGCTTACGACAAGACCAATCCCAGCCAGCATCTGGCCGTCGGCACCCGCCTGGACACCGGGGAGCAGATCAAGGTCTTCCTGCTGCCCGACCCGAAGGCCGGCCAGCGCAAGTACGAACGTGCCGAAATCGCCGATTACGCCAAGGGGCCGCGCGACCACAAGTCCTCGACCGACATCGGCGGCGTGATTCTGTTCGAGAAGTCGCAGCAGGTGGCGCCCGGCGTCTATTCGTCCGAGTGGGGTACCGTCCTGTCCCATACCCCCGTCGAGGCCCAGGTCTCGACCGGCCTGGTGCGCGTGGACCGTCCCCGGGGCACCGAGGGCAATATCTCGCAGAAGGTCGAAGTCCTGCACAACAACGAAGCCCGCCAGGTCAATAGCCCGGCCGAGCTCAAGGAGTTCATGCTTTCGGCTTTTTCCTCGCAGGAGCCGGGCGTGCCCGGCGTTTATCTCCGCGTCGACGCCACCAACAAGGACGGCCAGCCGGAGACCAAGGCTTACAAGGTCGGCAATACCTTCACCGAGACCATCACGACCGGCGGCAAGACCGTTTCCCGCGACACGCCCGAGGTCTCCTACCAGAAGTTCCTGGACAGCCCCTTCGGCAAAACCTTCATGCAGCTGGCGTCCACCGGCGAACTGAAGAACGTCGAGGCGATTCCGGTCTCGACGCTCTATGTCGGCAAGGACTCGATCGGCAAGAGCGATATGTCCAAGAACTACCAGGTCAAGGGCGAGAATTCCTTCGGCTTCGCCGAATCGACCCTGGCCGTCCGCCAACGCGACAACGGCTCCTTCTACGCCACCGTCGCCGCGCCCCTCCGGACCGACAAGGTTCTGTACACGCCGGAAACCGCGCCGACGCAGGGCCGTGCCGGCGAGCCCGCTCCGGTGGAAGCCCTGGACGACACCGATCCCTCCTTTGACGGCGCCGCGCTCGAAGCGGACCAAGCGGCCGAGGCCGAGCTGGCGCCGCTCGAAGCCGCCGCCCAGCAGCCGGCTCGCCCGGCGCAGCGGCGCTTCGGGTGACCAGAACGTGTGTTGGGGCGAGCGCCTGCTCGCCCCAACCGCTCCCCAACCATGGCTTCGTACTTTCGGAATGCCCGGCTTCAATAGCTACAGCGCATGGAGAAGGGTGCTGAGATGTTGAAGCCGAAAAAACGAGTGGATTGGCCGGACCTGTCGGCACATGGTCTGCGCCTGGTTGTATCCGAACTCCCCTCAAAGCAGCGACTTCTCGTGCTGCAGGGTGCCGACAAGGTTCCAGAATCCGCTGCGCGGCTCGGCTTTCATCGCCTTGAGCAATCCGGTCAATGGGTCCGCGAAAATCTGAAATTCTCTCTTGCGCCCCTGCAGCGCGAGTTTCCGCGTGTCCGCATCTTGCAGATGGATTCGTCTGAGATCCTGCGCTTGGGCAGACGGACAGATCCGGGTGTCAGCACGGGCCCCGCGCGTCAGGAAGGCGCTCAGCAACCGATGCCGCCGCAGGCTGCCCTGATGCAGGCGAAATCCCTCGGCCTCAATTTCGATGGCGCCAGCGTGTGGGAAGGGGCGACGGGCCGCTTCATACGCCTGGGCAACGAGGTGATCCCCGAGACGGGCTCGACGCTCTCGCCGGCGTCATTCCTGCGCGCCACCGACGCCGAGAATTTCAATCTCTGCGCCGACGGGTTCGTCAATCAGATAGCGGCCGGACGCCGGATGCAGTCGCGCGACCTGCTCGATTTTGCCGAAACTATCCACGGTGAGCCAATCACCATTGCGGATATTCGTCTCCGCGCGACGCAGGAAGCCGTCGAAGCCGCCATGGTGCGCCGCCTCGCCAGCGAGGCCTCCGCGCCGGATCGATCGGCTTTCGATATCGCTGTGCGGCTCTATGAAGGCCAGCCGGTTCTGAAATCGCGGACCTCGGGCTCCATCGCTCTCCAGCAGTTCTCTACGCCGCTTCCGATGTCGGTGATAGCCCAGCGGCTGCTGGGCGACGCGGAGGATCTGCGGGGCAAGACCATCCTTGAACCGACGATCGGCAACGGGTCGTTGGTTTCGCTGCTGCCGCATTCCGTCATCATCGGCCGCGATCTCGACGCCCGTCGCTTGGATCAGACGGCCAATCTTTTGGCCAGCGACCAGCGCCAGATCGATCTGTCTGTCGCGGACGCCACCGAAGGAGCGCTTCCGGCGGCCCAGTTCTCCATCGTGAACCCGCCTTTCGGCCGGATCGACATGCCGCTCGCCATGCATGGTCTGCGCGTCACCCGCGTCGACCACCAGATCCTGATGAAGGCGCTGGAGAGCCGGGACGCCAAAGGCCGCACCGTCGCGATTATCGCCGGCGACAATCCCATGCGGACAAAACCAGGACAGGTTACCGGTGGATCGAAGAATCTGACCAACTGGCTGGCCGATCACTACCAGATCGAGGGTGTGGTTGAGGCGGACGGCGGTCTCTACGCTCGCCAAGGCGCCGAGTATCCGATCCGGATCTTTGTGATCGGCGATCGCCGCGAGACGCCGGGCAAGGGTCTCGCTCAATCCGTGATCCCCGAGCGCCTCGAGGTGGTGCGCGACTATGAGAGCCTGTGGGACTGGGCCAGTGGCGTCGTGGCGGCGCGCGCCGCCACCAACATCATTCCCGCGGCGAAGGTGCCGCAATCGACCGACGCGGACGAGAACGACTGGCAGGCGCCCTATACCCCGCAATCGGTCCTCGGCGAAGCGACGGCCATGATTCCGCGCAACCTGGTCGGACCGACCCGGAAAGCGCTGGCGCGCATCGCGGCCGAGCACGGAAATATCGACGAGTGGGTGGCAGGCGAGCTGCAGTGGACGGTCGAAGAGCTCGGCCAGCGCCTGGCACCGGAACAGATCGACGCGGTGGCGCTCGACTTCTATGCCACCGACCACGGTCGGGCGATCATCGAAGCGGATCAGACCGGCCTTGGTAAGGGCAGAGTGCTTGCGTGCGCGGCACGGCGCGCGGCGCTCAAAGGCTTGCCGGTCATTCTCAATACCGAGAAGCCCAATCTGTTCAGCGATTTCTGGCGCGACCTGCAGGACATCGGCAGCACGGACATCTTCACCCCTATGATTCTCAACGAGGGCGTCCCAATCCGCGACACGGTGACCGGAGAGATCCTGGTGTCGGCCACGGCGCCGGCGCAGGTCCGACGCGCCCTGCAAGAGGGGGATTTCGTCCCGGGCACCAACCTTGCATTCTGCACCTATACCCAATTCAGCCGGGAGGGGGCGAAGGTCGAGTGGCTGCGCAGCGTTTCGGTCGGCTCCCGGCTGATCTGCGACGAGAGCCATAATGCCGCCGGCGATTCCTTCACCGCCGAGGTGATGGCCGAGGCCGTCCAAAACGCGGACGAGGTGATCTATTCCTCGGCCACATATGCCAAGGGCGCGAAGAATATGGCGGCCTACAGTCGCGCCTTCCCGCTGGGCACCGACATGGAAAACCTGGCGGAGACCATCGCCGCCGGCGGCGAGCCGCTGCAGGAAGTGCTCTCGGCGATGCTGGCTGAAGACGGTGTGCTGGTGCGCCGCGAGCATGATCTGTCGCGTGTCGAGTTCCAGGTCCTGCTGGATGAGGAGCGCCAGCAGCGCAACCGAGATGTCTGCGACGCCCTCGCGCCGATCCTCGCAGGGATGGCCTATCTGGGCGGCGACGTCGCCCGCATCGTCTCGGCGATGAACAAGGAGAACAAGAAGGCGCTGGAGAAGGTACCGGAGGCGGACCGCCAGGGTGCCCGGCTGCATGTGTCCAGCATGGAATTCGGCAGCCGCCTCTACCAGCTGAACCGGCTGTTCATCATGGCGCTGGAGACCGACCAGGCCAAGGAAATCGCGCTGCATCGCCTGGGCCTGGGCGAAAAGCCGGTGTTGTTCGTCGAGAATACGATGGAGAGCCTTCTCAAGGAGGTGATCAACGACATCCGCCTCGAGGACGATCAGGATCCGCTCGACGAGCTGCCCACCGACCTGGCGATCGACCTGCAATTCAGGGATCTGTTGTCGCGCACGCTCACGCGGATGATGGTCATCACCGAGCGGACCGGATACGGCATGGTCGCGAAGCGCGCCATCGACGATCCGGAGACGCTGGCCGCCTTCGGCCGCATCCGGGCGCTGATCGAGCAGTTTCCGGATCTGCCGGTGTCGCCGATCGATGAGATCCGCAAAGCGCTGGAGACCGAGGGATATTCCGCCAATGAGATCACCGGGCGCTCTCTGCAGGTGGTCGACGGCAAGGCGGTGAACCGCCCCAACGAGGACCGCAACACCATCATCAGCCGGTTCAACGGCGGACACACCGACGCGCTCACTATCTCCGGCGCCGGATCGACGGGCCTGAGCCTTCATTCAGGTCGCCGCTTCCCCGATCAGCGCCGCCGCGCGCTGATCGAGCTGCAGATCGCCAACAACGTCGCCCAGCGGGTGCAGACCTGGGGGCGCGTCAATCGAAAGGACCAGGTCAACACCCCGATCATCCTGACGCCGAACACCGGCCTGCCGGCCCAGGCACGCCTGATGGCGATGCAGAACGAGAAACTGCGGAAGCTGTCGGCCAATGTAACCAGCAATCGCAACAACGCCGCCGAGGACAAGACCGTGCCGGACATCCTCAACTGGGTGGGCGACACGGTCTGCCGGCGGATGCTGACCGCCCGCCCGGATCTGGCATTCCGTCTGTGTATCGACCTGCCGGACGAGAAGGATCAGGAGCGAAATCCCGACGACCTGTTCTATGTGAACAAGCTGCTGGGCCGCCTGACCCTCCTGAAGTCCGCCGAGCAGGAGGAAGTCTATCAGGAGATCGCCACCGAGTTTCGCTGCGTCATGGAGGATTTCGAGGCAAAAGGCATGAACCCCTTCAAGGCGCGCGAGCTCGACGGAACCTGGGAGGTCAAGAGCAGAATCGTATTCGATGGGGCAGAGGAGGCGGGGCGCATCAGCGTCTTCCGCGCGCCCGTCTATCTGACGATGATCGAGGGCACGCGCGACATCAAACCCCTGCGGTCCGATGCACTGGCCGAGATGGTCGCGCACGGCAAGGAGCGCCTGGCTCAGTCCAGGAACGCGAAGGATGCCGACGAGGCCATCTGGTCCTGCATCGCCATCATCGACAAGAAGCGACCTCAATTGCTGGCCGCCGTGCTGCCGCGGGACATCGACAGCGTGGCCGCCGCGCTGTCGGCGAAAGACGACAATCCGGTGAAGGATAGGGCGAAATCTCTCGAACAGATGGCTCTGGCGCTGGATAGCGTGAGAGTAGGGGGGGCGATCACCTCCACCGACGAGGATGGCGAACGCCGCAAAGGTCTGATCACGCGGATCGACCTGGCGCCGGAGGGCAAGGAGCACGCGGCCGGCCAGGTGCAGATCACCTTCGCCCTGCCCGGTGACGAGAATGTCCGGCGGATGAGCCTTTACGCGCTGATGCGCGATCAGAACTTCACCGCCGAGCCGCTGGACGCCGACTACGCCGCCTTCGACATTCCGCCAGAAGGCAAGGTCAGGACCATGCGGACGGTGCTTGACGGTAACCTGTTCAAGTCGCTCGAGCAGCGTGACCAGGACGGTAGCCGCGCCGGCCGGATGGTGGTCTGGCGTGACGCCGAAGGGATCGCCCATCGCGGTGTGCTGATGCCCAAGAACCATCCTGGTCTCCACCTCATGCCGGTGGCGATGCAGCGCGAGACGGCGGCCGATTTTCTCGCCAGCGCCGGCTCGGTGAAGCTCTTCACCACGCCTACCTTCGACACCGACCGTGGCGTCGCCATCACCGCCATCAGGGGAAAGATCGTTCTGCAGGCGCCCGGCGGCGGGGCAGGGGCGTCCATCGTCACCAACCCGGTGGTCACGGCGGTGACCGGCGAGTGGGCGGGCGACAAGGCCCGCATGTACGCCTCGATTCCGGTGGAGCGGGCGGGCGAACTTACTGCCGCGCTGACCGAAGCCGGCTACCGCCTCTACGCCGATGGAAAACACCGGGATTGGGCAAATGCCTGGGCCGCTTCGGAGGCCGATTCCGGCGAACACGAACAAAGCCGCAAGACGGCTTACTCGCGCTGAAAGGACCAACTGATGATTGCTTCTCTTGATGATGTCCTCCGCCAGGTCGGAATCGATTCCTCGGCGTTCCCGGCCGGCTCGACCAGGACCTGGGTGAAAGCAGGGCGTGATGGTGGCGGCTGTGCCGACGCCATCCTTTCGCGCGAACGCGACGATCTGATCACCGCCTCGGTGGTGGACCGCGCCAGCGGCGCGCCGGAGACGACCGCCGATTTCGAGGCCCAGATTCAGTCCGACGGTACGGTGAAAATCACCTCGCGCCTCCCCTACGACGATCAGCTGGAACCGCTGCTTCGCTTCAACGAGGCCGTGGCGGATCTCCGGCTCGAACAAGCTCTGTAACCCCGAGAAGAAGGAGTCCCCTGACATGACGAACCCGTTTGTAACTGTCGCCGGAACCTGCGCCTCTGCCCTTCTCGTGGTCGGGCGGGCCGGAATGCTGGGCGAGGCGGAATTGACCCTCGCCCAGGCAATGGCGAAGACCGCGGTGGATATCGCGCTGGCGACCAGGCCGCAGAACACGCCGGACAACCGCACCTTGACCGCCGAGGCGCTCGCCGCCGAAGTCTTCGATACCGTCGCCGCGCCGGCGCCTTTCGACATCAAGCTCGAGGAGGTCAATTCGCCGCACCTTTCGGCGACGCTGCAGAAGTTCTCCTATGGCCTGCGGGCGACCGGCCTGGTGCTGGCCGTCGAGGCGCTCGACATCGTCAGCCAGGAAGAGGCCCTATCGCTGGCGCAGGCGGTTTCCGTCAAGGATCGCGCGGCGCTGACCAGCGCCATCGACACGATCACTGCCTTGCCTCAGGCGATGAAGCTGGCGGCGGAGGGCTTCGATGTGCCGGAGGACATCGCCGTCGCGCTTGACCGCTGGGCCGGCGGGTTGGTGACCAACGGCGGCATCATCAACCTGATCTGGGATCTGTCGAAGGCGCCGAACGACATCTTCGCGAATCGCCTCCGCGGGATCATCGGCGATGGCCGGCGCCCGCGGGCGGTCACCGACTTGGGTATGGAGGCCGCATGATATGGGCTGGACCACTTTTCCCGTCGAGCAGGCCGGGACGGCCCTCGGCACAAAGATCCGCGACATCTACGGCTTCGATAACGATCGCGTCGTTTCACGAGTGATCGATTCGATGGTGCGGATCGACGAGGCTTACCTGGCTGTGCATCAGGCGCACAAGGAGGATGGCGCCAGCCAGATCTTCGCCGTCGTGTGCCAGATCCAACGGGATCGCGGCCAGATCGCCGTCCACGACATGACCGAGTTCGCCGGCCCGTTGAACACGGCCTGCCCCAGCCGGATCCTGCGCTGCCTGACCGACACGGACAACCCTACCGCGCTGGCCTGGCGCGGTCGTTGTCTCGAAAAGCAGATGAAGCACGACAATCCGAAGGATCTCTTCATCGGTGACACCGTGCAGTTCGACAAGCCGATCCGGTTCACCGACGGACAGGTCTTCACCATGCTGCGGTATGACGGAGCCGATGCGTGGCGCGGCGTCGACGCCGCCGGCAATGCCGTCACCGAGTCCGTCACCATCCGAGACGCCTATACTCAGGATTGGCGCTTGATTGGTCCCGACCCGTTCCGGAATGCCGAAACGACCTGGGATTTCGATGACGGCCACGGGATCGTTGCCGCGCACCGGCACCCGAACGGCGGCGGGCTGGTAGCCGACACGGCATGGGTCGACCCGCTCGCCTTCGTTGATCGCGAGGCCTCGGTTGCGGGGTTCGTCCGCATTTATGGAAAAGTGCGCCTCGAGGATCGATCGAAGGCCCGGGACAATGCCGTTCTGGAAGGGCGGGTGCGCCTTGCAGACGACGCGATTGCTGAGCAGGAAGCCCATCTCAGCGGATGGAGCGCGGCGCTCGGCCGATCCATCGCGCAGGGCCGCGGCGTCATGCGCGACAGAACCGTCATCGACGGCATGGCCACCTTGAAGGATCGAGGCCTGATGTGTGACGGCTCACGGCTCAGCGGCCGGGCCTGCCTGCAGGACGATGGCCGGATGTCCGGTCAGTCGCAGGGAACGGGACGCGCGGTGATCAGGGATGCCGCGCAGCTGCGCGATTCTGCGCTGGCGACCGACAGCGCCGTTATCAAGGGCATGTCGGTGGTCGGGGGCACGGAAAAGGTTACCTACAACCGCATGGTCGATGGCGCTCAGCAGGATATCCAGGCGCCGCCCAAGGCTGCTCGGCGCAACAGCCGTTGAAAAACTTGTCTGCGGTTCAACTGCGGTATATGGTACCGATTACGCAATATTGCGCCTGAAAGGATCGACCATGATTCATTCGCTGAAAGCCATTCCGTTCGCCGCTGCGTTGGCTCTCGGCGCCGTGGTGGCGCCGGCCCAGGCCGACACCTACGACCCCGCTATCGGATTGGATCCGGCGGTGAAAATCCTCCGCTGCGTGTGGGGGCACGACTTCGTCCAGCATGTGGTCTATGGCGAACCGGACATCATCATCGGCGCCGGCGGCGTGATTACCGTTCGCGGGCGGGAATATCGCGGTCCGAACTATACCGTGCCGATCGACATGATGGTCGCGTCGGGCATGTGCGAGGTGACGGTCCCGACCGACGAGGATCAGATCGAGACCCTGACGAATATCTCCACGCTGCCGCAGGTCATCGGCCTCGGCCTGCCGTCCCCCGTTCTTTATTGAGGCGGGCGGCATCGAGATGAGCGGCAACACCAGCAATCTCCGTGTGGTCGAGTCCCAGACCCTGTTCGACGTCAAGGCTGCCTGGTCGACCCTGACCGAGGCGCAGCGCGAATCCATCGGGATCGCCGCGATCATCCAGGCCATCGGTGAGGCCGGCGACTATAGCGGTCGCGGCACCGCCTTCGCCGCCGCTGCCGTCGAGGGCGCCGGCGCGCTGTCCGATGCCTGCGAGGCTGCGCTGGGCGATCTCGACGAACTGCCCCGCCCGGACCTGGCGGCCATCGACGTGAAGGCCTGCCGTGGCTGCGGCTGCACCGAGGACGCCGGCTGTGCGGAAGGCTGTCACTGGGTGGAGCCGGATTTGTGCAGCTCCTGCTCGACCAAAGTGGTTCTTCTGCGCCCGCCCGCGCTCCCCTTATTCGATCTGGATGACTTACGCGCAGGTATTCGTGCCCTAGAGCCCATTCCCAAAACTGCCCGTGAGACCAGCGACGAGACGCAGTGATGCGGCTCGACAGTTTGGTCGCCAGCGCCCTCGCCGTCCAGGCCTGTGTGAATTTCCTCATGTGAGGTATGGCCGCCGCCGGCGGCCGAACGTGAAAGGACCATCCAATGGGTTTCGTATTGGACCACATGACCAGCTGGTGTCTTACCGTGCTGGTGGTCGCGGTCATCATCTGGCTGCTGAGCAAGACTCTGCAGGTCATCAATCAGTATGAACGCGGTGTCGTCCTGACTCTGGGCAAATACAGCGGCATCTGCGGCCCGGGCCTGGTCTTCCTCGTGCCGGTGGTGCAGACCATGCGGCGCGCCGATCTGCGCATCAGCGTGATGGAGATCGCCGAACAGGACCTCATCACCAAGGACAACGTCTCAGTGAAGGTCACGGCGGTCACCTATTACAAGGTCACCGATTCCAAGAAGGCGCTCCTCGAGGTGCAGAACTACAAGGCGTCGATCAGCCAGTTGGCCCAGATCACACTGCGCTCGACGCTGGGTAAGCATTCCCTGGACGAGTTACTCGGCGAGCAGGACAAGCTGAACGAGACCTTGCGTTCGTCGCTCGCTTCCCGCGCCCATGAATGGGGCGTCGAGGTCGATCACGTCGAGATCCGCAGCGTCGATCTCGCGAAGTCGATGATCCGGGCGATGGCGCAGGAAGCGGAAGCTGAGCGCGGTCGCCGAGCGCGCCGCATCACCGCCGAGGGTGAAGCCGAGGCAGCTGCCAAGCTGAGCGAAGCGGCCAAGACCTTGGGCGAGCATCCCGCCGCTCTGACGCTGCGCACCCTCGCCACGCTGAAAGAGATCGGCGCCGAGAACGCCACCACCATCGTATTTCCGGTGTCGCAGGACGCCTTTCTGCCACCCAGCTTGGCTGCGCTGAGCGCGGCGCTGAAGCAGACCTGATCGGGGAGGGGGCGCGGATGCTCAAGATGCTGTCGACGGCGGGCAGGTGGGCCATCACCCTGACGTTTGTGGCGTTGGGGGTGATCGTCATCCATATGGCGTGGCCGTCCCCCATCTCGCGACTCAAGGACTCCTGGGACGAAGGTGGGAACGCCCTGGCTCAGGCGTCGCTGGAAGCGTGCTTCCTGCTGCTCGGATTGCTCCTGATTTTTCTCGCGCCCACGTTTGTCCGTCCCAGGTGGGGCACCAGCGGCACCCCCAGCTTTGCCGTGCTGATCGTCCTCGGCAGCCTGGTGTTGGCTTCTGGCTGGGGGTTCGTCTCGAACTTCCATCCGGTCCGTTATTACGACAGCTGTCCCGGCCCTGGCCCCTGCTGATCCCGAAGGGAAGGAACTGAACAAATGAGCGTCGATATGTTGCTTGCAAATTATGAGAAGGCCGAGAGGCATCTGATGGACACCATCCCGATCGCCGGCTACGTGCCTGGCGGGGGCGATGGTGACCATTTCTCGGAAAACTTCGACTCCATCCTCGCCCTGCGCGAGAAGGAGAGCCGGCAGGCCGGGCTGGACTTCGCCGCGGCGATCGACGGCCAGCACGTTCTCGTCGACGGCGAGATGAAGGTTTTCGCCGATGTGCGGCTGAGGCTGTTTCCCACCGAACTCACGCCCGGCGTGATGGCCTTCATCTGGAAGCGCTTGCATGATGCCGGCCGCCTGACCTTCCTCGGCGTCGCCTTCGCGCCGATGCTCGCTCAGGCCTGCGCCGGCCCGACGCTGATCACGCTCCCCCTGCCGCAAGGGCATCGGGATGTCGCGGTGAACCAGGCGATGAACGAGGGCTTCTCGCGAACCGCCGTCGATGGTCAAGCGGTCGAGATCGAGAAGTTCCGCGCCGGTGATGTCGATATGCTGCGCTTCACGGTCTCCACCGGCCAGGGCAACAAGCCGCTGGTCTTCCAGTCCCGAGGGCTGCTGATGCGTTCCGCCGTCGGCGGACCCGGGCCGGCCTGTCCGGCGGTCGCCCTGGCGATCCCGGTCAAGAACTGACCATCTGAGCGAAGGGGAACCCTCAGGACCATGTCCATGCTGTTCATCACCGAGAAGCCCAACACGAAACGCGTTCTCGAGAAGCATGTGCAAGCCCGCGTGCTCGCGGCTCAGGGCCATCTGCTGGAGACCAAGACGCCGGACGAGCTTGACCCCGCGCGCTATGCGAAGTGGTCGCTGGAAGCCCTGCCGATTCTGATCCAGGGCGATATCCCGAGGAAGATCGGGAAGGACCGGAGCGGCAAGTCGCATGGGCCCCGCGTGCAGGAGATCGTGACCGCGATCAAGGCGGCGAGCTGTGTGGTGATTGCGTGCGATCCGGGCCGGGAGGGGTCTCTGATCGGCTGGGAACTGCTGGAATGGGCAAAATATCAGGGACCGGTGAAACGGCTGCTGCTCGGCGCGACCGACGATGAGTCCGTCAAAAAGGCGCTGGCGACGATGCAGGCGGACCCGCGTTCCGGCGACAAGGATTACTGCGCGGCAAAGGAAGCCGGCGGCCGCCTCTTTGACGACTGGCACAAGGGTATGAATGGCACCCCGGCGATGTCGCTGGGGCTGAAGCCGCCTGCGCTGCAAGGCTTCTGGAGCTATGGCGGCGTGCAGATGCCGACCCTGGCGTTGCTGTACGACCGGGACATCGCGATCGAGAGCTTCGTTCCGAGGACCTTCTACAAGGTGGCGATGACGGTGCGCCTTGCCACAGGTGCGGCAGCGGGAGCGACGGTCCAACTGATCCACTCGCCGGCCGACCGCATCTTCGAGCAGCAGATCGCCGAAGCGATCCGTGTCGCTGCCACCAGCTGGTCGGGTCGGCTGGCCGTCTCGAAGAAGGAAAGCCGGCGCGGCCCAGCCAAGCTCTATAACTTGAACTCCCTGCAGCGGAAGTGCGGTAAGACGTTCGGCTGGCGTCCGGACCATACCGAAAGGGTGGCGGACGAACTCTACAATGCCGGCTGCGCGACCTATCCGCGCACCGAAGTCGATATTCTTAAACCGATCGAGGCGGCCTCAGCGCCGGCCATCCTGGCGGCGATCGCCAAGTCCATGCCGGAATTGCGCGAGCTCGCGCGGGGCGCTGCCGCCGCGCCGGTTATCCGAAAGGGTTCGACCTATAAGGAGATCGAGGCGGAACACTATGCCTATGTGCCGACGGTGCAAGGGCTGGTACCGGGCCTCAGCACCGACGCCCAGGCCCTTTTCCAACTGATCTCCAAGGCCTATCTGGCGCACCACATGCCCGATGCGGTCTATGACGTGACGACCATTACCGCCGCCGTCGGCGTCGCCGTCCGGCCTGTCGAATTCCGGACCAAGGGCACCATTCTTCGAGAGCCTGGCTGGCGCGTGGTCTACGGCGCCGAAGCGCAGCAGGAAGAAGACCCCAGCGGAAAGGGGAACGACGACGAAGAGGCCTTGGGGAAGCTGCCGCCGGTGGCGCACGGCGATGGCGGCGCTTCGGTGCCGCCGGCCAAACTGGTGGCAGGACAGACCGAGCCGCCGGCGCGCATTACCGTCAGCGAATTGCCGGAGAAGATGGCGCGCCTGATCGACCTAGTCGAGGACCCGGCGCTGAAGCAGGCGCTGTTCAATCCGGCCAATCCGGATTTTCCGAAGGGACTGGGCGCGGCCGCCTCGAGGAAGGACGTCGTCTCCAAACTGCTGAAGCGCGGCTATGTCATCGAGATGGCTGGCCCGAATGGCCGCGCCGTCAAGGACCCCCCACTTAAAGTATCGGAAGTCGGCAGGATGGTGATCCTCGCGTTGCGGTCGGCCTATCCCCGTGACGCCAATCCGGTGGCGCGGGCGGTAACCGAGGCGGACCTCGCATTGATTGGCAATGCGTCTTCCCGAGCTGAAGCGGATCGTCTCTACGAACAGTTCTGCGCCACCACGCGGAGGGAGGTCGCCGCGCTGGTGTCGGCAATCATCGCGCACGGCCCGGTAGCCATGACCGACCAGGCTGTGGCGGCGGCGCAGCCCGTCCGGCCGCCGACGGACAAGATGAAGGCGGCCGTGAAGGCGATCGCCGAACGCAAGAAGATCTCGGTGCCTCGCGAGGCGCTCAACAACTTCGATGCCTGTCGGGCGTTCCTTGACCAGCACCAGGAACCTCGGGGCGAAGGTGAAGATGGGGAAGGGGGCCGTGGCGCCGGCCAGCCGAGCGACGCGCAGCTGCGGTTCGCTCAGAGCGTCGCCGACGCCGCCGGCGTGCCATTACCACAGGGGCTTTCTTCGAAGGATCTGTCGGCCTTCATCGACGCGCACAAGTCGAAGATGGGCGCGCTGCCGCCCACAGCCAACCAGTTGCAGTTCGCCCGGGATCTGGCCGGGCGGCTCGGGGTAACGCTGCCAGCCGATGTCGAGACCTCGTCGGATGCCTGCAGCAAATTCATCAACGCCAACAAACCGTCCGGGGGCAAGTCCTCGTCCAGCTTCAAGGGCAGGCGTCCCACGCCTAGCTTTGCGAAACGCCGATAGCGGAAAGCTATCTACCCATCAGGAGTTCAAGATGCCCGTTCACAACATGAAATTCGCCATTTGCGCTGTCGCCGGATTGCTTGCCACCAGCGCCAACGCTTCCAGCCTCTCGATTACCACAATGGAGGTCACCGAGACCGCCGGGAAGATAATCGAGGACCAGCACTACACGCCGCGTGGCTCCACCTTAACCGTGGACGACGCTTCCGCGCTCAAGAGCGCGCTGGCGACTGCCGGCGCGATCATACGCGAGGCACATTTTAACGCTGAGTGCCCCAAGGCGCCCGTCGAATTCAGCGCCGAAAGCTCCATTGGTCTGGCGTGTCGCACCTTTGGGTCGGTGGTTCAATTTCGCTTAGTCGCCCCCTACGGCGATCGTCAGGACGCCGTCACGAGAGAGGAGGGCGCGATCGGTACCGACCCGACCAAGGTGTGGCTCAATTATAACGGGCTGGGCAAACCGGGACTCCTCATGCTCGCGCAGGTTGGCGAGTAACATGAGCGCAACACCAGACAATGAACTGACCGGGGCGCGAAGGGTTCTGCTCTATGCGCGCTTTCGTGAGCAGGATGTCCCTGGGCCGTTTCTCGTGCAATGGGGAACCAGCTACATCCGCGAGAAGGGGTTCGATAGCTATTCTGAGGCTGTCGCATTCGCGTTGCAGACGGCCGGCGCGGTAGGCTCAGTCAACGACTGTACGCCCCTATTTCTGGCGGGCGTGGAAAGCGTGGAATCCCTGTTAGACCGCCTGGCTGAGTTCGGTGTTCAAGCCGAATTCGGAGGGCGCGAGGCATTAAAAGACGGGGCCAAATTGATGGCTCTCCCTGCCCGCGAGCGCGAGCGACGGTTCGAAGACCTTCCCCTCGACCAAGCCTTGGCCATGCGCGAGATTATCGAAAGGCTCGAATGCCTTTCGTGTGGAGCGTCGCGGCTTCTCGCTTCGCCGTCCCAGCCGTCCATCAAGGTCATAGACAAGATGGTCAAAGGTGAAGACGTGGTCGACCGGGCACTGGTTGGCCAGATGGCCGTCATCATCAGCGGCCAAGCCGAAGATGGGGAGGTGATCACCATCTCAACAAACCGAACGCAGATTTCCGATCAAACCAAGGCGTGCCTCACGCTGCTGGTGCGGAATCTCGCCGCGGACGGAATATTCGGGACGAATTCGCTTTGACAATGGAGAACATCATGCATGGCCAGACCGCTCACCCCCCCGAAATCCTGACCGAGAAGGATATCGTCGAACTCGGAATCGAGCCTGCTCCGAAGGATATCGGTCCGGCCGACGACGAGGACGACGAGCCCGAATCGGTTCACTGACCAACCCAGATAATCGCCGTTTTGCGGTTTCGTATATTGCGGACAAGCTACCCAATACGCAGTGAGCGGAACCGGAGATGAAGATGAAACAAGCCCAGAAGAACAACGACAGGCGGGATCTCTACGCCGAAATCACCACCAAGCTCCTGACCGAGATGGAACAAGGAGTCTTGCCGTGGCGGCGTCCGTGGGAACTCGGCAATGTCGCTGGCGGACAAAACAGTCTTCCTCAGAACGCGATTACCGGGCGCCCCTATAACGGCATGAACCGCCTGTTGTTGGTGATGTCGCCGATCACGATGTGCGACCCGGACCCGCGCTGGTGCACCTACAGCCAGGCCCAGGAACAGGACTGGCAGGTCCGGAAGGGGGAGAAGGGCACCCCGGTCATTTTCTACAAGATGCTGGAGCTGCGCGGTAAGGCCGGCGGCCGGGAAGATGATCCGGACCTGTCGGACGGTCGGAGGGCGGCCCAGGCCGCGTTGAGCGGCGCATCGTTCGAACCCGAGGAAAGCGATGGTCCCCGCCGTATCCCCCTGCTGAAGACATACACTCTGTTCCATGCCTCCCAGATTGATGGCATTCCGTCCTTCTCGCCGGCGGCGGCCAACGAGCAGCGCTGGACGCCGGTCGAGATGGCCGAGCGCATGGTCGAGGGATCTGGGGCGACCATCCTTCATGGTGGCAATCGCGCTTTCTATGCGCCGAGCCCCGACGTCATCGGCATGCCGCCGCGATCGGCCTTTCCGACGGCGGAGGCCTATTACGCGACCCAGCTGCATGAGTTGGGGCATTGGACTGGACATGAGAGCCGCCTGGCGCGGCCATTCGGGTTCGACAGGGCAAGCGAGGGCTATGCCCGTGAAGAGCTTCGGGCCGAACTCGCGTCGGTCTTCCTCGGCCTCGAGGTCGGGCTGGAGCCCCCGGTGCAGGAAGCAGCCTCCTATCTCAGCGCCTGGCTGAAGGTGCTGCAGAATGACAAGAAAGAGATCTTCCGTGCCGCCGCTGATGCTCAGCGCGCGACGGAATACATCCTGCGCCTGGGCGGCGCCACGCCGGATATCGAATTCGACGCCGACGAGGTGTCCTGGATGGGAACGCCTGATGACCTGGTGGCAGCGGCGCCGTCCCGGCGGGGGCTCTCCAGATGAGTGCCACGATGATCCATTTCGGCGGGCTGCTGGTGCGGCCCGCCCACAAAATCGCCGGCTGCAACCGTCTGTTCGTGGGAGGTCTCTCGGCCTCGTCGCCGCGGGCAGGCGCTTGCAGCTGGCCCACCCCTGCATCCCTGCAGGCCTTCCCGCGTGCGGGGGGCAGTATCCAAAACGAGCGGAGTTGAACATGAACAAAGCACAGTTGATCGGCAATCTCGGGCGCGATCCCGATGTGCGTCACGCCCAGGACGGCACGAAGATCGTCTCTTTCAGCATCGCCACCTCGGAAAGCTGGAAGGACAAGGATAGCGGCGAGCGGAAGGAACGGACCGAATGGCATCGGGTCGTTATCTTCAACGAGCACATCGGCGGCGTCGCCGAGCAGTATCTGAAGAAGGGCAGCAAGGTCTTCATCGAGGGCCAGATGCGCACCCGCGAATGGACCGATCAGTCCGGCGCCAAGAAGTACACCACCGAGGTGGTGATCAGCCGTTTCAAGGGCGAGCTGGAACTGCTCGGCAGCGCCAACGGCAATGGCCATGCCGGCGCCCAGAGCGAATCGGACTACGGAACCACCCGGACCAGAATGCCGTCCGCCGAGCCGCAGCGTGGTGGCTGGGAACCGCCGGCTGATCTCGACGACGAGATCCCGTTCTAGGATTCTGTCGGTTCGCGGCAAAAAATGGGGTCGATGCGCCTTTCTTCATCCAGGAAGGTGGGCGCATCGCTATCCCTCAACATTTACCCGTATTTTCCGTATTTCGGCACGGATAGCCGCAGAACAGCGGGCCTTTCCTAGGTACGGATTTCCAAATCTGAGAATCGGCGGTCTTGGCTGGTGGAGGGCGAGATGCGGTTAAAGCGGCTTAAAGGGCAACGGCAAGATGGCTTTCCCGGCCTGCACGACGCGACCGACTTCTCCGAAGCGATCATTGCCACGCATGCAACGGGCGCTCTTTGCGCCGCGCTGGTCGCCATCCTGTTGGCCAGCGGCCACAGCAGATCCTTTATGGAGGGGCTGTCGATCGTCGTCTTCAGCTGGGCGATCTCCAGTGACGTAATGCTCGAAGTGCTGGACATCGACGAGCGCATCACCAGATCAGCCTATCTGCAATTGGCCGTACCGTACCGTCGTTTCGTGCTGGCCTCCCTGGCCCTGGTCGCAGTCGCCCTGTATGGGATGGGCGTCTGGACCGCGATCGGCTGATTGCTGCCGCGCCGCGGCCTCATAAGGAACGTCCAGGCAATGCCGAAGCGGATTCAGCGGAAGCGAACGAAGGGCTGGCGGATGCCAGATGGTGCTATTTCGGTCTGCCGGCCCGGCCGCTGGGGCAATCCATTCGTCGTGACAGATAAGGTTGAGCCTGGAACGCAGTTCGCCGGCGCCGCGCACGGTTATATTGCCGTCCCGACCATCGAGGACGCTGTCGAGTGCTTTCGGTTGATGATGGAGGAGCATCCCGAAAGGATCGAGGAGGCGAAGGCGGACCTTGGCGGCCATGACCTCGCTTGTTTCTGCCCCCTTGATCAGCCGTGCCATGCAGACGTGCTGCTCGACTTGGCGAATCGCTGACAGATAGCGACAACACCCGGCTCTCTTGCATAAATCGAACACATATTTGGATTGCAGGGCAGGCCGGCGTGGTGCTGGCCGCTGCAACGGAGATAACTATATGAATGCGAAGCAGCTGATCACCGCCGTCCACACCATCCGCCAGAGTAGCGGAGATGGCCGGAACGCCATGTTTCGGATCAAGATGGCAACCGGCGAATGCCTGCACGGCACGCTGACGAGCCATGGTGACGCAGGCGAGTCGGTCTACGAACTGACCGCCGAGAACGGCAAGCGAGCTTTCATCTCGCCCGAGCATGTGGTGCTGATCGCTCCCAAAGGCTCGGCGGCGTTCTGATAAGCGGCGGCTGGGCTGGGTCAGAGCCAGCCCGATCGCTGATGAAAGTTACCAGGTAACTAATCTTGTTGACGTGGTTACCGGGTAACTGTACCGTCGGCCTCGTAATGACCGAGGTGACGACAATGACCTTCATGAACAGCACCGCTTTGGCCCCGATTCGGCGCCCCCCGCAAACCTCGTCCGGCCGGGTACTCAATCCCGAGCAGGAGGAGGCGGCCAGCTTCGAACACGGACAGCTTCTCGTGCTGGCGCCGGCCGGCACCGGCAAAACGGAAATGATGACGGTGCGCGTCGCTCGCATCATCGGTCGCGGTCTCGCTCAACCGGACGAAATCCTGGCGCTGACCTTCTCCAATAAGGCTGCGAGAGAATGGCGGACGCGCATCGGCGCGGCGCTGGGCCCGGACCTCATGCCCTCCTTCGTCGGCACGTTCCACAAGATCGGTCTCGACCTGCTGCAGCAGCATCCCGAGATCGCCAAGCTGAAGCCCGGCTTCATGATCGCCACCGAGGAACAGCTACTCGACCTGGTCAAGGCGTCCATGCAGAAGGCCGGCCACCAGGTCAAGAAGAAGGGACGCTTCGGCGCCGATCCGGTCAAGCAGGTCGCCAACAAGTTCTGCCGGATCAAGGACGACGGATTCCGGCCCGAAGATGCCGCGAGCTGGCTTGACCAGTTCGCCGCCGCCAACGCCAAGGACGCTGCCGGCGTCGCGGCGGCGCGCATTGCAGCCGAGATCGCCCAGCCCGTCCAGGCGGCGCTCCGACGCCGGAACCTCGCCGACTTCTCCGATATGGTGTTGTGGCCGATGCTGGCCATGGAAGCCGATCCGGATTTTCGGGCAGCTTGGGCCAGCCGCTGGAAGTTCGTGGTGATCGACGAATACCAGGACGTGAATGAGAGCCAGTACCGGTTCGCCCGGGCCAGCGCCAGCGTCCACGAAAATCTCGCGGCGGTGGGCGATGACGACCAGGTTCTGTATCAATGGCGCGGATCGTCGCAGCAATACATCTTGCGCTTCACCACGGACTGGCCGACGGCCAAGATCGTCAAGCTCTGCCGCAATTATCGCTCGGTCCAGCCGATCCTCGACGCGGCGAGCCTCCTGATTGCGCATAACGACAACCGCTTCGAGAAGGAACTCATCGCCGCCGGCGCGACGCCGGCGGCGGGGGAAGTGATTTCCGCGACCGAATGCCGCGATCCAGCCCATGAAGCCGAGGTCGCCGTGCGGGCGATCCTGACCCGAGACCCGTCAATCGAACTCGACGAATGCGCGGTGCTTTATAGGTCGGCCTATCAGGGGCGGGCTGTCGAGGATGCGCTCCGCAAGCAGGGCGTGGGGTATGGCGTCGTCGGTGGCGTCAGCTTCTACAGTCGGAAAGAGGTTCTCGACGCTCTGGCCCTGCTGACCATGCTCGAAGGAACCGACGAGCAGGAGATTGAGGCGGCGTTTCGTCGCCATGCGGGAACCGCCTCTGTCTCATTCGCGGATATGCGAGATGGCGTGCCGGACCGGCTGCCCGGCATGCGGTCGACCACGCGCGACAAATTGGTGCAGCTGGTTGACGGGCTGGGCGAAGCGAACTTCGTTGAGGGCGGCCCGGGCGCCGTCTTGCGCGTCGTACTCGAATCGACGGGCTATAATCGGCGGCTGGCCGACATGACGACCGGCCGGGAGAGGCTGGAGAACGTCAAGGAGCTCTGCGCGCTGGCGGATCGGTTCGCAGACACCTTCAGCTTCCTCGAGCATTGCGCAGCCGCCGCGGCCGAAGCCGAGACTGCTGGCGAATATGGGCGCGTCCAGCTGCTGACCATCCATGCGGCAAAGGGCCTCGAATTCGATCTGGTCATCATCATCGGGTGCGCGGAGGACCATTTCCCTTCTGCCAGGGCTATCAAGGAAGGCCGGTTGGACGAGGAGAGGCGGGCGGCCTATGTCGGCCTGACCCGCGCCCGCAAGCGGTGCATCCTGACCTGGCCGCGATGTGGGGAGGGGCGGCGCACCGCGTCGGAACCATCGCGCTTCATCGCTGAGGCGAACATCCCGGCGCAGCTGCTGGACGAGCCCTTCAAGCCGGCGAAGAAGGGGCGTCGTCGACGCTTTCCTCGCCGCGCCTCCAGCAGGGCACCGGCTCGCAAGCCTTGGGAGCCCAAGGACAGGTACTGGATGGCCCGCTGATGGCGAAGAGCAATTCCCAGAAAGTGCAGGAGAGCAAGGCGCGCCGCGTTGCTCGTGGCCAGCGCATTCTCGAAGTGTGGGTGCCGGCCGACGACGAGGTGGCGATCGCCGAGATCCGCGCGAGGGCAGATCGGGCCTGCAAGGACGCCGAGCTGAAGCAGAGCGAGCCGCCGCCGACGGAATAGGAGCGGCCGGCGGCCGGCCGCTCCGATCCAGCATCAATTGGTGATGATGAGTTCCGGTGCAGGCTTCGCCCTGCCGCCGGCGACGGTGTAGGAAGTCCCGACCTCCTCGATGTCGAAGTCGGCGAACACCTTCCGGATCTCGGGAGCGTCATTGATCGAGAGAATGAAGCGGCCCTTGATGCCGCCGAGGATCTCGGCCAAGCGGGTGAAATCGTCGCTGGAGAAGACACCCGGGCCGTAATAGTCCTCCGAGCCGAAATAGGGCGGGTCCAGATAGAACAGCGTCTCGGCGCGGTCATAGCGCGCGAGGAACTCCGCATAGGGCAAGCATTCGATCACCACGCCGGCCAGGCGCTCGTGGATGTCCTCGAGGCGGGGTGCCAGCTGCTGGACGTTGAAGCGGCCGGGTCGGTCGGCAGCCACGCCGAAGTGCCGGCTCGAGACCTTTCCTCCGAACGCCAGGGATTGCAAATAGAGGAAGCGCGCGGCCCGCTCCAGATCGGTCAGCGTCTCCGGATCAGTCCGGCGGAGCCTGTCGAAGGCGGCGCGGCTGCTGATCTGGAACTTCAGCATGTCCATGAACTGCGGATAGTGGCGCTGCAGGATGCGGAAGAAGGTGGCGACGTCGCGGCTGATGTCGTTGATGACCTCGACCGGCGGCTGCTGCCGTCGCCGCAGAAACACGCCGCCCATGCCGACGAACGGCTCGGCGTAGGTATGGTGGGGCGTGTTCTCGATTCGCTCGACGATGGTGCTGGCCAAGCGACTTTTCCCACCCACATAGGGGGTGGCCGGCTTGACGGGGGCAACCGATTGGAAGGCTGAATAATCCATGTGCTACACACCTTCAAGGAACCCGCTGCAGGAGATCCTGCAGCGGGGCGGCCAGCGCCGGCCGGCGAGGGGGATGTGCGGGCGATCGCCCGCGGCTTTAGGGCGCGGCTACGCCCCGGCCCGGCCGGCGGCGCAGCTCGGCGAGGGCAGAGGGGGGCTACCCCTTCACCCTGATTCTTGCACCCGTCCTTGAAAGCGCCAAAAGGGCATGGAACCGAATTACAATTTCCGGCCAAGCGCCGCGGCGCCGGCTTCTGTGAGTTCGCCGAATGGATCAACGAGGCCACGTCGATTGAGAGCATCGAGGCGAAAGCCGCTGCACTGCCCGTGGTCGATCCACGTCCGAAGGGTGGCGATTTCTTCAGCCGACGGCGGCGGCTTCGGCTTATTCAGGATCTCGCGGGCAAGATCCGTAGGACGGTCATACCGCTCGAGCCCCTTGTCGTACAGCCGCTGACGCAGATCTGGATCAGACACGTACCAGCCATGGCCTTCGTCCTCTATCTGGATCATTGCCAGCAGTATCTTACGTTCGTCGGCCAGAAGCTCCATGGCATCCCCAAATGTCAGCCGGTCACAACGATCATCGGCGCCGTGTTCTCGAATACCAGTAGATCGGGTAGACCACCGCTTCTTCAGGGATATCGGCAGCGCGCATTCGCTCGCATGAGAGCACGTAGCGACCCTCATGCAGTGTGGACTTCACCAGTCGACTGGAATGGATCAGATACGCCCTCGGTGAGGGGCCTCGAACTCCGTGCCCGCGCAGATAGCACCCTGCGCTTGGTGGCTGCCCCTCAGTTCCCCAATCGTAGGTGAGTTTGCAGAGACCAATCATGGGCGGCCCTTTTCCTCTGCCCGATCGAGTATCCGAAACTGATAGCGCGGCCTCGTACCGCTCGCTTGGCCATTATCGACGATCTCCACCAGCTCGGGCGCCAGGCAGCGTTCGCGAAGAGACTGCATATCCGCCAGCATCTGGGCATCCAGCCGATCCTGTAAGGCGTTCATCGGGTATCCCCTATCTCAGCCATCTCGGGCGCTTCGGCGCCGGGGCGTACAGGTCGATCCAATCTATAGCAGCCTCACAGGCGGTGCTGACTAACCCGGTGACTCGCCAGAGCACCCAGAGCGGCAGCACGATCGGGATGCGAACGAAGATCAACGATATCCAACTCCAGGCCATGTCCGGGCCTCCTATTCCTTCCTGTCGGATAGTCAGCAAAATCCGCCAGAACACGCCGTATCCAGGTGAAGGTAATGCGAGGAGATATAGTCGGTCGTGGTTAGCAAAACGCCGAGAATCGCCAATGCGAAACAGACCCAGTAGAGCGATCTCAACATGTTGGTCGAGACCGTCTGGGGGGGGCGTTTGCTTTCGATTGCCGCAACGATCCGGTCGGCGGTCTCTTCGCTTTCGTCGCGGGACTGTCCGATCAGAATCTTGAACTTGGCGCTGTCCTTCAGGTGATCGATTTCAGCTGATCCATAATGTGAGTAGGCTTTGCGTATCTGGCTCATGTCGGCACCCTTGATAAGAATCTGGGCTTCGACACCTGCCTCGCGCAACATCAGCCACGCATCCAAGGCCTTTTCAGACGGAACCAGCAGTGTCGCGGAGTTCTCCATCATTTTATTCCTTGCTGCTCATGCCGTCCGCAGTCCGGCCGAAGCCGGCCTGGTGCGTCGGACGGTGAGTGAGGTCCAGGCAGAACGGACGAGAGGCTCCAGCTGCAAGGGCCGCGCCCATCGCACGATCCCCTTCCATCGTCCCGGTAAGGGGCTCCTGTTCGATCTGAATCAGGCCAATGGCAGGCGCGCTGGAAGGGGCGGCGGGGGCCGTTGGAGCGGGAATCCGCACTTCCTCGGGCGGCGCCGAATGATCGATGCTGTAGTCGGTGCTGGGATCGTCGCCGCCGGAGACGATATGGTTTTCCACATTCCCGGTGGCGATCAGTTCTTCGACAGCCCCGACCGCCTCATCGGCACTGTCTGCTTCGACTTCGACCAGAGCTTGGTCCGTGGAGCGAATGTCGATCGGAACATGGAATTTTGCCATTTTGATTCCCTTTCTATCTCAGGATTTTGCCGCTGCGCCGGCGTTCAACAATTCGACGACTTCATAGGCCGCGTCGGTCCCATGCAGCTCGCCTGCGGTTTCGCCTTTGGTGTTGTCCACCAGGTCGTAGATGATGAGACCCTCGGGCGCTTCCGCCGTGGGGTTCTTGAAGATCGACCAGCGCCGGGCCTTGTCGCTGCGATCGTCGAAAAGACTCCGTCCCCGCGCGCCGAACAGCCTGGAGCCCCAAGCCATGTGTCCGGTCACGCCGAGCAGAAATGCGGATACGTAGCCGAGCGACGTCGTAACCACATGGCTTGCCGTGCCCGGAAGGTCGACGGAAATCGCCACCGAGTGCGCCAACGTGACGCCCAACGTTACGAAGAACATGGGCCGAATCCTGGTTTTCTGCGTCTTCACTTTCGTCCTCCACCCAACAGTTTGAACATCCGCCACCAGTCTTCGCGCGCCTGACGCTCGTCGACGATGATGATCTCGTCCTCCCAGATCTTGCCGCGGTAGCCCTTTCCGATGTCTCGGCGCGCCAGCTGCTCGGGCCAATCCATGAGCTGGATCGCTTCGGAGACGGCGGCGATCCGGTCTGCCAGTTTGACAGCTTCGATGTGCTGGACCGGGATAGGCTGCGGGATACCGATGTGAGGAAATATGACCTGGTCGAGGCGATCCTTGATCTCGTTGATCCCGGCCGATTTGAAGCATTCGCCATACGGGCTGACGACGTCACCGAGTCCACCCCCCTCGTGCAAGTCATGCGCCTTGGCCAGCAGACGTGCCACGCGCGGCGCTTTGGGCCACACGATCTTGAAGAGGATCTTTTCGGTCAGAGAAGAGTGCTGCAGGACGTTGTAGCTGATCTCGCCTTTCGTCTGACCACCCCAGCGCGGGGCGCGTGACGCACCGGTTACCCAATCGCTCAAAATGATGTCGAGCGTCGAAGGATCGAACAGGTTCACCCAGCGGCCGGAGCGCATGAGCATGTTCGATCGTGGGGCGTCGAGATGGGTAGGCAGAAGGCCTTTCAATGGAGATCTCCAGCACGATGACGGTGGGCGCTCAATCCTGATTGCCCCAGTTGTCGCCGCCGCACCCGGATTTCATTTCCAGGCGAGGGGCTTTCCCCAGCGGCTTGAATGGGGGAATCTCGACCACCGGCATCAACCCGATCCGCAGCAGCAGGTCGGTCATTTCTTCGACATCCGGCGAAAGAAAGTCGCGCCAGGGCTCCGCACCATGCCGGCGGACCGCCGCCATCCGCAGCCCATCCTCGGCCGCATTGAAAATATTGACAGCCGCTACGGTGCCGCGCGTCACGACACCGACCGCCGCGCTGATCAATTCAGCGACCGTCGAGTCCTGGACCTCTAGGTCCTGTCCTTTAATCTGAATGGTGCAAGGCATCTGGCCCCTCCTCAGTCTTTCAGTTCGGGAGCACCAGGTTTCCAGTCCTTCGCGCGACCCTGCCAGGTCCGGCCGTTGTAGGACACGTAGCCCAGGTAGGTGGTCCCGTCGGCCGCATAGAGTTCCGCATTCGGGAAGGTGCTGGCGCCTTCGCCCGAGGCATCGCGTTTCTCGCTGAAATCAGCGGAAGCCGCAGCGATGGTGGGGTGCTCAGTCCGCTTACCACGATGCGTCATGATGATCATCTGCCCGCTCCTACGGCATATTGCGAGACCGCCTTTAGGGTACGCGGCGCTCGCGAAAGTGAGAAAACCTGCCACAGAAAATAAATGATATCGTTTATCCTGGCAACTGATAAATGATATCGTTTATTGACCGGGCTTGCAGGTCGATGTTAGAAACAGAGCATGCCGAAGCCCGAACTTTATCCAGAGAACCTGCCGGCTCGATTTCGGAAAGGAACTGTTGCCCGAATCGACAAGGCGATTGGCAGTCCGCGAGGGCGTGCGGAATACATCCGTCGTGCGGTAGCCGAGAAGCTCGAACGCGATGGTATCGGAGAAGAGGTTGAAGAGGATCATGTCGCCGGACAGTAAGCGAAGGGTCAATGCTGAAGAGATCAACGACCGGGTGAAGCTGCTGCTCCACCGAGTTGTCGCGCGACGCCTCATGCAAGATCCGACCCTGCTGGACAAGGCGGCCGAAATTCTCAAATCGCGGCGCCTGCAGCACGGTGACCGGCTGTACATCGGGGAATGGGAATCGCTGCTCGATAAGGGAGCCGAGGAGGTCCGTCGAGAAATCGTCAAGCGCGATGAACGTATGACGCGACTCCGGATCAGTTCGCCGTTCGCCACCGTCGTCAATTTTCAGGATCCTGCGCTGCGTCGCCGTGTTTGGCGAAATGCGCGTAAGTATCTCGCATCTCATGCTTGATCTTCGCACTGAAGCAGATCTCAAGCGGGCTGTCCGGTCTCTCGCGCGCCACTTCAAGACAGATTCCGTGATCATCATCGGAAGTCAGTCTGTCCTGGTCGGCTGGCCGGACGCTCCGACCGCCATGCGGCTTTCGGAGGAAATAGACGCTTATCCTGGCAATGCCAAGGAATGGGAAGCAACCAACCCTGGCTTTGAGGCCTCGGAAGAGATTCACGCGCTTTTCGGTATCGGTTCGGCATTCCATGACGCCTATGGCTTCTATATCGATGGCGTCGACGAAGACACTGCGAAGCTCCCGCCCGGCTGGGAAGACCGAGCGACGATCGCCACGGTGGAGGACGGCCCGCACCGAATTCATGCAATCGCGCCTTGTCTCGAGGACCTGGTAGTTTCGAAACTCCACCGCCTCTCCGACAAGGACCGCGACTATATCGAGGTCTGTCATAAGGCTCGGCCGCTGGATCTGGCAGTCGTTCGGGAACGTCTCGTGGCTTCGAAACCGCACCCAGCGCTGCTGGAGGCGGCAGATCGATATCTCGTCGACCTGGCGACGCCCGCAGGGGCGGCCACGAACGCCCCCTCGGCGCCGGCGGCAACCACACCTCGCCGCTTCAGGCCATAGTGAGCGTGGAACAGACCTGGTCATAGCAGAACGGTGATCAGCACCATCAATCCGATGGTCTGTTTCATCGAAGGGGTGGGCAGATCCCAGTAACGGAACCATCCGCGCCGAGCTGCATATCGGATCGACACGATGCCGAACCCGAAGTGAAGCAGCGCCAGCGCGAGGTGCCGAGCGAGATAGGGCAGCAGATCGAGATGGCCAAATGAGAGATCCATGGGGTTACCCCTTACGGCCTACCGCGGCGCCCTTCATGGCGGCGGCGGATCTCTTCACGGCATCGTCGATCAGCTGCTTCCGGAGAGCGGAGGCTTGCCGCACGGATTGAAGGGTCGGCTCGCGCTCGAACCTCTCGATATCCCGCTGAATCTGCTGTCGCTCGGTGGTCGAAAGCATCTGCTCGCTGTTCACTGTTCGACTCCTGCGAATTCCCATAGACCGCGATCGAGACGTCGGAAAGGGCCTCTCTGAAGGATCTGGCGGACCTTCGCCTGCCAATTTGGATTCTTCATGGCCTTGGGATGCTGGGCCAGCAGCACATAGATTTCCTCCAGCCGAGCGGCGCGGCCCTGCCGCTCCATCACATTCGACAACAGCTGGCGCCAGGTCATTGCCGGCGGCACGGCGACCAGAATGAACCGACGCTGCGGCCGCAGGGGGACGTAACGGCCCGGCCAAGCAGTGAATGCCTGCAGCCGATCGGCATCACCGTCCCCGTAAGCGACCAGCACGCTGGGCGCACCGGCGTTGTGCTCGGACTGGGTTCCGTCGACATGATGGAAGTTGAGGCGCCCTTCCATGAAGAAGATCGCCGTCGCGTACTCCCACACCCAGGGATGGAAAGTTTCCGTCTCAGTCCGGGCAAAAATCAAGGCGGTTCCACGGCCATGCTCAGCCAAGCGGGAGATCCATCGCTTGGCCTTGTTCCCATAGGGCGGATTGCACCATACCCTGCCGGTCCAGCGCTGCATCAGCCCATTGTCCTTGATCGTAAAGTGCCTGTCGGCGGTCGGCCAGGGCCGCGAAATCGGCGCGCAGGGGTCGAGATCGAAGGGCCCGAGGTCGGCGACGATCTCGGGCGGGGTCAGCCATTCGTCCTTGCTACCACGCGCGCTTTGATGACCCCCCATGCCCTTCCCTGCGAAGGGGCTGGTCCTATTGAGCGGGATCTCTTCGACCGCGGCGCCGAAAAGGTCCTGTGGGCAAATTTCTTTCATCGTGTCAGCGCTGGCCGCTGCGGATCTGGACCGCCGCCATCAGGAGCCGGGAAGACAGTGCCGTCATTTCGTCGTCGGTGCCGATGATGGCGCTGTAACCGATCGATATCTGGCTCCGGAACAAGATACCCGTGCGGTCATCGACCTTGGCGACCGACATTCCGGTCGGCTTGCGGCCGAGCGCATAGCCGCGCAGCCATTTGCAATCCTCGAGGAGCGTGGGGCTGATACTCATCAGGACAGCGCCGGCCAGGGTCAGGGCGAGGCCTTTGCGGAAGGAAAATTCCACGGATCGCGTGTTGCCGCTGATTTCGCAGAACTCCTGGATCACCATCTTCACGCGCTTTCCCTCGTTCCAAACCTTGAGAACGGAAGCCGGAGCGTCCTTCAGCGCGAAGCGCCGGAAGTTGACGGGCAACGAATTCACCAGCGGCTGCTGGGGCTGGCCTTTGAAGGGTACCGCCGCCGAAATCTCAGCCTGTCGCCGAGCATCCGTGACGATCCTGTTCAAGAAAGCGCTTGGCCCCAAGCCACTGCTCTGGGCGGCTTCTTCGATCCACCGGGCAGTGGGGCTATCGACGGCGAAAGAGACGATCTGCGGCATTGCCGGGTTCTGCTGCTGCTGCTGAAAGGTCATGGCGGCTACCATTCCTGGGAGAGAAGTCCGGCAAGCATGTTGCGCAAAAGGTATCAAAAAGGCAATATGGATCGATGTTCTGTTGCCATCCGAAGCCCTATAAGCGGCTCACATCATGTCTGGAGAGGTAGATGCTGGACGAATACGTCGAAAAAGAAAATCCCGCCCCGTATCGGCCGGTTCCTGGCGAAAGCGGGACCGAGAGCCCTGATTTCCCGGAGGGCTATGCCATTCGCCATGACATCCCCCAGAACGTCATCACGGCGAGCCTGAGTTATCGCTTGGAACTGATGATCGGCGGCGGGGTGTTGGACCAGCTTGGCTGGTATGGCAGCACCATGCATCTGACCTTGCTGCAGGACCAAGACGAAGTCGCGCCCTGCATTGTGCAAGACGAGAAGGGCGCCTTCGCGCACTCGACGGCCGATCATAACGGCTTCGGCCTCCGGCCGCCCGTTCGGGCGAGCTTCCTTATCAACAAGGCGCTGGAGAGGGCCTTCATGAAGGCCGGCGTCAGCGAAGAGCAGGTCGAGCTGGGGTATCGGCTTTTGCCGGATGGAAGGGGGATCATTCTGGATCTCACTCCCGTCGCGCGAGATCAGCCGGCGCCGGTACTCGATACCCCGGCCGACGCAGCTGAACCGCCCGCCCCGCGGCGGCGCCAGGCCGAGTCCCCGATATGGAGCGACATCGCCGGGTTCCTGGGTGGCCGGGTGGAGGTGCCGTCGCCCGTGCTGCTGGGCATGGTGATCGTCATCGCCTTCATGCTCATCGGACAAGCGATTCGAGCGAAGTCCGACTCCTCCATGAGTTGGACGGTCTATGAACAGACCTCCGCGATGCGAGATCTCGACCGATCCATCCGCGATCTGCGGGACCTCGAGGCGAATTTCCGCCCGAGGTCTTCGGCGTATAGCGAATTGCCGGATATTCCCCTTGCCCCGCTGGAACAGGGCCGTCCTGTCCAGGACCTGCCGCAGCAGCGGCTGTATGAGGCGCCCACCCGGGAGCCCAGCGGTGCCAAGCCTGCGATTTCGACCGGTGCGAAATGAGCGTTCTTCTCCCCCAGCTCGCGCTCAGCGTTCGCCAGCCCTGGGCCTGGGCGATCGCCTACGGCTATAAACCGGTCGAAAACCGGGATTGGAAGGAGAGCAATCCCTGCCGACGATTCCGTGGACAGGCCTTTCTTCATGCCGGGCTGAAAGAGGACACGGAGGATCTCGACTTCGTCGTCGACCTGGTGGTTCAACAGACCGGCGAGCCCGTCGCCGACGTCGTTGCGCGCTATCGCCAGCAACGGCATCTGGGCGGCATCGTCGGTGTCATGAAGGTCACCGATCTGGTCACCGAGATGGACAACCCCTGGTTTTTCGGGCCGCTGGGGCTGGTGATCGAGGATGCCAGGCCGCTGCCCTTCACGTCCTGCCGCGGCCTGCTGGGCTTCTTTCGCCCTGAGGCCGATATCACCGCCCTTCTGGCGGCGTAGGAGAAAATCCCATGGTACAGATCAGCCGCAGGGCTTTCTTGCAGTTCACCGCTTCTGCCGTGGTGGTGGCGTCGACCACCAGCTTGACGGGCAGCGTGTCGCCGGATGGGTCCGCGCCGGCACATGCGGATGTCCCGGTGCCGCCTGAATTCGGCTTCACCTTCGACGACGATATTTATCAGACAGGGTTTCCCAGCCGTCGCATGGCGATCGAGGCGGCGCGCGTCGAGTCCTTAGCCTCGATGAATGGGACCTTCCGAGTGGCACAGGTGGTGCGTCCCGTGTTCGCTATCCCTGACGATCTCGCCACGACGGCCGCTGAATGGCTGATCAATTCCGGCCAGCTGGGCAACGAGCTGGCTGCGGCGGTGGCGAATGCCAATGAAGACCTCGACTTCGAGGGCGAATTGGAAGACGCCTGCTTTGAGGTCGAGCGCGCGACTCTAGGAGCTGAGGGCCGTGCCGCGCTCGCTGCCGCCCTGGAGCGTTACGGCGCTGGGGACCTGGCCATTCAGGTTCGGCACGAAGCGGACTCGCCTGTTCTGAAATGCACGGCTGAAGAGGACCAGATGCTGGACGCGCTGATCGCCGATAGGCGGCTCGAGGCGGACCTCTGGGACGCGGTCCAGCGCTGGGTAACCCAGCACGACATCGCCGCCGCCGGGAATGGCCTGAAGGTGCTTGATATCGAGGAACATCGCCTCGATGAAACTCTCTGGAGTTTGGCGCTGGCGCCGCCCGCATCGACTTCCGCCGAAGCCCTTGGCAGCTTGCTTTGAATGTCTACCCGGGACAGTTCGGTCAGGGCGCTGGAAATGGGCAGAGTCGGACTCTGGTGACGGATCGGACTTAGGTGACACTCGGACTCTGGTGACGTTCACCCGGCGGCGATCATGCGCTCAGGAACGGGCGGGGGAGACGGGTGGAGAACGACCCCAGTATCGGAAACATCTACGCGCGCCTCGGGGTAGGCGGCCAGCGCAAGGGAAAGCGGCTCCTTGAACTTCGCCTTGAACTGGCGAATATGTTGGTATCCGCCGCCGAACTGAGAATAGAGGGCGGCCCAGGTCACGGGCGTGGCCTTGGTCAGGTAATGCAGGCGGTAGGCCAGCCAAATATAGACGTCGATCGCCATGCTCCTGGCGCCGATTTCACGGATAGCTGCGGTTCTGACGGGCATTCCATGTTCGATCAGGCTCTCGTAGAACCCTTCATCGAGCCGCACCGCCGAGCGCCACAGCGTCATCTGATCGTCTTCTTCGTCCGCTGTCGGTAGGATCGCATCACGGACGAAACCACCATTGGTCGAGGTGGTCTGGTTCTTCTCCATGCGGAAGAAGGTCAGCTTGCAGAGCGAGAGGCGCTTGGATTGTTCCCTGACGAGCTTGTAGGTTTTCCCGCCATTGTCGATGCCCATGCCAGCAAGCCACTGGTTCATCGAGCGGCCCAGCTCGATCTCGCGGGACCGATTTTTCACTGCTTCGGTCTGGAAATAGAACAGGATCATCCGGGCGATCGAGCCAAAGGGAATCCCGACCAGGTTCTCGCTGGCGTCGCGGCCGCTTTCCACCAGCAGCTTGATGTTTCCACCGTGTCGGCTCCAAGTGGGCTCGCTGATGTCCTTGTGGGGAAGGGAGGTCATGGCGAAGCCGGCATGCATAATGCCGTACTGCCGCTCCTCGTCGGACATGACGCCAAAGGCGGTCTCGGCCACCTGGCGCTGGAGTTTGTCCTCGCTCTGCGCTCGGACAAAGTCGATGCCGGTTTCTTCGATCAGTCGGTGGATTTCGCCCATCTTGAAAACCTACATATTGAGATGGGCGATGATTCCTCAACAATCCGTAGAGGTCAACTCGGACTCTGGTGACGGAAGCTATTTGTATTTTTTTATATTAGATATCTCTTATTAGAGTCGTCACCTGAGTCCGAGGGATTACGCTGTTTTTGTCACCAGAGTCCGGACTGGCTGCGGGACTCGGGGCGTTTGGCTGTCACCGGAGTCCGAAGCCTCCCTGTGGATATCGACTCCTGGTTTCTTCCCGTCACTAAAGTCCGATCAGGCTCTGTGGATGATTGTCGTCCTGGTATGGCGCATCTCGGAAAGCGTCACCAGAGTCCGGTCCGTCACCAGAGTCCGAAGCGAGGTTTTGACGTGGCGATAGGACCTAGTGTCCTGATTCCGAAGTTTCTGCGATTTCAGCCTGTGTTTCTGCGGTTCTCAGCGTCGCGAGGCAAAAGCGCTTGATGCTCGCCAGGATGTCATCGGCGGATTTGGTCCATTTGAACGGCTTCGGATCGGCGTTTACGCCCTCGATGTAGGCGTGGATGGCGGCTTCGAGTTCGGTCGTGGAGCGATGGACACCGCGACGGATTTGCCTTTCGGTCAGATCGGCGAAGAACCGTTCCACCTGATTGACCCAGGAACTTGAAGTCGGCGTGAAGTGCACATGCCAACGCGGCCGCTGCCCCAGCCATTTGCGGATCGCTGGGGTTTTGTGGGTGGCGTAGTTGTCCATAACCAAGTGGATGTCGAGATCGGTGGGAACATTGCGCTCGATCTCGCGTAGAAACTTGAGGAACTCCGCCCCACGGTGCCGCGCGAAGCACTGACCAATCACCTTGCCGGTCGCTGTGTCGAGGGCAGCGAATAACGACAAGGTTCCGTGGCGCGTGTAGTCATGGGTGTGCCGTTCCACCTGGCCCGGCCGCATCGGCAGCAGAGGCTGCGTCCGATCAAGCGCTTGAATCTGGCTCTTTTCATCGACGCACAGAACCAGGGCATGCTCCGGCGGGGACAAATACAGGCCGACGATATCTCGGATCTTGTCTACAAAGAGCGGATCAGTGGAAAGCTTGAAGGTCTCGGCGCGATGCGGCTGAAGGCTGAAAGCCTTCCAAATCCGGTGGATCGTCGATGGCGCGTAACCGACAGCACGCGCCATCGACCGCAAACTCCAATGGGTCGCATTCGGAGGCGTGGTTTCCAGGGTCAACCGGATCGTCTCTGCGACCTCATCATCGCCAATTGCGCGCGGCGCCCCCGGGCGAGGATCATCGTAAAGCCCGTCGATGCGATACTCCGCGAAGCGCCGTCGCCATTTGCCGACAGTGTTCGGCGACAAATCCAACTCAGCGCAGATATCTCGGTTCTCAAGACCCTGCGCCGCCAGTAGCACGATGTGGGCACGCTTAGCCAAGCCTTGCGCCGTACGCCTTCGTGACGTCAATCGTTCAAGCTGACCCAGCTCATCATCGGTCAAACTGATCGAAACAGCAGGCTTACCCATCGATCACCCCTCGCAAAATTAGCGATAAGATGATCGCATGAATTTATCGATCAGGACACTAGCGGCGCCGCACAGAAAGGCAGAGGACACATACCAGGATGATACCGGCGCCGATCAGCATCGTCGCCATCAGGCTATGGCCGCGCATCGCGGCGCCGACAGTCCGATAAATCGCGGCATGCTCGATGGTGCGGACGATGTCGTGGAAGATCTTCATGATGGAGTTTCCTCAGCCCTGGTGAACCGTTGTGGCGGTGATGATGTGGCGCATCTGCGCAAGTTTGGCCACCAGGGCGTCGTACTCGAGCATACCGGGATTGAGATCGTCGTCGGTGTGGGACTGCCCCAGGAAGATCAACCCGGGGGTGCCCGCTACACCGAGCTTGGCGGCCAGAGCACGATTATCGGCGATCTGCTTCTCGATCGCCGGCGAGGCCATGTCCTTCAGAAGGGTCGCAGTGTCGATTCCTGCCGCAGCGGCATAGTCGATGATCTTCTTTTCGTCCAGCTGGTGCGGGGCGGATCTGTCAGCCATCAGCGCGCTGTGCAGCGGAGCAAACTTGCCCTGCAGCTGGGCGGCGAGCTCGGCCTTGGCGGCGAGAACCGATTCCTCAGACAGGATCGGGTACTCGCGGAAGATGACGCGGAAGCGGCGGTCTTCTTTCAGGGCCCTGTCCAGCGTCGGGGCCATGGCTTTGCAGTAGCCACAGCGCACATCGTAGAACTCGACCAGCGTCACATCGGCGTCGCCAGCGCCTTCCACCGGCACGCCGTCGATCGCCGCGAGTTCGTCTCGATTGTTTTCGATGGCCTGCTTGGCCTGTTCCCGCTGCAGTTTGGCCGTCATCTCGATCAGGACGTCCGGGTGGTTCATCAAGTAGTCGTGAAAAGCCACCTCAAGATTCACCGGAGCCGGGGTGCGCTGAGCGTAGAGCGCCACGGCGCTAGTCGCCGCGATGGTGCAGAGCGCCAGAACGGAACCGGCCTGGCGGAAGAAGCGAGCGAATTGCATGGCGATGTCCTATCAATCAGCATGTCACATATTGCGCAATAGATACCGAAAACGGTATATTTGGGCAATCTTTGGTTTCGCCATCGATCTCGGATAGGGCTGTATCCCTGACCTTCCGACATCGATTTTCTCCAACAGGACGGGTTCAAATGGTCGAACAAGAAATCGTGTGTCCGTGGTGCAACACCACTACCCACCACGGTAACCGCGTCTGCCCCGGGCCTAACTGTGGGGCGCAGATCCATTACGGCCCGACGGGGGAAGAGCAGAAGGTGTCGGGTGTGGGCGGCGCCATCGTCGGCTTCGGCCTGATCAACATGATCTTCCAATATTTCGAGGCGTCGCCGGGGCTCTATGTGTCGCTCGGCGCGGCGGGTATCGGCGCGCTGGGAGGCCTGATCGTGCTGCTTTACCTGAAACGGGGCGAAGTGAGGTATTTCACGCGCCGCGTCGTGCAATAGAGGTTTGCCATGCGAGACGCTGAGCGAATGACTAAAACCCGCACCCTCAAAGAGGCGATGTTTTCGGGTGATCTGGGCGGGGCCTATAAGGCGCTCCAGGGGCTGAGCCCCCAGGATGCCAGCGTCGTCGCCAAGGAGTGCGGCTTTTCCGTAATCGGACTTCAGTCGGGTCCTGCATTTTTCACGCATATGCAGAAGCAAGTTGCCGAAGCCGTGCGCAATAAGACGGATGGTTTCGGCCTGCGGAAACTCCAGCGAGATCGGCCATCGTGAGTTCTGCAGCGCGCCCACGGCGGCCCAGCGTCTACTCCAGCGAGCGGTCCGAGCCAAATTCACCAGCGGTTGCGCCTCTGCCGGCTGACCTGGCGGCTTTAATCGATCGACGTAACCAATGTGACGGATTGACCCTGCTGGCTCAGATGCCTGACGAGAGCACGTCGCTGGTGTTCTTCGATCCCGAATATCGCGGTGTCCTCGACCATCTGGGATTTGGCAACGAGGGAAAGCGGCAGAAGGGGCGGGCTGCCCTCGAACAGATGAACGGCGAGGTCATCGGTCAGTTCATCAGCCAGATTGGACGGGTATTGACGCCGCGTGGGCATCTCATGCTGTGGGTGGATAAGTTCCATGTCGTCGAAGGGATCGCGCCATGGCTGCAGGGCGCTCCGCTCAAGGTGGTCGACATGATCACCTGGGGCAAAGGTCGGATCGGCATGGGCTTTCGCACGCGCCGCTGCTGCGAATATCTGATGGTCGTCCAGAAGCTACCAATGCGTGCCAAGGGCGTGTGGACCCTGCACAACATTCCCGACGTGTGGGCCGAAAAGCTAACCAAGGAAGAGTCCGGCGAGCATGCCCATACCAAGCCGGTCGAATTGCAGGCCCAGTTGATCGCGGCCACCACGCCGCCTGGCGCTTTGGTGGTCGATCCCGCTGCCGGCAGCTTCTCGGTGATGAAGGCGGCCCACCAGGCGGGGCGCCGGTTCTTGGGATGTGACATAGCCAGCGACCCCTCAGCGATCAATAAACCCCCACAGGATTGTTAACATGACAGTGCTCGTACAAGCGCTGAGAGAAAAGATCGGTCCGCGTCAAATCGCGTATCTGCTTTCGTTGCAAGATCACGAGCCGCATCGGCCAGCGGCCCAGCGTCTGCTCGCTATAGCGCTTGGGAACGGTGAATTCGCGCCAGATGGGGAAGACCTGGCGAGCGCGATGAATGATTTGATGGGGACGTGCTGGTCGGAAGGGTTCCAAGGCGACGCCACGGATCGAGAAGCCGTGGAAGTCCATCTGCTCTGCGAAATCCTGATTCAAGCTGACAATGTTTATTGGTGCATCGCCGAGCAGTGTCTCGATGCGCCTGATGGTGGTGCTGCTCTTCTGTCGGAATGGTCCGACGAGTGGGTCAAGAAGATCCGCGGCTATATGGGGCTCATCCAAGCTCAGCGGAAGTCTTCCAGGAACGGTGCGAAGGGATAGGGCATGAGATATCTGGGTTCGGCATTTCGCCGTCTTGCCGCTCGCGTGGTCGGCCATTTCACGGTCCACGGGCAGGTGTATCGGTACAGGTTCGGAGAGTCGATGACCATGGCACCGGCCGGCAGCGGAAAGGGTGTCGGAACTATTATTCCCAGCATCTATTCGCAGTCGGAATGGGAAAACGTCTGGTTCGGTCATCCCGTTGTTGGACTCTACTTCGGAACGTGCGGCTCTCTCGCCGAGGAGCTTGGCTGGTCCGCTCACGAACAGCGAACCCTCGCTGTTGTTCAGGCCATTGAACAGTGGCACTTGCTTCCGGGTGAACACAATGGCGAACCGGCTGAAGCGCGAATGGCGGCGGCGGTCCAAGATCTTGCACCAGACGATCGAGTTAAGGCAGAGGCCCTGTTGTTCCGGCTGCTGCGACAACATTCGGAACGGATGCATAAACTGGGATATGCCGAAGAACATGTCGTAGGCGCGGTTCGAAAATCCGTCGACGCGCCGGATCGCAAGCCGGCGCTGCGCCTAGTGCCCAAGACGGATCCAAACTGCCCGTAAGGATTTTGGCGATGGCGAGACAGACTTATGAAGAATATGTGGCCGAGTCGCGTCAGACGATTCGGGATCTTGAAGACCGTTCCTTGAATGCGCCGACGGCGGAGGAGCGGGCGGCGGCTTTAGAGGAACTTGACCGTCTGATCGAGGGCGCGCTGGGCTGCTGAGTCCAGCCGGCGGAAGTCGCTCATATGGATGCTCGGCGATTATTTGAAAGGGTAGATGATGCAGATCGATAATAGTGGACAGGCACAGTCTCCCACCGAGGAGATGGGCTTCCAGCTTCATCCCAACCTTCTGCGTCATATAATCGGGCGGCAGGCTCCGTCACTCGCCAAAGCGGTTCTGGAAGTGGCGATGAACGCCGTCGACGGCGGCGCGGCGAAGCTTACCCTTGATCTCTCCGAGAGGGGCCTGGTTGCCGTGGACGATGGGCGCGGTTTCGGCACCGATCCGGACGAAATCAAGCGGGTCTTCGGGACCTTCGGTGAGCCGCACGCCGAGGAGGACGTTCCGCTGGGCGAATTCCGCATGGGCCGCGGCCAGCTCTTCGCCCAAGGTAAGACCACCTATGAAAGCGGGGCCTTCCGGTTCGACGTCGATCTGCGCGGACGCGGCCAGTCCTGGAGGTTGGAGACGGGGAGGCCCTATCAGCCGGGGTGCAGGATCACCGTTGAATTCCCTGAACCTCGTATGGTCGAACCGAGCAGCGACGAGATCAAGGAGTTGGTCGCCTGGCTGCCGATTGCCATTCATCTCAATGGCGAGCTGATCAGCCAGCCGCCGGCCTCGGCGGAATGGGATCTGGAAACCGACGATGCCTGGTTCAAGATGGGGCAGGGACCGCTCAAGGTCTACAATCGCGGCGCCTTCGTTCACGCGTACCCGGCGGAGACCTGGGGCATCGGCGGGGTGGTGGTCAGCAAGGCGCGCTTGGCCGTCACCTTCGGACGGAACGAGGTGATGCGCGACTGCGCCGTCTTTAAGCGGATAGTCGCCAATCTCGATGATCTTTTCCTCGCTGGTCTACGGGCCAGAAAAACTAAAAGCATGCCGGCGCAGATGCGCGCCCGCGCGCTGAAGATGCTGTCCGTGGGCAAACTGCATGTGGATGATCTCATCCAGTACTGGCTGCTGCGCGATGCGCGTGGTCGTCCGCAATCTCTCCAGGTGCTGACCCGATACAGCGCGGTCGCAATGGGCCCGCTCGGCGATCCTCATGCCTTCCGGGCTATCGAGACCGGCAAGGCCCTGGTGCTGGACGATGAATACTTCGAGGGCAGTGGTGTCGACTTGCCGCGGCTTCTCGTGGTGATGAAGCGAGACGGGTATCCGGTTCCGGCGCAGTTGTCCTGGGAGCAGATCCTGGCGGATATCAAGTTGGGGCGGAACACTCTTCCGGAGCGTGATCTCCCGCCTCACGAGCGCGCCCTGCTTTTCGGCGCTCAGGTCGCTTCGCGCGCTGTCGCCGCCCTTATCGAGGAAATGGATCTCGCGGGCGGGGTCGTCCCGACCAGGCGTGTGATCGCCGCCGCCCGCGACAGCGAGGACGTGTTCTCTGACGGCGAGAGCTTCATCGCGCTTAGCCTCCGCCACCTGGAGGATCTGTCGAAAGGTGAATTCAGTTTCGTCAAGGCCGCGGCGCTGCTGGCCTCTGCCTATATCCGGTTTCCGGCGCCGGGTGTCGGGGACAGCATCGAAGAAGGCTCGATGGAGGCCGCAATCCGAGAGAGTGCTGTGGCCGATGGCATTTTTCATCTCGTGTCTTCTCATATCGACCCTGTGGCGGTGTCGCGCTCGCCGCTTTCGGGCGACCCGATGGTTTTTTCCCGCTGGTGGAACAGTAAGGCAAAAGTCCGCGATCTGGGGGATGTCGGGCGTCTCTGGGCGGAGGATTACGCCAGGCGGTGTCCAGGGTGGGGCGTCGTTCCCAAAGAATCGTTGCTGCGTGCTGTGGGCATCAGGCAGGACAGCCTGATTCGTGACCTGGCCGGCGACGAGGCTCAGACCGAGGACCCGGAGTACTGGTGGGAGACATTTAGCGTGCGTCTGCAGCCGGCGCTGAGTGCCTGGGCATTATCTCATTGGAGTTTTGCTCTCTCGGAAGACCGGAAGAAAGTGATCGCGCGGCGCGGGAAGCCCCGCAAGCCTGCCTTCCTCAAGGAGTCCCCTTACCGCAGCGGACACCGTCTGTATTCCGTCTTTGGCCCCTATATCGCAGCTGGTCTCGAAAAAACCATGGCGCGCTGGGCCGAAGAGCGGCCGTTCGCTCCTCCGGCTGGCGCCATTCCGCCATCATTCTCCATCGGGACCGCTAAAAAGCGCCCGAAAATGGAAGATCTGATCACCATAATTTTGGATTCTCTGATCAGGGTCGAATTCTCCTTGGGCGGGTTCGAGGTCAGTGGTTGGCGTGAATTTGGAAAGAAGCATATCGATGTCGATATGTTGCAGTCCTGGTCGAGCCGGGCGAAGTCGGTACAGATCTATCGTTGGAAGGGGCGCGAACAGATTCCCGCTGGAGTCGGCCCAGTTTTTCGAAAGAAGATCCCCAGCCTGCGAATGCTGGAGATGGTCAATTCCGACGTCTATGGCCGAGGTCTTCTGCTGACCATCACGGGAACGTGTGGTCGGGATGAAGCCGACAAATTTTCTTATCAGGACGGGCATTCCCGCCAATACCCCCTGCATGGATGGACGATACGGCGGCTTGGCTGGCCGATCATGACCCTGCTGTTGCGGCGGTATACGCAGATTTTGGGCGGTGAGCAGGTTCTGTTCGACCGTTTGCGCGGCCCCCACAGGAACCGGGAGAAAAAAAGCCATCACCGGCTGATCGACGATGCTGAAATGTTCGAAGAAGCGAATGTTGAGCAATGAGGCGGTCTGAATAGGTAGGCACTCGGGTTCGAAATCAGAGAGGACAGGCAATGGCGAGGCAGACTTTATTGACCGACTGGGATTGCCGATTGATCGTTACCGCGCGCCATGAACCAGAAGTTGGGTTGATGCAGGATGCCGATTGGACCCGCATAGCTGAATTGAAGGCAACGGGACTCTTGGAAGACGACTTACGGCTGACAGAAACCGGCGACGCGGCTTACTGGTCCTTGCGCCCAGACGGGGAGCGAGCGGCCTGGATTTGCGGTTATCTCGACGAGAATTTCGGCGGATTGCTCCTGGACCTTGAACGGCAATCTCTGCGGGACACAGCCATCGCATGGCGCTCTGAGGACGCCATTATATCCGAGGGAGATCTGCAGGACGCAATCGTCCGCTGGAACGGCTGGGTAAACTCGCCGCCGGCGTGGTTTGCCACTCTTTCTGACCGCGCAGCGCTGTGCGATCGCTTCGCTCAATTGATGGCGAAGCATTCAAACTCTTCACAAAAATCCGAATAGACCTGTGGCGATATTTTAACAAGAAGCTGTCGCCGTGTAGAGCGGCACCGAGATAAATGGGATGATGTTAAATGAACGACATTACTGATAAAACGCAGCCTTTGAATGAGGTGTCGAATCTTTTTGTTGAAATGAATGGCGGGAATTTATTCGTAATTGAGAGAGCGCCTTTTAAGTTGGAGGTGTATGTGCATCCGAGCGTAAGTAGTTCCTGGCTTTGGAAGTTACATGACGACAAGTATGGATGCATCGTTTCGGTCTCGGAGGAAATAGTTGATCTCACATTCGAAGAAGCGAAAGCGGAGGTAGTCCAAGAAGCCTTCCTTATCGCTGCGATGTATAAAGACGAGGCGGAAGACCGTGTTCGAGTGAAAAAGTGGAACGCCGAAAATTATAAATATCAAGAACTTGGAAGTGTTCGCAGGCGCAGGATGCGCAAACGATGAAACGGGATGAAGGCTTGCTTAGGACAGCGTCGTTGGACGAGTAAATCAATGCAAAAGGAGAACTGAGAATGTTCACATCGAGCCGCAGCACCGGGGTTTCGATCTTGGCACTCATCATTACCGCCACCGTGATCGCCGCCATCATCGCGGGATTCGTCGATGCATCGCACGCACGCGCCTGGTCCGTATTCGGGATGATGGTCCTGCTGCTCGAACTCGCGGTCACCGGCGTCGGCTTCGTGATTGCCATGGCCCATTCGGGGGAGCCTATCCGGATCTCCGCCGGGCCTTGGTTACCGCTGGCGCTGATCGGCGGTTTCGGTTTGCTGACCCCGCTGCAGGCGGGCTCGGCCGGCATGGCCCTGGTAGAAACCTTGTGGTCGCTGGCGGTCCGGTTGGCCTCCGCCTGAACGCAGTAACTCGCGTACGTTCTCGCTTGAATTTAAGGCTATTCGGATTTTCAGGTTGGACGGCCACCATCGTCAATCTGAGCAGAGTCGGATTTTGGGGTTGCTGACCTCGACCCGGTTCTCCGGCGCTGGGGGTTATCCATAGGGCGCCCCGAGCGACCATCAAGAGTCTGGCGACAGGGCGCCCTGTGGGTAACCGACAGACTAAGGAGTCGCGCGCGGCTCCCGCCGCTCATACCATTCACGGCAGGTTTCACCGAAAGCGCGCTCCCGGATTTCGGCCTCCGGCATTTTCGGATAGATTGCCCGGAAGAAAGAGCACTTCCGCCTGAAATAGCCGAGCAGCGTCTTCGAGATGGGCTCGTTGTTGACGACAAGCGGCGACACAATGCCAGCCGTCGTCTTTCTCTTCGTTGCCCTCCGGCCCTGACCCTGAAGGGGAAAATGTGCGTCGTCATGACGCCTTTTTCGCTCGCGCATCATCGGCGCCTATTTCGGAAGGTCGGACACGGAGATGCCGAGCGAATTGCGCAGCCGTTCCGCGGCGACAGCGAGGCCGCTGGGAGCAGGCAGGCCAGCCGCGTTAAACGCACGGCTCGCGCGGTGGGCCTGCACGAGCAGATCGGTGACCTCGTCCCGGTTGACGGCCACCAGATAGGGGGTGTTCCCTTCCAATGCATGTATGGCCTGCGCAAGAGCGTCGTCGATCTTCTCGGCATTGGCCTGAACCTCGCTTGCAAGGAACCTGCGGCGATCCTCCTGTTCGGCGCGGGTACGGCCGAACTTCATGCCGATGCTAACCTGATCGTCGCGAACGGTCTCCAGTGCCGCGACAAGAGCATGAAGCGGCGCGTATAGCGGATTGGACTGGATCTGGTTCTCGGTCATCGTGACGTACTCCTCGGATCAGGCCGAATGCTTCTGGGTGCAGGACAGCAAGGTCTCGCTGTAGCCGTCACGCTGAGCATTCATCGGGAAATGATCCTGCGCCGGATCGTGACTGATTCGGTGTTTTGCCTCGCTGGTATGGTCGCCCTTCGGCCAGCCACAGCACGGACAAGCTTCCGCCGCGATCTGCGCATCGAGCGAGGCCGCCATGTCTCGCAGGAAGGACGGGCCGCCTGACCATTTTCCTTCCGGCCAATTCGTCACGGCGACCTGGCCGCGACTGTTAATCTCGGCGGTGGTGCCCGCCTCATCGAAGCGCGCCTGCAACTCCGGGCTATCGGTGATCAAGCGCCGAGCCATGGCGCTCTCGATCTCCGCCTTCGGCGCCAGAACCTGATTTCCCTGGACGGAAAACCCAAGCCGCTTGCACCGGGCCAGGAAGTCATCGCGTCCCTGGAGCGAACCGACATACACGGAATTCCAATGCAGGTCGTCGGCAGTAAATTCGTTAGCACCGATCATAGGTCTCTCCTTAGCGAAAGCTGGCAGTGTTGATACGGAACGTCCGAAGCATGGCAAGGACGCCGGCCGCGTGACGGAGATCGCCCCGGCGGCGAGCGGCCTGGGCATCATCAAGCATGAGAGCGAGAATGTGACGCATTTCGGGTACTCCCTATCAACTGCAGGGGCGAGTTTACGTGACAACAACTATATCGGCAAGCATTTTGTTTGCGTGGCGTAAACTATTACGCTACGGTCAGGCAATGACACGCAGCAAGACACCTTGGCAGCAGAGGGCGATCGCCGCCGGCTTGCCTCAGCAAACACTTGTCACCCTGGCGGGTCATGACAAGAGCACTATCGCTCGGCAGTTGCGCGGCTACTGGCAATCGGGTATCCCGAAACACATCCGCTCGATGATCATTGCCTGGGAGGTGATGACCCCTGACCAGCGGGAACGCTGGTTGAGGCTGGTCGAGGGCGACGTTGACGGATCTGTTGAACCTGCCGGGACTGACGGTTGAGCAGGTAGTCGAAGACGATCACCAGTACAGCATCAAGATCGGCCGGCGCCGCGGCGACCGGCTGCACTGCCCCCATTGCGGCTGTGTCGACCTTCGTCCCAATGGCTCGCGCGAGGTCCGCATCCATGATCTGCCGATCCACGGCAAGCGGGTCGGCATCTGGTTCGACCGGCAGCGCTTCCTCTGCCCGGACTGCGGAAAAAGCTGCTCCGACGAACCCGAGGTCTTCGATCCGGCCAGGATGATGACCCGGCGCCTGGTCGAATGGATTGGCCAGCAGGGCTTGCGGCGACCCTTCACCGCCGTCGCCGACGATGTCGGCCTCGACGAATCGACGATCAGGTCGGCCTGGTCGGAGTGGACCGAGGCGCGGATCGCCGCCCTGGAAATCCCGACGCCCCACTGGATGGGCTTGGACGAGGTCTACCTGCTCGGCTCGGCGCGCGGCGTCATCACCGATGTCCATCAGCGGACCCTGGTCGATTTCCTTCCGCGCCGGGACAAGGGCACCATCGGCCGGCGCATCGCCGGCATGCCCAGCCGTGACCAGATCGAACTGGTCACCATGGATATGTGGCGTCCCTACTGGACCGTCTGCCGCGAGCTGCTGCCCAAGGCGCAGATTGTCGTGGACCGCTGGCACGTCCAGAAATACGCGAACGAGGGCATGGAGACGGTCAGGAAGGCCGTGCGCGAGGGCTTGCCGAAGAAGCGGCGCATCCGCCTGCTGAATGACCGGCGGCTGCTGTTGAAGCGCGGCGCCGATCTTGTCGGCATGGAACCGATGATCGTCGAGGCGTGGTGCGGCGAGTTTCCCGACCTCGGCGCAGCCTACGCCGCGAAGGAGCGGTTCGCCGAGATATGGTCCTGGGGTAACGAGGCCGACGCGCGGGCCGGGGTCCGCGCCTGGGCGGAGGAGATGCCCGAGGAGATCCGGCCTGCGTTCAAGCCGCTGCTTACGGCGCTGACCAATTGGGAAACGGAGATCTTCGCCTATTTCCGCCACCCCATCACCAATGCGTTCACCGAGTGCATGAATGGTGTGAACCTCAGGGAAATTATGGACTGGAAGCCGCAGAACAGCTGACCTTAGCTCGCAATTAATTTGTAGACTGCGCAGCTTATAGATAGATTGGTTTGGATTTCGCAGATAAGTCGCAG
>Ga0070730_10000099_pt1 | contig 109676 bp, 86 predicted proteins | sample Coa_R1_3_FD_66447 | JGI IMG/M metagenome (GOLD analysis project Ga0070730, IMG submission 66447) | Surface soil microbial communities from Centralia Pennsylvania, which are recovering from an underground coalmine fire - Coalmine... | ecosystem: Environmental > Terrestrial > Soil > Unclassified... | reverse complement strand
CGAAGGTGTTCGGCACACTGCCGATCGCCTTCTTCAGCTGGGCATAGACCTCGGCGGTGGCGCCGGTGGCGGTCGCGAGAGCGGGGGTAGCGATGCGGGACATGTGACAACTCCTTTGTCCGAGATATCGACGCCGGTTGGTCGTGCGTCGTGTTCGTCTTGGATATACGGACTTGGAGTGAGATCGTTAATGCCGCATAGGCTCTATAATATGCCACAAAGTATCATTTTGCGGCGAGCGCATGGGACGGGCTGGCTCGGTCGGCCGCTGGGGCGTCTTCAGGCTGCCTTGCCGCCGGAGGCCGGGTCAGACTCCTCCAGTATCGTCACGGTCGAACGGAGCAGGTCGAGGAAGGACCGGGTGACGGCGCTGATCGGCTGGCGCCGTTCGTCGTGAGCGAACACGACGGCAAGCTCCCAGCAGATTTCCGGCTCGGCCAATTCGGCAAATCCGAGGCGGCCATGCGCCTGCTCGTCGATGCGGTTGGCGATCACGGCCTTCGGCACCAAGGCGATGCCGAGCCCGTGTTCGACGAGGTCCAACTGGGTCGACAGGTCGTTCACCTCGAAGCCGGTTCGACGCGCCAAGCGCTGCTCGCTGAAGCTTGCATCGATGAGCTGGCGCGTGCCCCAATCCGGGTGCAGATCGACGAAGGTCTCGCCCATAAGGTCGCCGAGTGCTATTTCGCGCCGGCCGGCCAGCCAATGGCCCGGCGGGCAAACCGCGGCCAGCGGTTCGCAGGCCAGCATCCAGGCGGTGGCTCCAGGCGGAATCGATCCGACGAACTGGGTGAAGGCGAGATCCAGTTCTCCGGTTCGAACCCCCTCGATCAGCGGCAGGGAGCCGCCGGAGGTGACGCGGATCTCGATCTGCGGATAGGTCGTCCGGAACCGGCCCAGCATTTCCGCGATGTCGAACAGCGGCGATAGCCCCTGGATCATGCCGATCGACAGCGAGCCGCGCTGCAACCCCTGCATCTCATCGACCAGGCGGCGTGCGTCGACCGCGGCGGTGAGCACGCGGCGCGCCTCTACCAGGAAGGCCCGACCGGTTGGGGTCAGGGTCACGCGCCGTGTCGTCCGGATGAAGAGCGCGGCACCCAGCTCCTCCTCCAGGGCCCGGATGGACGCGGACAGGCCCGACTGGACGATGTGCAGGCGCTCGGCCGCGCGCGTGAAGTTCTGCTCGCCCGCCACCATGACGAAATATTCGAGCTGTTTCAGGTCCATCGTAGGCCCTCGCTCCATTAGTCACAGAAAGTGCTTAATCCGAGCAGAATATAGCGTTGGACCGTTATAATATGGCCATGCCAACCTGCCGTCCATCACATCACGACGTCAGGATTCCAGCATGTCAGCCGAAAATTCTCTTCCGGTCCGCCAACTCGGGCGGACCGACATGCACATTACCCGGGTGGGCTTCGGCTCCTGGGCGGTCGGCGGCGATTGGGCCGTGGGCTGGGGCAACCAGGACGACCGGGACTCGGTTGCCGCCATCCGCCATGCCGTGGCGCGCGGCGTTAATTGGATCGACACCGCCGCAATCTATGGCCTCGGCCATTCCGAAGAGGTCGTCGCCGAAGCGCTCGCCGGCATTCCGAAGAGCGAGCGTCCGTATGTGTTCACGAAATGCGGCCTGGTGCCGGATCCGGCGGACCGCAACGCCATGCCGAGCCGCATCGGCGCCCCGGCCAGCATCCGTCGCGAACTCGAGGAGTCGCTGCGCCGGTTGCGGGTCGATCATATCGATCTCTACCAGATGCACTGGCCGGCCGACGATGGAACGCCGCTCGAGGCCTATTGGCAGACGCTGCTCGACCTCAAGCGCGAGGGCAAGGTCGCGGCCGTCGGCCTGTCGAACCATAATATCGCGCAGTTGGCGGTCGCCGAGGCGCTGGGCCATGTCGATACGCTGCAACCACCGTTCTCCGCCATCCGGCGCGATGTCGGAACGGCGGAACTGCCCTGGTGCGCCGCGCATCGGACCGGTGTGATCGTCTATAGCCCGATGCAGGCCGGCCTGCTGAGCGGCGCCTTCACCGCGGAACGGGCAGCGGCGCTGCCGGCCAACGACTGGCGGTCGCGGAACGACAATTTCAAGGCCCCCGCGCTCGCGCGAAATCTCGCCGTCGCCGATGCGATGCGGGGCATCGCCGAGCGGCGCCACACGAGTGTCGCCGCCGTCGCGGTCGCCTGGACGCTCGCATGGCCGGGTGTCACCGGGGCGATCGTCGGTGCGCGCAACCCACGCCAGGTCGATGGCTGGATCGATGCCGCCAGCCTGTCGCTCTCCGCGTCGGAGATGGCTGCGATCGGCGCGGTCATCGAACGCACCGGTGCCGGCTCCGGCCTGACGGCGGCCTAACCGCTCGAAGCGACAATGGCGGGCGACAGGCGGCTCAGCCGCCTGTCGCCGCAGCCAGATCGAGAATGACGGCGCGCACATGCTCGACATGGGCGCGTCCTTCCCGCTCGGCGGCGTCGGCGTCCCTCGCCGCGACGGCATCGCAGATGGCGCGATAATCCATCAGGCGGATGTCCTGCAGGCGCGGCGACTGGAACTGCGAATAGATGATGTGCATCCCGATCGCGGGAAACAGGCGCTGCAGTTCGCGATTGCCGCCGATCGCCAGCAGCGCGCGATAAAAGCGCCGTCGCGCGCGGCTGAACATTCCGGGCTCGGGCGTCGATCCGACCTTGGCGAACTCAGCCATGGCACCCGCGATCAGATCGGAATGTGCCCGACGATCGAACCGGTTTGCCGCCGCGCGGGCGACCAGCCCGGTTAGCGCCGCCGCCACGTCGAGCACTTCCAACGTCTCCGCCATGTCCAGAGAACGGATCGACGCCGACCGGTGCCGGCTGAGATCGATCACGCCCCTGACCGCGAGGCGCTGCATGGCTTCGCGCACGGCATTGCGGCCAACGCCGAAGCGCGCGGCAAGCTCGGTCTCGACCAGGCGCTGGCCCGGCACCATCCGACGCTCCTCGAGATCCTGCATGATGCCCAGATACACGCGGCGCGACGCGCCCGGGCTGTCTGGGGCAAACCCATAGTCAGACTCGTCGATGGCAAGCTGCTGGCTCATGAGGTCCTCGTCGTCCGCGGTTGATTGTTCTACAATTTTGTTCCACAGTTGCGCAAGGCGTTGGTGAGGGACAGATGGTCGAGAATTGGAATCTCGCAGGCAAAACCGCCCTCGTGACGGGCGCGTCGAGCGGCCTGGGTGCGCACTTCGCCCGGGTGCTGGCCGCCGCGGGCGCCGACGTGATCCTGGCGGCACGGCGCGAAACGCAGCTCACGGCGGTCGCGGACGGCATCCGCTCGACCGGCGGGCGTTGCTCGACCGTCATCCTCGACGTGACGGACCCGGCAAGCATCGGCGCTCTGGGAGCGTCGATCGAACGGATCGACATACTGATCAACAATGCCGGGGCGGTGCGCGAAGGCGCGGTGCTCGATCAATCCGAGGCGGATTGGGACGCGGTGATCGATACCAATCTCAAGGGCATGTTCCTGCTGGCCCAGGCGGTGGCGCGCGCGATGCGGGCGCACGGGCGGGGCGGCTCGATCATCAACATCGCGTCAATTCTGGGCCTCCGCCAAGGCGGCGGCGTGCTGCCCTACGCGGTCTCCAAGGCCGGCGCGATCCAGATGACCAAGACGATGGCGCTCGAGCTCGCCCGCTATGGCATTCGCGTCAACGCGCTGGCACCGGGCTATTTCGACACCGAGCTCAATCGCGGCTTCTGGGACAGCGAGCCGGGCAAGGCGATGATCCGCCGGATCCCGCAGCGCCGGCTGGGCCGGCTCGCGGATCTGGACGGACCGCTGCTGCTGCTCGCGTCGGACGCGTCCGCCTATATGACCGGCTCGGTGCTGGCGGTCGACGGCGGCCATCTCGTCAGTGGCTTGTAAGCCCCATCACGCTGAAGGAACCGGGTTCATGACAGACGGGTTCATGACAGAAATGGCTGCCAATGCCGATCGCGCCACGGAGATCGCGAAGAGGGTCGAGGCGTTCGTGCGCGAGGTGGTCGTGCCCTATGAGCAGGACCCGCGCTGCGGCGCTCATGGTCCGTCGGAAGACCTGGTGTGGGAACTGCGCGCCAAGGCTAGGGCGGCGGGCGTGCTGACGCCGCATATCCTCTCTGACGGATCGCATCTGACGCAGCGCGAAACGGCGACGGTGCTGAAGCCGTCGGGCCTGTCGCCGCTCGGGCCCGTCGCGGTCAACACGATGGCGCCCGACGAGGGCAACATGTATCTGATCGGCAAGGTCGGCACGCCCGCGCTCAAGGAACGCTTCCTGAAGCCGCTGGTCGCGGGCGAGGCGCGATCGGCCTTCTTCATGACCGAGCCCGCGGCCGATGGCGGCGCGGGCTCCGACCCATCGATGATGAAGACCACGGCGGTGCTCGACGGCAACCACTGGGTGATCAACGGCCGCAAGGCGTTCATCACCGGGGCCCAAGGGGCGAAGGTCGGCATCATCATGGCGAAGTCCGACGACGGCGCCTGCATGTTCCTGGTCGACCTGCCCGATCCCGCGATCCGGATCGAGCGCGTGCTCGATACCATCGACAGTTCCATGCCGGGCGGCCACGCGGTGGTGGCGATCGACAATCTGCGCGTGCCGGCCGACCAGATGTTGGGGCAGAGCGGCGAGGGCTTCAAATACGCGCAGGTGCGGCTGAGCCCCGCGCGGCTGTCGCACTGCATGCGCTGGCACGGTGCCGCCACCCGGGCCAACGAAATCGCGTCGGACTATGCCTGCCGGCGGCACGCCTTCGGCAAGCCGCTGATCGACCACGAGGGCGTCGGCTTCATGCTCGCCGAAAACCTCATCGATCTGAAACAGGCCGAACTGATGATCGACTGGTGCGCCGACGTCCTCGACACCGGCGCGCTCGGCACGGTCGAAAGCTCCATGGCCAAGGTCGCCGTGTCCGAGGCGCTGATGCGCGTCGCCGACCGCTCGGTCCAGGTCATGGGCGGAACCGGGGTCTCGGGCGACACCATCGTCGAGCAGGTGTTCCGCGAGATCCGCGCCTTCCGCATCTATGACGGGCCGACCGAGGTCCATAAATGGTCGCTCGCCAAGAAGATTAAGCGCGACCATGCCGGGGCGCGGCCGTCATGACCGGGCGAACCGATGCCAACCTGGGCACCACGCCGGTGCGCGAGGGCCATCGTTTCGACGAGGCGGCGCTCGCGCGCTGGATGGCGGCGAATGTCGAGGGCTTTCGCGGCCCGCTGACGATCGAGCAGTTCAAGGGTGGACAGTCCAACCCGACCTACAAGCTGCTCACCCCCGAACGCTCCTACGTCATGCGCCGCAAGCCGCCGGGCCAGCTCCTGAAGGGTGCGCATGCGGTCGAACGCGAGGCGAAGGTGCTCGTCGGCCTGGCGAAGGCCGGCTTTCCGGTCGCCCGCGTCTACGGCCTGTGCACCGACGACAATGTCATCGGCACCTGGTTCTATGTGATGGAAATGGTGGAAGGGCGCATCTTCTGGGATGCGACGCTGCCCGATGTCGGCCGGGACGAGCGTCCGGCCTATTTCGAGGCAATGAACGCCACGCTCGCGCAACTCCATCGCGTCGACTACCAAGCGGTGGGGCTGGGTGACTACGGCCGTCCGGGCAATTACTTCGAACGCCAGATCGCACGCTGGTCCAAGCAATATCTCGAGGACACCGAGGCCGGCCGCGACCCGGACATGGATCGGCTGATCGCATGGCTGCCGGCCAATATTCCGCCCGGCGAGGAGACCAGCGTCGTCCATGGCGACTTCCGCGTCGACAACATGATCTTCCATCCCACCGAGCCGCGCGTGCTGGCGGTGCTCGACTGGGAGCTTTCGACGCTCGGCCATCCGCTCGCCGACTTCGCCTACCACGCGATGATGTATCACATGCCGCCGCAGATCGTGGCCGGGCTGGCGGGCGCCGATCTGGCCGCGCTCAACATCCCGAGCGAGGCGGATTATGTCGCGGCCTATTGCCGACGGACGGGGCGCCGGGACATCCCGAATTATCCGTTCTACATCGCCTTCAACTTCTTCCGGATGGCCGCCATCTTCCATGGCATCAAGGGGCGCGTCATCCGGGGCACCGCATCCTCCGCACAGGCCGCCGAGCGGGCGCAGGCGTTCCCCGCGCTGACGCAGATCGCCTGGGCGATGGCGAAGCAGGCATGAGGCGCGGCCGGCGGGGCGATGGCTACCGCCAGCGAACGAATCCGACAGATCGAAAGGATCTCTGAAATGCAGGACGTCTTCATTCTTTCCGGCCAGCGCACCGCCATTGGCGACTTCGGCAAGAGCCTCAAGGACGTCGCCCCAACCAAGCTGGGCGAAATCGCCATCCGCGCTGCCCTCGCCAAGGCCGCCGTCGACGCCGCCGAGATCGGGCATGTCGTCATGGGCAATGTCATCCATACCGAACCGCGCGACGCCTATCTCTCGCGCGTTGCCGCCGTCGATGCCGGCATACCCGTCGAAACCCCGGCGCTGACGGTGAACCGGCTCTGCGGTTCCGGCCTGCAGGCCGTCGTCTCCGCGGCGCAGACCATCATGCTGGGCGATGCCGAGATTGCCATCGGTGGCGGGGCGGAATCCATGAGCCGCGGCGGCTATCTGCTCCCCACGGAGCGCTGGGGCGCCCGTCTCGGCGACGGGAAGATCGTCGACATGGTCGTTGGCGCGCTGCACGACCCGTTCGGCCATGGCCATATGGGTATCACGGCGGAAAACATCGCGACCCGCTACCAACTCACCCGCGAGGAGCAGGACGCGTTCTCGGTCGAATCCCACCGCCGTGCGGCGCTCGCGATCGCCGAAGGCCGTTTCAAGTCCCAGATCGTCGCCGTTGATCTGCCGTCGCGCAAAGGCCCGATTCCCTTCGACACCGACGAGCACGTGCGCGACGACGTCAGCCTGGAAAAGCTCGGCGCCCTCAAGCCGGCGTTCAAGAAGGACGGCTCCGTCACCGCCGGCAACGCCTCGGGCCTGAACGATGGCGGTGCAGCACTCGTGCTGGCCAGCGGCGCGGAAGTCGCCCGCCGCAACGCGCAGCCCTTGGCCCGCCTGGTCGCCTACGGCCATGCCGGGGTCGAGCCGGACGTCATGGGCCTGGGGCCCATCCCCGCCTCGCAAAGCGCGTTGAAAAAGGCCGGGCTGAGCATCGCCGATATCGACGTGATCGAATCCAATGAGGCTTTCGCCGCCCAGGCTTGCGCGGTCGCGCGCGACCTCGGCTTTGCGCCGGAAAAGGTCAACCCGAACGGTGGCGCCGTCGCCCTCGGCCACCCGATCGGTGCCTCGGGCGCCATCATCGCCATCAAGGCGATCTACGAACTGCATCGGACCCAGACCCGCTACGCGCTCGTCACCATGTGCATAGGCGGTGGCCAGGGCATCGCCGCGATATTCGAACGGGTTTAGCGGGCGGCCGATAACAGCTTCGGCTGGCGGCGGGGCGCGGCCTACCGTATCCGCACGGTCGCGCTCGAATGCTGACCGATTGCGTCGGTGATGGTCACACGGGCGTATCCGGGGCCATCCGGCAGCCATTGCGGTTGCGCCGCGAAGGCCGCCCCTGGGATCGGCACACCATTCACCGACCATCGATAGGGCGGTGTGCCGCTATCCCCCTCCAGCTGCAGGGCGCCCATCCGGCCCGTGTCATCCGTCACGTCGACCTGCGCACCGTCGGGCGGGTAGAGGATGCGCGGCGCGCGCGTGCTCGAGAGCGAGCGGAGGGCATCGCGATCGGCGAACTGTTTGAGCGCTCTCGGCAGGGGTTGGGCCGCGGCGGCCCCATCGGCGACGACGGGACCGTCCGCGCCGGTCTCGGCGGGCAGCAGGTCGAACAGCGAGAAGAGCAGGGGTGCTGCGGTATTGCGACCATAGGCGCCAGGCCGCGGCGAGCCATCGGCGCGCCCGGTCCAGACTCCGACGGTCCAATCCGGGCTGTAGCCGATGGCCCAGGCGTCGCGAAAGCCGTAGGAGGTTCCGGTCTTATAGGCAATGGGGCGGGCATCGGCGGCGAGGGCGCGAGGCATGCGTCCGTCGGGAGCCGGCGCGCCGCGCAGGATCGTCGTGATCTCGCGTGCGGCATGCGGCGTCATCAGGATGGCTTCGTCCTGAGCCGTGCCCGGCACCAGGCGCAGCGGCGCGGAACGGCCGTCATGGGCAAGCCCGACATAAAGGCGGGTCAGGTCGAGAAGGCTGATACCGACGCCGCCCAGGGCGAGCGGCAGGGTCGGCGCTGCCTCGCCGGCGGGGAATTCAAGGCGGGCACCCGCCTCGCGCAGCGTGGCGGCGAGCCGCCCGGGGCCGACGCGATCCAGCAGCGCGATCGCCGGCACGTTCAGCGATTGCTGCAAAGCCTCGCGCGCACTGACCTGGCCATGGAAACCGCGATCGAAGTCCTCCGGCGCGTAGTCGCCGATGCGCAGCGGATGGTCGTCGACCAGGGTATCCGGCAGCAAGGCGAGGTCGTCGAAGGCGAGACCATAGATGAACGGCTTCAACGCCGAGCCGGGGGAGCGGCGCCGGCGCGCCAGGTCGAGCGCACTGCGCACGCCACCGACCCAGCCGCGGATCGCGAGCTCGCGATTGTCGACCACCAGGATGGCGATGTCGCCGCCGTCGCTCATGGTCGCGGCCGCGTCCCGGGCCACGCCCTCGATCGCGCGTTGGATGCCGGCGTCGAGCAAGGTGCGCGCCGGTTCGCCGTCCGAGCGACGGAGCCGTTCCGCCACATGGCTCGCCAAGCGCGGGAACGGGTAACGGGTGGCGATCCGCGGCGGCGGCGTCTCGCGGTCACTCTCGGGCAGGCGCCCGTCCTGGGTCAGCCGATCCAGGACACGGCTCGCGGCGGCCAGCACGCGGGCCGGATGCCGGTCGGGCCGGAGCGCTGCCGGCCGCTGCGGCAAGGCCACGAGGATGGCGGCCTCGCCCGGCGTCAGCCGGTCGGGCTCGTGGCCGAACCAGGTGAGCGACGCGGCCCGGACGCCTTCGACATTGCCGCCGAACGGCGCCAGGGTCAGGTAGATGGCCAGGATCTCGTCCTTGCCGAACCGTTCCTCGAGCTGGGCCGCGCGCACCACGTCATGGAGCTTGCCCAGGAGCGAGCGCGGATGCGGCTCGAGCAGCCGCGCCACCTGCATGGTCAGCGTCGATCCGCCCGAGACGATGCGCCCGGCCGAGACGAGTTGCCAGGCGGCGCGCGCGGCGGCCAGCGGGTCGATGCCGACATGCTCGCGGAAGCGGTGGTCCTCCGCCGCCAGCAGCATGTCGAGGTAATGCGGGTCGACCGCATCGGGTCGCGTGCCGAGGCGCCACATGCCGTCGCGCGTGGTCGCGACATGCAGCACTGTGCCGTCCCGGGCGAGCAGGACGGCCGACTGGTCCTTTAAGCGATGCAGGTCGGGCGGCAGGCAGCGGTCGAGCGCCAGCACGCCGGCGGCGACCGCCAGCAGGCCCAGGAGACCCCGCTGCCAGCGCCGGGTCATGTTACGGGGCGACCACGGTCGCCGTGCCGGCATCGGTCCGCGCCATCGTGCCCGGGTGGTACATGTCCTCGACCACGACCTCGGGCAGCGTGAAACTGCCCGGCGTCACGGCGCGGACGACATAGGCGACATGGAAGCGGCCTTGCTTGGCGGGCTCGTCCGCCTTCTTGTCGTCATCGCTCTCCCAGAAGCGGAAGTAGCGATAGCCTTCCTCGCCGAGATCGAAGGCGGCGACCAGCCGGTCGTCGCGCTTCTCGCCCACGCGCAGGCGGGTGAGGCCATCCAGGAAGTCCGGCGCCTGGTCCGGGCGCAGCACCGCCTCGATTTCCCAGCCCGCCGGCAGCAGGTCGACCAGCGCCACCCGATGCAGCGCCTTGTCGCTTGCGCTGCCTTCGAGCGACACGATAAACCGCCGGTTCTGCGGCAGGTTCGCCGGATCGAGCGCGCTGCCGTCCATGGCGAAATAGGATTTCTTGAGCGTGAGCCCTGCGCTCATTGCCGACGGCGCGGTCTTGGGCGAGCCGTGAACGGAGAGCGTGCGCCAGAGATCATGGGTCGTCGGCGTGACGGTGTAGCCGCCCGCGACCTCGGCTGCGGACGGCATGAACGCCGCCTGGCCGCGAGCCCCGGTGACGGCACTGCCGTTGAGCGTCAGCCCGACCGACGCCTCGCCGGCGGTGACCGCATGGGCCGCGATCAGCATCCAGGCCTTCTCCTGCGTGGTCAGCAGGTCCGGCGTCTTGCTGAGCGCCTGCAGTTTCGGCACCAGCGGCTGAACCTGCCGGAGCTGGTCGCTTTCCGACGCGACCGCGAGCAGGCCGGCCGCATCGCGCAGGCGCGACCAATAGAGCAGTCTTTCCCACCAGAGCGCCACCGTCGGCCGCTCGACATTGACGACTGCGAGCCTCATGGCGCTGGCGCCGCGCGACCGGTCGCCCAGGATGCTGAGCGCGCCGCTCAGCTGGCCCAGCGCCAGCGCGTTTGCCTCGCTGTTGGCGGCCGCACCCCACGAAACGAGCGTCGGCCGCGCCTGCAGACCGTCATGGAGTTGACGCAGCCGGCCGAGGTCGACGCGGTGGACCGGGGCCAGCAGCCAAGCGGCATAGGCGAGCGCATCATTGTCCGCGCGTCCGCCGTTCTGATAGGCGAACTGGCCCGGCCCGCGGACCAGGTTTTCCGCGTTGGCGTAGCCGCGCTCGACGGCGCTGTCCGGCACGTCGAAACCGGCGGTCTTGGCGTGCAGCAGGAAATCCAGCGCATAGAGATTGAGCCAGTCGCTCGCCAGCCCGTCGCCGGCGCGCCACAGGCCGAACGTGCCTTCCGGATCCTGCCGGTCAACGATGCGGTCGACGGCATCCTGCACACGCTGCCGGATCGCCGCCTTGTCGGCGGCACCGGTGGCGAGCGTCGGGTCGTCGTAGTAGACGAGCGGGAAGGCGGTCGAGGATAGCTGCTCGGTGCAGCCATAAGGGTAGCGCCAGAGCGACTGCAGCAGGCCCGGCACGTCGATGCCCGCGAGCTTCGAGTAGCTGAGCTGGGTCGTGACGCTGCCCGGCACAAAGGCATCGAGCGTGTGTGGATCGAGCGTGAAGCTCTCGCCCTGATGCTGCAGCGCCACGGTCTCGAGCGTCAGCGGATAGTGGGCGCCGCGCACCGAGATCGACCAGTCGCGCACGATCCTCAGCCCCTTGGGTCCCGTCAGCGTCGCGGTCACCTTGGCGATGCCTTCGGCCGTGCCGGCGATCGGGATCGTCGTGGTCTTGCGCTCGCCGGCGGCGAGCGCGAATGACCAGGGCTTGGCATCGGGCAGGCTGGCGGCGCCGTCGACCTTGACCTCGAAACGATAGTCGCCGGCCGCGCCATCGCGGTTGTCGACAAGCACCGTCATCCGGCCCTGGTCGCCAGGGGCGAGGAAGCGCGGCAGGGCCACGTCCGGCACGACCGGGTCGCGCACCGTCAGCGGCCCTTCGCCCTTGCCGACGCCGGATTTGCTGAACGCGATCGCCATGACCCGGAGCTCGCCTTCGAAATCCGGGATGGCGATCGGGATCTTCGCCGTGCCGTCCGGGCTGACCTTGATCGGGCCTTCGAACAGTGCCACCGAGCGGGTCGGCACCACCGGCAGGCCTTTGCCGCCGAACGCGTCGCCGCCGCTCCGGAGCGCGCCGGCCTCGCCCTCGGCGCCGTCGAGCAGATGACCGTAGTCGTCGCGGATCTCGACCGCGAGCCGGCGCTGGCCGAAATAGAACGCCGTCGGGTCCGGCGTCTTGAACCGGGTCAATTGCAGGATGCCCTCGTCGACGGCAGCCAGCGTCAGATAGACGGGCTCACCGCTGGTGCCGCCGGCGACCGTAACCGGCAGCTCGATGGTCTGCCGCGGCACGACCTTGTCCGGCAGCTTGACCGAGACGCCGAGTTGATGGGCGCCCGGATCGACGCCGATCCACGCGAGGCCGATCGCGCGCACCGGCAGGTGGCCCTTGCCACCGTCGGCCGGGCGATAGAGCGAGGCCAGCGCATAGGCGCCGCTGCCCCAATCGGTACTGACCGGAACCTCGATGGTCGTGCCCTCGCGCGGCACATCGAGCTCGCGCGTGTCGAACACCTTGTCGCGCGCCATCATCAGCCGGACCTTGCCCGCATAGGGCGGCACGATGCGCAGGCGGGCGGTCTCGCCGACCTTGTAGCGCTCGCGCTCGACCGTCACGTCGACCTTGTCCGGCGTGTCGGCGGCGCCGGCGGTCGCCATCCAGCCGGAATAGAAGCCATAGCTGGCCGTGGCGCCGCCGGGACCCTCGACGACCAGGCGATAATTGCCCCAGTCGAATTTGCGCGTGACCACCGCGGGTCGATCGGCCGTCACATCCAAGTCATCGGAAGCGATCGCCTTTTCCGTGTCCGTCCGGTGGAAGTTCCAGCGGCCGCCCGACAGGAACCAGTCATAGTGGCCGATCCGGTCGATCAGGGTCCAATGCAGGTGTGCCGGTACCGGCTTGCCGTCCTCGTCGACCGCGATGATCTCGAAGCCGGCATCCTCGCCTTCGCGCACCCGGCCGTCCTTGAAGCGCGGGCGGATGCCGATCATCAGCGGTGCCGAACGGATCGGCAGGCTCACCTGGTCGCTGGTCACCCGGCCGCCCGGCTCCTGCAGGCCGGCGGTAATCACGGCCTTGAGTGCGACGTTCGGTGGCGGCACGGTATCGAGCTGGCCCTTCGCGACCGCATGACCATTATCGTCACTGCCGCCGGCCTCGAGCTCGACCTCCTGCGGCTTGAAACTGTCGTTCGGCACGCCGAAGCGATAGCCCTGGGCCGATTGCTGGAACGGTGCCGGGTCGACCGCGATGCTCATCTGCGCCTCGGCACCGAGGCCTGAGGCCGGTGCGCCATAGAGGAAGCGGCCGTCGATCTGGATCTCGACCGGGTCCTTCGGGTGCAGCTTGGTGATTGCGGTGCGGGCCGTCACCTTCAGGCGCTGGGGCACGAAGTCCTGCACCTCGACCGACGCGTCGCCGATGAGCTTGCCGTCGGCATCACTCGCCTCGAGGTGCCAGATGCCGCGGCTCGCCGTGTCGGGCAGGTCGACATCGAGTCGGAAACCGCCGGCCGCTTGCGGCGCGAGGTTGACCTTCTTGAAGGTGACGCCGTTCGGCTTGCGCAGCGCCAAGGTGAGCGCGCCGTCCTCGATCGCCTGGCCGATGCGGTCGCGCAGCAAGGCTACGGCATGGATGCGCTCGCCGGGCCGGTAAATACCGCGCTCGGTATAGACGAAGGCGTCGAGCGGGCCCGCCGCGTCACGGCCGGTGACGCCGCGGTCGGACAGGTCGAAGGCAGGCTGGTTCAGGTCGAGCAGCGCGAAATCCTGCGCCGCGCCATAGGCCACGATCATGTTGGCCGTGGCGGCGCCCGTGCCGCGCAGCAGGCCGGGGGCGAAGACAGCGTGGCCCGCGCCGTCGGTCTTGGCGCTGCCCAGGATCTCACTGTCGCGCGCCTGCATTTGGATCTCGACATCGCCCTGCGGTGCTGCGGTCGAGAGCGAACGGGCAAAGACATGGAGCCCGTCAGCCGCCTTGACCGCGGTCAGCGCGATATCGGTCTCGACGACGAACTGCTCCGCGAACTGGAAATCCTCGCTGCGCTGCCAGAGAAACTGATGCTCCTGGTCGCGCGGCTTCAGCCCCTGGGCGTTGGCCGCGATGAGCACATAGACGCCGGGTTGACTGGGCTTGGCGACCTTCGACAAGGGGAAGGCGGTGTGCATCACCTCGTTGTGGGCGCCCTTCGTCTCCATGGTGCCCGACCAGATCGGGCGGGCCGACCGCTCGGCCAGGGTCTGCAGTCCCCAGCGATAGTTCTGCTCTCCGCCGCGCAGGCTCTGGATCATGCCGGGCGCCAGGCGATCGTTGATGCGCAGCACCTCGACCGCGACGCTGTCGACGTTGACCGTGTCGAGCGTCACGCCGCCGGGCGCATCACGCGTCAGGATGAAGCCCTGGCCGGCGAAGCTCACCAGCTTCGCCCGGTCGCCGAAATCGACCTCGGTCTCGATGGGCTCGGCGAGCTTGCTGCCGTCCGCGGCCGGCAGCCCGGACGTCATGGCGATCTTGTATCGCCTGCCGAGCGACAGTCCATCGAAGCACAGCGCCTTGTCCGCGACGCGGAGCCGCGCGTCCGCCGTCGGCGTCAGCTTTACCCAATCGCCGTAGTGGATTTCGGGCTTGGTATCGAGCACATGATTGAACGTCACGCAGGCGCTCGGTTGCGGCTTCGTGAGGTCCGTCACGACCCGGAGGAAGCCGAACGGGGCAGGAGCCGACGGTTTTTCCGGGCTCGGCGCGGGTGCCGTCGAAGCAACCGCCGTCTCGACCTTGCCGTCGGGAGGGGCGCTCGGCGGATTGCCCTTGAAGAGGTAAAGGCCGAGCACGGCCAGAGCCACGACGACAACGGAGATTCCTGCCAGGCGTCGCATGCTTCACTCATTTCTGAAGAAGACGTTCGCTATATGGTAGCGCGGCAGCGGCGCCCTTCAAGTGGAGCGTGATGGCAACGATGCGGTGTTGCGAGAGCGCATCCCGCCGTGATTTTTCTGCCACTCGTCCGGGTATGCGGCGATGCATTGGAGCATGAAAGCGCTCGACAAGTGGGGGCGGGCACCAGGCGCCGCCGCTTCCGACCAAACAGGGCCGATGCGCCCTCCGAATTGCCATGCACCCGGCAGCGAGCCTATCATGCCCATCCTGCCGTTTGATCGGTCGTGACCCGACGAGGGACACTCGGAGCCAACTCCTTGATCCATCTCGGGTACTGACGGGGTGAGGGCCAATCTCGCGATCGCGGGCACAATGTCACACGCAGCGTGAGGCGATGCATCCTTGCCCATGAAGTAGGATCGCCTTTGAAGGACGAATGACATCTGAATTCGAAACGGAAAACCGGAATTCGATCGGAGGAAACATGCCAGACGAAAGCAAGTGCCCCTTCACGGGCGGGACCCGCGCGCACACGAATCGTGACTGGTGGCCGAACCAGCTGAACCTTCAGATCCTTCACCAGCACTCCGCCTTGTCCAACCCGATGGGCGAGGCGTTCGACTATGCCAAGGAATTCAAGAGCCTCGACCTGAATGCCGTCGTTAAGGACCTGCATGCCTTGATGACGGATTCCCAGGACTGGTGGCCGGCCGACTTCGGCCATTACGGCGGCCTGTTCATTCGCATGGCGTGGCACGGTGCGGGCACCTACCGCATCGCCGACGGCCGTGGCGGTGCCGGCGGTGGCCAGCAGCGCTTCGCGCCGCTCAACAGCTGGCCGGACAATACCAACCTCGACAAGGCGCGCCGGCTGCTCTGGCCGATCAAGCAGAAATACGGCAACAAGCTTTCCTGGGCCGACCTGTACATCCTCGCCGGCAACGTCGCGCTCGAATCGATGGGCTTCAAGACCTTCGGCTTCGGCGGCGGCCGCGCCGATACCTGGGAGCCGGAAGAGCTCTATTGGGGCCCGGAGGGTACTTGGCTCGGCGACGAGCGCTACAGCGGTGAGCGCCAGCTGCGCAAGCCGCTCGGCGCGGTGCAGATGGGCCTGATCTACGTCAATCCGGAGGGGCCGAACGGCAACCCGGATCCGGTTGCGGCCGCGCACGACATCCGCGAGACCTTCGCGCGCATGGCGATGAACGACGAGGAGACGGTGGCGCTCATCGCCGGCGGCCACGCCTTCGGCAAGACCCATGGCGCCGGCGATCCGTCGCTCCTCGGCCCCGAGCCGGAGGGCGGCGCCATCGAGGAACAGGGCCTCGGCTGGAAGAGCAAGCACGGCACGGGCATCGGCGCGGACGCCATCACCGGTGGCCCGGAGGTGACCTGGACGCAGACGCCGACGAAGTGGAGCAACCACTACTTCGACAATCTCTTCAAATACGAATGGGAGCTGACCAAGAGCCCGGCCGGGGCCAAGCAATGGAAGGCGAAGACCGCCGAGGCGACGATCCCCGACGCCTTCGACCCGGCGAAGAAGCATGTGCCGACCATGCTGACGACCGATCTCTCGCTACGGTTCGACCCGGCCTACGAGAAGATTTCGCGGCGCTTCTATGAGCACCCGGAGCAACTCGCGGACGCTTTCGCCCGCGCGTGGTTCAAGCTCACGCACCGCGACATGGGCCCGATCGCGCGCTATCTAGGCCCACTCGTCCCGAAGGAGACGCTGATCTGGCAGGACCCGATCCCAGCCGTCGATCACCCGCTGGTCGACGCGCAGGACATCACGGCCCTCAAAGCCAAGATCCTCGGTTCCGGCCTCTCCGTGTCCGAGCTTGTCTCGACGGCCTGGGCCTCGGCCTCGACCTTCCGCGGCTCCGACAAGCGCGGCGGTGCCAACGGCGCGCGCATCCGCCTTGCCCCGCAGAAGGACTGGGAGGTCAACCAGCCGGCCCGGCTCGCCGCGGTGCTGGGCAAGCTCGAGGCGGTCCAGCAGGCGTTCAACGCGTCGGCGACCGGCGGCAAGAAGGTCTCGCTTGCCGATCTCATCGTCGTTGGCGGCAGCGCCGCCATCGAGAAGGCCGCGAAGGACGCCGGGATCGACGTGAAGGTTCCCTTCACGCCGGGCCGCATGGACGCGTCGCAGGAACAGACCGACGCCCATTCCTTCGAGCCGCTTGAGCCGGTTGCCGACGGGTTCCGCAACTATTCACGCGGCCCGCAGCTCATGTCGCCGGAGGAAGCGCTGGTCGACCGGGCGCAATTGCTGAAGCTGACCGCGCCCGAGATGACGGCGCTCGTCGGCGGGCTGCGTGTCCTCGGCACCAATGTCGGGGACGCCAAGCACGGCGTCTTCACGAAGGAGGCCGGCAAGCTGACGAATGACTTCTTCGTCAACCTGCTCGACATGCGCACGGAGTGGCAGCCCGTCGCCGGCTCCGAGGGGGTCTACGAGGGGCGGGACCGGAAGACCCAGGAGCCACGTTGGACCGGCACGCGTGTCGACCTGATCTTCGGTTCGCACGCGCAGCTCCGCGCCCTCGCGGAAGTCTATGCCTGCGCGGACGCGAAAGCGAAGTTCGTGAAAGACTTCGTGGCGGCATGGGCCAAGGTGATGGACCTCGATCGCTTCGAGCTCGCCTGACGTCAGGGGGCGGGTCCCCGGCAGTCGATGCCGGGACCCGCCCTTCCACTTTGCTCGATCGCATTCGCTCCCTGTCGCAGCGACAGGGCGGGCGCAGCGGTCTCGACGCTCGGGCGAGAAGACGGTTCGGTAGAATGGGCGTCACTATGCCGAGGCGTGAGGGTGCCTAAGCGCTTGGCCACATGACGGAACGGGAAAATCAAAAGCGATAGCCGCGCAATGCAGAGGCATATCAGTGCCTCGAAGAGCAAAGCCCGCGCAACCCATCCATCAGTGCCAGTCTATACAGCTTTGCTCGGGTCAACCCCACTCCTCCATATCCGAGTGAAGCATAATCTCGCACGCCGACGTTGACGAGCTTCGGCAGGGCATCCGGAGCGCAACGCTAACAACTGCTGACAACATCTAACACACCGGGCCGCGGGCGTGCGGGCATCATGTCTTCGGACAGGCGCTCTGCCCATCAGGCGGAATTTGCCCGCGGCCGTATTTCCCCTGCTGTCCCTGCTTGACTCTGCGTGCACGCTTTTCGAGTGCGTGACCTATTCTATCATCGGTAGAGTTGAGCGTGCGGGTGAGGCTCGTCAAAACTATAGAGTCTTGGACTGATGATGTGCGGCAAAAAACGCATAAAATCTTGTCGCGCCAGAACGAAAATTTGGGAAAAGCATAAAATTTTTCAATAAAAAATTATAAAGTGCATCTGAAAAATTCTGAATTGTCTTTGAGTTGTAATGGTCTGTCGGACATATTGCCGCGGCTATTTTTGTATGGCCGATAGTGCGCGTGCGTTTGCCCTTCTTCTTGCGTGGCTGGTGATGGCTCGGTGCCCGACGGGGTGCTTTGGGGAGCCGGCACTTGGCGGCCAGACGACGGGGAAATCATGTGCGCGATGAGTCGGGCACTTTTGGATGGAGTTCGCAGTGATCGTCCGAGCGCATAGGATCCTGTCGACGGCTGTTAAAGGGCTTCTCGCCGTTTTGGCCGTCAGTGGCAGCCTGCTGGGGAACTCCCCGGCGTTCGCGGATGGCGCGGCGGCGCTACCGCCCTCGAACCGAGTGACCATCAATCTCGGCGAAACGCCGTGGCGCTATCTGAAGGATCGCGACCCGGCCAGCGCCATGACCGTCACCTATGACGATTCCCCGGCGAATACGACGGACGTCTGGACGTCGGTCGGCGTGCCTTACTCGCCGAGCGACAACGACACGTTCCTCAACATGGCTTCGGGCGGCGGTGAGGGGCAGCTCACCGGCAACATCAACTGGTACCGCAAGCACTTCGCGCTCGATGCGTCCTACGCCAATCGGAAGATCTTCGTTGAGTTCGAAGGCGCAAATACCGGCACGCAGGTCTACATCAACGGCCATTTCATCCAGGGCAACAGCCTGATCAACCCGCAGGCAACCCACGTGATCGGCTTCGTCCCGTTCATCGTGGACCTCACCGATTTCGTTAAGTTCGACGGTAGCGACAACGTGCTGGCGGTGAAGGTGGCGCGCGGCGACAAATTCTTCATATCGCCGAATTTCTCGGGCGCCTACCGGTTCGGCCAGGATGATTCGGGCCTGTTCCGGCCGGTCAAGATGTACATCACCGACCGCGTTCACATCCCGCGCAATACCTACGCGGTGCTGAACACCTGGGGCACCTACGTCTCGACGGTCAGCGCCAGCGACAGTGCCGCGGTGGTCCGGGTTCAGACCAATGTGCTGAATGAATACGCCACCAGCCAGCCGGTGACGCTGAATACCCAGATCGTCGACGCGAACGGAAACGTTGTGGCATCGGCCCAGGCCACCCAGGCGCTGCCGTCCAACCCGCAACCGGACACGCCGGCCCAGGTCGCGCCGATGACGCCGCCGCCGGCGGCGACGTTCGACCAAAACCTGACGGTGACCAATCCGACGCTCTGGTACCCCAACAACAGCATCTACGGGAAACCGTACCTCTATACCGTCGTTCATACGGTCAGCATCAACGGTCTCGTGGTCGATGCCACGACGACCCCGCTCGGCATTCGGACCATCAAGTGGGACCAGAATTTCCCGATCATCAACGGCCATGCCCATTATTTGTGGGGTGCGTCCGGACGCTACGATTATCCGGCCCTGGGCTCGGCCGTGCCCGAGGAGCAGAAGTGGCGCGACGTCAGCCTGCTGGCCGCTGCCGGCGGTAGTCTCTATCGGCCCGGTCATTCCAGCGAAGGTCCGGAATTCCTGGCGGCCGCCGATGCCTATGGCGTCATGATGATCCAGCCCAGCGGCGATGGCGAAAATGGCTTCGCCAGCCTCTGCCCCGGGCACGACCACATCAATTGCAATGCGACGGTCGACGACGTCGAGCTGAAGCAAGAAACGCATCGGGACATGATCGTCCACGATCGCAACAACCCGTCCGTGCTGGCCTGGGAGGCCGACAACGGCGCGACCGATACCGGTTTCGCGCAGGGCATCAAGGCGCTGTCGCAAATCTGGGACCCGGTCCTGACCCGCGCCCAGTCCGACCGCACGCCGAATCCGGCGAACGGCGACATCCTGGGCTGCAGCCGCCAGGGCTGCGACATCGGCGTCAAGCAGGCCTATCCGAACACGCCGGCCTGGGGCTCCGAATATTGGGGCGACGGCGTCTATCGCGCGGCTTACGACTACGAACTGGCCAACGCCGCATCCTACGTCAACGACTGGGTGCACAGCGTCGCGATCAAGTCGTTCGGCATCGCGCATTGGTATCTGGCCGATACGCCCGGCGAAACGAACCACCAGACCAACGGGCCGAGCGATCCAACCGTGGTCTCCACCGGCGACCTGTCCAACCCGGGGCCCGCCGACGCCCGCGGCAACAACGCGTCGATGATGGATGCGAACCGCATTCCCCGGCTGCTCTACTACATCTATCAGGCCGCCTGGACGCCGTACGAGATCAAGCCGGTGGTCAAGATGGCCTATCACTGGAATCGATCGGGCGTTATCCGGGTCAACGCATTCAGCAACTGCCCGGAGGTTCGCCTGCTGGTCAACGGTCAGCGCCAAGGCGCCGACCAGGTGCCCAATCCGGATAATTCGGACCCCAATAGCGACGTGAGCCAGAATACGACCCTGCTGCCCCGGCAGGTCCACTGGGACAACGTCACCTGGACGCCCGGCACCGCAGTCGCCCAGTGCCTCGATAGTTCCGGACGGCCGGTGCTCGATGCGAGCGGCAATCAGGTCATTGACCAGCAAGTGACGGCCGGTCCGGCCGACCACATCCAGCTGACGGTCACGCCGGAGCTGGTTCGGCCGAACGGTACGCCGTTCAACATCCAGGCGAACGGCAGCGACGCCGCCTTCGTCACGGCGACCGTGGTCGACGTCAACGGCAACAAGGTGCCGGACGCGTCGAATACCCTCACCTTCTCGGTGAGCGGCCCCGGCACCTATCGCGGCGGCACCCAGTATTTCGTCACGCCCAATCAGCCGCAGGGCTATCACGCGCCGGGGGACCCGAACCTGTCGGCGGAAGGGGGCATGACCCGGGTCGCGGTCAAGTCACAGTTCACGCCCGGTATCGTGACCGTGACGGCGACCTCGCCGGGGCTCGGCAGCGGTACCACCAGCTTCGCCGTCAATCCGATCACCGGTCCGGCCATGAACGGCGGCACGCTCGCTGTCCCCGGTCAGTCGGCGGCCGCGCTCTCCATCGTGACCGCACCGCTCGACCAGACCGTGACCACCGGCCAAACCGCGACATTCACGGTCCTGAGCGCCGGGGCCGGTCCGCTCACCTATCAATGGCTGAAATCGGGCGTGCCGATCAGCGGCGCGACCGGCTTCACCTACACGACGCCGGTCACCACGCTGGCCGACAACGGCAAGACCTACAGCGTCAAGGTTTCCAACGGGACCTCGAGCGTCACGTCCAGCTCCGCCCTGCTGACGGTCGTCCCGCCGACCGTGCCGAGCATCGTCACGCAGCCGTTGGCGCAAACCGTGGTTGCCGGCCAGAACGCGGAATTCAGCGTCACCGCCAACGGCTCACCGGTTCTGACCTATCAATGGCTTAAGAACGGGACCACGATCCCGGGCGCCACGGCTGCCATCTACGACACGCCGATCCTCGCGTCCGCGGATAATGGCAACAACTACACGGTAACGGTGACCAACAGCGCCGGCAGTGCGACCTCTAACGCGGCGCTCCTGACCGTGAGTGCGGCGACGATCCCGACCATCGTGACCGCGCCGCACAACATGGCGGTCTCGGTCAACCAATTCGTCGAGTTGACCGTGCTGGCGTCGGGCACCGCGCCGCTGCATTACCAGTGGACGCTGAACGGCAACCCGGTCGGTACCGACTCGGCCAACTATATCATCGCCTCCGCGCAAACCGGCGACGGCGGCACCTATACCGTCACCGTCACCAACGCTGCCGGCAGCGTGACCAGCGACCCCGCCGTGCTTTCCGTCAGCGGCAGCAACGGCACCAATCTGGCGCAGGGCAAGAAAGCCAGCGAGAGCAGCGAGCAGAATGCCGGGCTGACCGCACAATTTGCCTTCGACGGCAATGCCACCACGCGCTGGTCATCCGCCCCGGGCATCGATCCGTCCTGGATCGCGGTCGATCTCGGCTCGGTTCAGACCTTCGACGAGGTCGTGCTGGCCTGGGAGAACGCCCACGCGACCGCCTACCAAATCCAGGTTTCCAACGACGGCCAGGATTGGTCGCACGTCGTCGCCAATGTGACCAACAGCGCCGGCGGGACGGAAACCATCCACTTCCCCAGCACCAGTGCCCGCTACGTCCGCATGTACGGCACGCAGCGCGCGACCCAGTACGGCTATTCCCTGTTCGAATTCCAGGTCTATGACGTGCCGCAATGCGGACCTGCCGAGCGCTATACGGTCAATCCGGCGCAGGGCGGGACGTACCACTCGACCATTGCCGGCATCCCGGACGGCCCGTTCGTGCCGACGGTCACGGACAATGTCAGCAATCTGACCTGGCAGCAGTACGTAACCACCTTCACGGGGGCCGGCGCACAGTTCACTCAGCCCATCGCCGCGCAATATTGCTCGACGCTCGGCATGCAGCTGCCCACGCAGAACGAGGCACAGACCATTGGCGGAGCCAATTACGCTTCCTGTGCCTTCCCCGAGACCTGGACCACCTGGACGACGACGCCGGTGCCGGGACAGACCGATCGCGCGTATTTCGTCTCGTCGGATGGCACTTCGTCGTCGCAGATCATCGATAACTCGCCGGGTTGGGCGCTCTGCGTCTCCGCCCACCAGCCGCTGGCGGCCCCGGTCATCACGGCCCAGCCAGCCAACCAGTCGGCGCCGCAGGGAACGAGCGCGCAATTCTCGGTGACCGCCACCGGTACCGGCCCGCTCAGCTATCAGTGGTACGAAAACGGCACCCAGGTCGGCATTACGACCGTGCCGACCTTCACGACCGCTCCCGTCCAGACGTCGGATAACGGCGCCGCCTTCACGGTCGTCGTCTCCAATGGCGGCGGCAGCGTCAGCAGTGCCGCGGCCATCCTGACCGTGACCGCTGCCAACGGCGGCGGCGGCAACAATGGCGGCGGTGGCAATGGCGGTGGTGGCAATCCCCCGCCGCCTCCGCCGCCGCCTCCGCCGAGTGCAAACCTGGCGTTGGGTGCGGTCGCGACCGCGAGCGGCTTGCAGGATGTCGGCTATGCCGCCTCCAATGCGGTGGACGGCAATCTGGGGTCCCGCTGGGCTTCCGCCTTCGTCGACCCGTCCTGGATCCAGTTGGATCTGGGCTCTATCCAGACCATCAACCGGGTCGTGCTGCGCTGGGAGGCCGCCTATGGCGTCGCCTATCAGATCCAGGTTTCCAACGACGGCCAGGATTGGTCGCACGTGGTCTTCAACCAGACGGCCGGTCAGGGCGGCACCGAGGATATCGCCTTCCCCAGCACCCAGGCGCGCTACGTCCGCATGTACGGCACCAAGCGGGCCAGCCAGTACGGCTACTCGCTCTACGAGTTCGAGGTCTATAACACCGCCAACACGCCGCAATTCCCCATCACCGTGACCGCTGGGCCGAATGGCACGGTCACGCCGAACGGTACGGTTCCGATCTATCAAGGCGGTGGGCAGACCTTCGTGTTCCAGCCGGCGGCCGGCTATGCCGTCACCGGCGTAACTGCGGATGGCCAGGCCATCGGTGTGGTCAATAGCTACAGCTTCACCAACGTCCAGGCCGCCCACACGCTCAACGTGACCTTTAGTCCGGCCCAGGCGGCGCTCAACCTGGCGCTCAACAAGCCGGCCACGGCGAGCGGCGTCGAAAACGCCGGCACCGGCCCGGGCAATGCCGTCGACGGCAAGCTGAATACCCGCTGGTCGTCGGCCTTCGTCGACCCGTCGTGGATCCAGGTGGACCTGGGGGCCGCGGTGCCGTTCAACCGCGTTGTCCTCAACTGGGAGAACGCCCACGCGATCGCCTACCAAATCCAGTATTCCAACGACGGGCTGGATTGGTCGCACGTCGCCTATAATCAGACGGCCAGCAAGGGCGGGATCGAGGACCTGTCCTTCCCCGAGGTGACGGCCCGCTACATCCGCATGTACGGCACACAGCGGTCGACCGCGTACGGGTATTCCCTGTGGGAGTTCGAGGTCTACGACATGCCGACGCCGCCGACGGTGACCGGCCAACCGGCGAACGCAACCGCGGTGGTGGGCAGCACGGCGCAGTTCACCGTCACGGCCACCGGAACGAACCCGCTGACCTATCAATGGTATGAGAACGGCAAGCTGGTCGGCACCACGGCCACGCCGACCTTTACCACCGCCGGGCTTACGGCGGCGGATAACGGCGCCACCTTCGACGTCGTCGTCAGCAACAGCGTCGGCAGCGTCACCAGTGCGAATGCGACCTTGACCGTCACCGCGACGCCGCCGACCGTGACCGGCCAGCCGGCGAACGCAACCGCGACGGTGGGCGGCACGGCGCAGTTCACCGTTGCGGCCACCGGATCGAACCCGCTGACCTATAAATGGTATGAGAACGGCAATCTGGTCGGCACCACGGCCACGCCGACCTTCACCACCGCCGTGCTTACGGCGGCGGACAATGGCGCCATCTTCGACGTGGTCGTCAGCAACAGTGCCGGCAGCGTCACCAGTGCGAATGCGACGCTGACCGTCACCGGCGGCACGGGTGGCACGGGTGGGGGCAGCGTGCCCCAGCCCGCCAACGCCAATCTGGCGCTGGGCATGACCGCGACGGCCAGCGGCGTCGAGAACGCCGGCCTCGCTCCGGCCAACGCGGTCGACGGCAGTCTGGGATCGCGCTGGGCTTCGGCCCATGTCGATCCCTCGTGGATCGATGTCGACCTGGGCTCGGCGCAGACCTTCAACCGCGTGGTGTTGCGTTGGGAAAATGCCCACGCGATCGCCTACGAGATTGACGTGTCGAACGACAACCAGAACTGGACGAAGGCCTACGGCACGACCGCCAGCAATGGCGGCAACGAGGACATCAGCTTCCCCGCCGTCAACGCCCGCTATGTGCGCATGTACGGCACCCAGCGCTCGACGCAGTACGGCTACTCGCTGTACGAGTTCGAGGTCTACAACACGGCAACCACGCCGAAATTCACCGTCACCACGACGGCAGGGGCGAACGGCACCATCACCCCGGGTGGGGCGTCCCAGGTCCTCCAGGGCGCCGACGCCAGCTACTCCTTCGCACCGGCACCCGGCTACGCCGTGAGCAGCGTTCTGGTCGATGGCCAGGAGATCGGCCAGAAGACCGGCTATACCTTTACCGACGTCCTGGCGAATCACACTCTCGCCGTCGGCTTCGCGCCGACCGCCGCCGCCACCAATCTTGCCCAGGGCAAGACGGCGACGGCGAGCGGCACGGAAAACGCCGGCTCTCCGGCCTCTCAGGCGGTCGACGGCAGCTTGACGACGCGCTGGTCGTCGGCCTTCGTCGATCCTTCCTGGATCGCAGTCGACCTCGGCTCGGTCCAGACCTTCAACCAGGTCATGCTTTACTGGGAAAACGCCTACGGCGTGGCCTACCAGATCCAGGTCTCCAACGACGGACTGGATTGGTCGCAGACCGTCTTCACCCAGAGTGCCGGCAAGGGCGGGGTGGAGACCATCAACTTCCCGAGCACCAGCGCCCGCTATGTCCGCATGCTCGGCACCCAGCGCGCGACCCCGTACGGCTACTCGCTTTGGGAGTTCCAGGTGTTCAACACGCAGGGTGGCGGCCAGGTCGGCTCACTGCCCGTGATCTCCACGCCGCCGCAAAGCCAATCCGTCACCGTGGGGCAAAGTGCGAGTTTCTCGGTCGCCGCGACGGGAACCGGTCCGTTCACTTATCAATGGCAGAAGAACGGGACGAATATCGCCAACGCGACGGGGGTCAGCTACAGCACGCCGGCGGCCGTGAGCGGCGATAACGGGGCGACCTTCGACGTGGTCGTGACCAACGCCGCCGGTTCGGTCACGTCGCAGTCGGCCACCCTGACGGTGACCGCCGGGCTGCCCTATACGGTCTACCCGGGCTTCGTCGGCGTCGACCTGCAAAACAACACCAACGGTGCGTTCACCGACGACCAGGTCTATGTCGCCGTGATCGCCCGCGACCCGGAGACGGGGCAGTTCTCGTGGCTGAAGCCGGACGGAACCATCGTCCCCGCGTCGGTTGCCGATAACGACGCGCCTGGTCACCTCACGGCCAATGGCCAGAATTACAGCAATTATTTCTTCACCCTCGCGCAGAGCAAGACGCTCAAGCTGCCGAAACTCGACTCCGGCCGAGTGTTCGTCGCCTTGGGTGGGCCGCTCTACATCAAGATCTTGACCGACGCGAACAACAACATCGGCTACGCCGGTCCCAATCCGCTGAACGCGACCGATCCCAATATCAACGTCTATTACGATTGGTACGAGTTCACCAATAACGACGCCGGGATCTGGATCAATACAACCCAGGTGGACCAGTTCGGGCTGCCGCTCTTGCTCGATGTGTACGGTGCGAACAACACCTTCCACATGCAAACCGGCATCAACCAGAGCCGCGCGTCGCTCTACAGCGCCTATCTGGCCGAGACCCCGGCCCAGTTCCACCTGAACCCGCTGTCGCCGTATCGCATCATGGCGCCCGCTAACGACACGTTCGATGTCGGTCAGCCGAACGCGAGCTACTTCGACAGCTATATCAACCAGATCTGGAGCTCCTACACGACCAGCACGCTGAACGTGACGCTGAACGGGAACCGCAGCTTTGCGGGCCAGGTCCAGGGCGGCCAGATGGTGTTCACCGAAGTCAATCTTGGGAACGGCGCGTTCGTCGGCGGCACCTACCCGGTCAACAAGCCAACCACGCAGGACGTCCTGCGCGGGGCGGGGGCCTTGGCGACCGGAAACTCCACCGAGCTGGCGCTCGAAGCGCAGATGTGTGCCGCGTTCAACCGCCACATCATGAACGATGCGACGCAATGGGCGATCCCCGGATCCTGGTATTCGGCGTCGCCCGCCAACTGGTACGCCAAGTTCTGGCATGACCATAGCGTCGGCGGCCTAGCCTACGGCTTCGCCTATGACGACGTGTCGAACCAGAGCTCGACCATCCAGACCGGCAAGCCCGAGCACGCCGTGTTCGGAATCGGCTGGTAACCGATCCGCCAAGGGGGTATCGCACGCGGCGCCGCTGCGATCCCGCCTTGGCGGGTTTAGACGAAGCGAAGACATTTTCGGGCGCTGCCGCTTGGTTTTGCGGCGGCGCCCTTACTGGCTGAGGTGACATGTGTTTCGACGAGTAAAGACGGCGATCTCGTTTCAGTCGGGACTGGCCCGGCGCGCCTGCCGATCGGAGGCGGGCTTCACGCTCCTCGAGCTGCTCGTGGTCGTGCTGATCATTGGGCTCTTGGCCTCTTACGTCGGTCCGAAATATTTCTCGCAGATCGGCAAGTCCGAGGTCGCGACCGCGCGCGCGCAGATCGATGCCTATGCCAAGGCCGTCGATAATTTCAGGCTCGACATGGGGCGCTTCCCGACGGGCGAGGAAGGACTGGCCGTGCTGGTGAGCAAGCCCGCGGACGACGACGGGCGATGGAATGGTCCGTATCTGCGCAAGGACATCATTCCCGATCCTTGGGGCCACCCCTACGTCTATCGCTCGCCCGGTGCCAAGAGCGAGTACGAGATCCTGTCCTACGGCAGGGATGGCCAGCCCGGCGGCACGGGCACGGACGCCGACATCAGCAACGAATGAGTGGTGATCGCATGTCGTCGCCCATGGCCGCGCCGCCTCGGCGCGGCCGATGTGCTTTGCGGCGATGCCGATCGGTGATGGGCTGATGCAGTACGAAATCCGGGCATTGTCGCCCGACCATTTGATGTCGCGCATCACGCTCGACGCGCGGGACGAGCAGGATGCCCGCCGGCAAGTCGAGGAGCGCGGCCTGTTCGCGGCGGAGGTGCGGCCGGCGGCCCGCCTGCGCGCGCGCGGGTCCGCGGTGCGCCACTGGTCGCTGGTGCTGTTCAGCCAGGAACTTCTGGCGCTGCTCGAGGCCGGTCTTTCGATCGTCGAAGGGCTGGAGGCCCTATCGGAGAAGGAGGCCAACGACGGCGTCCGCACGATCATCGAGCGCCTGCTCACCGGGCTTCGCGACGGCAAGCGCTTTTCCACCGTGCTGTCGGAGCAGCCCGCGCTGTTTCCGCCGCTCTATGTCGGCATCGTCAAGTCGGCCGAGGGAACGAGCGACCTGCCGCGCTCGCTCGCGCGCTATCTCGAATATCGGCGCCGGATCGACGGCGTGCGCGGCAAGATCGTCAGCGCGATCATCTATCCGGCGATCCTGGTGCTGGTGGGCGGCGGCGTCTCGTTTTTCCTGATCGGCTACGTGGTGCCGAAATTTGCCGAGGTCTATCAGGAAGCCGGACGCTCCCTGCCGTTCATGTCGCGCCTGCTGCTCGATTGGGGGCGGTTCGCGTCGACCCATGCCGCGGTTCTCCTGTCCTTGTGCGCGCTCGTGGTCGCGGCCGCGGTATTGGGGGCGCGGCAGGCGGTCCGTCGCGGCGGCTTCGGCCGTTTCCTGACCATGCTGCCCGGCATGCGGACCCGGGTGCACATCTATCAGCTCTCGCGGCTCTATCTGACCCTGGGCATGCTGCTGGAAGGCGGCATCCCGATCGTGGCCGCGATCGACACGATCCTCGTCATGATGTCCGCGGACGTGGCCGGCTCGCTCCGCCGGGCGAGCGAGGCGGTCCAGGCCGGCACGCCATTGTCCGACGCCTTCGATCTCAACGGGCTGACCACGCCGATTTCGCTCCGAATGCTGCGGGTCGGTGAACGCTCGGGCCAGCTGGGCGCGATGCTGACCCGTTCGGCGGAGTTCTACGACGGCGAGATCAGCCGCTGGATCGAACGCTTCGTCCGCGTCTTCGAGCCTTTGCTGATGGCGGGCATCGGCATCCTGGTCGGTGCCATCGTCGTGCTGCTCTACATGCCGATCTTCGATCTGGCGGACAGCCTGTCATGAGCCGCCGGACCGTCTCCACCTTCAAGGACGAAGGGCTGGTGCGCCTGGCCCGCGAGGCCGCCGCGCGCTCCGGGTACAGCGTCATTGCCGAGCTCGAAACGCTGACCGGTGACGAGCCCCGGCAGGCGCTGCGGCGCGTCGCCGCCGTCCTGAACTTCCCGATCATCGAGACGGCCGAGATGCTGGCGCTCACCGCCGCGCTCGACCTCTTGCCGCTGTCGAAGGCGCTGCAGCGGAATTGCGCCCTGCTGCGCGCCGAGGCGGGCGGCCTGGTGGCCGTCATCGCCGATCCCTTCGACGTCGATCTGCTGACCTGGCTCGAGACCCAGGCCAGGGAGAGCGTCGAGCTCTGCCTGGCGCTGCATTCCGACATCAAGGCCTATCTCTCCAAGCTGGAAGAGACGGCACGCGCCATGGATAGCGTGCTGCAGGCCGACGACACGACCGAGCGTGACGGCAAGACGGCCGCCGTCCTCTCCTTCGCCTCGGTCAGCGAGGCGGCGAGCCCGGCCATCAAGCTCGTGAACTCGACACTCTATGACGCGCTCAAGGCCGGTGCTTCGGACATCCATCTCGAAAGCACGGCCGGCGGGCTCGCGATCAAGTACCGCATCGACGGCGTGCTCGATCGCGGCGGTTCGGTCAACGGAACCGAGGCCGCGGAGCATGTCATCTCGCGCATCAAGGTCCTGGCCGAGCTCGACATTGCCGAACGCCGCGTGCCCCAGGACGGCAGCTTCCGGGTCGAGGCCGCCGGGCGGGAAATCGATCTTCGCGTCTCGATCATGCCCAGCATCCACGGCGAAGACGCCGTGATCCGCATCCTCGACAAGCGCGCGATGATGGCCGCCTACGGTGCCTTGAGTCTCGAGACCCTCGGCTTCGATGCGGAGTCGCTCGTGACCTTGCGTGAGCTGGCGGAAGAGCCGCACGGCATGCTGCTGGTGACCGGTCCGACCGGCTCCGGCAAGACGACGACGCTCTATGCCGCGCTCACCGAAATTCACAACGGCCGGGACAAGATCATCACCATCGAGGATCCGGTCGAATACCAGCTGCCCGGCATCCTGCAGATCCCGGTCAACGAGCGCAAAGGGCTGACCTTCGCCAAGGGCCTGCGCTCCATCCTGCGCCATGACCCGGACAAGATCATGGTGGGCGAGATCCGTGACCGGGAAACGGCCGAAATCGCGGTGCAGTCAGCGCTGACCGGGCATCTGGTGCTGACGACGGTGCACGCCAACAACGTGTTCGACGTGTTCGGCCGCTTCACCCACATGGGCATCGATCCCTATGCCTTCGTCTCGGCGCTGAACGGCATCTGGGCGCAGCGGCTCATCCGGGTGAACTGCCCGCATTGCGCCGCCCGCTACACGCCCGGCGAGGCGGAATTGGCCCGGCTCGGCCTCGATCCGGCCGAGATGGGCGCCTTCAATTTCCGGCAGGGCGCCGGCTGCGGCGATTGCCGGGGCACCGGCTACAAGGGGCGGCGCGCCATCGCCGAGATCCTGACCCTGAGCGACGAGCTGCGCGAGATGGTCATCGAGAAGACGCCAATCCGCCAGATCAAGGAGGCAGCGCATCGCAACGGTACGCGGAGCCTGCGCGAGGCCGCGTTGCGGCTGGTCCGGTCGGGCGAGACGACGCTCGCCGAGGTCAAGCGGGTGACCCAGCATGCGTAGCATCATCAAGACGCTCCAAGGCGCCAGGCTCCACCTGTCGCTTTCGAAGACGCGGATGCATCTCGCCTACACGCCGCATTCCTGGCGGCCGAAGGCGGTCGCGTTGTTCGACGGCGTGATGGACGCGGCGCCGGACCGCGAGCCTGCGGCCCTGGCCGCGGCGCTTGCTCCCGTGCTCGACGATCGGCGCTACCGCGGGGCGGCCCTGTCGGTGACCTTCAGCGACGAATGGGTCCGCCTGTTCATGGTCGCGCCGCCGAAGAACACGTTCCGGCTGCAGGACGTGCGGACAGCGGCGGCCCTGCGCTTTCACACGCTCTATGGCGACGATGCGGCCGCGTGGCGCATCACCTGCGATGATGCTTTCGACCGCCAGTTCCTTGCCTGCGCCATGCCGACCGTGCTGTTCTCGTCGATTGAGAACCTGGCCGCGGCCTATGGTCTGCGGCTCGTTTCGCTGACGCCGACCTTCGTCGCCACCTGGAATCGGGTCAATCGCCGGCTCGGTCAGGCCTGGTTCGGCATCGTGCATGAAGAGACCGTCGTCATCGGCTGCGTCGACGCGGCACCAAAGCCGCAATTGTCCGCCGTGCAGCGCCTGCGCCTGCCGGCCGAGGACGCGGACGGTGCATGGCTTGCCGACCAGCTCCGCGGCATGGCACTACGCCATGGCCTCGACAGCCCGAAGGATCTCAAGCTTTACGGACGGTACGTTCCCGGCTTGACCGTCCCGGCCCACGATACCGGCTTGGCCGTCACCTGGCCCGAGCGCATGCAGACCGCCCGACCGAAGAACGAACCCCGGATCGACCTGCCGGGACTTGGTGACGCCCGCGCATGAGAAAGCAATCCATCGACTTCGCTCCGAGGTCCTTCGCTCGGGCCTTCAGTCGCACCCATCTGATCAGCAAGCTGGTCGCCCCCGTCGGGCTGGCGCTGTGCGTTGCCGGCGGCTGGACCGTGCACGCGGATCTGGGCCGGCTCGACACGATCGCGCGCGCGACGCAGCGCGTAGAGCAGCAGCTCGACACGCGCGCCTCGACCCGCAGCACCGGCACCGAGATCGCCATTTCGGAAGGCCAGGCGGCCGCGGTCAATGCTGCGGTCAAGCAGCTCAATTTGCCGTGGCGGGACGTGCTCGACGCGGTCGAGGCGGGTACGCCTAAGACGCTGGGTCTGCTGACCCTGGAGCCGGACGCCAAGCGGAACGTCGTTAAGATCAGCGCCGAAGCGACGAGCAGCATCGACATGATCGGCTATGTCGAGCAGCTCAAGCTGCAGCCCTTCCTCAGCAGCGCCTTCGTGATCAAGCACCTCACGGACGAGAAGGGCGGTGGACGCCCACTGCAGTTCGAGATCGAGGCAGGCTGGCGCGGTGCCCGGCCATGATGCCGATACAGGCCCACGGCCTGCTGCTGAAGGCACGGCTGCACCTCGGTCGCGTGGGCTGGCTCGATCTCCTGGCCGGCGCCCTGCTCACCGCCGGATTGATCGTCTATTTCGGCGTGGCGCCGCGGCTCCACCAGCGCTTCATCGCCCAGCAGGCCAATCTGCAGGACGTGCAGGTGCTCGTGGCACGGCACGCCCGGCAAATCCAGACGGCGCCGGTGCGTCTGCCCGAAGCGCAGCAGAACCTGCAGAATTTCTACTCGGCCCTTGGCGACGTCGAGCAGACGGAGCGCTCTCTGACGACGATGTTCGCGGAGGCGGACAAGCAGGACCTGGTCCTCGACCAGGCCGAATACAAATTGTCCTACGACAAGAACGGGCGCTTCTACGCCTACTCGATCAAGCTGCCGGTCAGCGGCAGCTACGCGGCGCTTCGGAACTTCAGCACCCGGCTGCTCTTGGCGCTGCCTTACGCCTCGCTCGACGACATCAGCTTCAAGCGCCGCGACAGCAACCAAGCGGCGCTCGAGGCCAGGCTGCATTTCACGCTCTATCTGAACGGGCCGGAGGACTATGCCGCCGGCATCGCGGAATCGGCGGCCAGGCAGGGTGCCGCACCGTGAAGAAGAGCCATGGTTTGCTGGCGGTGGGCCTGATCGGCGCGTCCTGGCTCGCGATCTTCGGCGACAAGACGCCGAGCAGCGAGGTCGCCGAACCCGTAGCGCGTCCGAGCAGTGCCAAACCGGCATCGCCCAGCCCACGCTCCGCCCCGGCGAAGAACCAGGACAAGCGCAAGCGCCCGGTCACCATCCTGGCGTTGGAGCCGCGTGCCGCGCTCATCGGCCGCAACGATCCGCAATCGACGCCCGGGCTCTTTGCTCCAGATGTCCCGGCGCAACTTGCGGCATCACCGACCACCGATCTGCCGCCGCCCGCGCCTGCCGTACCGCCGCTGCCCTTCACCTATCTCGGCAAAAAGTACGAGAACGCCAAATGGGAGGTCTATTTGGCGGTGGGCGACCAGACCTATTTCGTCCGCGAGGGCAGTGTCATCGACCAGAAATACGCCGTCAACGCAATCAGGCCCCCGACGATGGTCTTTACTTATCTACCCCTGAAACAAATGCAGACTTTGACGATCGGCGAGGCGGATTGATGTCGCGTGTCTTGAGTTCTTCGCGCCTCGCCGTTACTGCGCGATGCCTTATGCTCTGCGCCGCCTTGGCCGGATGCGCCGGCCCGACCGCCTATAGCGACGGCAAGCTGCTCGTCTCCCAGGGCAAGGTCGAGGAGGGGATGGCCAAGTTCCAGGAGGCGCTGCAAAACGATCCGCGCGACGCGCAATATCGCTCGGCCTATCTCCAGGCGCGCGAGAATGTACTGACGCATGCGGTCGAGCAGGCGGACCGCGATCTCGCGGCCGGCTCGCTCGACGAGGCTCGCTCGCTCTATCGCCATGCTGCCTCGATCGATCCCGGCAACGAGCGCGCGCTCGACGGGCTCGCCGCGGTCGACGTGCGGCGCCGTCAGCTCGCCTGGCTCGATGAGGCCGACCGGCTGTTCGGGCGGCACCAGTTTGATCTTGCTGACAAGAAGATCGCCCGCGTTCTGACCGAGGCGCCCAGCGACCCGCGGGCGCTCGCCCTCAAGCGCGCGATCGACGAGAAGCTGGGCGTGGGCGGGGCGGAGGTCCAACTGGCCCAGATCTACAAGAAGCCGATCACCATCGAGTTCAAGGACGTCACCCTGAAACAGGTGTTCGAGGTGATCTCACACACCTCCGGCTTGAACTTCCTGTTCGACAAGGACGTCCACACCGACCAGCGGACATCGATCTTCCTCAAGAACAGCGACATCGAGTCGACGGTCAACTTCGTGCTGCTGACCAACCAGCTGGGCGAGCAGGTCCTCGACGGCAACACCGTGCTGGTCTATCCGAACACGCCGGCCAAGCAGAAGGACTATCAGGAGCTGAGCGTCCGGACCTTCTATCTCGCGAATGCCGAGGCGAAGACGGTCGCAAACACGCTGAAGACGATCGTCAAGTCGAAGGACATCGCGGTCGACGAGAAGCTGAACATGATCGTCGTGCGCGACACACCGGATGCGATCCGGATGGCGGAAAAGCTGGTCGCAGTCGAGGACGTGGCCGATCCGGAAGTGATGCTGGAGGTCGAAGTGCTCGAGGTCCAGCGCACCGCGGTGCAGGACCTGGGCGTGCAATGGCCGGCCTCGGCGTCGTTCCAGCCGGGCTCCGTCTCCGGCATCACGACGGGCGGATCCTCCGGCGGGTCCACCGGTGGGTCGGTGGGTTCCGGCAGCTCGTCCGGGAGCACGTCGAGCGTCTCGCTCTTCGATCTCGAGCATCAGACGAGCCGCAACATCGGCGTCACCGTCGGCGCCGCCACCGCCAATGCCAACCTACAGGATTCGCACGCCAAGCTGCTGACCAACCCGCGCATCCGCGTCCGCAACCACGACAAGGCGAAGATCCTGATCGGCGAGCGGGTGCCGAACATCACCTCGACCGCGACCTCGACCGGCTTTCTGTCGCAATCGGTCAATTACCTGGACGTCGGACTGACGCTCAACGTCGAGCCGACGGTCTATCTGAACGACGACGTCGGCATCAAGATCGGGCTCGAAGTCAGCTCCATCATCAGTCAGGTCACGACCCAATCCGGCACCAGTGCCTACGAGATCGGCACGCGGACCGCGACGACGTCGCTGCGTCTCAAGAACGGCGAGACCGACGTCCTGGCCGGACTGATCGATAGCCAGGAGCGGACGTCGGGCAACAAGATCCCGGGCCTGGGCGATCTGCCGCTCATCGGCCGCCTGTTCGGCGCCACCACCGACGACGACCAGAAGACGGAAATCGTGCTCGCGATCACGCCGCACCTGATCCGCAACCTGCAGCGGCCCGACGCTGCCGACGCGCTGTTCAATTCCGGCACGGAGAGCACGCTGCGCAGCCCGACGCGGGGTGGTGCCGAACCAGCGAATGCGCCCGTATCCGCGCCACCGGCGAGCAGTGTGTCGTCGAGCTTCGAGCCCGAGAAGGCCGGCTCGGCCACGTCCCCCGGCGGCGCCGGCAGCTACGGTTCGAGCGGCGTCGGCGCCTCGCCCGACACCGGTTACAATCAAGGGGGCACGACCGCGGGCTCGACCCAATCGGCGGCGGCATCGAGCGATTATGCCGCCGGCGGCGTCGCCGCGAGCGGCGTGGCGCAGCTGCAGTGGCAGGGCACCCAGCAGGCGGCGGTCGGCGGCACGGTGACGGTCAATCTGCTGGCCCAGGCATCGGAGCCGGTCAGCGCGCTGCCCGTCACGCTCGGCTTCGATCCGACCAAGCTCGAAGTCACCAATATCGCGGAGGGCCCGTTTCTGAAGCAGAGCGGCGGGGGCACGAGTTTCTCCAACCGGCTTTCGGGCAACGGCCAGTTGATCATTTCGGACCAGACCGCATCCGCGACCGGCGCCACCGCCGAAAACGTGTTCGCCACGGTGACGTTCAAGGCGCTGGCGCCCGCTTCGTCGACCAGCATCCAGGTCCTGTCGGTGGCCCCGACCGGCGTCGGCGGCGTGCCGATCACGGCAACGCCGCCCGCGCCGTTCAACGTGCAGATCAGCGCACGATGACCGCTCGACGGTCGGAACGAGGTTTCTCGCTCATCGAGCTTCTGGTGACGCTCGCCATCATCGGGCTGCTCGCGACGATCGCGGCGCCGGTTGCCCAGGTCGCGAGCCAGCGCAGCCAGGAGGCGGAGCTGCGTCGCGCCTTGCGCGAGATTCGCGCCGGCATCGACCTCTATCACAAGGCGAGCGAGGATGGCCGGATCCAGAAGGAAGCCGGCAGCACCGACTATCCGAAGGATCTCGACATCCTGGTCGAAGGCGTGGCCGATCGGCGCGATCCCAAGGGGGCCAAGATCTATTTCCTGCGGCGGATTCCACGCGATCCGCTCAACCCGGAGCCCGATCTCCCCGATGCCGAAACCTGGGGCAGGCGCAGCTATGCGAGCGAGCCGGACGACCCGCAGGAGGGCGATGACGTCTATGACGTCTATTCGACCTCGACGCGGGTCGGGCTCAACGGCATCCCCTACAGGAAGTGGTAAGGCGGCCGTGAAGAAGACATGCCAGGCGGGCTTTACCCTGATCGAGCTGCTGGTCGTGCTGGCGATCATCGGGCTGCTGCTGAGTGTCACGGTGCCGCGCTACTTCCATGTCATCGATTCGTCCAAGGAAAAGGTCCTGGTCGAGAACCTGCGCGTATCGCGCGACGCGATCGACAAGTTCTACGGCGATACCGGGCGCTATCCCGATAGCCTCGACGAACTGGTCGACAAGAAATATCTGCGGGCCCTCCCGTATGACCCGCTGACGGAGAGCAGCAGCTCGTGGGTCGTCGTTGCGCCCGACGAGCAATTCATTGGCAATGTCTATGACCTCAAAAGCTCGGCCTCCGGCACGGATCACGACGGCCGGGCCTACGGGGACCTCTAGCCATGGACCGCTCCCCCGACCGGCAGCACCGATCCGAAGCCGGCTTCGCCTATATCTCCGTGCTGATCGCGCTGGCGGTGATTGCGCTGACCGCGATCGGCGGGCTCCAGGTTGGCGCCGTGATGCAGCGCCGCGCGGCGGAGGAAAGCCTGCTCGACATCGGGCACCAGTTCCGCGCCGCTCTCAAAAGCTATGCGGCGGCGACGCCGGCCGGTCTGCCGACCGCGCCCCCGTCGCTGCAGGACCTGGTCCGGGATCCGCGCTATCCCAACCCGAAGCGCCATCTGCGCAGGATCTACTTCGACCCGATGACCGGCAAGCAAAGCTGGGGGCTGCTGAAAACGCCTGACGGCACCGGGATCCTCGGGGTTTTCAGCCTCTCGACCGGCCGACCGATCAAGGTCGGCAATTTCTTGGCCGACGATCAGGCGTTCCAGAACCGGAAATCCTACGCCGAGTGGCTGTTCATGCCGGCGCGGGCGGGCCAGGCCGTGCCCGCCCCGATGCCGCCGCCGGCGATCGCGAAATGAACGGTTGTGCCTGCCGACAATCATTAAAGGACCGCCCGATGCGCCGCCTGTTCCGCCTATTCGTCGCCGCCGTTGTCCTGTCGTCCGGCCTCGCGTCGTCGCCGTCCCGGGCCCAGAGCTGCTCCGGGGATGGTGCGCAATGTTCCGTGGCCGAGCACGAGGCCGAGCGGCCCGTGCTGCACGGCGAGATCGATGCTGCGATCCATGATTATCTCGTCGCCCATCCGGAAGTGCTGCTCGAGGCCCAGAAGGCGCTCATGACGAAGCAGGCCGAGGAGCGCCAGGCCAAGACCGCGGCCACCCTGGCCGAGAATCGTGCAGCGCTCCTGGCGGATCCGGCGGACGGCGAAATCGGCAATCCGCACGGGGATGTCACCATCGTCGAGTTCTTCGACAATCAATGCCCGTTCTGCAAGGCGCTGGCGCCGACCTTGGATCAGCTCGTCTCGTCCGACCGGAATATCCGGATCGTGCTGAAGGAGTTTCCAATCCTCGGACCCGGCTCCGACATCGCCGCGCGCTACGCGCTCGCGGCCAAGCGGCAGGGAAAGCATGCGGCGTTTCATGCCGCGCTGATGGCCGACACCACGCCGGAAGGGCAACTGGCCGAGCCGCGGCTCCTGGAGATCGCCAGCTCGCTCAACCTCGACCTCGCCCGGTTGAAGCAGGATATTCAGGCCTCGGAAATCCAGGACCAGATCCAGCGCGCCCGCGCCCTGGCCAAAACCATCGGCGTGACGGGGACGCCCGGCCTGGTGATCGGCGATACCGTCCAGTCGGGCGCGATGCCGCTTGATGAGTTGACCAAGGCGATCAGCGCCGCCCGCGCTCAAGGGCGACGTAGCTAGTCCGCTCAGATCTTGCGGTAGAATTCCCGCGGCGGCTTGACCGCGCCGCCGCCGAAGCCGTCGACGCCGGCGGCCTTGGCGACGTCGGCGGCGAAGGTCGAGCATTGGCGCCGGGCGAGGCTGAACTGCGGGCTGGTCGCGCGGTACTCGCTGATCTTGGCGAGGGCGGCCTGGGCCTGGTCGCGGCCGATCGGGATGCTGCGCACCCGGACGCCGGGCTTGTTGAGCGCACCATCGTCGCGATGGACGCGGCCGGGCACGCCGCTCGTCAGGCGCGGCAGGTCCCGGCGCGGGTCCATGTTCTGGTAATTCTGCGGAGAGAACCCCCAGGCCTCGCGCCGGCCGCCCGGCGTCTCGACGGCGACGAAGCCGTGCCCGGCAAGCCCGTCCGGCAGCAACCCGGCATCCTGGTGGAGATAGGCGCCGACCAGCAGGCGAAACCCCGCCTCCTTGGGCTGGGCCGCCGGCTTTCCGGCTTGCCCGGGCGGGCGAACCGACGGCGGTGCGGCTTTCGCCTGGATCGGACCGGCTGCCCGGTGGGCCGCCGCCTGCCAGCCCATGCGATCGGCCTCCGCCTCCAGCGCCGGATCCTGGACGACGGCGACGCCGCTGCCATAGGGGTTGCGCACCCGGCCGGCCCGCTGCTGGACGACATGGGTCAATTCATGACCGAGCAGTGCCTGGCCATGCATGCTGTCGAAATTCAGCTGGCCCGGAGCGAAATAGAGATTCGAGCCGAGCGTGAAGGCAAGCGCCCCGATCGATGGTGCCTCCTGCCCGACATGAATGCGCACGTCGGAGAAGTCCGTGCGGAAGAAGGCTTCCATCTTGCTGCGGACGCCATCCGGCAGGGGCCGGCCGCCGCCCGAACCGCGCAGCATGCCCTGGGGCAATGGCTGGGCGTAGCCCTGGGCGCGCGGTTGCACCGTCCGGGCGCCGGCTTGCGGCTTCGGCCCGGGCGGCACGAAGCCGCCGGCACGAAAGCGCCCCTGGATCACCAGACCTGGATTCACGCCGCCGGGCATCGCTTCCTGCCTTGGTCGTTGCCGAGACGCAGCCCAACCGGCCGTTGGGCGCATGCGCGTATTTCAATGGAACAGAGCATCAGAAATGGCGGCTTCTGTCAACTTTTGCGGGTGGGCGAGGTGGTTGGATGCCTGCCGATTGCGGCCGGCGTGGCACTCGTCGAGGCCACGGGGCGGGCGGGCTGTGTTCGGCTCGAGGGTGCCGCCGGCGCCGCCGCTGGGGCCGGGCTCATCATGGCGGGCTTCTCGGCCGCGTTGGCGCGCCCCGGGGCCGGCGGCGCCGGCGTCTCGGCCGGACGGCGCCCGGTCAGCATGCCGCGCTGCAAGCCGACGCCCTGCATCTGCAGCTTCTGCCAGGTCACGAACTTGTCGACCGGCAGTTTCGCCTGGGCACGGAACTCGGCGACCGGCTGATAGGTGCCGGAATAATTGCTCCACCAATCGAGCTTGCCGGCATCGAGCTTGGCCGTACCGGCATAGAGCACGGGCCGACCGCCGGCCAGATGGGCGTGCGGCATGCGCGGGGAGACATAGAGATTCGCCTCGTTGCGCGTGGTGCCCTGGACCCGGACGAAATTATAGACCCCGTTGGGCGGCGCCAGCGTGCCGCGCTCGCTCGAGCGGACGCGATAGCTGCCGTCGGGCTGGGACAGCAGTTCCTCGGCCGTGCCCCGGGCCGGGCCGGCCACACGCTTGGTCGGCGCGAAGGTCGCGGCGCCGGCCTTCTGCACGGTGACGGACGGAACGGCCGAGCCGCTCGGCCGAGGCGGGCGGGGCGGAGGCGGGGGCGGCGGTTTGGCCATGGGCCTGCATGGTTGCCAAAAGGAGCGAGGTCACAACTTTATCATGAGGGGCTCGGCTTGTCGCGGGGCGGGTATTACTCGACCCTCCAGCTGCCGTCGGGCTGTTGGCAGGTGGTGCCGCGGGCCTGCTGCTGCTGGCCGTCGATCATGACCGTCGTTTCGAACTCATGGCAATTCTGCCGCGCCACATCCGGCTGCGGCTGCGGCTGAGGCGCGGCGGCGACCGGCGGATAGGGGGCGTAATATGCCGGGTAATACGGGTACGGCGCCGCGACGCAGGCGGAGCAGGCGAAAAGCAGGGACAGGGCGAGCGCACGCATTCTGGACCTCCGGTTTCTCCGATCAGCATACGCGGGTCGGAGCGGGGCGGCACTGCGCCAAATCAGACCTCGGACGGCGTCCTACCCGCCGCGCAGCCGCGCCAGCAGTCCGGGCTTGCTCGCCGTCGATGCGCCGCCGGGACCGGCGACCGGCTTGTCCTCGGCATATTGCACGCGGGCGGTCTCGCGTCCGGTCTCGTCCCACTCGATGACCCAGCCGTCGAGCTTGCCGTCCTTGTAGGGGCTGCGGCGTTGAACCAGGCCATTCTCCCAATAATCCACGGTCTCGCCGTCGAGCAGGCCGGCGCGGTAGTTCATGACGCGCATCACCGTACCGGACGGGCGCAGCACCGTCGTCTCGCCCTCCAGCCGGTCGGCGACGTAATGGGCGACCGAGGTGACGCGGCCGGTTGTATCATAGCTGCGCATTGGGCCGTCGAGCTTGCCCATGCGGTAGGTCATCTCCGCGATCGGCCGGCCGGCGGCGTGGATCGCGGCCGGTCCGTCGAGGACGCCCACGCGCCAGCTCTGGCGCAGCGCCACCGAGCCGTCGGCGGCATAGGCGATGAGCGGACCGTCGAGCAGGCCGTCGAGGAAATGCATCTCGCATTCGAGGTTGCCGTCGGGGCGGAACCGGGCGAGCGGCCCGTCGAGGATGCCCTGGTTGAATTGCGCGCGCTCGACTGGGGCACCCGCCGCGTCGGTCCGCTCGACCGGGCCATGCAGCGTCCCCGGTTCGGCCGGCTCCGGCGGCGGAACGGGTGCGCTCAATTGATCTGCACCACGCCGCCCTTGACCGCCAGCATGCCGCCGCCGTCGATCGTGCCGCTGGCCGACGCCTTGGCCTCGAGCGTGGTGCCGGCCTGCAGCGTGAGCCCGGTGCCGGACGAGCCGGCCAGGCTGGTGCCGGCCTTGACCGTCATGCCGGTGCCCGACTGTACCGTGAGGTCGGCCGCCGATTTCAGCACGGTGCTGCCCTGGGCCTGGATGGTCAGCGAGCCATCGACCTTGATCGTGAGATTGCCCGAGATGGTCCAGGTATAATCGGCCTTGTTGGTGTGGGTCTCCGCCCCGGTCACGGTCACGTCGCGGGTGCCCTTGACCTGATAGGTCTCGTTGCCGGTATCGACCGAATAGGTGCGGTTGCCCTTGGAGATTGCGAGCGTGTCGTTGCCCTCGCTGACCGTCACGCTGCGGTTGCCCTTGGCCACGGTCAGCGTGTCGTCGGCCGTGTTGATGGTCGTGGTCCGTGCATTCTCGACCGTGACGTTCATGTCCTTCTGGGCATGAACGAACATTTCCTCGCTGCCGGCCTTGTCCTCGAAGCGGATCTCGTTCGAGCCGTCGCCGCCCTTGGACGAATTGCTCTTGAGCGTGGTCTTGGTCTGCTCGTCGGGCAACGCATAGGGCACCGGGAAATCTCCGTTATAGACGCAGCCGGTGACGAGCGGCCGGTCCGGGTCGCCTTCGAGGAAGCTGACGACGACCTCCTGCCCGATGCGCGGCAGGGTCCAGGCGCCCCAGCCCTTGCCGGCCCAGGTCTGCGAGACGCGGATCCAGCAGGAGCTGTTCTCGTCGTTCTTGCCGAGCTGGTCCCAGTGGAACTGCACCTTGATGCGACCGTATTGGTCGGTCCAGATCTCCTCGCCGGCCTTGCCGGTGACGATGGCGGTCTGGGTTCCCGGAATGCGCGGCTTCGGCGTGCGCCGCGGCGCGCGCCAGGTGGTGGTCGCGGGAAAGGCGCTGAAGCCGTTCTCATACTCATTGCGCGCGGCCGCGTGGCTGACCGAGCGGATTGCCCAGGCGGCATTGAGCGCCGCGGTCGGATGCTGGGCCAGCGTCACCTTGGTGCCCGGCCGCAGATGCCGGATCGTCGAGCCGCCGCTGAGGATCGAGGTGGGGGCTGCGAATTCCTGCAGCCGCAGGCTCGACAGAGTCTCGCCGTCGCCCTTCGCCTGGTAGAGGCCCGGATAGTCGTAGACCTGCATGGTGCCGGTGGCGGCGCTGCCGGTGACGGTGAGCGCCGTCGACGGCGTCTCGAAATTATAGTCGGTCGTCTGGTACTTGCCGGGGGCGACCGAGGTCATGAGCCCGATGTCCCAGACCGGCAGCTCGGCCAACCAGCGCTTGTCGGGGGTGAGGTCAGTGAAATTGACCGTGGCGGCATTCTCGCAGGCGACGATGGCGCTCGGATCGTCGGCCAGCACCAGGGTATGGGCGCTGTCGGTATGCTCGAAGAAATACCAGATGCCGGCCTGCTCCATCAGCCGGCTGACGAAATCGAACGCGGTCTCCTGGTACTGCACGCAGTAGTCGAGCGGCTGGTAGCTGCCGGTAAGCTGGCTCTTGTAATCGGAGAAGCCGAGGGCGGTGAACACGCCGGTAATGATGTCGGGGATCGATTTCGACTGGAAGATCTTGCTGTCGGTGGTGAGCGTCAGCATCCAGAGCCAGGGGCGAAGCTCAGCCTGCCAGAACGAGCCCGCGACCGTGACGCGGGTGACCAGCCCGTTGAACAGGCGGGTGTTGCCGTCGCCGTCGGTCAAACTCACGGTCGCGGCGGCGCCGACCAGTTGGGTGACATCCAGGTCGCTGTGCTCGGTCGCCATGTCGAGCATGAACAGGAACGGCTCGGATAGGCTCTCCTCGCCGCGGAAGCCGCGCAGCAGGAGCGCGTCGGCACCGAGCGGCGTCGTCACCTTGAGCGAGGCCTTGGCGTCGGTATATCCCAGAATGCTCATCGGTCCTCAGCTTCGCGCGGTATAGACGAGGGTCCGGGCGGCATCGACGCCGATATGGACGGCGCCGAGCCCGGCCGCGTCGGTCAGCCGATCGAGCACGAGGCGCGACAGGTCCGGCAACAGATGCTGGGTCAGGATCTGGTCGATGCGCCTGGCACCGCTGTCGGTCTCGCGCACCTGGGCGGCCAGCCATTCGACCAGCGGATCGGCATAGGTCAGCTCCGCGTCATGGACCTGGGTGAAGCGCGCCTGGATCTGGCCGAGCTTGAGGCGGACGATCTGGCGGATCATGGCCTCGTCGAGCGACAGATAGGGCACGATGACCATGCGGCCGAGCAGCGCCGGCGGAAAATGGCCGAGCAGCTCCGGGCGGATCGCCTCGACCAGGGCGTCGGGTGCTGCCTTGCGGCCTGTGAGCCGGGTCAGCGTCGCGCTGCCCAGGTTCGAGGTCAGCAGGATGACCGTGTTGGTGAAATCGACCGGCCGTCCCTCGCTGTCCTCGAGCACACCCTTGTCGAACACCTGATAGAAGATTTCGAGCACGTCGGGATGGGCCTTCTCGACCTCGTCGAGCAGCAGCACGCAATAGGGCGTCCGGCGCACCGCCTCGGTCAGCACGCCGCCCTTGCCATAGCCGACATAGCCCGGCGGCGCACCCTTCAGGCCCGAGACGCTGTGCGCCTCCTGGTATTCCGACATGTTGACCGTGACGAGCGACGCGGGCCCGCCGAACAGCAGGTCCGCGAGCGTCGCCGCCGTCTCGGTCTTGCCGACGCCGCTCGGCCCGGCCAGCAGGAACACACCGGTCGGCTTATGGGGCTCGCCCAGGTCGGCGTAGAAGGTCTGGATGCGCCGGCAGATCGTGTCCAGTGCCGCATCCTGGCCGACGATGCGCTCGGCCATGCGCTCGCGCAGGCTGCGCGCCATGGCCATCGTGTCGGTCAGCATGCGGCCGACCGGGGTGCCGGTCCAGGAGGCGACGACCTCGGCCACGGCCCGGCCGTCGACCGCGACGGGGACGAGCGGCCGCTCGCCCTGCAGCGCTTCCAGCTCCAGCCGCAGCGCGCCGGCCTCGGCCGCGAGCTCGCCCTTGGGATCGGGTTCGGCTTCGAGCCGCTGCCGCAGCGCCAGGATGTGCTGCACCGTCGCGCGCTCCTGCTCCCAGCGCGAAACCAGGCGCTGATGCTCCTCGTCCCAATGATCGAGCGCCTCGCCCAATTCCTCGAGCCGGGCGGCGTGATCGATGCCGGCGCGGGCCTCGCGATCGAGCTCCGCCATCTCGGTTTCGAGTGCCGCGCAACGGCGGGCCGCGGCCTCGAGCTCGGCCGGCGCGTCGGACTGGGCGATCACGACCCGGGCGCAGGCGGTATCGAGCACGCTCACCGCCTTGTCCGGTAGGTGCCGGTCCATCATGTAGCGGTGCGACAGGCGGACCGCCTCGGCCACGGCCTCGTCCAGCACCTGGACGCCGTGATGGGCCTCGAGCTTCGGCGCGAGCGCACGCAGCATCTCGCGGGCCGTCGCCTCGTCGGGCTCGGCGACCTTGACCACCTGGAAGCGGCGGGCCAGCGCCGGATCGGGCTCGATATGGCGCTTGTATTCGGCCCAGGTCGTGGCGGCGATCGTGCGCAGCGCGCCGCGGGCGAGCGCCGGCTTCAAGAGGTTCGCCGCATCGCTCTGACCGGCGCCGCCACCGGCCCCGATCAGCATATGCGCCTCGTCGATGAACAGGATGGTCGGCGAAGCTGCCGCCGTGACCTCGTCGACGACGCGCTTCAGCCGCTGCTGGAATTCGCCGCGCACGCCGGCGCCGGCCTGGAGCGCGCCCAGGTCCAGGCTCAACAAGCGGACCGGACGCAGGGCCGCGGGCACCGCGCCGGCGACGATGCGCTGGGCCAGCCCCTCGATGATCGCGGTCTTGCCCACCCCGGCGTCGCCGGCCAGGATCGGATTGTTCTGGCGCCGGCGCATCAGCACGTCGACGACCTGGCGGATCTCGGCGTCGCGGCCGATGATCGGGTCCATCCGCCCGGCGCGCGCCTCCGCCGTCAGGTCGACCGCGTAGAGCTCGAGCGCCGGCCGGCCGGCCGCTTCCGGCGCGTCGGCGACGGCGGCATCCTCGAGACCGCCGCTCATCGCCGCCGGCAGCACCTCCAGCAGCCGCGTCGAGGGCAGGATCGCCAGCAGCGGCACGGTGCCGGAAATGCGGCCGCGCAGCCCCGCGTCGTTCAGGAGTGCCGTCAGGATCGCCGCGGAACGGATCGTCTCGCTGGCGAAATCGAGCGACGCCGTGGTCCAGGCCGCCAGCAGCAGATCGATGAGCGGCGGCGAAAAGCCGGGGGTCCGGTCGTTGCCGCGGCGAAAGCCGGCGATCGCCGACGCCAGGTCGCGCGCCAGCTCCTTGGGCGCGATATCGAGCGCGCCCAGCGCCCGCGGCACGTCGCCCTCGGCGATGCCGGCGAGCTCGACCAGCAGATGCTCGATCTCGACCGCGAACTGTCCCTCTGCGCGGCAGCGTTCGGCCGCGCGCTCGAGGGCGGCCCGGCAGGGTGGGTTCAGCTTGCCGATCAGGAGTTTAAGGTCTGGCATGATCGCCCAGAGTCTATCTCGTTTGGCCGGTTCAGGCGACCTCGCCCAGCCGCAGCGTCAACCGGGCCTCGAACGGTGCCTTCGCGGCCTTGGACTCGGTCAGCAGCCAGGATTTCCAGCCGAGGCGGAGGCCGCCGGCGCCCAGCCTGAGCGGGGCGAGTGGCGCATCCGGTTGATCGGCCTTGCGGGCGCGCGTGCCGATCCAGCGCCCGAGCTCGGTCGTCACCAGTTGCAGCTCCAGCTCGACCGCGACCTGGCCGCCCAGCATATAGCCGAGCAGGCGGCGCAAACGGCCATGGGCGTCGCCGGTCGGCAGCAGGCTGTCGAACTCCGCGAGGCTGAGCGGGCCCAGCACCAGCCGGATGCCGCCCGACTGGCTCCAGACCCGGCTGCCGAGCAGGCTGCCGCGGCCCAGGCGATTGTTGCGGCCGTTCCGGCCCAGTTCCATGGTCTGATCCGGCGGCAGCGGCAACCAGCCGCCGACGAAGGGCTCGCCGCGCACGGCCACGCCTAGGTGGTGCGCGACCGCCCGCTCGACCGCGTGCAGGCTGATCGGGCGTTGGTTCAGGAGGCCGGCCAGATGCAGCAGCCCGCGGTCGACCGATCGTTCGGCCTCGTGGGTCGGCGGCGGCCGGAGCCCCGGCGTACCGAGCCCGAGCAGCGCCAGCAGCGGCTGGGCGTAGCCGGTCTCGTCGGGCGTCCCCGGCTGCAGTGCCAGCCGGTGGGACCGGCGGACCCGCATCATCAGCGAGATCAGGCGATGATTGAAGATGTCGAGGAAGGCCACCGGCGCCTCGGCCTCGGCATCGCGCACGCGACGGCGATTCTGCACCATGTCGGCGATCGGCGTCGGCAGCGGGCCGAACGCGCCGGCAAGGCTGAGAAAATTGACGCTCAGCCTTGCCCGGTCGCCGGGCGTGTCGGATGCGGCATAATCCTCGATTTCGCCGGTCGGAAACGCACTCGACAGGTTGGCGGTGAAGCGGACGGCCTCGGCCTTTGCGTCCGATCCGCTGCCGACGGGCGCCACCGGCCGGACACGGGCGGCCTGGCCTTCGATGAGGCGCACCGCCTGGAAGAAATCGAACCGCTCCGGCTCTTCGGTCAGTCGCGGCGTCTTGAATTGGCGCCGGCTCATTGGGCGACGGTCTGGCCCTGGCGCGCGGGCCAGCGCCTGAGCGGCTCTCCGTTCGCCTGCGCCTCGAACCGGGTCTCGGCGGCGCCACGCCGGCTCGCGCGCATGACCAGTTGGGTGAAGGAGTTGATCGTCGTGTAGAGCCCGAAGAACTGGCTGAGCACCTGGCCGAGCAGGAACGGGCTGGCGTTCGCGGCCGCAAACGCGTCCTCGTCGATTTCCAGCGTGATCTCCGTGCCGCGGCAGAAGCCGCGCCAGGCGTCGGCGCCGACATGGCCGACGATGCGACGGGTCGAGACTGCCTTCAGCCCGTTGATCTGCCCGTCGATCGACGGATCCTCGTCATTGGCATAGAGCCGCAGGATCTCCTGCAGGGCCTCGATGCCGGCGGGGCCTTCGATCAGCGAGCGGTGATTGAGCGACAGGTGCGACACCAGCCGCCACAGGGTCTGGCCGCCGAGCGGCGGGTCGATCTGGCGCGTCGGCTGGCCCAGGCAGCGGATGCCGTCGGGCAGCACCGGCACGTCGCTCTCGATGTCGAACACCGTCCCCGGCAGCATCTGGGCTGCGACGCCGCGGTTGGTGCAGAGCGTATGGGCGAACAGCACCGGTGTCGTCGGCACGGCGTCGGTGAACTCGCGGTCGTGATGAAACGACAGCAGGATCTCGGTGCCGCTGAGGTCGCCGCGAGTGACCGGACGCCGCCGGGCGATCCAGCGCCCGTGCTGGCCGTGGCGCGCCGCTGCATGGGTGAAGGCAAAGAACGGCTCGATCACGCCCTTGTCGCTGTCGGGCACCGCGGTGGCCGACAGCTTGAGCACGGTATGGATCTCGGTCGCCCGTTCCCAGCGATTGTCCGGCACCAGGCGATATTCATACTGCGTCGGCTCCAGCCGGAGCGGCTCGGTCGTCCGCCGGAACAGATTGATGACCGGCGTGCAGCCGAGCCGGAACAGGTCCGGCTTGATCGCCAGCTTCTCGCGCCGGTCGATCAGGAACAGCAACTCGACCGACTGGCCGGGGCCCAGCGCCGGCAGGCCGACCAGATCGAAGAACAGGAACTTGTCGGGAAAGGTGAAATATTCCTGCAGCAGCCGATAGCCCTGGTGCGCCTCGGGCGGGTGGGGCATGGCCGCCTCGTCCGGAGCGAACCCGACCGGCCGGATCGCCCGGTCGCCGGCGAGCGAGGCGGCGAACCCGCTCTCGCCCTCGCGGCGCACCAGCACGCGGCTCACGTGGTTGAACAGCGTGTCGTAGAGGCGGAGCACGGTGCGCCGCTCGGTCAGCATATGCCGGTCGTCGGCATGCAGATGGAAGCGCAGGCGGTCCGGCTGAGCGCCGAAGCCCTCGAAGCCGGCCTTGCCGGTGCAGGCGATCTTGAGGCGCAGCACCGTATCGATTTCGCCGGAGCCGGCGGGCAGCGTGTAGCGGACCGCGTCCTCGAGTGCCGCCTCGACCACCGCCAGCGGCCAGATCGTCACGGGATAGACGGTCTGGAAGCGGCAGGTGAGCGTGTTGTAGTCAGCATTCTCGCCCGCCGCCGTCGCCAGCAGCGTCATGCCGCGCGGAACCTCCTCGCCCTCGGCCGGGCGCGGGTGATCCGGATCGGCGGTGAATTGGGCGATCGCCATCGACGGCACCGGCGCCACCAGATGGGGATAGAGCAGGCTGAGCATCGCCTCCGGCACTTCCGGCCAGCCGGCGTCGAGATTGCGTTGCAGCCGCCCGGTCAGGAAGGCGAAGGATTCGATCAGCCGGTCGACCTGCGGGTCGGCCGAGCCGTCGGCGCCGCGCTGCAGGCGCTGGGCGGCCTTCGGAAAGCGTTGGGCGAAGGCGTCGCCCTCGTGCATCAGATAGTCGAGCTCGGCCATGTAGTAGCGCAGCTGCTCGTCGTCGGCCTCAACCGCCATCGTGACGCTCCGCGCGGTTCGGTAGGTCGATGCGGAACGACACCCGCTCAATGATGCGGTCGAGCTGGATCGTGCCGGCGATGACGGCGACGAGCTGGCGCTCGCGGTCCGGATGGTCGGCAATGGTGACGGCCGGCTCCATCAGCCGTGGCTCATAGGCCGCGACCGCACGCGTCAGCTGCTGGGCCAGCGTCAGCCGCGCCGGCCCGTCGCCCGGTCCGTAGAGCGACAGGTCGGGAATGCCGTAATCGATCGTGCTGCGTCGGCGCCGGTCCAGGGTCTCGACGTTGACCGGCGCACGCGTGTTGAACAGATGGCCGAGTTCCCGCTCGATCGAGGCCAGCAGTTCGGGCTTGCCGTAGAGCTCGGAGGCGGGCAGGCGCCCGGCTCCGTCCGCATAGTCGCCGGCCAGCCGCTCGAACAGCAGGGGCCGCGTCGCCTCGACCGTGCGCGGACCCCAGACGGTCGGTGAGCGGTCGCCCGCCCGCCCGACCGGTCCTCCGCGAACCCGACCGATGCCGGGTCGCACGGGGTTAGGCCACTTCCTGCTTGATCAGATCGTGGGACACGGGCTGGACGCCGCCGGCCGTGCCGTCATCCACCTTCTGCTGGGTATAGGCATAGGTCACGGTGCCGTAGCTGAGCGTCACGGTTTCCGTTGGCAGATCGCCGGTGCCGCCGGAGATGCTGTAGTTGGAAACGATGATGTCCTTGAAGGTGATCTTCAGATATTCGACCGGCTTGTTATCGCCGTCGGCGCGATAGCCGGTGAAGGTACCGGTCGCGATCTGCTTGCCGCTCCAGCACTGCTTCAGCAGGTCGTCGGTCGCCGCGTCGATGTATTTGGTGAAGGAGAAATCGGAGTGATTGGCCTGTTCGACCGTGCCGCCGCCGGCCGACGACCGGGTCGCCGAGGTCGGCTGGTTGAACGAATGGCTCCAGGACAGCACCTGGATCTCACCGGTGTGATTGGAGTCCGCGGATTCGCCGGTGATGTTGGGCGTCTCCAGCTTCAGAAAGAAATTTCCCGCCATGTTCTATCCCCTGATGTCGCGCTGTCCGGCCGCGCCCGCCCCGCCGCGACGGCGAAGCGGGCGTCCGGATCGTGATTATTGCCGCTTGGCCTAGGCCGCCGGCGCCGGCAGTTCGGCGACGAGCCGCAGCGAGGCGGTCAGCTCCTCGAGCTGGAAATGCGGCCGCAGGAAGACGATCGCATTGTAGCAGCCGGGCCGTCCGGGGATGTCGGCCACGTCGATCCGGGCCTCGCGCAGCGGATATTGCGCCTTCAGCGACTGACCGGCGTCGTCCTTGGCCAGCACGTAGCTGGAGATCCACTGGTTCAGGTAGCTCTGGACGTTTTCCTTGGTCATGAAGCTGCCGATCTTGTCGCGCATCATCACCTTGATGTAGTGGGCGAAGCGCGAGGTGTTCAGCATGTAGGGCAGCATTGCCGACAGCTGCGCATTCGCGGTTGCGGTCGGCAGATCGTACTTCTTCGCCTTGTTGGTGGTCTGCCCGCCGAAGAAGGCGGCATAGTCCGTGTTCTTGCAGTGAACGAGTGCGATGAAGCCCAGATCGTTGAGCTCCTTCTCGCGCCGATCGGTGATCGCGATCTCGGTCGGGCACTTCAGCGCCCGGTCGCCCTCATCCGTGGTGAAGACATGGGCCGGCAGGCCTTCGACCTTGCCGCCGCCCTCGACGCCGCGGATCGCCGCCGTCCAGCCATGCTGGGAAAACGCCGTGGTGATGCGCTGACCCAGCGCATAGGCGGCATTGCCCCAGAGATACTTGGCATGGTCGCGGCCCTGGGTCCCGTCGTAGGCCGTGTCTTCCTCGAAATTGAAGCCCTCGACCGGCTCGGTGTCCGGCCCGTAGGGCAGGCGGATCAGGACATGCGGCAGGGCGAGGGTCGCATAGCGGCTGTCCTCGCTCTCGCGGAACGAGCGCCAGCGGACATAGTCGGCGCTTTCGAAGATCTTGGCGAGGTCGCGCGGCGCCGCCAGTTCAGTGAAGCGCTCCATGTCGAACAGCGTCGGCGCCGCCGCGCCGATGAACGGGGCATGGGCCGCCGCCGCGACGTTGGACAGGCCTTCCAGCAGCTTCATGTCCGGCGCGGTCGGGCCGAAATAGAAATCGCCGATCAGGCAGCTGAAGGGATGGCCGCCGAACGTGCCGTATTCCTCTTCATAGATCTTCTTGAACAGCGCGGTCTGGTCGAACTCGACCGCCTTGTCGAAATCCTTGCGGAGCTCGTCCTTGCTCGCGTTGAACAGGCGCAGCTTGAGCGTGGCGCCGGTCTCGGAATTGAACACCAGATAGCGCAGGCCGCGGCAGGAGGCCTCGAGCTGCTGGAAGCTCGGATGATGCAGGATCTCGTTCATCTGCGCGCTGATCAGCTCGTCGATCTCGCGGATCCGCTCGACGATCAGGCGCGGGCCGAGATTGTCCCGGCTCAGCTCTTCGGCCTCGTGCTTCTGGACCTTGGCGTTCTCGTCTTCGACGAAGCCGGTCACGAAGGTCTCATTCAGCACGTCGGTCAGGAACAGGCTGAACAGCTCCTTCGCCCGTGTCTCCTGGCTGGCGTCGCGGGCGAGCTTTTCTTCCTTCAGCATCGTTTCGAGGATGCCCCATTCGGGCGTGCCTTCGACCGCGCTGGTCTCATTCGTGTCGGCCATCTCAATCTCTCAATCTCGATCGCGCCGGGCCTGCCCGGCGAAGGGCTCGATGGCGCCGGACGGCGCCGGCGATGGGCTCAGGAACGCCGGGCGTGCGCCCGGCCTGCCGCGTCAGGCGGCCGGCGGCGGCAGCGCCTTCTGCACCGCGGCGTTCTGATCGATCGTGCGGTCGAGCAGCTTCGCCCACTTGTCGCTGCCGTCGGACTTGGTCAGCAGATCGCGCAGCTTGTTGCGCTTCTCGAGCAGATCCTTCAGCGCTTGCACCTGCTGGATCAGGCTTTCCGGCCGGAAATCGTCGATCTTCTCGAATTTGAGCGGAATGCTGACGTCGCCGCCCTCGGGCCCGTTCAGGTGATTCTTCACCTTGATCTCGATCTTCGGGCCGATGGCCTTCAGAACATCGTCGAAATTATCCCGGTCGATCTCGACGAAGTTGCGATCCTTGAGCGGGACGGGTGTTGCCGCCGTATCACCGGCCAAGTCCGCCAGAATGCCGACGATGAAGGGCAGTTCCTTCTTCTCGATGGCATTGCCGATCTCGACATCGTAGGTGATCTTAACTCTTGGCGGTCTTACGCGGGTCAGTACGCGTTGAACGCTTTCACTACCGGCCATTTGTTAAAACCCCTTTTTTAGTCAGGAGACCTTTGGATCAAGGTTCGATTGTAATTTAGGGAAAATGCAACTCTCGGCGCAACTCTACTATGCCGGATAGTATTTTGCAACTATCGAGGCGTATAGATCGGCGTCGACTATCGCTTGGCGCTTCTTCTCTCAATCACTATGACGGCTGGACGCCCATCAGCTCCATGAGCATCGAAGCATAGGCCGGATTGCGTGTCAGCTCCGGCAAGAGTTCGTGGAATGGCATCTGTCCCCAGATGATCGCGCGCTGGACCAGATAGGGCACGGGGCTATGGGGCTCCGCCTGGAACAGATAGTCGGCGGCTTCGGCGAGCCGACGGAAGGCCTCGTCGCGGCTGGTGATCGGCTCGCCCGCCATCCCGGGCGCCCCGTCCGGTTCCGGGTAGGCCGCACCCTCGCCCGGCTCGGCGTTGCTCACGATCGTTTCCTCCACTCGTTCGACCTCGGCCGCCGGTAGCGCATGGCGCTCGATGAGCAGCGCCCGGGCCCAGCCGCCGATCTCCTCGATCTGCCGGGCGAGCCCGACCAGGCTCGGCGCCCCCCGGCCGGCCAGCTCGTCGAGCAGGCCCTGCAGGGTGGCGAGCGCCGTGCCGGCGGCGGTGAGGTCGCGATAGATCGCGATCAGCAGCGGCAGCGGGGTATGAAGCGCGCTTTCTGTGAAGGCGGCGAGCGTGACGCGGCCGGCCTCCTCGGCGCGCGCGGCCGACCGCGGATCATGCTGGCGGGCGACTTCGTGGCGCTGGCCGTTGATATAGTCGGTCCAGCAATAGGCGATCTCGTGGGCGGTACCCGACCGGCTCAGCGGGATCTGCTGCAGCAGGATCGGCAGCTTTTCATTCAGCCATTCGAATGGCGCGTTGCGCGCGTCCGGATCCTGCGGATCGAGCGCCGGGTAGAGCGCCGGCCAGAATTCCCGGACCAGGCCGGTGATCAAGGCGAAGCCATCGGCCATGCCGCCGAAACCGCGCCGATGGATCTCGGCTTCGACCAGCCAGGCCGCGATCTGGAGATCCTTGGAGCGGGTGGCGAGGATGGCGGCCGCCTGCGCCGAGACGGCGCGCCAGTCGGCGCGCTTCACATCCCGCTTCCAGATGCCTTGCGGCAGCGCCGCGTTTTCGGCCCGCCGGGTCTCGATCAGCCGGTGATAGGCGGGATCGTCGCGGATCCAGGCGCCGACCGGCGATGGCCCGGGCACGGGGGCGAACAGGGGGGCAAGATCCAGCGACGGCGACGCCGGCTCGTCAATGAGTGGGGTGACGGCGCTCATGTTGGCTCCGATCCGGTGTCGGCCGGTTGCGGCGAGGCGGCGGTGGCCGGCGCGCTGCCATGAGGCAGCAGGCGGTCGAGCATGCTCTTGAACGATTGGACCAGGCGCTCGAACAATGTGTCGTGTGCGGTCTCGATCGCGCGCGGCACCGCGGTCTCCAGGCGGGCGAGCGCTTCACCTTGGGCGGCGACGGCGGCGATCAGGCCATCGAGCTTGCGTGCCATGTCGCTGTCCTCCGCCGCCGATGCCGGGCCTCGCGCCGCCGCGGACGCATGGCCTGCGGGACGCTCCGCCGTGGCGGCGGCAGGGCTGGACCGCACTGGGTCGTCGGCGCCGTCCGCAATGGCGGCGACCAGGGAATAGCGCATGTCGAGCGTCTGGGCGATCCGATGGTAACTCCAGCCGTCGCGTCGCAGGCGCACGGCCATGCGGCGCCGTTCCGCCTCGTTCAGGCGGCGCGGCTGGCTCGGAATCGCTCGACTGGCGGAGACGGCTCCGCCGATCGCGCCACCGGCACGAACACTGAACGGACCGGACAACACGGATCCCATCGATATACCCCTCACCTGCGCGCCGGCCGGCACCGTCGCGCCGCATGCCAGCATCATACTCCCGACCCCACCCGAACGTCACGTATCTTGGGTTGCGTCAGTACCATCTAATCCATCCACCTAGAGCGGTGGCGCCACGGTCGGGAAGCCGGCAAGGGCGATCGGCACGCGCTTGTCGGGCTGGCCCGCGACGTGCTGGACCGCATGCAGCCGGAGGCGGACGAACAGCGTCGCATGGTCACCCGGCGCCTCGCCGCCCGCGACGGCCTCCGGGTTCTTCATCAGCGGCAATTTCAGGATGATGGTTTCCGGCCGCCGCGCCGAGATCGGCAGGAAGGTCTCGTGCCCGGCATTGTGGTCTTCGATCAGCGAGATCAGTCCCCAGGGGTCGGGATAGCTCCAGGTCGCGCTGACGTCGCGGACCACCGGCTGGCCGTTGTCGTCGCCCGCCGGCACCGACGGTGCGTTGCGGGCCCAGCGCAGGCTGAGCTTGATCGGCTGCCCATAGCTCCAGACGAAGGACTGCTTCGGCTGCAGCGACGAGACGCGCTGGCCGGCGCTCTCCAGCGACCATTCCAGAACCTGGTTGCCGGCCTGGTCCAGTTCGGGATTGGCGCGGAACTCGACGTCGGCTTCCCACGTCGGCGGCTGGTCGGGAGCTGCGTCGGCGATCAGGGGGGCGAGCGCCGGCCGCAACGCCTCGATCTGGTCCAGGAACGTCGCGGCAGCGGTCGCGGACGGTCCGTAGCTCGTCCGCATCCAGCCGGCCATCGGCCCGCCGTTGCCCCGGTCGACCGCCTTGTAGAACCGGCGGACGTCATCGGGATCGGCCCAGGAAGTGATCTTGCCCAGCCCCGTGCCGGCGGCGAACGGGAAGCGGCCGGCCAAGGTCTGGTTGAACAGGTTGGCGACCTCGGCATATTGCTTTTCGATCCGGCCGCGCTGCAGGGTCGTGCAGCGCTCGAGCAGGCCGTGCTCCAGCCGTTGCAGCCGGTCGCCGAAATAATCGAACGACGGCGCTGGCGCTGCGACCGAGTCGCGGCACTTGGCGAGATCGATCTGGTCCATGCCGACCAGGATGAAATTCTCCAGCACGCTCAGCGTGCTGTCCGGCGCCTTGCGGTCGTATTTGCCGATCGCCTCGATGATGCCGGCCCAGCGCGCCGTGTCGTCGCCCCGGTTGACGGTGCCGCCGAGAACGATCTGGCCGGACATGTTGTCGAGCCGGTCGCCCGAGCGGTTGAGGAACGAGACCAGCGGCTGCGCCTCGTTCTCGGCCAGCGCATCGATGAAATCGCGCTCAGCACCCAACCGGGCGACCAGGTCGGCCTGGGTGGCGGCACCGAAGCTGCGGGCGGCGAGCGGCGGATCGCCGGTCCACCAGGCGAAGCCCGGGTCGATCGGCTGGTAGAGCATTTCGTCATCGAGCCGGCGGGAGACCTCGCTTAGCAGCCTGCGCGCCTGAGCGACCGCGATGTCCGAGATCTGGGCCGCCGCCTGGCCCAGGCCCAACTGGTTGAGCCCGCTGTCCAGGTTGGCCAGCAGCGGCGCCACGGCGGCGAAATTGCGGATCTCGCCGCGCCGGGCGCCGTCGTCATCGCCGCCGAAGCCGCCGTCGTCCGGGCGCACGCGGCGGGCGGCCGAAACGCGGCCCAGGACGAAATTCACCAGCTGGTATTGGGCGGCGGTCCGGAACGCGCCGCGCAGCTCGATCGGCGCCGACCCGACCGAACTGGTCATGACTGCCGAATAGCGCTCGAGCGCCTGTTCCGCCGTGCCGACCAAAGGCGCATCCCAGGCGAGTCGGCGCCCGGGGCTGCCGAGCTCGATCGCGACGGGTGCCGCCTTCATGAAATCCGCCGCGAACAGCTCGTCCAGGCCCTCGGCCAGCGCCTTGAAGCGCGGTGCCATGACGAGCGTGCCGTTCGTCTCTTGCAGGATCGGTACGCCGCCCAGGCCGGCGAGCGCCATCAGATTGTGCTGGGCTGCGCGCCGGCAGGACTGGCCCATCTTCTCCAGCTCGTCGGCGAACGAGGCCGGCAGCAGATCGAGATTGGCCTGGCGCAGCAGCGCCAGCGGCTGTTCAAGCGTCGGTCCCAGTGTGCCGGCGCCGCCGACCCAGGCGAAGCCGGTGCCGGCCGCCGCATTCTGGATGATGGCCAGCTGCGCACGCAGCTGGCGCAGGAGCTCGACCACCCGCGCGCCGTCGAGGCCCGGCGTGTTGACCTCGATCGACAGTTCCGTGACCGCCGAGATCGCCTGCGAGACCAGGCTGGCGTCGAACTGGCCGGACGCGGCGGCAACGAGGCCGTTGGCGACGCCCTGCTGCACCAGCGTCCTCAAGGCCGCCACATCGACTGGCGGGGTCTTGGTTTCCTCCAATGCCAGGCGATAGAGCCTGGTGTCCTGGTTGAAGTCGGCCGGCATCTCCAGATCGAGCGCATAGCGCGCCAGCAGCTCGAGCGTCGGCACGCTGTGGTTCCGGCCGAGGCCGCCATAGAGCCGGATGTTCTGGTCGAGCAGCTGGATGGCGCCGGCCAGGGCCTGGAAGCGGGCGATGTCGGCGGCATTGGGCAACCCCTCCGCGACTGGATTGCCGCAGGCGGCGGGGTCGCGTGACGCGATGCCGTTCACCAGCTCGTGGCCTCGCCGTTCGAGACCGTCGCGGATCGCTTCCAGCACGAAGCGGTCGTAGCCGACGGCGAGCGCGGCGATCACCCGCTTGTCCGGCGTCTCCAGCAGGCTGGTCGGCGCCGCCAGGCTGACCGTGGTCAAGGGCAGGGAACTGAACGACCAGAGCAGGCTCTCGGCGACCCGGCGTTCCAGCGCCGGATGATCGACCCGAGCGGGCGACGCGGCTGCTGCGGCCGGTTGCGACGAGGCGTGCGGCCGCGCCGGGCTGAACTGGGCCGTTTCCCGGTCGAGAATATTGAGCGTGGGCGCGAGCAGGGCGGCCCGCTGCGGCAGGATGATGCCGGAGATGCCCAGGCCGACGACGGCCGCGAGCACGACCGCGGCGAGGCAGGCCTGCGCGATGCGGACCCGGCGGTTGCGCCGGGTGATGACGCCGCGCGCCGGCCGCGCCATCTGGAATTCGCGGAAGATCTTGCGGCGGAACAGGCCGCGGGCGAACGCCTCGTGCCCGAGGTCGCTAGCCCCCGCGACCGCGCCGGTCAGATAGAAGCCGCGGAACAGGAACGGCTCGTGATAGACGCTCGTCCGCAGCATCGCGGTCAGCAGGATGCGGAGCGGATCGGCGAGCCGCCGGATCTCGCCGGGCAGCAACAGCATGTCGCCGGCGGCGTGCCGGGCATTATCGCGGAGCGAGGCCGGCAGCCGTGCCGAGCCCATGATCTGGAACTGGAGTGCGCCGAGGCCGGTGACCAGCGCCTCGACCGCACCCGCCACCTCCTCCGGATCGAACGCATCGATCAGCCCATCGGGCGCCGACCAGCCCAGGATCTCGTCGCGCAGATTGACGGGCACCGTGTCGGCCAGGCTGCGGAATCCATCGAGCGCTTCGGCGCGGGTCAGCGCCAGATAGATCGGCACGCGCAGGCCGGTGTGACGCTGGAAGCGCCAGATCGCCTCGTAGATCTGGGCGCCGTGATCGGCCAGCCGGTCGGCCGGCAGGGCGTCGGGACCGGTGAGCCAGGAGACCGGCACCGCCAGCACGATGCCGTCTGCGGGCCGTTCCGGTCGCGCACCGCGCAGCAGCCACAGCAGCACTTCCCAGCGCTCGATCCAGCCCGGCGTGCCCAGCAGATGCGGATCGACCTCGACGATCGCCCCATCCTTGGCGAAGGCGACCCGATAGCCCTTGCCACTCAGGCTGTTGGCGTTCGGGTCGGATGGATCGGCCGGCTCCAGCGCCTCGGTCAGCCGGCGCGGCGCGGCCTCGGCACCGCCCAGAAGCAGGAACCACGGCACGGAATAGGGATGGTCGTAGGCGAGATCGGCGCCCTGCAATCGCTTCGAGGCCTGCCGCATGGCGAACAGAGCCTGCCGGCGTTGCGGGGCCTCCTCGGGCGGCGGGGCCGCGGCCGGCCCGGCGTCCGATCCTGCGGGCATCGCCTGCTCTTCACGCCGCCGCGCGACATAGACCAATGTCACGACGGCGACGCCGACGAGCAGGATCAGCAGCAGGAGCGCCGCATAGGGCAGGTAGGGCGCGAGCGCCGCGATCGAGGGGGGAAGGTTGGGCATGCGGCGTCCCTAGCGCTGCCCCGGCCTGGCGCTCAGCGCGACCCGGTCGGCGATGGCCATGAGATCGCCGAAACTGTGCTGCCAGACCAGATGGGCGGCGACGAGATAGACGAGCAGGGCCACCGCGATGGCGCCCAGCCACGGCCGCAGGCGCGGCAGGCGGATGAGACGGCCGGCCTCGAACGGCGGCGGATAGGCCATCGCGATCTGCCAGTCCGGCCGCTGCGGCGGGTCGCGATAGAAGATCGCCTGATAGAGCCGGCCGCGCAGGCGATCCGCCTCGGCTTCGATGTCGGCGGCATTGGCGATCAGCCGATTCCGGCCGCGGAAGCCGAGCGTCAGCGCCAGCAGCAGTCCGACTGCGATCTCGTCATTGTCTCCGGACCGGCGCGCGAGGACCAGCTCGATCTCGTCGTAGAGCCGCTCGCCGGCATTCCGCGTGCCGTAGAGCCGCTCCTCGAGCAGGGTCCGGCTCCACAGTTCCATGCCGTCCCAGGCGTCGAGATAGAGCAGGGTCTCGTCGGCCAGCGCCGCCATGATGTAGCCGAGATCGATCGGCGCCGCGCCATAGGCCGACCGCGGCGCCGACGGACCGCCATGGGTCAGCACCGCCTCGCGCAGCCGACGGAACAGCAGGTCGACGGCATGCTGGCGCGGATCCCGCCCGACGTCCCGGGCAATCCGTCCTTCACCGACGACCGCGAGCTCGACCGGCTGCAGCCATTGCTGCTGGCGGATGTCGCGCACCACGCCGTCGAGCTCGGCCCAGAAGGCCCGCAGCCGGTCGAGCGGGCGCTGCACCGAAGGATGATGGGCGCGGTCCATCACGCCTGCCCTGCCGTTCCCTTGGGCTTCTCGACATAGAGGATGATCTTGTCCGGCCGGCCCGACGCATCCTGCGGGATCTCGGCCTGGATCTCGAGCACCCGGTCGTCGCCGAGATGCAGCCCGTTCGGCTCGGCCGGGGTGCGCAGCGGGATGCGCAGCAGCACGGCGTCGCTGGTCCGGACCAGATCGATCTCCTCGGCCCGCTCGATCAGCATCCGGGCGGCGCCCTGGGCGCGGGCCTCGCGGATCTGCGGCATGCGGTCCCGGTCGCCGATCAGTGCGCGGCGCGCCCATTGTTCGACCAGCCAGAGCGGCTGGGTGGCGCCCGCAAACAGCTGGACATGGAGATGCCGGGTGAGCCAGGGTTCCTCCAGCGTGAGCCGGAACCGGCCGTCGCCCAGGTTCTCGAACAGGTGCTTGTCGAATCGCTCTTCGAGCTGGTCGATCAGCAACTGCAGCCGGTCGACCAGCGTGCGGAAGCCGGGCAGCGGGTCGGCATGGACATAGTCCGGTAGCTTCTGCGGCACCGTCAGGCCGCCGAGGCAGCTGAGCGCGCCAATCGCGTCGGCCAGCGCCAGGTAGAGATCATAGGGATGCGAGGCGCCGTGATCGATCATCGCCTCGAGCTTGGGCAATGGCGTCACCAGTGCACGCAGTTGGGCGGCTTCCAGGCTGAAGCCGCCGATGCCGCTGGTCTTCAGATATTCCGAGCGGGTCGCCGCCTTGTCGCGCAGCTTGGCGACGACGTCGCCGACCAGCCGGTGGAGTGCGGAATGGCGATCGACCGCCAGATGCGGCGGCGCAAACGGCCGGGCGACGAAGCGGCCGTCCTCCATGCCGATCTTGGCGAGCGGCATCGTGACGAATTTGAGCGGCGGTTCCTGTCCCTCCGCCGTCAGGATCAGGGTCAGTGCTGGGCGTAGGAACGCGACCTCGATCCGGCCATCCTCGGCGAATTCGTCGGCAACGGCGGCATGGGAATGCTGGCCGTAGCGGCCGAGATTGGTTTCCGGGTCGGTGCGTAGGCCGGCGCGCTGCGCCAGCACCGCCAGATGGAGCGTGCCCGTGCCCTGGCGCAGCGGCGCGCCGTCGGTGAGGAGGTCGAACGCCAGCGGCTCGGCATCCTCGAGCGGATGGCACACCACCAACCCGTCGGGCATCACGCCCTCGAGCGTCTCGACCTCGAAGCTGCCCTCGGCCAGCCGCGAGGTGGCGATGGTGAAGCGCCGCAGTCCCCAGCGATAGGGCAGGGTGGCGGCGGCCAGATAGGCGACCAGTTGCTCGGTCCGCCGGCTCGCCAGCTGGAAATGCTGGGGACCGAGCAGCATGCCCTCGTGCCACAATACCGCGTCTGGAATGTCCTTCGCTTCCGGGCGTCCGGCTCCGTTGGTCATGGCATGAGCCTCACGTCCTTTTCGTCGAGCAGCAGCCGGACCCGACTGACGTCGCCCAGGCGCAACCGATGGTCGCCATCGCCGCGATAGCCGGCGAAAATGATGGCATTGGTCATTCCGCCCGGCGAATCGACCGGGGCGTCGCGCAGGACCTGGCCGGGCGCCAGCTCCCACGACAGGATCCGCAGCCCGTCCGGATAGTCGCGGGTGAATTGCTGGCGGCGCTCGAACCAGTCGCGCGCGCTCAGCTTCATGATCGCCGCTGCAGCCTCCGGGTCGGTCAGCATGACCAGGTCGACGGCGACGGCGCTGTTCCGATTGGCGTCGGGATCGGCGGCGATGCTGATGCGCGAGATCGATGGGCCGCCGCCGAGCCAGCTCGGCACCATGCTGCAGGCGCCGAGCAGGAGACCCGCGGCCAGAGAGAGGACGGTGCCGGCGCGGCTCATCGCGGTGCCGCCGCGGTCGATGCGGCCGCCGGCGGCTCCTCCGGCTTCACCGGCGACAGGCGGATGATCAGCGTGTCGACGTCGTCGTTGCGCTTGAGCGCGTTCGCGAGCCGTTCGGCCTCGCCCCGGGTCGCGAAGATTTCCGACACGCGCACGACGTTCCAGGCGCGCCCGCTGTCGTCGGTCCGGACCAGGACCTCGGCGGGGTGATCATGCGCGGTCAGCCGCGCCGCGACCTTGCCGGCGATCTCGTCGCTGACGAAGGCGCCGGCCTGCACGACGTAGCGGGCGCGGCTGGGTGACGGTTCGGCCGGCTTCGGCTTCGGTTGCGGCGGCTTGGCGGCAGGGGGTGGCGCCGGCGGTTCTGCCGCCGCAGGAGCCGGCGGCGGGGCGGGCGCGGGAGCCGGTGCTACCGGAGCCACGACCGCAGGCGCCACGGCCGCGGTCTGTGCGGCGTCCGTCGGGGGCGCCGCTGCGGTGTCGGCAGACTGCGCAGGTGGCGTGGCAGGGGGCGGCGCGGGGGCCGAGGCCGCCTGCGGAGCTGGCGCGGGTGCCGGTGCCACCGCTGGTGCCGCGGCCGGCCGGGCCGCCGCGGGCGGCCAGTCGACGATGGCGAGCAGGGTCACGACCACGCCCAGGGCGAAGCCGATCAGCGCGCTTGCGATCTGTCCCGCCAGAATGGCGGTGCTCGACTTTCTATCCGGTGACATGGGCCGCTCCGCTTAGCGGCACGGCGCCGGCGGCGCGCCGGCGGTCGAAGGGCAACCGATGGTCATGGAATCATGACCGTCGTCTCGCCGGGGCTGACCACTTGGACCACGCCGGCCCAGTTGCACATGAGCTTGCAGCTATTGTCGAGCGCAGGCATGCCGCCGATCGTCACGGTCGGTGCGCCCGGGACCCAGGGGGCCGCCGTCGCCGGAATGCAGGGCATCGGCGTCAGCACGCCCAGGGCCGCAGCGGTCGCGGCCGCGACCGTCGGATTGGCCGGGCTCTGGCACATGCCGAACGGCATAATGTTCATCAAAGGTACGTGGTCCATGATCGTCGCCGCCGGCACCCCGCCCGCCATTGTCCTATTGCTGGGCAGAACGACCATCGCGCTTGGCGCGGCGCCGAAGCTGCATTGCAACTGCGCCCCCATCACGACCTGCAACGCCATCGTTCCCCCGACTGATTCTGGACGGCGGCCGATCTTGCGTCACCGCTTTAGTCCGTTCAGCACAACGAAGAACTTAACTGTACAGCATCAGGTTGTGCTAGTGCAGATAAAATATTCAATCACCTCATCCCTCGAAAGTTGCGCCTGCCGTGGCCGGCGAGGAGCGGGGAATTCGAGCGGCGCTCATGCCCGCCGCTCAGCGAGTACCGGACTGCATCCGATCGAGGCCGTATAGAGCCGCGCCGAGCAGGGCCGCCCGGGTCGTGATCACCTTGACCGGGATGTCGCCGAGCAGCTGGGCGAACCGGCCCTTGGCGACGAACGCCTGCATGAAGCGGCCGTCGGTCAGGCGGCCGAGGATGCGCGGCGGCATGCCGCCGGCCAGGTAGACGCCGCCGGTGGCAAGGATTTTGAGCGCCAGGTTGCCGGCCTCGGCACCGAGGATGGCGACGAACAGGTCCAGGGTCGCCGTGCACAGCGCATTCGCCGGATCCTCCAGCGCCGCCTGCATGATGAGCGGCGTGCGATCGGCAGCGCCCGCCAGCGCCGCCCTGAAGGCGGGCGACTCCGGCGCATGCCCGCTGCCGCGCAGGAAGTCGTAGATGTTGGGCAGGCCGCTGCCCGAGCAGAGCCGCTCGTACGCGACATGCCCGTAGCGCGCGGCCAGATACGTCCGCATTTCCGCCTGCATCGCGTCGACCGGGGCGAAATCCGCGTGGCCGCCTTCGGACGCGCAGGCGATGTAGGTATCGCCGCCCCAGATCAGGAAAGCCTCGCCTAGACCGGTTCCGGGCGCGATGACCGCGATCGGGCCGTGCTCGGCGGGCTTGCCGGCATTGACGGTGTGAAGCTCGTCCAGCCGCAAATGCGGCACGGCGTAGGCGATCGCCTTCAGGTCGTTCAGCAGGATCACCCGCTCCAGCCCGAGGCTGCGTTGCAGCGCCGCCTCGTCGAGCTGCCAATGCAGGTTCGTCAAATGCGCCTGCCCGGCCATGACCGGCCCGGCAACATCGAAGCAGGCCGTACGGACCGGCCGTCGCCCGGCCCGGGCGATGAAGGCCTGCACCAACGCCTCGAGCCCCGGGTAGTCGGCGCTTTGGAACTCCGCCTCTGCGATCGGCTGCCGCGCTCCGGTTGCGGGTTCATAGAGCGCCAGTTGCGTCTTGGTGGCGCCGACATCTCCGGCGAGCAACATCTGCTTATCCTCACGGCAGCCGCGCGGGATGCGCCGCTATCGCGTCCAACTGCCGGGGCGGCGTTTCGTTCCGGCCACGGATCGGCTGGCTCTACAGCAGGCTGGCCGCGATGTTCACGGTCAGCGCCAGGATGATCGTGTTGTAAAAGAACGACAGCATGGCGTGGATGGTCGCGACCCGCCGCAGGATGCGCGAGCGGATGGCGACGTCGGAGACTTGGCAGGTCATGCCGATGCACATGGAAAAATACATGAAGTCCCAATAGTCCGGCGCCTCGTCGTCCGGAAAGGCCAGGGCCGGGGGGCCGTCCTTGGGCTGCCGGGGGCCGAAATATTCGTAGGCATAGGCCTGGGCGAAGATCACGTTCACCAGTATCCAGGACGAAATGAGCGTGACGCCGCTCAAGCCCACATGCCAATAGACCGTGCCGGATGCCATGGTCCGAAGGTTGCCCAGGACCTGGCCGATCGCGAACAGCGTGGCGACGGCGGAGCTCGTGACCAGGCCTAGGATGACCCAGCGCGTGTCGTATTGCATGAACGCCCGCCGGCGCAGCTGCCGGGGGCTCGACCGCAGCATCATGATGAAGGCCAGCACCAGATAGAGCCCGCACGCGACGTTCCAGCCGATGAGCACGCGGAGCGCGGCATCCATGCCGGGCGGCAGCACGGCGCCGACGGCGATGCCGATCAGGGTCGAAAGATATAGCCGCGGCCGGGCGGTGAGCACCCGGCGGAGCGGCGTGCGGAACACGCGCGTTGTCATGGACGCCAGTCTAGGCCGCGGGTGCCCGCCCCCGCAATCGGCCGTGGGTCGGACCCGCGCGGCCATACCTGGCGTGGCTGTCTGCCGCGCGTCCGTGCGATGGACGCGCGCAAGCCCCTGGGTTAAACCGTTGCGCCACCCGCCTTGGCGGCCGACGGCCCCGAGGCATCGGATTTCAAACGGAATCATGCACCTGATGACGCGATCGATCCCGGCCGGCCCGAAGGCCCTTCTGGCAGTTTTGTTCCTCGGTCTTCTCGCGGCCCCGCTGCCGGCCGCGGCCCACGCGATCCTCATGGAATCGGTTCCGGCGATCAATGCCACCGCCAAGGGGCCGAACGTCGCGTTCGACCTGCGGTTCAACAGCCGCATCGATCACAAGCGCTCGCGCCTGACGCTGACTATGCCGGACCAGAGCCAGCAGGTGCTGCCGATCGACGTTGACGGTCCCGACGACCGGCTCGACACCAAGGCGACCTTGCCGCCGGGCGCCTATTCGCTGCGCTGGCAGGTGCTGGCGGTCGACGGTCACATCACCCGCGGCGACGTGCCCTTCACCGTCGAGGGGAACTGATCTCCATGGCGCTGCTTATCGACCTGTTCGGCTACCTGTCGGTCATTCTGCACGGGCTGACGATCGTTGCCCAATCCATGGCGCTGGGCGGCATCCTGTTCCTGGTGTTCCTCGCCCGGCCGTTCGCGGAGGCGCTGGGTGCGACCGGCGACGACATCGTCGCCCGCACCCGCCGCATCGCCGGCTGGTCGGCGGTGGCGCTCATCGTCTGCGAGGCGGCGACCATCGCACTGCAGGGCGCGGTCCTGGTCGGCACGGTCGACCTCAGCCTCGCCGATGTGATGTCCGCCGATTTCGCCGAAGCCGGACAGATCAAGATCCTGGCGGCGCTGCTCCTGGTCGTGCTCACCTTCGGCTTCCGCCAGGCGTCGCGGCCGCTGCTGATCGGCGTCGTCGTGCTGGAACTGGCGGCGGCGACGCTCACCACCCATGCCAATGCCCGGCTCGACAGCCGCATCCCGCTGCTGATCGTCGAGGGGCTGCATCAGCTGGGGGCGGCGATCTGGATCGGCGGCATCCCGAGCTTCATCATGGCGCTCAGCCGCTGCCACGACGGCATCGCCTGGCGACGGGTCGGCAAGCGCTTCTCGCAGATGTCGACTGTCGGCGTCGCCTGCATCCTGGTGTCGGGCGCGACCATGACCCACCTCTATGTCGGCGACCTGCCGGGCTTCTACGGCACGGCCTACGGCGTCATGGTCGGCGCCAAGATGGCGATGTTCGCCGGGCTGCTGGCATTGGGCGGCATGAACTACCTGCTGATCGAGCGGCTCCGGGCCAATCCGGCGACTCCGGTCAACCGCCTGAAGCGCTTCGCCGAGGTCGAGATCGGCATCGGCTTCACGCTGTTCTTCGCCGCGGCCTCCCTGACCTCGGTCGCCCCGGCGATCGATCTCTCGACCGATCGGGTGAGCTGGTCCGAGATCGTCGAGCGCAACACGCCACAGATCCCGTCCCTGACCTCGCCCGATCATGCTTCGCTCGCGCTTCCGGCGCTGCAGCAGAAGCTCGATGCCGAGGCCGAGGCGCAGAAGAAGAACCCGCCGGCCGCCTTCATTCCCGGCTCCGGCACGCTGCCGCCGCGCAATCTCGATGACATCCGCTGGTCGGAATATAATCACCATTGGTCAGGCCTGTTCGTGCTGCTGATGGGCCTGCTGGCGCTCGCCAACCAGGCGAAGCTCGCGCGGCCGGTGACCAGGCATTGGCCGCTGGTGCTCCTGGGCCTCGCCGGCTTCCTGTTCCTGCGCTCCGATCCCGAGGTCTGGCCGCTGGGCGAGGAGGGTTTCTGGGAAAGCTTCCGCGACGTCGAGGTCGTGCAGCACCGCATGTTCGTGCTGCTGACCGTCGTCTTCGGCCTGTTCGAATGGCGCGTCCGCGTCGGCGGTCTGGCCAAGACCAAGGCTGCCCTGGTTTTCCCGTTGATGAGCGCGCTCGGCGGCGCCTTGCTGCTGACCCATCAGCATGCCATCTCCAACGTCAAGGACCAGTTGCTGATCGAGCTGACCCATACGCCGCTGGCGCTGGCCAGCGTGGCGGCGGGCTGGTCGCGCTGGCTGGAAATCCGGCTCGACCCGCCGGGCAACAAGATTGCCGGCTGGATCTGGCCGGCGTGCTTCATCTTTATTGGCTTCCTGTTGCTGTCTTATCGCGAGATCTGACCGCAATATCCTGTACAGTCGGCAAGGGTCACGAAAGACAGAGGCAGGATGACGTCGATCTTCAAAACCGGGCGGCAGGCCGATGCCTGCACCATGGTGATCTTCGGCGCCTCGGGCGACCTGACGAAGCGGCTGCTGGTGCCGGCGCTCTATAACCTGAAGCACGCCGGCCTGTTGCCGGACGGTTTCCGGCTGATCGGCGTCGCGCGCAGCGCGCACGAAGACGATGAGTTTCGCGAGGAATTCACCAAGGCGATCAAGGATTTCGCCACGACCGACGTCGATCTGGCGCAATGGGACGACCTGGTCTCGCGCGTGTCATACCAGTCGGGCGCGTTCGACGATCCGCAGACCTACCAGGCGCTGGTCGACGATCTGGCGGAGGCCGCGGGCGGGCCGGACGCGATCGGCAATTGCCTGTTCTACCTGGCGACGGCACCGGAATTCTTCGCGACCATCGTCGAGCGGCTGGCCGCGGCCGGGCTTACGCGCGAGGAGGGCGAGACCTGGCGCCGGGTGATCGTGGAAAAGCCGTTCGGCCATGATCTGGCCTCGGCCCGGGCCTTGAACGCCGATCTCCTGGCGGTGCTGGCCGAGCACCAGATCTATCGGATCGACCATTATCTGGGCAAGGAGACGGTCCAGAACATCATGGTGTTCCGCTTTGCCAACGGCATCTTCGAGCCGCTGTGGAACCGGGACCATATCGACCATGTCCAGATCACCGTCGCCGAGACGGTCGGTGTCGAGGCGCGCGGCGGCTTCTACGAGAAGACCGGCGCGCTCAGGGACATGATCCCCAATCATCTGTTCCAGCTCTTGTCCTTCATCGCCATGGAGGCGCCGACCTCGTTCGCCGCCGATGCGCTCCGGTCGGAGAAGGTGAAGGTGCTGGATTCCGTCCGGCCGATGGACCCGACCTCGGTCCTGACCGACGCGGTCCGAGGCCAGTACGGCGCCGGCGTGCTCAACGAGAAGCCGGTCTGGGCCTATCGCGCGGAGCCCAAGATCGCCGCCGATTCGGTGACCGAGACCTATGCGGCCTTGAAGCTCAACATCGACAATTGGCGCTGGGCCGGCGTGCCGTTCTATCTGCGCACCGGCAAGCGGCTCAGGCGCCGGATGAGCGAGATCGCGATCCAGTTCAAGCGCGCGCCGATCGCGGTGTTCCGCGACACGCCGGTCGAGGACGTCGGCTCGAACCTGCTGGTCATCCGCATCCAGCCGGACGAGGGCGTCTCGCTGCAGTTCGGGGCCAAGATCCCCGGCACCGCGCTCGACATCGGCAACGTGAAGATGAACTTCCAGTACCAGGATTATTTCCAGTCGGCACCGTCGACCGGCTACGAGACCCTGATCTATGACGCCATGATCGGCGACGCGACCCTGTTCCAGCGCGCCGACAACGTCGAGGCCGGGTGGAAGGTCGTGCAGCCGGTGCTCGACGCCTGGGAGAACCGGCGCCCGCGCGATTTCCCGAACTACGAGGCCGGCACGCAGGGGCCGCGCCAAGCGGACGAGCTGCTGGCGCGCGACGGCCGGGTCTGGCGCAAGATCTAGCCGCCGCCCGCATTAGACTATCGAGCGAGAGAGCAGGGTCGATTCGTTTCCGAAACGATCCTGCTCTACGGCTTGGATGAGAAGTCCGGTTTTCCGGTCGCCACGTCGACCGGGATCGAGACATGCTCCTGCACGATCAGCCACTTGCCCTTGATCTTGCGATAGACGTCGGTGACCCGGACCGTGAAGTCGATCTGCTGCCCGTCGGCGCCTTTGCCGACCAGGTGCTGGATGCTGTGGCCATAGCCGAGCGGCCCCTCGGTCGCGACCGAGAGATCCGTGACGGTGAACTGGACCGGGCCGGGGAACGTCTTCAGGAAGTCGTCCCAGTCCTTGCGGTACGCCTTGGCGCCGACATATTGGCGCGGCGGAACGACATCGAACACGAACAGGCTCTCGTCCGGCACATAGGCCTTCATGATGCCGTCGACATTCTTCGCGGTGACCGCGTCCGCGAACTGGGCCTCGAGGGTCTTGATCTTGGCGACATCTGCGTCGGCCGCCGACGCGGCGGACGCGGAGAGGATCACGGCGGCTCCCAGGACCATTGCCAGCTGCAGGCTGTTCATGCGTGAGCTCCCTTGTTCGCGCCGATCACGGCTTGCATCGGGATTCCTGGATCGACGGGTTTTTCCAGTCTTATTCGGATACCATTGCGCAGATCGGGCCGTTTGTTAAGCGCGCGTGTGCAACACGAAAGCGCGGTACCGTCGGACGATTCGCTACCCGGCGCCGAATTTCAGCCGGTAGAGGTTCCATGCCGCCATCGAATTGCTGTCGCGGATCTCGCCCGAGCGCATCATGTCCTCGAACTGGGCGACAGTGACCTTGCGCACGGTCATGTCCTGCTCCTCAAGCTCGGGTGCCCGCTCGGTCTCGGTCAGCCCGGTGGCGAGGAATACGTGGCAGCCGTGGCTCGCCATGCCATAGGCGCAATAGAAGAAGCCGAGCGGCGTGAGTTCGGCCGCGACCAGCCCGGCCTCCTCGCGCAGTTCGCCGCGGGCGACCTCGGCCGGGTCGGCGTCGGGGCGGTCGTGCCAGGCGCCCTGCGGAAATTCGGCGAAACGGCCGCGGACCGGGTAGCGATATTGCTCGACCAGCCAGAGCTGATCGCGCTCACGCGGGATGACGATCGTAAAATCGATCTTGTCGATGACGCCATAGAGCCCGCGCGACCCGTCGGCGCGTTCGATCACGTCCTCACGCACCCGGGTCCAGGGGTTCTGGTAGACGAGTTTGGACGAGATGGTCTTGATCATGGGGGCTCCGGACGCGGCTGGGTTGTCCGGCAGCCTAGAGCACGGTCGTATTGGCTGGAACCAGCCAATGCGTGAATCGTGCTCTACCTATTTGATGAGAGACGGATTCACGGAATGAGTGGATCGCCATGCGATTCCACTCATTCCGATCCGGCTCTAGCCCGTCGTCTGAACCAAATCGCGGGTTTTCGGTTGTTCTCTGATGCAGGCAGGCCCCCGGGGCGGCCGGCGACAGCGTTGATACGATCGGAGAGACCAAGAAAATGAAACGGATTTCGCTCCTCGGCGGGCTCGCGGTGTCGCTGTTCGCCTTGCCGGCCATGGCGCAGGAAACCGCCTATACGACGACCGAGGTCACGATAGAAGCCGGGCCCGCACCGGACTACCCGTCGCTAGGCAGCTTCGGGGCCGGCACGCCGGTGACGCTCTACGGCTGCCTCGACGGCTGGACCTGGTGCGACGTGTCCTATGGCGAGGTGCGGGGCTGGGTCGACGGCGAGGCGCTGACCTATCCTTACGAGGATCAGCGCGTGCCCATCGCCGTCTACGGACCCGAGCTGAGCCTGCCGATCGTCAGCTTCACCTTCGGCGACTATTGGGACCGCCATTATCGCGGCCGGCCCTTCTACGCCGAGCGGGCGCGCTTCGAGCGCCATGCGCCGCCGCCGCCGCGTCACCGCGAGGCGCCGCCGCCGCTACCGGCGCGCGGCCATGCCGAGTTCCATCCGGGGGCCGGCCCGGCCGAACATGCACCCCCGGGTCCGCACCCGGCCCCGGTGGTGGCCCATCCGGAACCGCGCCCGGTCGAACATCCGGAAGCACGTCCGCCGGAAGGCTCAGGCGCGCCGGTTCCGCACCCGCAGCCGGCGATGCACGCGCCCGAACCGCGTCCGCAAGGTGCGCCGCCGCGTCCGGAGCCCGCCGCGCATCCGCCTCACCCGGGCGAGGAACATCGCGAGCCGGCTCATCCGGGCGAGGAGCATCGCCAGCCGCCGCCGGGTGAAGGGGAGCATCCGCAATAGCAGTCGTCTTGCCGCGGCTCAGCCTCGGACGGCAAAGGCCACGGTCATGCCGATGCCGATCGCGATGATGGCCAGGCGCAGGTGGTTTTGCCGCATGCGCTTCGCGACGGCTGGGCCGGCAAGCCCGCCCAGCACGGCACCGACCAGCATGATCGCGGTCTGGGTCCACCAGACCTTGCCGGCGATGATGAAGCAGACGACGGCGGCGGCGTTGAGCGTGCCGGAGAGCAGTGTCTTCATCGCGTTCATGCGATGGATGTCGTCGACCCCGAACAGGCCGAACATCGCCAGCATCAGGATGCCGATGGCGCCGCCGAAATAGCCGCCATAGATCGCGATAAAGAACTGCGCCGTAAGCAAGGTCGCGGGGCCGATGGTGACGACGCGCATCAGGTGGGGCGTCACATGCCTGCCGACCGCGAACAACAGGGTCGCCGCCCCCAGCAGCCAGGGAATGGCGGCATCGAACGTCCGTTGCGGCGTCCACAGCAGCAGCAGCGCGCCCAGCACGCTGCCGATGAGGCTCACGACCAGGATCGCGCCCATGCCGACGCCATCGAACGGCTTGAAATCCTTGCGATAGGCCCAGGCGCTGACGAAGCTGCCCGGAAATGTCGCAACCGTGCTCGACGCGTTCGCCACGATCGACGGGACGCCGGTGAACACCAGCGCCGGAAAGGTCAGGAACGAGCCGCCCCCGGCGACTGCGTTCATGATGCCGGCGCCGAACGCGGCGGCGAAGAGCAGCAGATTTGCGAGCATCGCTTCCAATCGAATAGGCGGTGCCAGGACGACGCGAACGGGAAGGCGGGCCTGCTCAGTTCCAATTAGGGGGCGTGCGGAAAGGTGCTGCGTCCTGGGTCAATTCGCCATTTCTACGATCCAGGCGACGGCGGTGGATAAGGAAAATGATCGCACCAACCGGGAGTGAAAGATGCACAAAGACGGGGCCGTAAAGGCCGCCTTGCGACCAGCCGCCGCCTAGAAATTGAATGAAAGCAAGGTTCCCATAGAGGGAGCCATTCGTCCAATTCAGCGAGAGCTGGCCAAACCCGAGCAAAATGAACAGCAACCATAGCCACTTACGCCGTTTCATCGGTGTTACGGCGCAGAGGATCGCGGTAAAGGCGATAAAAAGTGGCACCAGAACGGCCAGTCCGAGGAAAGCATAGAAGGCTGGATCTTTTCCCCATAGGGAAAAGCGATTGATGTTCGCAAGTGAATCTGGCAGCGGTGAAATGTTAAATTGATCGATGAGGATCTGCGAGTTTTCTTTTGAGAAGCCCATGTCGACCAGGAGCCATGTGCTTTTGAACTGGTACTGGAATTCGACGGAAAGATGCTCGCTATTGGCTCCGGAAACCGGCTTCACGAAGACCTGATACCAATTGATCAACTGGACGTCTGTCGGGTCGTCAGCGGGGAACAGGCCTGCAGCCCTTTCCATGGTGTCGCGAAGGGTTGAGGTCTTTATGCGTGGATCCAGCAGCGACTCGATCTGATCGAATTCCTTTGCTTTAAGAAGCGCCACGAAACGCTCGGAAAAATCTCGATCGTTCTTGCTGATGCCGATCGGCCCGCCGCTACATGCCGCCAGCACAAAAACGAGCCCTAAACCCCACGCGACTATTTTAGGCAAAGTTCTGCTCCGATCCTAAACCCAGGGTGTAGTTAGCAACCTTCTCGCGGGTTTGGCAACGCGCTCTCCGTCAGGGTCCCGCCGCGGATCCAGTGGTCGACGGTGCGGACCAGGCCGCGCGGGTCGAACGGCTTTGCCAGGTAATCGACCATGCCCGCGGCCAAGCACCGTTCCCGGTCGCCTTCCATGGCATTTGCGGTCAGGGCCACGACCGGCAAGGCGGCTGCGGCGCGCGACAGGGCCTTGATCCGGCGCGTCGCCTCATACCCGTCCATATCCGGCATCTGCACGTCCATCAGCACCAGGTCGGGCAAACTGATCGCGACCATCTCGATCGCCGCCTGGCCGCTGGCGGCGATCTCGACCGTGAAGCCGGCGTGGGCCAGGATCTCCTGGGCAACCAGCTGGTTGATCAGGTTGTCCTCGACCACCAGCACCCGTCCGCCGATCGGGGTGTCGGATTCTACGGCTGATGCCTGGACCGCGGCAGCCGCATCCGCCGGCGCCCGGTCGAGCGGCAGGGTGAACCAGAACAGGCTGCCACCCTCGGCGCGCGGTTCGGCGCTGATCTCGCCGCCCATCAGATCGACTAGCTGCCTGGAGATGTGCAAGCCCAGGCCCGTGCCGCCGAAGCGGCGCGTGATCGTGCCGTCGGCCTGCTCGAAACGCTGAAACAGCTTGCCGATCGCGGTCGGGTCGAGCCCGATGCCGGTGTCGGCGATCTTGACCGTGACCGACCCGGCCTCCTGTTCGTCGGCCTCGATCGCGACCGTCACGCCGCCGGTCTCGGTGAACTTCACGGCGTTCGAGATCAGGTTCAACAGCACCTGCCGGATCCGCGTCGGGTCGCCCAGGCGGCGGCCGGGGCCGGTATCGCCCGGCGGCCGGATCCGCTCGAGGCTGAGGTTGCGTTCCCGCGCACGGGGCGCCATCAGCCGGATCGTCTCGTCGACCAGTTCGCCCGGATCGAACGGGATCGCCTCGAGCGTGAGCTTGCCGGCCTCGAGCTTCGAGACGTCGAGCACATCGTCGATGATGCCGAGGAGCGTGCTGGCCGACGTGCCGATCGTCTCGGCGTAGAAGCGCTGGTGCTGATCGAGTCCGCTGTCGAGCAGCAGATGGTTCATGCCGATGATGCCGTTCATCGGCGTGCGGATTTCGTGGCTGATCATGGCGAGGAACGCCGACTTCGCGGCGTTCGCGCGGTCGGCGGCCTCGCGGGCGAGCGTGATCGCACGCTGCTGGCGCTTCAGCTCGGAAATATCGACGTGGGTGCTGTAGGCCACGCCGTTCGCGCCGCGCTGCTCGATGACGCGCAGCCACACGTCGCGCGGCAGCTGCACCTCGAACGGCGCGCCGGCGAAGCGCCGATGCTCGGCAAGCGTCTCGATCCAATGCTCGCGCGTGCCGGACACGGTCGGGAATGGCGATTGGGCGATCCAGGATGCCGCCAGCAGTTCCTCGTACTGCCGGCCGATCGCCTGGTCGCGGCTGGCGAGGCCGTAGAGCAGCAGGCATTGCTCGTTGATCTGGCGGATCCGGCCGTCGGCGTCGAGCAGCATCACCCCGTCGGCGACATTGTCCATGATCGCGCTGTCGCTGACCGGCGATGCGCCAGTGAGTGCCCGCGCCATGCCAGGGTCGACGCGTGGCACCTGGATCGTGGTCCAGACGCGGATGCGGCCGCCGACCGGCAAGGGCTGCGATCCGACCCGGAGCCACGTTCCGCGATGCTCGAACACGAACGGGCGGCTCTGTGCACGATGGCGGGCGACGCCGTCGCGGACATATTGGTCGATGTTGGGCATCTCCTCGGCGCCGAGCCGGGTCCGGTAGAAGCGGTAGAGGTTGGCACTGTAATGTTCGCCCTCGTGCAGCGGCCCGTCCTGTTCGGGAAACAGCCGCAGGAAGGTGCGATTCCATAGGACCGTGAAGTCGCCATCGTCGAACAGGCAGACGGCGATGTTCAGGCTGTCGAGCAATTCGGCCATCAGGCCGTAGGGCGCCCACTTCGGGTCCATTCGGTCCGCGTTCCCCCGCCACACCGTTCGTGGCACAATCCTAGGCGGCGTCGATTAATATTTCACTCAATCTTGGGCGGTCTTGTCGGCTCGGTCAGCAGTGGTGACGATGCCCGTCGGGCGCCAGCGAGGCAAGAGCGCCGGCGCGGTCGCCTACGCGGAAGAAGCGTTTGACAGTCCTCGAGCGAATGCCCAATTTCGCTCAAGCCCGTTCACGCTCTAAATGAAGGTTCTCGGCCTTGGATACCGGACATACTCCTGGCAGCTTGAAGATCGACGGCGACCGCCTGCGCTCCCTGTTCCTGAAGTTCTTCGCCGAGCGTGGCCATGCGGTGATCCCGAGCGCCTCCGTCATCCCGGAGAACGACCCGAGCGTGCTGTTCACCACCGCCGGCATGCATCCGCTGGTGCCCTACCTGATGGGCCAGCCGCACCCGGCTGGCACGCGGTTGGCCGATGCGCAGAAATGCATCCGCACCAACGACATCGAGGAAGTGGGCGATGCCACGCATCTGACCTTCTTCGAGATGCTCGGCAACTGGTCCTTGGGCGACTATTTCAAGGAAGAGTCGATCGCTTGGAGCTGGGAGTTCCTGACCAGCCCCGACTGGCTCGCGATCCCGAAGGACCGCATCGCGGTGAGCTGCTTCGGCGGCGGCCTCGGTGTCGAGCGCGACGAGACCTCGTATCAGATCTGGCGCAAGCTGGGCGTGCCGGACGAGCGCATCGCCTTCCTCGGCATCGAGGATAATTGGTGGGCGGCGGGCGACGAGGGCCCGTGCGGCCCCGATACCGAGATCTTCTACAACCCGATCGGCGGCACCTGCGAGCGCGGCACCGACTGCCGCCCCGGCTGCCCGTGCGACCGCTGGGTCGAGATCTGGAACAACGTGTTCATGTCCTACAACCGCTCGGCCGGCCAGATCACTGAGCTGCCGAAGCGGAACGTGGACACGGGCATGGGCCTGGAGCGCACGCTCGCGGTCCTGAACCGGGTCGAGACGGTCTATGAGACCTCGTCGTTCCGGCCGATCGTCGAGGCGCTGATCGCCAAGGGCAAGTACAGCGAGACCGAGATCCGCGCGAAGCCCGAGCTGCTGCGCGCGCTGCGCGTCATCAGCGACCATCTCCGCACCTCGGTCTTCGTCATCGGCGACGAGCGCGGCACGACGCCGTCGAACCAGGGGGCCGGCTATGTCCTGCGCCGCCTGATCCGCCGCGCCATCCGCTTCTGCGACACGCTCGGCATCCAGCCGACCGACTGGGTCGAGACGCACAAGGTGGTGATCGGCCTGTTCGGCGACGCCTACCCGGAGCTGCGCCAGAACGCGGAGCGCATCGGCCATGAGCTGATGCTCGAGTACAAGCGCTTCGACACGACGCTCAAGACCGGCATCCGGCTCCTTGCCAAGGACATCGAGGAGCTGAAGGCGCAGGGCACGACGGTGCTGTCGGGCGAGGCGGCGTTCAAGCTCTACGACACCTACGGCTTCCCGATCGAGTTCACGCGCGAGCTCGCGGCCGAGCAGGGATTCTCGGTCGACATGGACGGCTATGAGCGGCGCTTCGCCGAGCATCGCGAGGCGTCCAAGACCGAGGCGGCCAAGAGCGGCCTTGCCGACCTGTCCGATGAATCGGTGCGCTACCACACCGCGACCCACCTGCTGCATGCGGCGCTGCGCGAGATCCTGGGCGATCATGTCATGCAGAAGGGCTCGAACATCACGCAGGAGCGCATGCGCTTCGACTTCTCCCACCCGGCGCCGATGACCAAGGAGCAGGTGGCTGAGGCCGAGCGGTGGGTGCAGGCGGCGATCGACGCGGCCATCCCGGTGACGAACGAGGTGCTGCCGCTCGACGAGGCGCGCAAGAAGGGTGCGATCGGCCTGTTCTCCGACAAGTACGGCAACCAGGTCTCGGTCTATACGATCGGCGACAAGTCGATGGAGTTCTGCGGCGGCCCGCACGTCCAGAACACGGCCGACATCGGCAAGTTCAAGATCCAGAAGGAGCAGTCCTCCTCGGCCGGCGTCCGTCGCATCCGCGCCGTCATCAGCTGATTTGGCAAGCTTCCCCCCGGTCTTCTGAACGGGGGGATCTCCTCAGGACTTGTCGATCAGCAGCAGCTCCGGCTGATCGAGGGTCCGGATCGGTTCGAACAACTGGCCGCACAGGACCATGTCGACCGTGGCGCCGTCCTTGGCCAAGGGCAGCATCAGCCGGAAAGCGCGCTTGAAATCGGCGATCTCGGCAAGGCCGCCGCGGCCGTCGTTGAAGCTATTCTCGGAATAGATCGGCGCCGCTTCCGCGACCACCCGCTGGTGGAGCGAGCGGATATAGGTGAGATAGGCGCCGCTCAGCACCTCGCTGATCAGGCTGCCGGTGACCGGCCGGCCGATATGGCGCTCGATCTCGGTCCCGACCAGGCGATAGCGAAAATCGCGGCCGCCCTCGACCACATCGATCAATAGGATATGAGGCAGCAGCGCCCGCAGCTCGCCGGGCTCGATATCCGCGCGGCCGGGAATGGCGCGAGCTCCGCGCTTGCTCGACCAATAGGAATAGAGCACCGCAAGACGCGGATCTGAAATTGACTCGACAAAACCCATCGCACAACGCCTGGACCGGACATGGCCGCGTGTGGGGCGGACGGGCCGGCGGCACTCTATGCAGGGGTGTATCCAAATACAATCTATAAATGTATCGGAGAGGCTGGAGGCCGCGCCAGGCCTCAGGTCGACCGCGCCGCCAGAAAATCGCGGACCGCTTCGCCCGTCCCGAACGGCCAGGGGCGCAGCTTGTCGATCGGCACCACCTTCCAGGCTTCGAGTTCGGTCTCGTCGAGCCGGATCTCGCCCGGGCCGGCCTCGACATGATAGGCCAGGATCAGCTGGTTCATCGGCCGGAACAGGTAGTGGCCGATGAAGCGGCAGGCGAGCACGTCCAGCCCCAGCTCCTCCTTGACCTCCCGGACGATCCCGGCCTCAGGCAGTTCCTCCGCTTCGAGGAAGCCGGTGACGAGGCCGAACCATTCCGCCGGCCAGCCGATGCTGCGCACCAGGACCACGGCACCGTCCCGCTCGACGATGCCGGCGACCACGGGCACGGGATTGTCGTAGGTGACCTTGCCGCACTCCACGCCGCTGCAGCGGCCCTGGCCGGGTGCGCCGGCGACCGGTTCCAGGCGGCTGCCGCAATGCCGGCAGAAGGCTGCCGGTACGCGCTCGGGCATCTGGATCATCGGACGGCGCGGTTGATGCCGCCGTCGACCAGGATGTTCTGGCCGGTGATGGCACCGGCGCCTTCGGACAGCAGGAAGGCGACCGTGTCGGCGATCTCGGTCAGCTTGACCGGCCGGCCGATCGGCGTGGCCTTCTGCACCACATCGGCCAGCGGCCAGTTCTCGACGAAGCCGGGCATCACATTGTTCATGCGGATGCCGTCGCGGCCGTAGCGGTCGGCAAAGAGCTTGGTGAAGCCGTGCAGCGCCAGCCGAAGCGTGCTCAGCGGATATTCCGGCCGCGGCTCGATCGTGCCGAAGGACGAGATGTTGACGATGGCGCCGCCGCCCTGGCGCTGGAGGATCGGCGTCACCAGCCGGGCCATCCGCACCACGTTCAGCACATAGAGATCCAGGCCGTGGTGCCACTCCGCGTCGGCGAGGTCGAGCAGGTGATAGTCGCCCGTCGGATCATAGGTCGAGGCGTGGGTGACGGTGCTCGAGCCCGCGCCGTGGCCGGTGTTGTTGACAACCGCGTCGATCCGGCCGGTCTCGGCGAGCGCGAGGTCGATGAAGGCCTTGAGGTCCGCCGTCTCGGTCACCGAGCCGCGCCGGGCGAAGCCGCCCAATTCGCGCGCCAGGGTCTCGCAAGCGGTGGAGGTCGACATCAGCCCGACCCGCCAACCCTGGGCGGCAAGCGTGCGGGCGCAGGCGGCGCCGATGCCCTGGCCGGCGGCGACGACGAGGGCAGTCTTGGCTTCGCTCATTCCTCTTCCTCTCCGGTTTTCTGGTCCGAACTCCCGGCCGCCGGCGTGGCGGCGCGCGCGGTCTCGACGAAGTGCTCGGCCAGCGTATGGTAGAGCGGCTGCGGGCTGATCAGCCGCGACGTGCCGAAGCCTAGCACGGCGGCGGCCATCAGCGGGATGACCATGCCATGGTCGGCGGTCATCTCGACGATGATGACGAAGGTCGTGATCGGCGCCTGCACCACGCCGGCGAAATAGCCGGCCATGCCGAGCACGACGATCGCTCCGGCGGAGGTTCCGGGAAACAGCGGTGCGAGCGCGCTGCCCATGCCGGCGCCGACCGAGAGCGACGGGGCGAAGATGCCGCCCGGGATGCCCGAGAGCGTCGAGGCCAGGGTCGCGAGCAGCTTCATCGGCGCGTAGGTCCAGGCGAGCGGCGTGCCTTCGAGCGCACCCCGCGCCTGCTCATAGCCGGTGCCGTAGGTGGCGCCGTGGCTCGCGACGCCCAGCGCGGCCACGACCAGGCCGGTGACCGCGGCGACGAGCAGGGCATTGCGGTCGGGCCGGCGCATCACGAAGGCGCGGAGGCGCGTGGTGCCGGCGAGGACGAGCCGGCTGAAGCAGGCGCCGCCGAGGCCGCCGGCGAGGCCGCAGCCGACCACCGCCGGCCAGTCGGCAAGGGCGCCGATGCTGGCGTCGGTGACGCCGAAATAGCTGTAATTGCCGAGCAGCGCGATCGACGCGATGCCGGCCAGGATCACGGTCGACAGGATGAGGCCGTTCGTCCGATGCTCGTAGCTGCGGCCCATCTCCTCGATGGCGAAGACGATGCCGGCGAGCGGCGTGTTGAAGGCGGCGGCGACGCCCGCGGCCGAGCCGGCCAGGATCAGGCCGCGCTCGCGCCCCATGCCGCCCAGCCGCGCCGCTTGCAGCATGATCGAGGCGCCAACCTGCACCGTCGGCCCCTCGCGCCCGATCGAGGCGCCGCAGAGCAGGCCGAACAATGTCAGCAGAATCTTGCCGACCGTCAGCTTCAGCGACAGCAGCCGGTCGCGGCCGGCCGGATCGCGGACGTGGCGGGCCGCGATCGCCTGCGGGATGCCGCTGCCCTGCGCGCCCGGAAACACCCGTCGGCAGAGTAGCGCTGACAGGATGAAGCCCGCCGGCGTCAGCAGTAGCGGAATCCAGGGCGACCAGGCCGTGACCAGGTCGAACAGATGGCTTGCCCGATTGGCCGCGATGGCAAAGCCGGCCCCGACCAGGCCGGTCGCGAGCGCGCCGCCCCAGAACACCAGCCGGCGGTGCCATAGGCGGCGCGAAAACAGCAGGGTATGTGGCCGACGCAGGCGAGAGGCACGTCTGGATACGATAGAGATTTCGGCGTCCTCCGTTCGCTCCCCAACGGCCTTGTACTCTCGGTTGCCGCCGGGATGCGGTCAATCGCCGTGCTGCGGGCACCGGAGGGCCGGCAGCAATGCATTCCTGCCTGCGACGGAATGTCCTGCCGCCCCGCCGTGGGATCGGTTAGGATCGCGTCCCATGCGACGGCCTTTCGCCAGGGTTCAATGGGCTCGCCGACCGCGCCGCTTCGGTGCGGTGCTGGCGCTCGTGGCCTTGCTGGTGCATCTGGCGCTGCCGGGCGCTGCGGCGTTCGCCATGGGCGGCGATGCGCTCGGCATGGTGCCGATCTGCACGACCGCTCCCGCCCAAGGTCCCGCGCCTGCCACGTCGCACAGGGCGCTCCATACCATCTGCCCGCTGTGCCAGGCGCCCTCGGCCGTCTGGGGCTTCGCGCCGCCGCCGGTCTCGGCAGTTCTGCTCGGCCCCGATCGGCTGGCCCGGGTGGCTTGGCGGCACGAGGCCACGACCGGCATGCCTGTCGCCCAGGCGGGCTCGCGCGCCCGGGGACCGCCCGGCGTGGCCTGATCTCGCCGTTTCCCCGTTTCAGCTTCGGCCTCCACCGCCCGATCGTCGGGCGTGCTGTCGAGGCCGCCAGTCATTCCGAGAAGGATCTTCCGCGATGCAGTTCCGTCGCTTTCTGTTCAGCGGCCTCGCCGCCCTCATCGCCGTCGGCGGCGCCGCCTTCGCCCAGCAGGCCCAATCCGCGAAGGTCGAGGTGACCAAGGCCTGGGCCCGGGCCACGCCTGGCAAATCGACCATCGGCGCCGCCTACGCCACCGTGACGGCGCCTGCGGACGACCGCCTGATCGCTGCTGCCACCCCGGTCGCCGGCGCCGCCGAGATCCATCAGCACACGATGGAGAACGGCGTCATGAAGATGCGCCAGGTCGATGCGGTGCCGCTGCCGGCCGGGCAGGCGGTGACGCTCTCGCCCGGCGGCTATCACATCATGCTGATGGACCTGAAGGCGCCCTTGGTTGCCGGCCAGAGCTTTCCGCTGACCCTGACCTTCGAGAAGGCCGGAACCGTCGAGACCAAGGTCATGGTCGGCGGCGTCGGCGCTTCGGGTCCGGCCGGCCATGATGCCGGCGCCATGGACCATATGGATATGGGCGCCATGGCGGGGCACAAGGGATGAGCCGGCTGAAGAGCTACCAGATCGGCGGGCTCGTAGCCCTCGCCGGCCTGCTGCTGGTCGGCGTCCTGCTGGCGGGCGGCATCGCCTGGGAAAAATGGCACGAAGGGCCGCCCACGGCCAAGATCGGCGGGCCGTTCGAACTGGTCGATGCCCGGGACGGCAAGACCGTCACCGACCAGGATTTCAAGGGCAAGTGGCTCCTGGTCTATTTCGGCTACACCCACTGCCCGGATGCCTGCCCGACCGCGCTCAACGACCTGTCGCTGGCGCTGGACAAGCTGGGCGACAAGCGCCATGCCATGGCGCCGGTGTTCATCACCATCGATCCGGAGCGCGATACGGCCGACGTGATGAAGGACTATGTCGCGAGCTTCGCCCCCGACATCGTCGGACTGACGGGCTCGACCGAGCAGATCGCCAGGGCCGAGAAGGGCTACCGGGTCTATGCCGCCAAGCATCCGACCAAGGACGGTGGCTACGACATGGATCACAGCTCGATTATCTATGTCATGGATCCGGCGGGCCGGTTCGTCACGAATTTCACCCATGAGACCGACCCGGACCAGATGGCCGCCAAGTTGATGTCGCTCGCCTCGTGAGCCGGCGGCCCGTCATCCTGCTCGGCGTTGCGGTCGTGGCGCTGGCGGCGACCGGGCTCGTCCTTGCCGGCTTCGTCCTCGCCCCGGCACGGGCCAGATGGTCCGTGCCGGGCGACGATCCCAAGGAGATCGCGGCCGGCGCCGTGCTCTATCAGGCGAATTGCGCCGCCTGCCACGGCGCCCGTCTCCAAGGCCAGCCGAACTGGCATGAGCCGGGGCCGGACGGGCTATTGCCGGCGCCGCCCCATGACGAAACCGGCCATACCTGGCAGCATTCCGACGCGGAGCTGACCGAGCTGGTCGCGCATAGCGTCGCGTCCTTCGCGCCGGCCGGCTATCGGACCGCGATGCCGGCTTTCGCGGACAAGCTCAGCCCATCCGAGATCCACGCGACCATCGCCTATATCAAGAGCACCTGGTCGCCCGGTATCCGTGCCTATCAGGCGGCACAGAACCCGGGCGGCCCATCGCTCGCAGAACTGCCCGGCGACTGGCAGTTTCCGCCGACCTGTGGCTATCATTTCCCGACGAACGTGCCGGCGGCGGACCGGAAGAGCTGAGGCCGTTTGGGCCTAAACTCCGGGCCCCTTCTTCATGATCAGCGCGATCCGGCCGTCCGCCGTTTCTTGGCCGGCGATGTCGAAGCCGTGCTTCAGGAGCACGATGATCAGCTCCTTGTTCTCCGCCGGAACATGGGCAAAGACGCGCTTGTCGCCGAAATGGCGCTCGATCTGGGTCAGGAATTTCCGGCCATGGCCGAGCGCGCGCAGCTTCCGGTCGATGATCAGGCGCGTAATCGTCGGGCCGCTGTCGATCAGGCTGTTGTAATCGATCAATGCCCCGCCGGCGATCGCGCCGTCATGCAGGTAGTAGAGCACCATCCCGACCTTGAGATACTTGCGCACGGCGAGTTCGTCGAAGGCCGGGTCGTTGCGCTGCAGGAAATCGCACACCAGCCGAACGGTTTCGCGCGCGGCCGCGTCGAGGCGCAGCACGCGATCCTCCACGGTCGGCCGCCGGGCGCCGTCCAGGCGCCGGAAGGTATGGGATCGCCCGATCCGATCGCCGCGCTCGATGATCGCCTGGTCGACCAGCGTCTTCAGCGCCCGGCTGACCGCCTGGGAGCGGATGCCGAGGAAGCGGGCGATCCGGCCGGTGTCGACGATCTCGTAGCGGTCGGTTGCCAGGATCGTCTCCAGGCAGCGCAGCACGCGATGGGATTCGCCGCCGAGCGAGCGGTATTTCTCGAGCGCGATCAGCTCGGCGGTGTCGTTGGTGGGCTGGATCTCGGCGACGGCGGAAAGCTCTGGACGGGGTGCGGACATGTCGGCAACTCGATCGTGGCTTGAGGGAGACGCTTCGACCTCGTCGCGGGAGATCCTGCTGGGGTTACATGGGGAGGCGTTCAGCCGCCGAACAGGGGCTTGAGGTTGCGCACGGCCTGGCGGATCCGGTCGGTATTCTCGACCAGGGCCAGGCGGACATGGCCGTCGCCGTATTCGCCGAAGCCGATGCCGGGCGCCACGGCGACATTGGCCTTTTCCAGCAGCAGCTTGGAGAATTCCAGGCTGCCCATATGCCGGAACCGCTCCGGGATCGGGGCCCAGGCGAACATCGACGCCTCGGGCGAGGGAACGTGCCAGCCGGCAGAGGCGAGACCGTCGATCAGCACGTCGCGCCGCCGCTTGTAGGTCTGGCGGAAGCCCGCGACGCAATCCTGCGGGCCGTTGAGTGCTGCGATGGCCGCGACCTGGATCGGCGTGAAGGCGCCGTAATCCAGATAGGATTTCACCCGGCCCAGCGCGGTGACGAGCTTGCGGCAACCGACGGCGTAGCCGACGCGCCAGCCCGGCATCGAATAGGTCTTGCTGAGGCTGCCGAACTCGACCGCCACGTCGCTGGCGCCTGGGATCTGCAGGATCGACGGCGGCGGCTTGTCGTTGAAATAGATCTCGGCATAGGCGACGTCGGACAGGACATACATGCCGCGGGCGCGAGCGAATTCGACGATCTCGCCGTAGAAATCCAGATCGCGCACCTCGGCCGTCGGGTTCGACGGGTAATTGACGATGAGGGCGATCGGCGCCGGCACCGAATGCCGATAGGCGCGTTCAAGCGACGCCAGGAACTGCTCAGGCTCGGTCGGCGGAATGTGCCGGATCGCGGCGCCGGCGATCATGAAGCCGAAGGCGTGGATCGGATAGGACGGGTTGGGCACCAGCACCACATCGCCCGGGCTGGTGATCGCCTGGGCCAGGTTGGCGAGCCCCTCCTTGGAGCCGAGCGTGACGATGACCTCGGATTCCGGATCGAGATCGACCTGAAAGCGGCGCTGGTAATAGCCGGCGATCGCCTTGCGTAGGCCCGGAATCCCCTTGGAATTCGAGTAGCGGTGGGTGCGCGGATCCTGCACCGTCTCGCACAGCTTCGCGACCACGTGCGGCGGCGTCGCCATGTCCGGATTGCCCATGCCGAAATCGATCACGTCGCGCCCGGCGGCGCGGGCCGCTGCCTTCAGCCGGTTGACCTCGGCGAAGACATAGGGCGGCAGGCGGCGGATGCGGTGGAATTCGGACTCGGTCATGGCAGGTGCAACTCAGGCATTGGGCAAAACGGGGGCAACCAGTCAGCACCAAATCCTGCCGCACCGCAACAAGCGGATTGAATGGATCAGCTTTTCGTTGCGATCATGTCCGAAAGGCGGGCGTTTGTGAAATCTGCTTCCTCCGTATGGGCGCCGGTCAAGTTGGCGGAAGACAGGTCGGCACCGCGAAAATTCGCGCGGCGGAGGTCGGCACCGCGCATGTCCGCATGCCGTGCCTCGGCGCCGTCGAGCCGAGCCGGCAGATAGCGGCTGCCGCCCAGCACCAGCGCACCCAGGTTGCAGTCGCGCAGGTCGGCATAATTGAGCTTCGCCTGCTTGAGGTTGGCGCCGCGCAGATCCGCGCGCACCAGCTTGGCCGAGCGCAGGTCGGCGCCTTCCAGCTGGGCGCCCTGCAGGCCCAGCCCTTCGAGGTCGAGCGAGACCAGCACCGCCCCGTTTGCCCGCAGCGCCGACAGCTGAGCGCCGCGCCGGAACCGGGCATGGCGCAGATCGAAGCCGCTGAGGTCGAGCGGCGCCCCGCTCGCGCCGCTGGACGCGGCCCATTCCTCGTGCCGGCGCACCAGCTCCTCGAGCGGCATCTCGAGCTTGGAGAGCGGCTTGCCGGCCGCGCGGTCGGTCAGGATGCCGCTCATGTCGGCACCGGCCGTCTCGGTCGCGCTCAGGTCGGCCGCGATCAGAATGGCGTCCTTGAGGCATGCGCCCCGCAGGTCGGCGCCGTTGAGATCGGCCCCCTCCAGATTGACGCCGGTCATGTTGGCATTGCGCAGATCGGCCCGCACCAGCTTGCAATTGCGCATGATCGCGTCGCTGAAGTCGGTGTGGTTCGCCATGGTGCCCGACAGGCGCGCCTGGGTCAGGTTGGCATTGACCATGCGCGCCCCGATCAGGTCGCTCGCACCCTCGTCGATGCGGATGTTGCGGATCTCGCCGCTGCTGACCCGGGTGGCGAGCGTGCCGTCGCGCAGGTCGGCATCGAACAGGTCGGCCCCGGTCAGGTCCGCGCCGCGCAAGCTCGCCCCGCGCAGGTCGGCGCGGATCAGCTTGGCCGCGCGCAGATCGGCGTGGGCCAGACTGGCGCCGAACAAAACCGCGCTGTTGAACAGGGTGCCGGCGCAGCGGCTGCCGGTCATGACGGCCGCGGTCAGGTCGCCGTCCGACAGGTTGCGGCCGCTGAGATCGAGGCCGCTCAGGTCCCGGTAGGACAGCATCGCCCGCTGCCCGCCGTGACGCCCGGCCTGAAACAGCGCGTGCCGCCGCACGACCTCATCGAGTTCGGCTTGGGAGATCGGGACGCGGGGGCGGCTAACACTCTCGGACGACATTACTTTTCTACCCCGTTGGCTTCCGGAAGAGTGAAGCGTGTTCCGGGGGGGAAGGCCAGAGCGAACTCGGTGGCGAGCAGGTCCAGCAGGGCTTCATCCGTGTCGATCTCGCGGCGCTCGTACTCGCCGTTCGCGCGGATCTCGAGCTGCCGGTCGCGCAGGGTCGCCCGCCGCCTGCGGCGGATCTGCTGGACGGTGAGGGTGCGCCGGAACGGTGAAGCCGGGTGGGTCGACAGGTAGTGGTTGGCGACCTCCATGTCGACCGGATGCTGCGGTTCCAAGGTGAAGCCGTAGAGATCGCTCCAACCGGTCCCGAGGTCGCTCTCCAGCACCCAGAGGCCACGCTCATGGCGCAGGCGATGGGCCGAGCCCGGCATATGGCTGACCAGCCCGGGCAGCAGCGGCAGCGGGTGCAGCGGGCCGTCGCCGCCGAACCCGACATCGGCCAGGTACTGGCCCTGCGGTGTGTCGACCTCGAGCAGGAAGTGGCTGCGCGGCCGCATGGTCTCGGGTGACCCCATCCGCACGCGCGCGGCCAGCAACCGGCAGGTGAATCCGACCCGCTCCAGGACGGCCTTGAACAAGGTCGCATGCTCGAAGCAATAGCCGCCGCGCCCGGCCGCGACCAGCTTGGCCTGGACGGCATCGAGTTCGAGCCGGATCGGACGGCCTAGCAGGACATCGAGATTCTCGAACGGGATCGCCGCCAGATGCGCCTCGTGCAGGTCGGCGAGACAGGCGGCGTCGACCCGGAGCGGCCGGTCGTGGGCGATGCGGGAGAGATAGGCGTCGAGATCGAGAGCGCCGGGATCATTGCTCAGATCCATTCTGGGTCTCCTGTCGAACCGCTTGCCGATTGTTGCGCGCGTAGCTGTCTACGCGCAAGGGCGTGAAATATCCGGCGGCTGGTGTTTCTGATAGGCTCGCTGGAAGAGTTGGTCGAGCAGACGAATAGGTGAGGGACAACAATGCAGCGACCCTACGCCCTCTCATGCCATTGCGGCGCGATTCGCCTTGAAGTTGATGCTGATCTCTCGGCCGTCACGGAGTGCAACTGTTCGACGTGCCGACGCTCGGGGTTCCTGCATTGGAAAGTTGCAACCTCTGCCGTGCGATTGCTCACCGAGAAGCGGATGATCGCAACCTACATGTGGCGCGACGTTGGCGGCCACATGTTCTGCCCGACTTGCGGGACCGGCATGATGCGGATGCCCTATCCGGGCGACCGAGTATCCGTCAATGCACGGTGCATCGAGGGGGTCGATGTGTTCAAGTTGGAAATCAAACGATACGACGGGAGAAACGAAATGCCGCCGGGACCGCTGCCATAGACAGATTTGAAAATAGGACCCTGCCAATTATCCTCTTGCCCGCGGCCGCCGCATCGGGTTAGCGTCCCATTCGACATGAACCGGCATCTGACCATTCTGGCCATTCGGCGAATTATTCGCCCGGTCCTCACGGAGGATCGGGTCGAGTTGTTGCGCCATAATGCCCAGTGGGAGTTGCCCCCTCATGCTTACGGAATCCGTCCGTCTCGACGCTGACCGCGTCGTTCCGACCGAACGTACCCATCCCGTCACTGCCTGTTTTGCCGTCCGCGCCGCCGCGGATCCGGGTAGCCTGCCACGCGTCCTCGAACTGTTCGCCAAGCGCGGCCTGGTGCCGTCGAGCGTCCAGGCGCGGCTGACCGGCGACGCCGATCCCGCCCTCTCGGTCGATCTGCAGGTTGCAGGCCTGGCGCCGGCCCTGGTCGACGTCGTCGCCGAGGCGCTGAGGCAGATCTGGCTGGTCGAGCGCGTGCTCACCGCCGAGGTCCAGCCGGCACGCGTCGCCTGAGCGGGGGAACGGACATGCCGCGGATCCATCTCTACGACACCACCCTGCGCGACGGCGCCCAGACCCGGGGCGTCGATTTCTCGGGTGCCGACAAGCGCGCGCTCGCCCTGCTGCTCGATCGGCTCGGCATCGACACGATCGAGGCCGGTTGGCCCGGGGCCAACCCGGCCGACACCGCGCTCTATGCCGATCTGCCGACCCTCAGCCACGCGCGCTTTGCCGCCTTCGGCATGACGCGCAAGGCGGGCCTCAAGGCCGCCGCGGATCCGGGGCTCGCCGCCGTGCTCTCGGCCGGCACGCCGGCGGTCTGTCTGGTCGGCAAGGCCTGGGATTTCCACGTGACCTCGGCCCTGGGCGTCAGCCTGACCGAGGCGATCGACATGATCGGCGAGACGGTTGCCTATGCGGTCGAGCAGGGCCGCGAGGTCGTGTTTGATGCCGAGCATCTGTTCGACGGCTGGAAGGCGAATGCGCCCTTCGCCCGCGACTGCCTGCGCGCCGCGGCAGAGGCCGGCGCCCGCTGGCTGGTGCTGTGCGACACCAATGGCGGGACCCTGCCGCATGAGGTCGACCGGGTCGTCGGCACCATGGCCGACCTCTTGGGCGGCGACCGGATCGGCATCCATGCCCATGACGATACGGGTAACGCCATCGCCAATTCGCTGACGGCCGTGCGCGCCGGCGCGCGCCAGATCCAGGGCACGCTCAATGGGCTGGGCGAGCGCTGCGGCAATGCCAACCTGATCAGCCTGATCCCGACCCTCGCCCTGAAGCTCGGCTACGAGACCGGGGTCACGGCCGAGGCGCTCGGCGAATTGACGGCGCTGTCGCGCCAGGTCGACGATCGGTTGAACCGCGCACCCGATCCGCGGGCGCCCTATGTCGGTGCCGCGGCCTTCGCCCACAAGGGCGGCCTGCATGTCTCGGCAATCGCCAAGGACGCGCGCAGCTACGAGCATGTCGAACCGGCCCTGGTCGGCAACGAGCGCCATATCGTCGTGTCCGATCAGGCGGGCCGTGCCACGCTGATGATGCGCCTCGGCGAGCTTGGCCTGAAGCTTGATGCCGACGATCCGAAGCTCGCCGCCCTGGTCGCCCAAGTGAAGGAACGCGAGGCGGCCGGCTACGCCTATGACGGCGCCGGGGCAAGCTTCGAGCTGCTCGTCCGCCGTGCACTCGGCATCGGCGCGCCGCCGGCCTTCTTCCGCCTGGCCGGCTTCCGCGTCGTCGACGAGCGCCGCAGGACCGCCGCGGGCGGGATCGAGACCCTGTCCGAGGCGCAGATCGAGCTGGAGATCGGCGACCGGCCGGTCGTGGTCGTGGCCCAGGGCAACGGCCCGGTCGACGCGCTCGATGCGGCTATGCGCCGGGCGCTCGAACCGGTGTTTCCGGCGCTCGCAGGCGTGCGGCTCACCGACTACAAGGTGCGCATCCTGACGCCGGAGGCGGGGACCAAGGCCGTCACCCGCGTGCTGATCGAAAGTCGCGACGGCTCGGGCCTGCGCTGGTCGACGGTCGGCGTCGGTGCCAATGTCATCGACGCGTCCTATCAGGCGCTGGAGGACGCGCTGGTCTACCGCCTGATGGTGCGAGCCGCGGAGAGTGATCGCGCGGTTGCGTGAGGGCGGTCAGTCGCCGGCGAAGACGGCGACCATGTAATCGCCGATCGGACGGAAGCCCAAGCTCTCATAGGCGCGCTGGGCGGCATGGTTCGTCTCGGGCGTGAACAGCACGGCCCGGACGATGCCGGCCTCGCGCGCGGCCAGGAGCGAGCCGCCGACCACCGCGCGGGCATAGCCGCAACCGCGCAGGTCGGGCGGGGTCCAGACGCCGCCGATCTGCACCGTGTCGGCCAGGCGGGCATTGAAGGTCGAAGTGGCGACCAGCCTGCCTTCGGCCTCCAGCACCCATTGCTCCCCACGGGTGGTATAGCGCTGGATCGTCTCGCGGTTCCGCTGCCGTGTGCCTGCGGTCTCGATCTCGCGCAGGGTTTCGAGGCTGTATCGGGCCCGCCAATCCGTCAGCAGGTCGAGGTCTTCGGCCCTGGCATTGCGGCAGGCGAGGCGCCCGTCGAGAAGCGGCAGCGGCGGGGTCAGGCGCGCGAGCGGCAGCGCGTAGAGAATTTCGCGCTCCGCCACCAGGGTGGGGCGGTCCATCAAGCCCAGCCCGCGCCGGGCCGTCGTTACCTGGTCGTGGGGTCCGATCAGGCCGCCGATCCGCCGGCGGCTGGCCCGGGCCGCGGCACTTGCCAGCTCGGTTGCCTGTTCCGGCGCCTGCAGGATCAGGTTCTCGTTCCAGAAATGGGCGGCGACGGCGACGATCTCGCCGTCGCTCAGCGCCGCGGCGTAGGTGCCCTGCAACGGCTGGCCCTGGTCGACCAGGCCGGCGACCTGCAGGTTGGAGCGCAGGAACAGCGAGCTGTCGGCATGGCGCATGAGAAAGCGATTGAGCCGTGCCTCGTCGCCGGCACTCAGGATGCGGATGCCGCTGCCGGTCATGGACGGCGGTCGAGCGCCGCCGGATTCATCACACGGATCGGTGCGCCGGCCAGCCAGGCCGCGATATCCTCGACCGTGTCCCGATAGAACACCCGATAGGTATCTTCGGTCACGAAGCCCAGGTGCGGCGTCAGGATGGTGCGCGGCACCCGGCGCAGCGGATGGTCGGCCGGCAGGGGCTCCTGGTCGTAGACGTCGAGCCCGGCGCCGCCGATCGTGCCGGCCTCGAGCGCTGCCAGCAGGGCCGCCTCGTCGATGATCGGCCCGCGCGAAGTGTTGATGATCCAGGCATCCGGCTTCATCAACGCGAGATCCGGTGCCGCGACCAAGCCGCGGCTGCGCTCCGACAGCACCAGGTGGATGCTGATCCAGTCGCTGGTGCGGAAGAGCGTCTCCTTGTCGACCAGGCGCGCGCCGGCCGCTTCGGCCTTTTCTGCCGTCAGGTTCTGGCTCCAGGCCTGCACTTCCATGCCGAAGGCCCGGCCGATCGCGGCCATGCGGCTGCCGAGCTTGCCGAGGCCGAGCAGTCCCAGCACCTGGCGGTCGACGACCCGGCCGACCGTGGTCTGCCAGGCGCCCGCCCGCATGCCGGCGGTTTCAGCCGGCAGGTGGCGGGCCGACGCCAGGATCAGCGACCAGGCGAGCTCGACGGTCGATTGCTGGCTGCCGTAGCCGGTATGGCTGACGACGATGCCGCGCTCGCTTGCCGCCTCCAGGTCGAGCGACGGGCTGCGCGCGCCGGTCAGGGTCATGAACTTCAGCCGCGGCAGCGCCTCGATCAGGGCGCGCGGAAAGGGCGTGCGTTCGCGCATCAGGCACAGGATGTCGAACGGCGCCAGCTTAGCTGCCGCATCGGCGCCGAGCGGCTGGTCGAACACCGTGATGCGGACCTTGTCGCGCAGTTGGTCCCAATCGGCGAGCGTCAGCGCGATGCGCTGGTAATCGTCGAGAATCGCCAGTTCAAGCATGGTCGCAATCCGAGCTTTCGGGCACATCCGATTGTTCGGGCACCGGCCGCGGCCGCCCGTTGTCGTCGATGGCGACGAAGGTGAAGGTCGCCTTGGTGACCTGGACGCTGTCGGACTCATGGCGCGGGCGGCGCCAGGCCTCGACCAGGATCTTCATCGAGGTCCGCCCGACGCTCAGCACCTTGGCATAGAGGCTGACCTCGTCGCCGACATGGACCGGCGACAGGAAGGCCATGCCGTCGACCGCGATGGTGACGCAGCGGCCGCGCGCGCGCCGGGCGGCGGCGTTGCCGGCGGCCAGATCCATCTGTGCCATCAGCCAGCCGCCGAAGATATCGCCGGCCGGATTGGTGTCGGCCGGCATGGCGATGGCACGGATCATCGGCACGCCGACCGGCATGACCGGCGTCGCAAGGGGATCGCCGTGCGGCGAGGAGTCCGTCATTCCCGAGGTCCTTGGATCAAATCGAGATTTTCAACGGCGAGGGTCGCCCGTGCCCGGCCCGATCGCAAGCGTTTCCTCAAGCGGCTGGCAGGGCGATGCCACGCTGGGCGCGGAAACCCGCCATTTCCTCGAGCAGCCAAGCGGCGAACGCAATGGCGCCGGCGCTCTGCGGCCCGCCCTCCGGCGTCACCAGCAAGTAGGCGCCGAAGCAGGAGTTCTGCGGCAGGGGTTGCACCAGCCGGCCGGCGGCGACGTCGTCGCCGGTCAGGATCGGATCACCGAGGACCACCCCCTGGCCGAGCACCGCCGCCTCGATCGCCAGGGTCGCGTCCCTGAACACCGGGCCGCGCCGGACCGCGAGATCGGGCAGGCCGGCGTCGCGGAACCAGCGCGCCCAATATTCCCGATCCTCTTCGTGCAGCAGCGTGTAATGCACGAGGTCGCCCGGCCCCTCGAGCGCGGGGCCTGTGCCCAGCAGCCGCGGCGACAGCACCGGTGCGCCCCAGACCTCGGCCAGCGGGTAGCTCTCCGTGCCGGGCCAACTCGACCGGTCGTCGGAATAGCGGATGGCGAGCTCCGCCCCGCTGCCGGTGAGGTCGACGATGGCGAAATCCGGGTCCAGCACCACGTCGATCTCGGGATGGCGCTGATTGAACCGGCTGAGCCGCGGCAGCAGCCATTGCATGGCGAAGGGCGGCTCGACGCTGATCTGCAGCAGGCTTTCCGGCGTGGCCCCGCCGAGGCTCAGCACGGCGGCCTCGATGCCTTCGAACGCGCGCGCGGTCGCGGCGGCGAGGGTGGCGCCGGCCTCGGTCAGCTCGACCTTGCGATGCAGGCGATGGAATAGCGGCCGGCCCAGCGCCGCTTCGAGTTCCCGGATCTGCCGGCTGACCGCCGCCTGGGTCACGAACAGCTCGTCCGCGGCACGGGTGAAGCTTTGATGCCGCGCCGCGGCTTCGAACGCCTTGAGCGCCGTCAGGGACGGTAATCGCCGCGCCATGGGGTGAATCCCGCGATCGCATAACCTGATGTTATGCAGAGCCCAAGATATCGCCGTTTGCGCCGCTTGGCGAGCCCAGGTGAAATGGCACCGTCCCAACGAGGAGTCATCCCGAAAATGTCGTCCTGGATCCTGCGGGTCTATGGGGAGCTTACCGGCTTCCTGACCCTGCGGCCGGCGGCTCCGCACAAGCTTCCGGCCGAGATCTGATCTCGTGCCCTAACCGATGGAACGGCCGGTCCCTTGCAGGACCGGCCGTTTTGTTTTCACGATGGAAAAGTGCTGTCGACCGTGCCGCCCGGTTGATTTAGTGTGATGAAAATTCCCATAAGCCGAGGCTCCGATGAGATTTTTCCTCCGGTCCGGATTCATCGCGAGCTTCGCACTGCTTCTCGGCCTGGCACTTTGCGGCGGCCGGGCGCAGGCGGCACCGGGGCCCTCGGACGAGGTTCGCGGCTTCTACGACGTGCTGCTGAACAACATGAAGAATGCCGCGGCGCTCGGCGTGAAGGGCCGGTACGACAAGCTGGAGCCGGTCGTCATGGCGACCTTTGACGTGCCGTTCATGTCCCGGCTTTCGGTCGGCCCGTCGTGGGGGCAGTTGAATGCCGAGCAGAAGCAGGCGGTCGCCAAGGCCTTCGGCCGCTACATCACCGCGACTTATGCGACCCAGTTCGATGGCTATTCCGGCGAGCAGCTCAACGTCATCGGCGAGCAGAAGCTCAAGCACGGCACGCTTGTGCGCACCCAGATCGTGAAGTCGGACGGCGAACCGATCTCGATCAATTACGTGCTGCACGACAATGACGTCCGCTGGCAGATCCGCGACATCTATCTGGCCGGCACGATCAGCCAGCTGGCGACGCGCCGCTCGGAATTCTCATCGATCCTGCGGGGGCAGGGCATCGAGAAGCTGGTTTCGGTGCTGAACGACAAAGCCGACACCCTGCAGAAATAGGGCAGGCTCAGACCAGCATGGCCAGTTGCGCCGCCAGCAGTTCGCATTGCCGGCGGATGTCCGGTACGGCCGTCATCTCCCAATAGGCACCGCGCGTCACCGGCCCGACGGCGAAGAGCTGGCGCGAAATGGCGCCGGCGCGGTCGCGAAGTGCCCCGGACGGCGCCACGTCCAGGCCCAGCCGCTGCGGATCGGGGCGGACCAGCCCGTCCCGGAGCAGGCGGCGCACCAGGGGATGCGGGATCCGGTCGAAGTCGCAGGCGGGGCCCGCGCAATTAACCACGCGTGCGACGGCGAGCTCGCGCCGCTCGCCGGTGCCGCGGGGGCGATAGATCACCGTCGCCGCCTCGGCACCGGCGGTGATGCCGTCGATGCGGCCGGCATGGATATGCAGCTGGCCGCGCGCCCGGGCGGCATCGATCCGACGGGATACCTCGGGCGCCAGCCGATGGCGGTGCACGTCCCACCAGGGCCGCAGATGGCGCAGGAAGCGGGACCGGTCTTCGGACGAGAGATTCTGCCAGAGATCACGCCCGAACGGGCGCAGCTCGTCGAGCGCCGCCTGCCAGGTGCTGCCGTCATGCGCGGCGCGCCGGGCCTCGCTGCGCAGCATCCGCAGGCAATCGATCAGCCGGTCGGGGATCGCCGCTCCCGGTCGGCGCACCGGCCGGGCGGCGGCGGCATGCCGGCGTGGCGTCAGGCCCCGGCGCGACAGCGCGTGAATCGGCCCACGATGCCCGGCATCCTCGAGCGAGGTCACCGTGTCGACCATGGTGAGGCCGGTGCCGATCAGCAGCACCGGAGCGTCCGGATCGAGCCCGTCGAGCGCGTCGCCGGCCCAGGGATCGGGCCGGTAGAGCGCGGTATCGAAGAAGCCCGGGTCGGCGATCGTCGGCGGCTCCGGCGGGAAATTGCCGATCGCCAGCACGGCGAGATCGGCTTCGATCCGGCGCTCGGCGCCGATGCACAGCGAGAGCAGGCCGTGCGGTTCGCCCTCGATCGCCGCGACGTCGCCGCGCACCAGCTCGAGCCGGCCGGCGGCACCGGGCCGCTTCAATTCCTCATGCAGCAGGTGGCGGATATAGGCGCCGAACTGGCGGCGCGGGACGAAGCTGCCCGGGCCGACATCGGCCGGTGCCTCGGCCTGGCGGGCGAGCCAGTCGAGGAAATCGCCGGGCCGGTCGTGAAAGGCGCTCATGCGCCCGGCCGGCACGTTCAGCAGATGGCTCGGGTTGCCCGTGGCATAGGCGGGGCCCTGGGCGAAGCGGTTCTGGCGCTCGATCAGCACGACCCGGACCGCGGGCGGCGTCCGGCGCAGCAGATGCAGGGCCAGCAGCGTGCCGCTGAAGCCGGCACCAATGATCGCGATGGCGGTCATGCTGAATCGGACCTCCCGGCCTTGAGCCGCCTTCGTGGGCGGTGCGGGGATCATCTATTTTACGTATGCAGTTCGTCAATAAGTTTTAAATTACAGACAAAATTCGATAACCCGATTGACGGTGATCCGGGCCTATAAATCTGGGCAGCGCCCTCTCGATCCGGAGCCCGCCTGCCGTGACCGCTGCCTTTCCCTCGCTCCGCCTCGTCGATCATCCGCTCATCCAGCACAAGCTGAGCCTGATGCGCGACAAGACCACGCCGACCATCCAGTTCCGCCAGCTCCTGAAGGAGATCGCGCTGCTGATGGGCTATGAGCTGACGCGCGACCTGCCGCTCACGACCGAGCGGATCGAGACGCCGATGACTGCCATGGACGCGCCGCGCATCCAGGGCAAGAAGGTCGCCATCGTTTCGATCCTGCGCGCCGGCCTGACCATGGCCGAGGGGCTGCACGAGCTGATGCCGTCGGCGCGCACCGGGCATGTCGGGCTCTATCGCGATCACGACACCCACATGCCGATCGAATATCTGGTCAAGCTGCCGGAGCCGGAGGGCCGGCTGTTCATCATCGTCGATCCGATGCTGGCGACCGGCAACTCGGCGATCCACGCGGTCGACGTCTTGAACAGGCGGGGGGTCGAGGATGCGCGGATCCGGTTCCTGGCGCTGGTCGTGGCCCCGGAAGGCATGGCGAAATTCGCCGCGGCCCACCCGGGCGTGACGGTCTATGGCGCCGCCCTCGACGAGCGGCTCGACGACAATGCCTATATCGTCCCGGGCCTGGGCGACGCCGGAGATCGCCTGTTCGGCACGAAGTGAGGCGGTCCCGGCGGAACCCGGACGGGTGCCAGCTGTTTGCGGGCATGGTTCGTCGGTTCACTCACCTTTGCCGGGTAATTCCTCTCGCCTTCCTGTTGTGCTCGACCGCCGCACGGGCGGACGGCATCGCCTATGAAACCAAGATCACCGGCGTCGACGACAGTGCGCTCGAGTCCGATCTCGAGGCCAGTTCCCAGCTGGTAAAGCTGCAGGATGACAAGCCGCCGGCGACGGTCGGCGCGCTGACCCGCCGCGCGCGTGACGATGTCGACCGGCTGACCGCGGTGATCGAGGCCGCCGGCTATTACGAGCCGCAGATCGATCCGGTGATCGACGACAAGGCGACACCCGTCCAGGTCGAGGTCAAGATCGCGCCCGGGCCGCGCTACACGCTCTCCAAGGTCGTGCTGACGACGGCCGCCGGCACGGCGCCGCCCGACATCGGGCCGTTCGATCCGGCCGCGGTCGGGCTGATCGTCGGCGGCCCCGCCGTCTCGGGGCCGGTGGTCGATGCCGACGCGCGGATCGCCCGGCTCTACCAGGTGAAGGGCTATCCGTTCGCCAAGATCGCCGACAAGCACGTCATCGTCGATGCCGGGACCAAGACGATGGAAGTCACCTTCGTGCTCGATCCCGGAGCCCCGGCGCGGTTCGGTGCGCTGGCGGTCAACGGTCTCGACCGGCTGGAGGAAAGCTGGGTCCGTCGGCGCATCGGCTGGACCGAGGGTGCTACCTACGACCAGGCCCAGGTCGACGCCACGCGCCAGGCGCTGGTGTCGAGCGGACTGTTCGGCACGGTCACCGTGGCGCCGGCCGGTCCGGTCGGCCCCGACGGCACCGTGCCGATCGAGGCGCGCGTGATCGAGCGGGCACCGCGTTCCGTCAGCCTCGGCGGCAGCTACGACACGACCCAGGGCATTTCCGCGAACGTCTCCTGGGAGCATCGCGACCTGTTCGGCGGTGCGGAGGACCTCAAGATCACCGCCATGGGCGGCACCTCCGACAATGGCTTGTCCGCGACCTTCCGGCGGCCCGACCTCTGGACCGTCAACCAGGACCTGGTCACCTCGGTGATCTTCGACGACCAGAGCTACAAGGCCTATGATTCGATCGAGCAGAAGGCGCAATTGGGGCTGGAACGGCACTTCGACCCGACCTTGACCGGCGGCGCCTCGATCCTGGCCCAGCATGCCCGCGTCGACGAAAAGGTTGATTTCCGGACCTATGTCCTGGTCGGCACGCCGGTCTTCCTCAAGAAGGACGGCACCGACGACCTGCTGAACCCGACCAAGGGCTATCGCGCCGCGATCGAGGCGACACCCTACCTGCGCGCGATCGGCTCGAACCTCACCTTCCTGCAGTCCAAGCTGACCGGCAGCTGGTACGACCAGCTCAGCCCGAGCGGCAGCTACGTCCTGGCGCTGCAGGGCACGCTCGGCGGCACCTTCGGCACGTCGCTCGCCTCGATCCCCAAGGACCACCGCTTCTATGCCGGCGGCGGGGGCTCGGTCCGGGGCTTCGGCTTCCAGGAAGCCGGCCCGCTCGACAAGTTCAACAACCCGATCGGCGGCCGGTCGCTCGCCGTCGTCAGCGCCGATCTGCGCACCAAGGTCACCGATACGATCGGCGTCGTGCCGTTCCTCGATGCCGGCTCGAACTATGCGAGCGAGCTGCCCGACTTCAAGGGCCGCATCGCCCTCGGCGCCGGCATCGGCCTGCGCTACTACACGGCGGTCGGCCCGGTCCGCCTCGACGTTGCGACCCCGCTCAACCCCCGAGGGAGCGTCGATTCGCCGATCCAGATCTATGTCAGCCTCGGACAGGCGTTCTAGGATGGCGGCGACGCCCTTCTTCCCCAATCTCGTCATCCCCGGGCTCGACCCGGGGATCCACGCATCTCAACCGATCGGTCGAGGGTTGGATGTGATGGACGCGACGGAAGGTCATCGTGGGCAACGAGATGACGCGGCGACGGCAACGTGGATCCCCGGGTCAAGCCCGGGGATGACGGGGGAGGTTGAGGGCTCCGGGCAGCTTCTGCTCGCGCCGAAAGCATGGTGGTATCGATGAAACGCCCCCTTCGCTGGATCGGCCTCGGGGTCGCTGCCTTGGTCGTGCTCGTCATCGTCGGGCTGGGCGCCGGCCTGCTCTGGCTCGGCTCCGGCTTCGGCCATGCCTGGCTGGCGGCGGAGCTGACCCGCTCCTTGAGCGATGCCGACACAAAGGCGACGGTGACGGGGGTCGACGGTGCGGTGCCGTTCCATGTCACGATGGCGCGGCTCGATCTTGCCGACCGCGACGGCGTTTGGCTTACGGTCGAGAATGCCGCGGTGGATCTCGATTTCGGCGCGCTGTTCGGCGGCACCGTGCGGGTCGATCGAATTGCGGCCGGCCATATCCAGGTCGCGCGCGCGCCGTTGCCCGCGACCCAGCCACCCGCGCCTTCGTCGCCTTCAAGCGAGCCCTTCAGCTTGCCCCGCCTGCCGGTCGGCGTCGAACTGGGCACGCTCAGCGTGCCCGCGATAGACCTCGGCGCGCCGGTCCTCGGCGAGCCGGCGACCCTTGCCCTCGATGGCACGGCCAGGCTGCACCGCGGCCGCGCCAATGCTTCCCTGTCGCTGGTGCGGCTCGGCGGCGCCGAGGGCCATGCCGCCGTCAAGCTGATGCTCGACGACCAGACGCTCGATCTCGACGTCTCGGCGGTGGAAAGCTCGGGCGAGCTCATGGCCATGCTCGATCCCGATGCCGGGCGGCAGCCGCTGACCCTCGCGCTCAAGGGGCGCGGACCGGTCACCGGCTGGCACGGCCGGCTCGATACGAAGATCGGCGACAGCTCGAAGCTCGGTGCCGACCTTGGCCTGGCGCTCGACCAGGGTTGGGCCGCCTCGATCAAGGGCTCGGCCGAGATCGCGGCCCTGCTCGCAGACCCGTTCAGGCAAGCCACGGGGAACGAGATCGGTTTCGATGTCGCCGCCGCCGGCCCGGACGGCAAGCCGGTAACCCTCGATCATGCTGACATCCACCTGGCCGCGGGATCCATCGCCGCCAAGGGCTGGTTCGATCCGGTCAAGCAGACGCTCGATGCCGCCGCGACCATCACCGGCGACGTGAAGCCGCTCGAGGGCGTGGCGGGCCGGCCGGTCGAGGGCAGCTACCGGCTCGACCTCGGCATGCAGGGCGCGCTCGCGCGGCCGACCGCGTCGGTCCAATTCGGCGCCCAGGGGCTGGCGGCCGGCGAGAATGGCGTGAACGACGTCTCGGCCAAGCTCGACCTGGCCACCACGGCGGACGACCAATTCCATATCACCGGCGGCGGCCGGCTGAGCGGCCTCAAGACGGCGGGCGCGCCGCCGCCCGACGCGCTGGGCGACAGCCTCGACTGGACGATCGATCTGACCGCGAACAAGGCGGGCGACCGGATCCGGCTCGGCAAGGCGACCGCGACGGGGGCGGGCGTGCAGTTCGACGCGACGGGCCGCTTCGACGGTGTCGCCGCCGATGGCCAGGTGCATCTGGCGGCGGCCGATCTCGCGCGCTTCGGCGGGCTCGCCGGCCTGGCGCTCGCCGGCAGCGTCAAGCTCGACGGCACGGTCAGCAGCCCCGACGGCAAGGCGATCGATGCCAAGCTCACCGGCCGGCTCGCCGATCTCAAGACCGGCATCCCCGAGGCGGACGGGCTGCTCGGTCAAACCGTCACGCTTGCGGCGGCCGGCGGCCGGTCGGCCGCCGGCGACTTCTCCCTCGGCGAGCTCAAGGTCAATGGCGCCAGTCTGGACCTGACCGGGCACGGGACATTCGATCCGGCGGCGCAGAAGCTCGACGGCAAAGCGGCGCTGAGCCTGCCCCGGCTTGCGGCACTAGGTGCGGGCTATGCCGGCCAGGCGACCGTCACGGCCGATGCGACGGGCCGGCCCAAAGACCCGGCGGTGACTTTGCAGGTCGACGGCAGCGGCATCGAGGCCGGCAGCCGGCGCATCGATCGGCTGGCGCTCACCGCCACTCTGGCGAGCCTGGTTCAGCGCAGCGTGGTGGTGGCCGCGAAGCTTGACGCCGGACAGCTGCGCGCGACGCTCGACGGCACGGTCGCCCAGACCGGCGATAATGCCTATGCGGTCAAGGGCCTGAAGTTCGCCGGGCCCGGCACCCGCCTCGCGGCCGATGGCGCCCTCGACCTCGCGGCCAGGCGTGGGGCGGGAACGATCGATGGCGCGGTGAGCGATCTCGCGGTCTGGGCGCCGCTCGCCGGCATGCCGCTCGGCGGTTCGGCGAAATTTTCGGGCAAGCTCACGGGGGCGAGCGCCAGTTTCGACGCCGATGCCGGCAAGCTATCGGTCGGTCCAGGCGGCGGGCAGACGACGCTCGATCACCTGACGGCGACCGGCGACCTCGCCGATGTCTGGGCCAAACCGCGCGGCAAACTGGCGCTCGACGTCACGAAGCTCGCGACCGCCGGCGCGTCGGTCGACCATGCCAAGCTGGCGGTGGCAAGCGACAAGAGCGGCGCGTTCGGCTTCACGCTCGACGGCGCGGGCACGGCGCAGAAGCCGTTCCAGGTCGCGGCACAAGGCACGCTGGCGCTCGGCCAAACCCAGGACCTGACGCTGCATCTGGCGAAATTCGACGGCAAGCTCGGTGACCTGCCGGTCACGCTGCATCGCCCGCTGACCCTCGCGCGCAAGGGTGAGGGCTATTCGCTCGCCGGCCTGGCGCTCGGCGTCGGCCAGGGCGACGTGACCGGCGACGGCAGTGCCGACGCCAAGAGCCTGCGGCTCGATCTCGACGGCAAGAACCTATCGATCGGTGCGTTGAGCGCGCTCGCGGGCCAGGTCGGGACCGAAGGCACCCTGGGCTTCTCGGTTCGGCTCACCGGCACGACGGCGCGGCCGGGCGGCACGATGACCGTCGCCGTGCCCAACCTGAAGCTCGCGGCGGCGACCCATCCCGACCTGCCACCGGTCGGGCTCGCGGTGACGGCCGACCTGGCGCCGGGCCGGGTCGACCTCAAGGGCAAGCTCGACGGGCTCAAGGGCCAGGCGATCGGCTTCTACGGCCATGGTCCCCTGCAGATCAAACCGGATCTGTCCGGTGTTGTGATCCCGCCGGACGGCCCGGTGCAGTTCAAGCTCGAAGGCGCCGGGCGGCTCGAGACCTTGAGCGAGATCCTGCCGCTGGGCGAGGACCGCGTCGGCGGCGGCTTCACCATCGATCTCTCGGTCGGCGGCACGGTCGGCCATCCCGAGGCCGGCGGCCGGCTCGCGGTCAGCGACGGGCGCTACGACAATGACGCCTCGGGCATGACGCTCCGGGCGCTCACCGTTGAAGTCGATGGCAATCAGCAGAGTTTCGTGCTGAGGAGCCTCGCCGGCAACGACGGCGGCCAGGGCACCATCGGGGCGTCCGGCCGGGTCGACCTGGCGGCGGCCGGCGGCCCGGCGCTCGATCTCAAGGCCGAACTGAAGAGCTTCACCGCCGCGCGCGGCGATACGGCGACGGCGGTGGTGAGCGGCACCGCCACGGTTGCGGGTCCGCTGTCCGGGCCGGCGGTCAAGGCCGCGATCACGCTCGACAAGGCCGACATCAACATCCCGGACCAATTGCCGCCCAATGTGGCAAAGCTCGACGTCATCCGGATCGATTCCCGCTATCCGCAGCGCCAAGCGCCCGCAGCCGCCGGGCCGGCGGCACCGCCCTTCGCCGCCACGCTCGACGTCGATTTCTCCTCGCCCGGCCAGTGCTTCGTGCGCGGCCGCGGCCTGGAGAGCGAATGGCGCGGCAAGATCCATGTTGCCGGTACCAGCGCCGCCCCGGTCTTGACCGGCAATTTCGAGGTCGCGAATGGCACGTTCGACATCCTGGGCCGCACCTTCACCATCCAGCGCGGCACCGTCGGCTTCGCCGGCAATACCAATCCGCAGCTCGACCTGCTGGCCTCGGCCAAGACCGCGGACATCACCGCCAATGTCGAGATCCAGGGTCCGCCGACCAATCCGACGCTGAAGCTGAGCTCGACGCCGGAGCTGCCCCAGGACGAAGTGCTGTCGCGGGTGCTGTTCGGCACCTCGGTCGGCCAGGTCTCGGCCGTCCAGGGCCTGCAGCTCGCGGCGGCGGCGGCCTCGCTCGCGAGCGGTGGCGGCCCGGGCGTGCTGGACCGCCTGCGCACCGCGACCGGGCTCGACCGGCTGACGCTCAATTCCGACAACACCTCGACATCGAGCGGGTCCGCCAACGGCAACAACCAGAAGGGCGCGCTCGGCGGCGCCTCGGTCAGCGGCGGAAAATATGTCGCACCCGGCGTCTTCGTCGGCGTCGACCAGGGTGCCGGCGTCGGTACCACCAGGGCGCGCGTCGAAGTCGAGCTCCTGCCGAAGGTCACGGTCGACGCGACCGTCGGCACCGGCTCGGATTCGACGAGCATGGGCATAAACTATAAGTTCGATTACTAAAGCGGATATGCCACCGTCATTGCTCGCAAGAGTTTGATCGGCGCCCATGGCCGAACGGGCATAGGGTCGGCCCTGAACTATCTGGAGGAGGGATCGCTCATCATGCGTAACGTCGCATCCGATATTGCCGGCCTGTTTCCCACCATGGACCTGAGCCGGCGGGGCTTCGTCGTCACCACGCTCGCCGCCGGCTTCGCGCTGACGGTGCAGCCGGTCCAGGCCAGCACGATCACGACCGACGCCAATGGCCTGATCGCCGGCGAGGTGCAGATCCCGGTCAAGGACGGCCATATTCCGGCCTACCGCGCGCAACCGGTCGGCTCCGGCCCCTATCCGACGCTGCTGGTGGTCGAGGAGATTTTCGGCGTCCACGAGCATATCAAGGACGTGTGCCGCCGCTTCGCCAAGCTCGGCTTCCTCGCGATCGCGCCGGAGCTCTACAGCCGGCTCGGCAATGTCGTGGCGATGACCGACATCAAGGAAGTCATGGCGGTCGTCAACAAGGCGCCCGACGCGACGGTGATGAGCGACCTGGATGCGACCGTGGCCTGGGCCGCCAAGAACCGCGGCAATACCCGGCGGCTCGGCATCACCGGCTTCTGCCGCGGCGGCCGGACGGTGTGGATGTATGCCGCCCACAATCCCAACCTCAAGGCCGGCGTCGCCTGGTACGGCCCGCTGGTCGGCACGCCGACGCCCGAGATGCCGACCAATCCGGTCGATGTCGCAGCACACATCAAGGCGCCGGTCCTCGGCCTCTATGCCGGGCTCGACCAGGGCATCCTCGCCGACCATATCGCCCTGATGCGGCAGAAGCTGGCTGAGGCCGGCAATACCAAATGCCAGATCATCGTCTACCCGGACGCCCAGCACGGCTTCAACGCCGACTACCGGCCGAGCTACAACGAGGCCGACGCCAAGGACGGCATGGAGCATGCCGTCGCCTGGCTGCGTGCGAACGGCGCCGGCTGACCCGATCCTTGGGGCACCGACGCCGGTTCAGGCGTCGGTGCCTCGCCTATTTCGCCGCCATGGCGCAGCCGGTCTTGTCCGGGGCGAGGAATGCCTCGGCGGCCGGCACGGTCGCGACCTTCTCCAGATAGTCCCAGGCGTATTTCGACTCCTCCGGCTTCTTGACCCGCATCAGCAGCCGGTCGAACACCAGCTTGTTGTTCGACTGGATCTCGCCGTGGGCGGTGAAGACATCCTCGACCGGCATTGCCTTCATGGCGGCGACGACCGGCGTCGTATCGGCGGTGCCGGCCTTCTGGATCGCCTTCAGGTAATGGCTGATCGCCGAATAGACACCGGCATGGGTGTCGTTCGGCATGCGGTTCATCTTGGCGAAATAGCGCTTGGCCCAGGCGCGCGTCTTGTCGTCGGAGTCCCAGTACCAGGACTGCATCAGCAGCAGTCCCTGCGCCTGCTTCAGGCCCATGCTGTGGACGTCCGACAGGTAGACGACTGGCGCGGTGACCAGCTGCTTCGGCGAGATGCCGAACTCGGTGGCCTGCTTCAGCGAGCCGATCAGGTCGGCGCCGGCATTGGCCAGCATGACCACCTTGGCGCCCGAAGCCTGGGCCTGCAGCAGGAATGAGGAGAAATCGGCGGTGTTGAGCGGATGCCGGACCGAGCCCTTGACCGTGCCGCCCAGCCGCGTGATCTCGGCCGTCGCGTCCGCCTCCAGGCTCTTGCCGAAGGCATAGTCGGCGGTCAGGAAGAAATAGCTGTCCTGGCCCTGCTTCATCAGCGCGCGGATCGGCGCCACGCTGTTCGACCAGTTGTTGTGGGTCCAGGCGATGCCGGTGGGCGCGCAGGCGGAGCCGGTCAGATCGGACGAGGAGGCGGAGGTGAAGATCGCCAGCTTGTTCTGGTCCTTGGCCAGCGACTGCACGGCGAGCGCGATCGCCGAGTTGGTGAAGTCGATGATCATGTCGACGTGATCCGGGCCGTACCATTGCCGAGCGATCGACAGGCCGACATCGGCCTTGTTCTGATGGTCGGCGACCAGGATCTTGATCGGCTTGCCACCGACCGAGCCGCCGAAATCATCGACCGCCATCTGGGCGGCCACGACCGAGCCAGGCCCGGCCAGATCGGCATAGGGACCGGACTGGTCGTTCATCACGCCGATGCGCACCGCATCGCCCGAAATCTCCGCCCGGGCCGGGGCCGTCGCGGCCAATAGCAGGGCGAGCGCCCCCAAGATCCGTCTCATCGCGTTGAAGCTCCTGTCGAATACCGGCGCCTCTGGCGTGCGCCTTTTATCAAAGTTTATAGGCAGTTCCGGGCCGGGTCACGGTTGGTGATGGCTTGTCACGTCATTCCCGCGCAGGCGGGAATCCAGAGCGATATATCGATGCTTCCGCTCTCGCATCCGACCACCGGTCGCTTGCCCTGAATCCCCGCCTGCGCGGGGATGACGGCGAATAAGTTTACGCTTTACCGAAACCCCCGCCGCCGGGGGTTTCGATGACGAACACGTCGCCGGCGGCCATGGCGGTGTCGTCGGTCGAGGCGAGCTCCTGGGTCTGGCCGTCGGCGCGTTCGACCCGGTTGCGGCCGGGGTGGCCCGCGCCGCCGCCCTCGAGCCCGTAAGGCGGCACGCGGCGGCGGTTCGACAGGATCGCCGCGGTCATGGGTTCGAGGAAGCGCAGCCGCCGGATGGTACCGTCGCCACCGCGCTGCCGGCCGGCACCGCCGGAGCCGGGGCGGATTGCGAAGCTTTCCAGCAGCACCGGGAAGCGCCATTCCAGCACCTCCGGATCGGTCAGGCGCGAATTGGTCATGTGGGTATGCACCGCCGTGGTGCCGTCGAAATCAGGGCCGGCACCGGCGCCGCCGCAGACTGTCTCGTAATATTGATAGGTCGCGTTGCCGAAGGTGAAGTTGTTCATGGTGCCCTGGGCACCGGCCATCACGCCCAAGGCACCATAGAGCGCATCGGTCACGACCTGACTGGTCTCGACATTGCCGGCGACGACGGCGGCCGGATAGCGCGGGTTCAGCATCGAGCCTTCCGGGATGACGATCTCCAGCGGGCGCATGCAGCCGGCGTTCATGGGAATGTCGTCATTGACGAGCGTGCGAAAGACATAGAGCACGGCGGCGAAGCAGACCGCGGAGGGGGCGTTGAAATTGTCGGGCAGTTGCGCCGACGTGCCGGTGAAGTCGATGCGCGCGCCGCGCCGGGCCCGGTCGATCGTGACCGCGACCTTGATCATGGCGCCATTGTCGAGCTCATAGGCGAAATCGCCGTCCTTCAGCACGTCGATGACGCGCCGGACCTGCTCCTCGGCATTGTCCTGGACATGGCCCATGTAGGCCTGGACCGTGGCCAGGCCGAACTGGTCGGCGATGCGCCTCAGCTCGGCGACACCCTTCTCGTTGGCGGCGATCTGGGCGCCCAGGTCGGCGATGTTCTGGTCCGGGTTGCGCGCCGGGTATTTGCCGGACGTGAGGAGCGCCCGCATCTCGGCTTCCCGCAGGTGCCCGCGCTCGACCAGCAGGAAATTGTCGATCAGCACGCCTTCTTCCTCGACCGTGCGGCTGCCCGGCGGCATGGAGCCGGGCGAAATGCCGCCGATATCGGCATGGTGGCCGCGGCTCGCCGTGTAGAACAGCGGCCGGGCGCCATGGCCGAGGAACACCGGCGTCACGACGGTGATGTCGGGCAGGTGGGTCCCGCCATTGTAGGGGGCGTTCAGCACATAGACGTTGCCCGGCGCCATGTCCGGGTTCTGGCGGATGATCGTCTTCACGCTCTCGCCCATCGAACCCAGGTGGACCGGCATGTGCGGCGCGTTCGCGATCAACTCGCCGTCGCCATCGAACAGCGCGCAGGAGAAATCCAGGCGCTCCTTGATATTGACCGAATGGGACGTGTTCTCAAGCGTCGAGCCCATTTGCTCGGCGATCGACATGAACAGGTTGTTGAACACCTCCAGCATGATCGGGTCGACATTCGTGCCCATGGCATGGTCGCGGGCGAGCGGCGCCACGCGTTCCAGCACCAGATGGCCCTTGGCCGTGAGCTCGGCGCGCCAGCCCGGTTCGACGATGTTGGTGCCGGTCGGCTCGACGATCACCGCCGGCCCGTCGATCCGATCGCCGGCGCGAAGGCTTGGCCGATCGAAGATCTGCGCCACGTGGAGCGCGCCCTGACTGTAGATCCGTGTTTCGGCGAGCGGCGCGGGGGCGGCGGTCGAGGCCGGCACCGGGGCATCCTCGTGGCGGTCCATATGGCCGATCAGCTCGACCGCGACCGCCTCGACGATATGGCGCTTGCCCGGCACGGTGAAGCCGTAGCGCCGGACATGGGCCGCTTCGAACCGGCGGATCAACTCGTCCGCCGCATCGGGCCCGGTCGGCGGCAGCTCGACCACCAGGAAGGCGTCGGTGCCTTCATAGCGCAGACGGGCGGTCGGGATCGCCCTCATCCGGTCTTCGGGAATGCCCTGGGCCGCGAGGTCGCGCCGCGCCGCCTCGCCGAGGCGCGCCACATGGCGATAGAGGTCGTCGAGCGTCTTGGCCCCAGCCGGCTGTTCGACCGCCAGCTCGCGCATCACCCGGAAATCGGCCAGGCCCATGCCATAGGCCGACAGCACGCCGGCGAGCGGATGCAGGAAGATCCGGGTCATGCCGAGCGCGTCGGCGACGGCGCAGGCATGCTGGCCGCCGGCGCCGCCAAACGAGCAGAGCGTGTAGCGGGTGACGTCATAGCCGCGCTGGATCGAGATCTCCTTGATGGCATTGGCCATGTTCTCGACCGCGATCTTGAGGAAGCCGTCGGCGACCTCGTGCGCGCTGCGCTCGACGCCGGTCTTGCCGGCGATCTCGCGGGCGAGATCGCGGAACTTTGCCTCGACCACGGCGCGGTCCAGCGGCTGGTCGCCATTGGGGCCGAATACCTTGGGGAAGAAATCCGGCGACAGCTTGCCGACCATGACGTTCGCGTCGGTCACGGTCAGCGGGCCGCCGCGGCCATAGGCGGCCGGGCCCGGATTGGCGCCGGCGGAATGGGGCCCGACGCGGAAGCGGCTGCCGTCGAACGACAGGATCGAGCCGCCGCCGGCTGCGACAGTGTGGATCTGCATCATCGGTGCCCGCATGCGCACGCCGGCGACCTTGGTGTCGAACGCGCGCTCATACTCGCCGGCATAATGTGACACGTCGGTCGAGGTGCCGCCCATGTCGAAGCCGATCATGCGGTCGAAGCCGGCGGACAGCGTCGATTGCACCGCGCCGACGATGCCGCCGGCCGGGCCGGACAGGATCGAATCCTTGCCCTGGAACAGCCGCGCATCGGTCAGGCCGCCGTTCGACTGCATGAACATGAGGCGCGTGCCGCCCAGCTCGTCCGCCAGCTGGTCCACATAGCGCCGGAGGATCGGCGACAGATAGGCGTCGACCACGGTCGTGTCGCCGCGCCCGACCAGCTTCATGAGCGGGCTCGCCTCATGGCCGACCGAGACCTGGGTGAAGTCCAGCTCGCGCGCGATCCGGGCGACCGCCCGCTCATGCTCGCGCCAGCGATAGCCGTGCATGAACACGATGGCACAGGCGCGGATGCCGGCGGCATAGGCGTCGCCCAGCGCGTGCCGCGCGGCATCCAGGTCGGGCGCCTTCAGCACCGTGCCATCGGCCATGACCCGCTCGTCGACCTCGGCGACCCGCTCGTAGAGCTGCTCCGGCAGCACGATCCGGCGCGCGAAGATATGGGGGCGGTCCTGGTAGGCGATGCGGAGCGCGTCGCGGAAGCCCTTGGTAATGATCAGCAGCGTACGGTCGCCCTTGCGCTCCAGCAGTGCGTTGGTCGCAACCGTCGTGCCCATCTTGACCGCGGCGATCCGCTCGGCCGGGATCGGGTCGTTCGGGCCGAGGTCCAGGAATTCGCGGATGCCCTGCAGCGCCGCGTCGCGATAGCGCTCGGGATTTTCCGACAGCAGCTTCTTGGTGGCGAGCGTGCCGTCCGGCCGCTTGGCGACCACGTCGGTGAAGGTGCCGCCCCGATCGATCCAGAACTGCCATTGCTGCCGATCGGGAAGGCCTTCGTTCCGCATGCTCCACGTCCTTCGGTCCCACGGCCCGCACCGGCCGCGCTGCCGATTTGACGCCATGGCGCGGCGGGCGTCCAGACCGGCGAAGTCGATATGGGTAGATGCAGAGCTGTGTTGACTTCTTCTTCAGGTAGAGTTGCCTGGGGCACGGGCTTCACCGTCCGGCACCGGTGCCGGACGGTGAAGGGTGTCAATGGCGGGCGGGCTTGGCGATCTTGAAGTTCCGAAGCTCGCCCAGCAGGGCCTGGACCTCGAGGAAGCTCATCGAGGCGTTGCTCCAGGCATCGTCGCGAACCAGTTCGTCGTCTTTGGTCGGGGTCTTGCCGGCATAGGCGCCGAAAATGGTTTCTTCGCCGGCCGGGTCAAGATAGCTGACCTTGTGGCTCGGGATCTTCGCCGTGCCGGCGATGCCGATCCGGACATTGGCGTTGCCGTGTGCACGCTTGCAGTCCATCAGGTTGCCGAGGATGGCGCGGACAAATTCCACTTTGTCCGCAAGGGCGGGCAGGGCATCGCTGATCGTTGCGTTCGGTTCGAGAAGTTGGGCCATGGTCGCTCCGTTTTGTGCAATGCGCCTGGCATCATATGGGGGGACAGCGGGCTGGGTACGAGCTTTGCGCATCGCACCCCCGAATAAAGAAGGCGTCCGCTATTTGAGCCGCCTCACGCCCGACGGCGCTGGCGGACGCCGGCCGGGGCCTCGTCGAACAGCTCGGCCAGCTTCTCCATGACTGTGCCGCCCAGCTGCTCGGCATCGACGATGGTAACGGCGCGGCGATAGTAGCGCGTCACGTCATGGCCGATGCCGATCGCGACCAGCTGCACGGGCGAGGTGCGCTCGATCACGTCGATCGTCTGGCGCAGGTGCTTTTCCAGGTAGTTGCCGGGATTGACCGATAGCGTCGAATCATCGACGGGCGCGCCGTCGGAGATGACCATCAGGATGCGCCGCTGCTCGTTGCGGGCGAGCAGGCGGTTGTGCGCCCAGAGCAGCGCCTCGCCGTCGATGTTCTCCTTGAGGATGCCCTCGCGCAGCATCAGGCCGAGCGACCGGCGGGCGCGGCGCCAGGGCGCGTCGGCCGCCTTGTAGACGATGTGCCGCAGGTCGTTGAGGCGGCCGGGATTGGCCGGCTTGCCCTCGGCGATCCAGCGCTCGCGCGCTTGGCCGCCCTTCCAGGCCCGGGTGGTGAAGCCCAGGATCTCGACCTTGACGTTGCAGCGTTCGAGCGTGCGCGCCAGGATGTCGGCGCTCATGGCCGCGACGCTGATCGGCCGGCCGCGCATCGAGCCGGAATTGTCGATGAGCAGGCTCACGACCGTGTCGCGGAAATCCGTGTCCTTCTCGCGCTTGTAGCTCAGCGGATAGGCCGGGTTGGTGATGATGCGCGATAGCCGCGCGGCATCGAGCAGGCCTTCCTCGAGATCGAATTCCCACGACCGCGTCTGCTTGGCCATCAGCCGGCGCTGCAGCCGGTTGGCGAGGCGGGAGATCACGCTCTGCAGGTTCGCCAGATGCTGGTCGAGCATGGCGCGGAGCCGCGTCAGCTCGTCGGCGTCGCACAGCTCCTCGGCCAGCACGATCTCGTCGAAGGCGGTGGTGTAGGCGCGATAGGCGTTGGGATCGTCGCCGAGGCCACCCGGCTGGCGCTGGTTGGCCTTGCCCGGCTGGCTCTCGTCGTCCTCGGCCGCTCCCGGCATCATCTCGCCGGTCATCTCGTCCGCGCCGCCGTCTTCCCCATCCTCCGGCGCAGTGTCGGCCGGCATGGTCTCGGGCTCGCCGCGCTGGCCTTCGCCCGTCTCCTGCTCGGCCTGCTGGCTCTCGCCGGCCTCGCCCTGGTCGGCGCCGTCCTGCTCGTCGTCGCCTTCGCTGCTCTCGCCCTCGGCCTCGCCCAGGTCGAGGTCCAGATCCTTGATCAGCTGGCGAGCGGCCGAGGCATAGCCGTCCTGGTCGTTGATCTCGCGCGCGAGCGCCGCGAAATCCTGGACCAGCTTGCCTTCGAGGAACGGCCGCCACAGCTCCATCATCTGGCGCGCGGCCGGCGGCGGCGGCGCGCCGGTCATCTGCTCGCGCGCCAGGAGCCGGATCGCCTCCGGCAGGGTCGCGTCGTTACGCTCGATCACCCGGTCGAAGCCGGCGCGGCGATAGCGCTCGTTCAGGCCCTGGGCCAGGTTGTCGGCGACGCCGACCATGCGCCGGGCGCCGATCGCCTCGACCCGGGCCTGCTCGACCGCCTCGAAGATCGCGCGTGCCTGCTCGCCATGGGGCAGGCGGCGGGCGTGCAGCACCGGGTCGTGATGCTTCAGGCGGAGTGCGATCGCATCGGCCGCCCCGCGTACCTGGCCGGCGATGTCGGCCGGCAGGTCGCGCGGCGGTGCCGGCAGGCGCGCCTTGGTGCCGGTCAGGCCGGGCGGATCGGCGGCATAGGCGACGGTGACGTCGTCGCGCTCTGCCATGGCCCTCAGGGTCGCGGCGGTTGCCCGCTTGAACTCCTCGACCGCGTCGTCGGCGATACCCATGTCGGCAGCTCCTCGACCGGGCGCTAGGCGCGGCCGGCCCTGATGCCGGTTTCCTTGAGCTCGGTGCCGAAGCAGCGCTGGTAATATTCGGCGACGGTCGAGCGCTCGATCTCGTCGCACTTGTTGAGGAAGGTCAGGCGGAAGGCGAAGGCGAGGTCGCCGTCGAAGATCCGCGTATTCTCGGCCCAGGTGATGACCGTGCGCGGCGACATGACGGTCGAGATGTCGCCGTTGATGAAGCCGGCGCGGGTCAGGTCGGCCAGCGCCACCATGGCCGAGACCATCTTGCGGCCGGCCTCGTCGTCGTAGCTCGGCGCCTTCGCCAGCACGATCGCGACCTCGTCGTCATGGGGAAGATAATTCAGCGTCGAGACGATGTTCCAGCGGTCCATCTGACCCTGGTTGATCTGCTGGGTGCCGTGGTAGAGGCCGGTCGTGTCGCCCAGGCCGACCGTGTTGGCGGTCGAGAACAGGCGGAAGGCCGGGTGCGGGCGGATCACCTTGTTCTGGTCGAGCAGGGTCAGCTTGCCCTCGACCTCGAGCACGCGCTGGATCACGAACATCACGTCGGGACGGCCCGCATCGTATTCGTCGAACACCAGAGCGGTCGGCGATTGCAGCGCCCAGGGCAGGATGCCTTCCTTGTACTCGGTCACCTGCAGCCCGTCGCGCAGCACGATCGCGTCCTTGCCGATCAGGTC